>Ga0114931_10012174_pt1 | contig 10085 bp, 9 predicted proteins | sample 2SBtaG_FD_89579 | JGI IMG/M metagenome (GOLD analysis project Ga0114931, IMG submission 89579) | Deep subsurface microbial communities from Kolumbo volcano to uncover new lineages of life (NeLLi) - 2SBTROV14_V59a metaG | ecosystem: Environmental > Aquatic > Marine > Volcanic | place: Kolumbo... | reverse complement strand
CGCTGAGGTCAGCGGAATCAATGGCGAGGCGCGAACAGGGAGTTAGCCCGCTTCGCTCGCGTGGCGCGGCTGGAAAATTGCACTTCGTGGAATTTTCCCAGCGACGCGAAGGGTGGACCCCCAACACCCTCAGGCATCGCCGTCCGAACTTTCTTCTTGACTCCTATGAGAGTCCTAGTCCAGGTCCCAATCGACGTCGGACAGGGTGTTGACCCGGGGTCCGAACTTGTTCTTCGCCGAACGAGGTGGCTCGATGGCCGGGCGTCGGGGCTGACGCGCTTGCTCGCGCCGGTAGTGGTTGGCGGCGACTGCGTCGATGTTGGCCAGCTGGTTGACGTCTATCGCGCGCGTCGACTCGTCCGGGAACATGTCGTCGAGCTTGGCGAACGCGTCGGTCTTGATGTCGATGGCGCCGGTGGCGCCGTCGCCGTAGTTCCTCGAGCTGAGCACATCGCCCGAGTCGTAGGCCTCGCTGTTCATGAACGCGCGCGCGTCGAAGTCGATGGCGCGGGTGGACTCGTCGACTTCCACGGGGAAGCCGTTGTTGGCAGCGTGGCCGTTGGTCGGCGCGTGGCCGTTGTTGGCAGCGTGGCCGTTGGTCGGCGCGTGGCCGTTGATCGGCGCGTGACCGTTGGTCGGCGCGTCGTTGCGGCTCTGGCGCAGCAGGTCGTCCAGCGCGCTGGCGCTGTCGATCTGCCGGGTCGCTTCGTCGGCGAATTGCGGCTGCGCGCTGACCCGCGGCCGGGACATGGGTTGCCGGCTGGTGCGGCGCTTGCGCCGGGGCGCGTCGGCCATGGCGCGGGCGAGACCCACGATGACCGCCTGGCGCGGCGCCGAGTCCTCGTCGATGCGCGACACCGGCACCGAACCAGCGTGGCGCCGGTCCTCGATGTGCGGCGGCGTGTCGACCACGTACACCTGCGAGTCCTCGTCGGCCAGCCGGCCGCCCTCGTCGCGCAACATACGCAGCACGCGGGTGCGTTCAGAGGCGTCCAGCTCGTCGCGCCGGCCGTGACCGGTGTGCATGCGACCGCGCTTGGCGAACTCGGACAGCGGCATCGGCCGATCCAACCCGCGGCCGCTGCGGCCTTCCTTTTTGCGATTGCCGGTGAAGATCTGCGACGCGGAGCGCAGCCACTTGCGCGGGCCGCCGGTGAGCGGAGCCTGCAACGGCAGAGCTTCGGCGGGCAGCTGCATGGGCGCGCGCCGTTGGACCGCTTGCATCGGTTGCGGGGTGTAGTGGCGGCCCAGGGTGCGCGACGCGGCGGCGTCGGCGGTTTCGGGACAGACGTCCACGTCGCCGACCAGCTGCACGACCAGATCGTCGCTCTTGCTCAGCGAGTAGCTGTGCGGGCGCTCGACGTAGTCGACGCCGAGGCGCTTGAGCCACTTGATGGGCGGATCCGAGCCGATGGGCACGAACGCGGCCTGGTTTGGGTACTTCTTCAAGGTGCCGTTGGCCATCTTGAGCGTGACCGTGTCCGCGTCGAACTCTTTGACGTTGGACTGAAACTTCACCTTGATGCGTTTCTGTCCAGCGTAGTCGGCGATGCGCTGTTTGTTCTTGGGGGCGGCGCGGTTGAACTGGCGGCCGCGGTAGCTCAGCACCACGCGGGCACCGGCATCGGCCAGGGCCATGGACGCCTCGAGGGCGCTGTCACCGCCGCCGACCACGAGTACAGGCTTGCCGCGGAACTCGGATGGATCGTCCAGCAGCGAGCGGACCTTGGGCAGGTTTTCGCCGCGTACGCCGAGGGTGCGGGGCTTGCCGCGGGTACCGGTGGCGAGCACGACGCGCTGGGCGCGGTATTTGCGCTGGGTCGTGGTGACGTTGAACACGCCGTCGGTGCGGCGTTCGACCTTCTCCACGGCTTCGCCGAGGGTGACCTCGACGCCGACGCGGTCGATCAGATCCTGCCACAGCGGCAGCAGTTGTTCTTTGCTCGAGTCGAACACCGGCAACAGTGACACGTTGCGGGTGTCGTACGGCTCGGCCATCACCAGCTTGCCCTTGGGATAGCGGGCGATGGTGGACGCGATCATCTGCTCTTTTTCGAGCAGCACGTAGGACAGGCCGCGCTGGATGCACGACAGCGCGGCGGACAGGCCGCCGGGGCCGGAGCCGACGATGGCGACGTCGACGCACGCCACGTTGGCGGCATCGGAGCCCTCGGCCATGCGCCGGTGCAGCGCGCCGGGTTGCAGGCCTTCGGCGAGCATGTGCTCGACGGCGGCGCGGCCCAGGTTGGCGGCGTTTTTGACCAGTGGCTTGCCCGCCACTTCGCCGATCAGGTACTGGCCCGGAATCGCGGTCTGATAGAACGCGTCGAGCTCGGGCATCTTGAGCTTGGGCGGCTCGGTGCCTTCCAGGTGCATGACGAGTGCCTCTGTGGGGCACGCCCACATGCAGGCCTCGCACTGAATGCAGTCCTGGAACCGCAACACGCGGCTCTTGTTGTCGACGAGGTCGAGTACATTGGTGGGGCACACAGCGACACAGGCGTCGCAGCCAGTGCATCGGTCATCGTTGATCGCGTGGATCAGGATGCGTGGCTGGTTGGCCGTGCTCGCTTGGGTGGCTTTCTTGGCTCGGCGCCCGGCTACCGACACGAGGCCCATCACACAGAGGGCCACGCTACCAAGTACCACTGGAACGAGAAGGGTCACGACAGGGCTAGTGAAAGCAAACCTGGTGCCGTCTATGTCGCGTCCTTAAATCAGCTAGTTACAGCGCTGATCCGGGGCGCTGGACCCCGGATCCGTGGGGTCATGGGACCTGGGTCCCCGCTTGCCCGTGATCCGGATTGTCAACAATGTCGCTATCCTACACTGTACTACCCCGGATTGGCTGGGGTCTTTGGCTGACCCGTGCTCAGGCTCACGGCTCTGCTATAAGGGGCTCATGCAGTCCAGCGCACTCAGCGAGCTGACGGTTCAGGATGAGACGGGACAGCCGACTCGCCTGGGCGATTTGTGGTCCGAGCAGACCGCCGTTCTGGCGTTCGTTCGCCACTTCGGCTGAATGTTTTGCCGCGAGCACGTGGTGCAGTTGCACCACAGGATCGACGACATCCACGCCGGCGGCGCCGAGCTGTTCATCATTGGCAACGGCACGCCGAACTTCATCGAAGGGTTCCGCGAGAAGACCAAATACGAGGGCTCGCTGTACACCGATCCGAGCCTGGCGTCCTTTCGGGCAGCCCAGCTCAAGCGCAGCATGTCCGCCAACTTCAACCCGCTGGGCCTCGGCCGCGCGGTGCGCGCCCTGTCTCGCGGTCACGTCCAGGGGCGGACCCAGGGCGACGCCGCGCAACAAGGTGGCCTGGTGGTGGTGGCTCCCGGCGGCGAAGTGAAGTATCACCATGTCTCGAGCGGCCCCGGCGACCTGGCCCCGATGGCCGAGGTGCTGCGCGCGCTGCAATGACGGAGGACTCTGTGAAACCCAACGCTCTTGTTGCCCCAGTTTTGCTCGGTGCCCTGGTCGGCTTCGCGACCGCGGGTTGCGAGCTGCACGGCGAAAAGCAGGACCGGAAGATGTACGGCAAAACCTCGGCGAAAGCTGGTGCCGAGACGCCGGTGGCCAAGACGCCAAAACCGGAGCCAAAGAGCAAGCCGCCGAAACCCGCCACGGCCAAGAAGCCGCCGGTGCGTCCCAAGCCGCGCCGGCTCACGGCGGCGAAGCCGGGCGACATCAAGTGGGAGCCGTTCACGATCAAGTCCGCGGGTCTCACCTTCGACTCGTTCGGCAAGGGCACCGTGCGTGATATCAAGCGCAGCGCCCTGGTCGCCACCAGCCAGGCGCCGCTCAACGCGTTCATCTACTACAGGGGCACCCACACCTACGATCAAGAGATGAAGCGTTACGTCAACCGGCCCAACATCAAGCTCACCGACGAAAAGAAACTCCGGATCTGTGGCAGCCCGGCCCGACAACGCGCGGTCCACATGGGGGCGGTCATCGGAGTGATCACCGGGTGGAAATACAAGGGCACCGAAATGCTCGCCGTGTGGCGTGTGCCCGCCAATCTGCGCGATCAGTACCGCGCCGCGGAGACGCGGTTCTGGGGCAGCATCAAGTGCAAGTAGCGAGCGGCCGTCACGGCTGATTGCGCACGTTGTTCTCGAGAAACACGCGGACCTCGCTGCTGAGCTCGTCGACACTGCGGCTCGTCACGTCGATGGGCTCGCCGATGTCGACGAACACCGGTACGTCGTAGCTCATGCTGATGGTGCCCGGGGCGAGCACCTGCAGTGTTCCGCTGATGGCGATGGGCACGATGGGCACGCCGGCGCGCTTGGCCAGGTGAAAGCCGCCCTTTTTCAGCTTGCCGATGGCGCCGGTCTTGGACCGGCTGCCCTCCGGGGCGATCCACACGCTCACGCCGCCGGCGATCTGGTCGGCGGCGCGCTCGAGACTGGCGATCGCCTGGGCGTGGTTGGCCCGGTCGACCTCGATGAACTCGGCGGCCCGCAGCGCGCGGCCCCACACCGGAATGTGAAACAGCTCGGTTTTCGCCACCATGCGCACGGTGGTCGACGGCATGGTGCAGTAAAGAACCGGTATGTCCATGTGGCTCTGGTGGTTCGACATGTAGACAAACACGCCATCGGGCGGAACGCGGTCGCGGCCACTCACGTGCAGACGGATGCGGGCCTTTTTCACCACTTTGCGAGACCACTCTCTGGTGCGCTGGTCGATGTACTGGCGGGTCATCGTGCCGCGGGCCATTTCGGCAACGGTTGGCACGGTGATCTTTGCCATTTCGTAAACGACTTGAAGACTCAGCGCCACGCTCACGTCTGCACTGTAAACGGCAGCGACTGTAAACGCGAGTCGGTGTCGCCAAGTGTGCTGATCGCGCCGACATGACCGGATCCTTTCCAACCGAAATCGCCCGCCATTGTGGGCGCGCTAAACGTAAATCGGGCACGGCGCGTGCTACCGTTTGGACCATGCGTCGGGCTTGGGTGACGTTTGCGCTCTTGTGCGTCGTGAACGTCCCGTTGGCACACGCCGATCGTTTGGGAATGCAAGCGACTCAGTTGCGCAACAGCCGCAACTACAAGATCCGTTTGTCGGCAGTGGTGTCGTTGGCGCGGACGCGGAACTCGCGCGCGATCGAGGCGATCAGCTACGCCCTGATCAAGGACCCGTCGCGCACGATTCGTCGCGTGGCTGCGCTGTCGCTGGGCAAGATGATCGACGGCTCGGTCAAACGGCGCGTGCGCAACCGCGGCATCAATGCACTGAAGTACGCGGTGATCAACGATCGCGATTCGCGGGTGCGCCGCAATGCACGGCGTTCGCTCAAACAGCTCAGCGTGCTGCGCCGGGTAGGCAACCAACCGCGTCACTTCGTCGTCGTGACGCGGGCCAAAGATCACACCCGGCGTGTGCCGCGCAGAGTCAAAGGCAGCATGCGTTCGCTGCTGCGTTACACCATTCGCCACAAGGTGCCGCGGTTTTCGCTCACGTGGCCGACCAAGCACCTACCGACGCGTTCGGAGCTGCGCCGTGCCGGCACCCAGGCGTTCTCGGTGCGGCCGATCGTCAATCGCCTGAACGTGCGCCGCCGGGGCAGCCGCGCCGACGTCCACTGCACCGTCAAAGTACGCGTCGGCCCGTGGTTCGGCCGCGGCAGCCGCGAGCGCTGGGTCGCAGGCAAAACCGCCAAAGCCTCCGGCAGCGGCATGGTCAGCGGCTACAACAGCGCCCGCGCCATCGCCCGCTCAAAGATGCGCTGCCTCATGGCCGTCCTCGAACAGATCGTAAACAAACAAGTCGTCCCCTTCCTACGCCGCCAATAGGGGACGGACCTAACTTTCAAAACCTTTGGCGATAAGTCACTGTTTTGTTTCTCAGGGGATCTCCTGGTGCTGGGGAGTTACGTGCAAAAGTTCCGAAAGTTAGGTCCGTCCCCTGGTTAGGTTGTGAGCATGCCGCCGTCGATGACCATGGTGTGGCCGGTCATGAAGGAGCTGGCGTCGGAGGCGAGGTAGACGGCGGCGCCGGCTATTTCGGCGGGCTGGCCGTGGCGGCCCAGGGGGGTGCGGCCGACGATGTGCTCGCGCAGCATGTCGTTTTTGATCAAGGCGGAGGCGAAGCGGGTTTCGATCAGGCCGGGGGCGATGGCGTTGACTCGAATGCCCGAGGAGCCGAGCTCGTAGGCGAGGGTCTGGGTCATGCTGATGACGGCGGCTTTGGTCATGCCGTAGACGCCCTGCATCGGCGCCGCGCGCAGGCCGGCGACGCTGGCCACGTTGATGATGCTGCCGCCGGCATCGCGTGCGCGCAGGTGTTTGACGAATTCGCGGGCGACGTAGAAGTAGCCCTTGGTGTTGACCTCGAGCGTCTTGTCGAAGGCGCGGTCCGGCGTGTCCAACAGCGACCCGAAGTAGGGATTGGTCGCCGCGTTGTTGACCAGCGCACCGAGCTGGCCGAACTTCTCGGCGGCGGCGGCGAACAGCGCTTCGACGTCCTCGGGCTTGCCGGTGTGGCAGGCGTGAGCCAGCACGTTGTCGCCGCTTTCGTCGATCTCGCCGGCCACCCGGTCCAGGTCCGGCTGCTTGCGCGAGGCCAGCACTACCTTGGCGCCGGCGTCGAAGCAGGCGTGGGCAATGGCTTCGCCAATGCCGCGGCTGGCTCCGGTGATGACAACGACCTTTCCTTCCAATGAGATTCGACTCGTAGCGGGCATGAGCGGAGCTTACACAACGCCCCCGCCGTGCCCCGCTGCGACCGGCCTCATTGAGACAATTTGACGCCTTGACGCAACGCATCAGTTTTGTCAGAATTCAAAATGAATGACGGTTCATTCATAAAGAGAGGTGATCCCGTGTCCAAGGCAGTAAACAGCTTCAAAGCAGACCTTCGCGACATCCGCTTCCTGTTGTTCGAGCAGTTCAAGTTGCAAGAATTGCTTGGGAAAGCGCCCTACAAAGACTGGGCGCAGGACGACGTCAACATGATCCTGGACGAGATCTTCAAATGGACTCACGAGGTCATGGGGCCAACCAACGGACCCGGTGACGAAGGCTGCAAGCTGGTCGACGGCAAGGTGGTCACCCCGGCGTCGTTCAAGAAAGCCTGGGACTCGATGTACGAAGCCGGCTGGCGGATGTTGTCCGCATCGGAAGAGCACGGCGGCCAGGGTGGACCGTTCACCCTGCACGCAGTCATGGACGAGTTGGCCAGCGGTGCGAACCCGGCGCTGAACATGTACCCGGGACTCACCGACGGCGTCGCCGAAGTCATCGTCGCGTTCGGTACAGAGGCGCAGGTTGCAAAGTATTTTCCCAAGCTCAAGGACGGTACGTGGGCAGGCACCATGTGTCTGACCGAGCCACAAGCGGGCTCTGACGTCGGCGCCGCCACGACCAAGGCCACGGCGATCGGCGACGGCATGTACAAGATCGAGGGCACCAAGATCTTCATCTCCGCCGGCGACCACGATCTGTCCGAGAACATCATCCACCTGGTGTTGGCGCGCACCGAAGGCGGCCCTCCCGGAACCAAGGGCCTGAGCCTGTTCATGGTGCCGCGAGACAAGTTGGACGGCTCGGGCAGCAACGACGTCAAAGTCGGTGGCCTGGAAAAGAAGATGGGCATCAACGGCTCGTCCACGTGCGTGCTCAACTTCGGCGAGGACGGCAACTGCGTCGGCGAGCTGGTCGGCACCGAAGAGTTTGTCGGCATGAAACAGATGTTTCGCATGATGAACTTCGCGCGCATAGGCGTCGGCATTCAGGGCCTGGGCGTGGCCTCGGTGGCGTATCTCAATGCGCTCGACTACGCCAAGGAACGCAAGCAGGGCCCGAACGTCAAGAACTGGAAAGACGCCAACGCCCCCAAGGTGCCCATCATCCAGCACCCGGACGTACGTCGCATGCTGTTGGACATGAAGTCTCGCGTCGAAGGCATCCGCGCTCTGGCGCTGAAGTTGGCGATGCACACCGATCGAGTGCGCTCGCTGCAGGGCAACGACGACGAGGCGGCCAAGTACCATCAGGGCCAGGTCGATCTGTTGGTGCCGCTGGTCAAAGCGTACGGCTCGGACCAGGCATTCAGTGTGTGCGCCACGGCGATTCAGGTGCTCGGCGGCGCCGGCTACCTCAAGGATCACCCGATGGAGCAGGCGTGCCGCGATGCCAAGATCTTCTCGATCTACGAGGGCACCAACCACATCCAGGCGCTGGACCTGTGCGCTCGCAAGCTCAATCAACGCGGCGGCGCCAACTTCCAGGGCTTCATCAAGGACGTGAGCACGTTCATTCAGGCCAACAAGGACCACGACAGCCTCGGCCCCGCCATCGCCAAGCTGTCCCAGGCAACCGAAGCGCTCACCGGCACGGCCATGCGCTTCATGGGCTGGTTCCAGTCCGGTGAGATGGAGATGGTGCCGTTGGTCGCCAACCGATTTTTGGAGATGATGGCCGAGACCACCGTCGCCTGGCTGTTGCTCGAGGGCGCGCTCATCGCCGAGACCAAGCTCGCCGAGCTCGACGAGGGCGACGCCGACCGCAACTTCTATCTCGGCAAGAGGCACGCGGCCATCTACTACGGTCTGAACGTGTTGCCGAGCGTCACGGACAAGGCGGCGATCATCGGCACGGCCGACAAGAGCGCGCTGGAGATTCCGGAAGAAGCGTTCGCGACGGTGTAAGCTTCGCGCATGCGAAGCCTCGCGATTGTGGCCGTCGCCGTTTGCGTTGCTTGCGGCGGCGGCCAACCCAGCGGTCCGGCGCGTCCCACGACTCCTGCCAGTGTCGCCGAGCACCGCCGGCTCGTCGCCGCCGGCGATGCGTTGTGGAGTCAGCGCGGCGACGCGGCCAAGCTTCGCACAGCCATCGCCAGGTGGCAGGCAGCGGTCGACCTCGACGGCAGCGATGTACGTACGTTCGAGAAGCTGGGCCGCGCCATCAGCTTGCTCGGCAACGTGGGCATGGCCAAGGCGAGCAAGGCCGAGCGCGCGGCGTTGTTCAAACGCGGTGCCGCGTTGGCCGAGCGAGGCATCGCGGCGGCGTCACCGGCGTTCGCGCGCCTGCGCCGCCAGGGGGCCAAGATGGTGGATGCCATCGCGGTGACCGAGCGCGCCGCGGCGCCGCTGGTGTACTGGCACGCGGTCAATCTGGGCAGCTATGTCGCCGAGGTCGGCGTCAGTGCGGGCATCAAGTACAAGGACACGATCTTCAAGTTGATGTCGCACGTGCTGAAGGTGGCGCCGGGCTATTACGACCGGGGCGCCGACCGGGCGTTGGGCGCGTTTTTTGCTGCGTTGCCGAGTTTTTTGGGGGGCGATCTGGCGCGCAGCAAACGGCACTTCGACGCGGCCATCAAGGGGGCCCCGAATTTTCTCGGCAACTACGTGGTCATGGCGGAGTACTACGCGGTGAAGAAGAAGGACCGCGCGTTGTTTGATTCGCTGCTGGCCAAGGTGGTGGCGGCGAAGGCTTGTGTGGCTGGTGGGCCGAGTCCGTGCGTCGAGCCGGGGCTGGCGGTGGAGGCCTACATTGACAAGAGGCAAGCGGAAAAGTTGATGGCGAAGAGAGATTCGCTTTTCTGAGCCGGAGGGGCGACCAGGACCACGACCAGGAGGATGTCGGCTCGTCTGGGAGGAGTTTAGTTCCTCAGTTTGGCTTTGATGTCTAGCTGGTAGGTGTGACCGCGCCAGTTGAGCTTGGGGCTCAGGAACATGGTTATGCCGATGGGGATGGCCAGGATGTAGGGCATCCACAGCATCCAGGCGAAGCGTAGGGGGGCGCGGGCGCCGCCGGTCATTCGGTTCAGGCGGCCGTAGTGGGCACCTTCGAGGATCATCAACATGGCGGGGAGGGTTGCCAGGCGGTACTCGCCGAGGGCCACGCTGGCGATGACCAGGGCGATGGCGGTGAACAGGCTGATTGCGCGCACCGCAAACGGCAGGGTGAAGCGCAGGGGGATGCCGCCGCGCCCACAGAACAACCAGCGCCGCCACAGACGCAAAAACGCCACGAAGCCCATGCCGTAGCTGATGATGTGCAGCGGGTGGGTGCCGACGATGTTGCGGTAGCCGGCGTCGACGATTCGCCCGCCCAGAAACATATCG
>Ga0114931_10012173_pt1 | contig 10086 bp, 8 predicted proteins | sample 2SBtaG_FD_89579 | JGI IMG/M metagenome (GOLD analysis project Ga0114931, IMG submission 89579) | Deep subsurface microbial communities from Kolumbo volcano to uncover new lineages of life (NeLLi) - 2SBTROV14_V59a metaG | ecosystem: Environmental > Aquatic > Marine > Volcanic | place: Kolumbo... | reverse complement strand
TGGAGGGTTAATGGGTGGGGCACATCTCTGTGGGTTTTCAACACCGGCTGTTTGGATGGACGTCTGTCGCTCACTTGATCGAAACCACGCGCCCGTTCGTCATTTTTTTTGGGCTCTTCCCCTGATCGAGTGGGCACCCTTCACTTGACACCCGCTGGATAAAGGTCCAGTCTTCCAAGGTAGAAATAGAGGGCATTGGCAGACCGTTCTTTGTTGCGAAAGCCTCTGCTGAGAACCGTGATCATCTTTATCCGGCTGTTGAGGCCTTCTGCTGGCCCATTGCTGAGCTTCAGAACAATGGCATTAGACTGCCCCACAAATGCGCCTTATTTGGGGAAGAGCTCTACATTTGCCCCTAACGCGGATCGTGCGTATCGTTTTTTTGAGGAGCGGCAGAGAGGATAAACGCAGCGCTTGGCGAGCTTGTCTTCCCGATAAACACAGCATGATGCAACCCAGTGAACCCCAGATTCGACCGTTCAAGGTTGAGCCGTCGCTGTGGCTCGTCGACACGGGACTGTACCTCGTTGAGGAACGCGTGTTCGTGGTGGCAGACCTACACTTGGGGTACGAGGCGGCCATGCGCGGGGCCGGCATCTTGTTGCCCGACACGCGCCTGAAACACTTGCTGGCGCGTTTGGACCAAACGTTTGAAGCGTTGGATGTGTCCGCACACAGCCCGTTGGAGTGTTTGGTGGTCGACGGCGACCTGCGACACGGCTTTGGACCGTTGAGCCTGGCGGAGCAGCGCGAGGTCGGCCGTTTTTTTCACCACGCGACCCCCTTTTGCCAGCGTGTGATCGTCGTTCAGGGCAACCACGACCCGGCGTTGGACGCGCTGTTGCGGCGCTTTGTCAACGTGTCGGTCGTCGAGCGTCAACGGCGAGGAGGTTGGTTGTTCACCCACGGCGACCGCGTGCCTCCCCTGAGTGCAGGGGTGCGCAGCGTGGTGATCGGTCACGAACACCCGGCCTTGGCCCTACGCGACCCCGTGACGGGGCGCCAGGAACGCTTCAAGGTGTTCTTGCGCGCCACGTTTCAGGGACGAACGCTGTGGGTGCTGCCCTCGTGCAACACCTTGATCCAGGGAACGGATTTGAGCAAAGAGGACGTGATCTCCCCTTTGTTGCGCGCAGGCGTCTGGCAAAACGGCGACGCCTTTGTGCGCGATGATCGCGGTAGAATCTACGCCTTCGGGCGCATAGGCCGGTTGATCTGATCTGCTTGATCTGGTACGATGCGCTCAGCTTATTTACAAAATTATGGGAATCGAGGTGGACAAAAACAGGATTTGACACGATTGGCTCTGTCAATTGTCCATAGGGACAGGTTAGGTTGTACCCAAGCGGGGTAGCGTCCACGAAATGGTTTGTTCAACACAAAAAATTTAGCCTCTTGCACACGCATTGTCGTTAAAGGATTACAGCTTTGGGGCTGTCACGGGGTGCTGGTAGAAGAGCAGGTTTGCCAGCAGGCGTTTGAAGTAGACCTGTGTATGAAGCTGCCCCAGGTCACAACAGATGATGTAGCGCAAACGGTGGACTACCGCCAAGCCATTCAAACGGTTCAAGACCTCAACCAATCCCGCAATTTTCAGCTTATCGAGGTGTTCGCCTACGCCCTCGGGCAAGCGCTGTTGGACGCTTTTGAGCGTGTGCTCGAAGTCGACGTGCGCGTGATCAAACACCCCGTCTTTCCTGTAGGTGTCCACCTGACCCACGTCAGTGTGGAGGTGTGTTGCCAACGAGGGTCTGGACCAGGGCCTACCTCGGATTAGGGTCGAACGTCGGCGAGCGTGCCCAGGCGTTGTCACAAGCCGTGGCAGCGTTGGGGGAGCACAGGCGTTTACGGGTGCGACGCCAGGCTTCGCTCTACGAGACCGAGCCCGTGGGGCCAGAAGCGCAGGCGTGGTTTTTGAACACCGCGCTCGAAGTGGACACCGCGCTGGCGCCCGAGGCGTTGCTGGAACACTGTAAGTCGGTGGAACGCGCGCTGGGCCGCGTCCCGCGACAGCGTTGGGGGCCGCGCGAGATCGACGTGGACTTGCTGCTCTACGGCCCTTGGGTGGTCTGTGCGCCCGGGCTCGTCGTTCCACACACCCAAATGAAAACAAGAAGATTTGTGCTGTTGCCCCTGTTGGAATTGGCACCAACCCTAATTTGCCCGCGAGAACGAAGGCCAATGAGCGACTTCGTTGCGGCGCTGAGCGACCAAAAGAAGGTGAGACCATTCGCAAAGAAATTGTGATCAACGTGCAGCAGACTCCCCGCCGCATCGCGTTGCTCGAAGGCGATGCGCTGGCCGAGATCGACTACGAAAACAAATCGGGAAAGGACCAAGTAGGGCACATCTACAAGGGGATCGCCCGGGACGTGCTCAACGGCTTAGCCGCCTTTATCGACGTGGGCTGGGGCGAGGGCGAAAACGTGTTTCTCTCCGCCAAGGAGATCAACGGTGCGCTGCTTAAGAGCCACAACTTGCGGCGCGGCGAAACGTTCCCCATCCGCAAAGTCATTCAACCCGGACAGCACTTGACCGTTCAGGTCAAACGCGGCGGGATCGGCACGAAAAATGCGCAAGGGACGACGAAGATCAGCCTGCCCGGTCGCTACTGGGTGTTCATGCCCAAGGACGGGCGTTTGGGCGTGTCGCGCCGCATCAGTTCGATCAAGGAACGCGCCAAACTCAAACGCATCGCCAAGGCGCTCAAGCGACCGGAAGAAGGGTTGATCGCGCGCACGTCTGCGGCCAAGGCGACCGATGAACAACTGGGCAGGGACTTTAATTTTTTGTTGGGCACGTGGAAAGGGGTCGAAGAGGACGCCGTGCGCGCCAAGCCACCTTCCGTGCTCTACCAAGGACCGGGCTTCGTGCGTGCTTACCTGAGGGATCGTTTGCTGGAAGACGTCGAGCGCATCTTGATCGACGACCAGGAGACGTACGACAGGGTGATGCACTTTTTGGACTATTTACACCTGGGCGATTACAAGGAGCGCGTGGCACTCTATACCGGTACGGAACCCGTGTTCGACCATTTCGGCATCGAGCAGAAAATCCAGCAAAGTCTGGAGCCCCGGGTGTCGCTGTCGTGCGGCGGGAACCTGATGATCGAGGAGACCGAGGCCTTGACCGCGATCGACGTCAACACCGGGCGTAACGTGCATTTCCGTGGTCAGGAAGAGGCCATTTTCAACACGAACATGGCTGCGGCACTCGAGATCCCCAAACAGCTGAGGTTGCGCAAAATCAGCGGCATCATCGTGGTGGATTTCGTCGACATGCAAAGCCACGAGCACCAACGCAAGTTGCTCTACACGCTCCAAAAAGAGCTCAAAAAGGACCGCGTGTCCGCAGACTACGTCGACATGACGCGTTTGGGCCTGGTCGAAATCACGCGCAAGCGCCACGGCGAGAGCCTGGCCGACATGCTCCACGAAGACGAGTGAGTTGCGCGGCGGAGCTTCGGGCCGCCCTCACGACCGGGTCCAGTGCCCGCTCTTGCCGCCGCGCTTTTCGAGCAGACGAACGTTGTTGATTTTCATGCCCCTATCGGCCGCTTTGACCATGTCGTAGACCGTGAGCAAGCCCACGGACACGGCGGTGAGCGCTTCCATCTCGACGCCCGTCTTCCCGCTCGAACGCACGCGGGCGCGCAAGCGTACGCCCGGCAGGGCGGCGTCGAGCTCGGTAGTAACCTCGATGCCCACGATGGGGATGGGGTGGCACATCGGGATCAACGAAGCGGTCTGCTTGGCGGCCTGGATCGCGGCCACTTTGGCCACGGTGAACACGTCCCCCTTGTGGGCAGAGCCCGAGGTGATCAGTTCCAGCGTTTCGGGCGCCATCTCGATCGTGCCCTCGGCCGTGGCCACACGTTGGGTGTCTGCCTTGTCCCCCACGTCGACCATGCGCGCGTTGCCGCGTGGGTCGAGGTGGGACAGCTTTGGGGTGCTCATCGTTGTGCGCCCTGCGCCTTGCGGACCAACGCCGCTAACAGCGCGTCGGGCTGCTGGACCAGTTCGTTGAGTTCGAACGCCTGCTTGGGCTCCACGACGTCGCCCAGAGGGAGCACGACACGTTGGCCGTTGTGCCTGAACACGACGCGGCTCCAGGTGATGGCCTCGATGTGTTCCCGCAACTGGGCCACGCACAGGCCGCGCGCACAAGCCCGGGTGTCTCGGGGACCGTGTTCGAGCGCGTACGCGATGGCTTCTTCGCTCACGAGCGTCTGCACCCGGCCCTGCTCAACCAGGCCGGCGAACAACCCCGCTTGCGGGTCGAGGTCGTGGTAGGCCAGGTCGAGGCTCTGCAACAGCTCCGGGTCGGCCTCGTCGAAACGCAAGCCTTCGGCGTTTAAAAAATCGGAAAGCAAGGCCCGCTTGGCCACCCAGTCGAGCCGGTCGCGCAGGCGCGTGGGGTCGGAGGACAAACCCTCTAGCACGTCCTCCCACTGCGCGAGCACCCAGTCCGTTTCCTCGTCGCGGCCTGAGAACTGCGCTTGGGCTGCCGCCAGGTAGGTGCGTTGCAGCTCGACGCCCGTGCTCGTGTGGCCGTCATCCAAGGCCAGGGGGTGTTCGAGGTCTCTGGACAGCGCCTTGATCGCGTCCACGGGGCACTTGAGGCACACGGGGGGCGTCCAGCCGGACTCCAACAGGTCGAGCACGAGCGCCGTGGTGCCCACCTTCAACGCCGTGGCCAGTTCGCACAGGTTAGCGTCGCCCGAGATCACGTGCAGGCGGCAATAGAGCTGTTGTTGGGCGTGGGGCTCGTCGCGCGTGTTGAGCAGGGGGCGGCGGTGTAGGGTGTCCACGCTGCACACCGTGCTGAAAAAATCGGCCCGTTGCGACAGTTGGAACTGGGGACGCCGGTTCCAATGCCCCTCGACACCGACCTTGCCGGCGCCGGCGTAGACGATGCGCGTGACCAAGAAGGGGAGCATCACCTGCGAAAGCGCCTCGAAGGGCACGTCGCGGCGCACGAGGTAATTTTCGTGTGCGCCGTAGCTCATGCCGTGAAAATCGACGTTGTTTTTGTAGAGTCGTGCGCGCTTTCCGCTGTTGTTTTGGTAAGCCTGCGCGCAGCGCCAGAGCACGCGCTGTCCGGCCTGGTCGTGGGCCACCAGGTCGCACACGCTGCGGCACTCGGGCGTGGCGTACTCGGGGTGGCCGTGGTCTTGGTACAGCCGCGCCCCGTTTGGCAGCGCGCGGTCACAGCGTTCTTCGTTGCGGGAGAGTGGCCGCTCGGGTGCGCGTTCGTAGCGCGCGTCCTGGGGGTCGAACGCCAGCTTGTCCGCTTTGAAGCCGCGCACATCGCGCAGCGGGTGTTCGCAGCTGTAGTCCCAGTGCCCGGCCCACACCCCCGGCCAACTGCATATCAGAGCACGCGCCTGTTCGACCAGATCGCCCACCTCAACGCCCTCGACGTAGAGGCCGTATTCCGTGTCCAGCCCGAGCAAACGCTGCATAAACTCCCGCTAGATCACCGCTTCAAAGTGGTCTTTGCCCCGACGCTGCCGGGCGGGTTGGATTTCGATCACGTTTTCGGGTTCGTGGTCGAGCAGCTTGAGCCAGTCTTCCAGGTTGTCGGTCTTGGGGAAAATTTCGTTCTCGGCGTACTCCTGGGCGATGGCCGAGCGCACGTCCTCCAGACTCAGGCCGGCGTCCGCAGCCTTGGTGGCGATCGCCCGCTGGATGGCCAGATCTTTGGCCCGTTCGACCGAGGAGGCGATGAGCGCGCCGCTCGACAGGTCTTTCCAGTAAAGCGTCTCGTGACGGCCGCTGCGCAGGGCCACGTCGAGGAAGGCCGTCTGTGGCGTTTTGGCGCACAGGTAGTCCGTAGCCTCGTCCACGAGCGCCAGGCGCGCCCGTGGTTCGTCCTCGTGTTGGGCGATCCAACCTGGGTCGAGGGGCACCTTGGGGTCCAAGTAGATCGCAAAGATGGCCTTGATGGCCGCGCGGTTGGGGCGGTTGACCTTCACTTTGCGGTCGATGCGCTCGGGGCGCAGGATGGCGGGGTCGATGTAGTCGGGGCGGTTCGAGGTGAGCATGACCACGACGTTGCGCATCTGCACCAGGCCGTCCATCTCGGCGGCGAACTGCGGCACGACGGTGTTGGCGATGTTCAAAAAGCGCCCCGAGCTGCGCGTGCGCAGCAGGGAGTCGGCCTCGTCGATGAAGATGAACACCAAGTACCCCTCTTTGGCCCGCTGGCGCGCCTGGGAAAACAACTCGCGCACCATGCGTTCGGTCTCCCCCAGCCACATGTTGAGCAGGCGCGGGCCGTTGATGAGCATGAAGTAGTGCTGCACGTCTTTGCCCAAGTGCTTGGCGTACGTCTGGGTGAGGTTGTAGGCCGTGGCCTTGCCGATGAGCGTTTTTCCGCACCCCGGCGGGCCGTAGAGCAAGATCCCTTTGAGCGGCCGCTTGCCGAAGCGCTCGTAGAGCTCGGGGTGCAACAGAGGACGTTCGATCGTGTCCTTGATGAGCCTGATGGCCTGTTCCTGACCCCCAACGGCGCTCCACGGGGTTTCGGGGACCTCTTCTAGGTAGTAGTCTTTGACCTCGCGCTGCTCGAAGTATTCCAAGGCCACGCGCGAGGTGGGGTCGAGCCGCAGCTCGTCGCCGACCCTGAGTTTAGCCTGCTCGAGCGCGGGGCAGCGCGTGACCACGCGGCCCCCCGTGCCTTGGGCGTCCGAGCTGACGCGCAGGCGCTGTTCGTCCAACACCTCGGCTAGCTTGACGATCTGTCCCTGGGGTGGGTAGCCCAGGTCGTCGAGCAGCGCGAAGGCGTCGTTGACCTTGACGCGCGTGCCCACCTCGAGCGTTGCGGCCTCGAGGTGGGGGTCGACGTTCGTGAGGTACTCGGCGTCGCCCACCGCGATGTGGGCGACGCCCCGCTCCGGGGAGCCCAGGTAGGTGGCGATGCGGTTGGCCGGGGCGGTGAGTTTTTCGTAAGCCTTGCTGTATTCCTCGATGAGCTGTTGGGCCTCTTCGAACTGTGTTTCGTCCACTTGAAGCTGGTGGTAGAGCAACTCCAGCAGGCCAAAGCGCGGGTCGTTGCGCGGCGTCTGCTTCAACAACGCTTCGGCGATGGCCGTGGCCCGCACGTGGGTCTCCGGCGCGCGGACCTGCTCCGGCTTGACCGCAGGGTCGCCCTCGGGCCGTTTGGAAGATCGCTTCGACATGGCGTTGGCTCCTCTGGGGTGGAACTTCATACAGGTTGACTTCATCATAGAGGAGGCCAAAACGGGCTGCAAACCACCAAGCGCGGTTGAAAGCGCTGTTCGCGCTTGGTATAGTACCGGCGATCAACACCATGAACTGCAAAAAATACGTTCAATTCAAGCCAAACCGTCTCAAACGTCGCCTGCGTTGAGGCCCTTGGTGGGCTGGGCAGACGGGCGTATCGTCCAAGTTTAACGTTATTCTCCCCTCGCAAAAGCTCGCTAAGGGCACTTCTCAAAGACCCGACGCCTCGCAGCACCCGTCCGAACCTAACTTACTTCTGTCATAAAGGAGCTTTGTTGTGAACGATACCGCCCACCCCAAACGCGTCGTGCTGTTGTACTCCGGAGGCCTCGATACCTCGTGCATGTTGAAGTGGATCCCCCAACACTACGGTCACTGCGAGATCGTGACGTTGACGCTCGACCTGGGCCAGGGAGAAGACCTCGAGTTCGCCCGCAAAAAAGCGCTCGACCTGGGCGCGGTCGAGGCGCACGTGCTCGACGTTCGGGAACGTTTCGCCGCCGAATTTTTGACGCCTGCAGTGCAGGCCAACGCCCTCTACCAGGGCCACTACCCCCTGGCCACGGCCTTGGCCCGCCCCTTGATCGCCGAAATCGCCGTGGATCTGGCCCACCGGACACACGCTGACACGGTTGCCCACGGCTGCACGGGCAAGGGCAACGACCAGGTGCGCTTCGAAGTGTCGATCCGCGCGCTCGACCCCGCCCTGCGCGTGATCGCCCCCATCCGCGAGTGGAACATGATGCGCGACGAGGAACTCCAATACGCCGAGAAAAACGGCATCCCGTTGCCCGACGAGCTGAACAAGGCGTACTCCGTGGACGCCAACCTCTGGGGTCGCAGCATCGAGTGCGGCGTGCTCGAAGACCCCAATTGCGAACCGCCTTCGGACATCTACACCCTACTCACCCCGCCCGAGCAGGCGCCCGACGTGCCCGACTACGTCACGATCACGTTCGAGGCCGGCGTGCCCGTAGCCCTGGACGACCAACGCCTGGAAATGTCAGCACTGGTGCAGACGCTCAACGAACGGGCAGGCAGAGCGGGCGTGGGGATCGTGGACATCGTTGAGGACCGCGTCGTGGGCCTGAAGTCGCGCGAGATGTACGAGGCGCCCGCCGCCGTGACCTTGATCAAAGCACACCACGACCTGGAACGCTTTTGCTCCACGATCCACCAAAACGAGTTCAAACCCTCGGTGGACAGGCGCTGGGGCGAGCAGGTCTACAAGGGGTTGTGGCACGACCCCTTGCGGGAGGATTTGCAAGCCTACGTGCGCGCAGCCAACGCGCACGTCAGCGGCACGGTGCGCCTCAAGCTCTACAAGGGGCAGGCCCAAGTGGTGGGGCGGGAGTCGCAGTATGGGCTCTACGACGCCAAGCTCATCAGCTACGAAAGCGGTCACACGTTCAACCAGGAGGACGCGGTCGGCTTCATCAGGCTGTGGGGCCTGCCCACGTGCAGCGCCCAACGCAGTCAGCTCCGGCCATGAAACTGTGGCAAACGGGGGCCGGCTCGCCCGACGAGCGGGTGGAACGCTTCACGGCGGGGGAGGACGTCACGCTCGACGCCAAGCTGGTGTACTACGACCTCTGCGGCACGCTGGCACACGTCATCGGCCTCGAGCGCATCGGTCTGCTCGGCCCGGGTGACGTGGCTAAACTTCGTGTGGCCCTGCAAACCCTGTGGGACGCCGGGCTCAACATTCGCCCCCAGGACGAGGACGTACACACCGCGGTGGAAAACGCGCTCGAGCGCGAGCTGGGCGCGTTGGGTCAAAAAGTCCACGCCGGGCGCTCGCGCAACGACCAGGTGCTCGTCGACCTGCGCCTCTACGCCAAAGAGGGGCTGCACGCCGTGGCGCACCACGCGTTGCAGCTGGCCCGTTCGCTTTTGGGCTTTGCCCAAGCGCACCTATTCGTGCCCATGCCGGGTGTGACCCACACGCGCCAGGCCATGCCCTCGTCGCTGGGGTTGTGGGCGGCGTCCTTCGTCGAGGGGCTCCTTGAAAGCCTCGTGACGGTCGAGGCCGCGTACGGCCTGGTCGACCGTTGTCCGCTGGGCGCGGCGGCCGGTTACGGGGTCCCGTTGCCACTCGAGCGCGAGCGCGTGGCCGAACTCTTGGGGTTTGCGGGCGTCCAGGCCAACGCGCTCAACGCCATCAGCGGCCGCGGGAAAATCGACCACGCCCTGTCGAGCGCGCTGGGCACGGTGATGCTCGACCTCAGCCGCCTGGCCACGGATTTGATTTGGTACTCGAGCGAAACGCTGGCGTTTTTCGAACTGCCGGAAGCGTTTTGCACGGGCAGCAGCATCATGCCCAACAAGCGCAACCCCGACGTGCTCGAACTGGTTCGCGCCAAGGCCGCGCGCGTGGGTGCCCACGCCTCTCAGGCGTTCATGCTCTCGTGCGGTCGCATTTCGGGCTACCACCGCGACCACCAGGAGTTGAAGGGGCCGCTGGTCGACAGCCTGGAGACGACCTCGTACTGTTTGGAACTGTCGGCGTTGCTCGTCTGTGAGCTCAAGGTGGACGAAGCCGCGTTGCGCGCCGCGCTGCGCCCCGAGCTGTTCGCCGTAGACCGCATGCTCGACCACGTTCATGAGGGCTTGCCGCTGCGCCAGGCCTACCGCGAGGTTAAGACCCACTTGGACGGGCTCGACGTGCCCGACGTGGAACGGGCGCTCAAAGCCCGTACCCACCTGGGCGGGCCGGGCAACGTGGGGTTGGACGCGCTTGACGAGCGCGTTGGGCAGCTGGAAAAGGCTTGGGGGGCGCGTTCAAAGCGTTGTTCGGACGCGCTGGAGAAGCTGATCAGGCGTTCGCGCGTGACCGTAT
>Ga0114931_10012172_pt1 | contig 10086 bp, 7 predicted proteins | sample 2SBtaG_FD_89579 | JGI IMG/M metagenome (GOLD analysis project Ga0114931, IMG submission 89579) | Deep subsurface microbial communities from Kolumbo volcano to uncover new lineages of life (NeLLi) - 2SBTROV14_V59a metaG | ecosystem: Environmental > Aquatic > Marine > Volcanic | place: Kolumbo... | reverse complement strand
GCTGTGCTGAAAACCCGGCATACGATTGTTCTGGTGACCCACAATATTTCCCAAACCAAACGGGTGGCGGATGATTTGATTTTTCTGCACCAGGGAAGGATCTGGGAATCGGGGAATGCCGCCGAGATGTTTGAAAATCCATCCCGCCCGGAAACCAGGGATTATCTGGTTCGCCGGACGGATTTGGAATTTGTCTGACCCGTAAATTCCTCCCCTTTTATTCCCCGGCGCAAACATTTATACTTGTCGTGACCACCCATTATTCGGCAAGAGCTTTGAAGCGCAAAAAGGAAAAAAAACACAAAGTTTCCGGTTCATCCCAATCGAGATACGTGTCCCTTGCGTTGTTGGGCGACGAACTGCGCAGGAAGAATCCGGACATGATGAAGAAGGTGGAAGCCTTGCATGGAGAGAAATCTTCTTTCTTCGCCATCATGGAAGCCATTTATGATTTGCTTCCTTACCCCTGGGACGATTTGGAGGCCTTCGAGCAGGGCGGGGAGCAGATTTTTGCGGGGCGTTTTTCCGACGCGGTTGAATCCTTCAACGCGATTTTACAGCAAATTCCCGATTGTTATCCGGCCTGCCATCTCATGGGAGTGGCTTATGGCTGTCTACAAAAATATAAAGAGGAAATTGAGTGCTATACAAGGGCGGTGAAAATCCGACCCGATTATCCCCAGATTTATTTCGATCTGGCCATGTCCTACTGGATTCAGGGAAAAGAAAAAAAAGCTTTTTCCGAATTTAAACGCGGGGTCCCCCTGGCTCCGGATTTTGAGACAGCGAACTTCTGGCTGGTCTTCACGATTGAAAGATTGGGACGGGGAAAGATAACTGGCAAATCCAACAATAATGGGGAGTCGGAATCGAAGAAAGCGGTGGCTCATGGATGTTGTCTGCTGGGAATTGCCTACCTGGAACATGGGCTTCATATCGCGGCGCGGCACGCTTTCAAAAAAGCGGTCCATCTTCTGCCGGATTTTGCGGAAGCGCAATTTCAACTGGGTTCCATCCATATCAAAAGGCTCCGCAACCCCAAGCGAGCCGAAAAATATCTGGATCGGGCGGAACAGCTTTTCCTGGCCCAGGGCGGTTTGCGCCGAGCGATTTTGGCGCATCAACTCTGTCGGCCCGGAGAAAAGGTCGCCGATAGCGCAAAGGCGGCGGATGACTGGTTGAAGGAAGGGTTGCGACTCCAGCATCTGGAAAGATACCAGGGCGCTATAGACGCGTACAAGATGGCAATCAAGTTCCAGCCCAATTTTATAGACGCTTATTATAATTTAGGCATCGCTTATGGCAGTCTGGAAGACACGGGAGTGGAGTTGATCCATAAAGCCATCTGGGCGTTCAGGCAAGTCATAAAAATCAAACCGGATTTTATTTATGCCTATTCCGCTCTGGGCGCATCCTACATCAAGCAGAGGGACTATGGCGAGGCCCTGGCAACGCTCACTCTCGCGTTGCGGTTGGAACAAAAGGAATCGCAGGTTTATTATTATCTGGGGATGGTGTCCCGGTTGACGGAGAATAATGAAGGGGCGATTGCGTATTTGAAAGAGGCTGTTGTTCTCAATCCCAATTCGGTGCAAGCGAATTTTTATCTGGGGTTGACGCTGATGGAGTTGCGGAGATATTCAGAAGCTTGTGACGTTTTTCAGGAACTGGTGCATACCAAACCCGACTTCGCGGAAGTGCATTTCATGCTGGGAAATTTGTACATGGATAAGATAGGCGATCCCGACAAGGCCATTGCCCATCTTAAAAAGGCCGAGAAACTGTTTGTCAAGTTGGATGACAACCTTCGCCTGTCCCATGTTCGTCAAATATTAGCCCGTAAGGGCGTTTGATTGTTGTGGTTTGTCCCACCCGTGAGCCTAGCCACGCGGGGAAGAAGAACGGGCTACGCTCGCTTCGCTCAGATTATAAGGAAACTATTAATTCTTCAAAAATCCAGCGCACGTTAACACAGGGTCCAGCGTCACGCTGGCCGCTTGCGGCGGGGTCGTTCATTAAGGAAACACGATGAGAAAAAGTTGGGTGTCGCAATTTATCCGCATCACCGGCTATGGCCTGGTGGTGGGATTCCTGTTGATGATATCCGCCGGAGGATCGATTGCCCAGAGCGATTCTGAAAAATTGAATCTGGAAAATATGTCCGTCAATGAGATCGTTCAAAAGGCGCTCACCGATGCGTTGTATTACAAGTTTGACAAATGGTTTGAAGTGTTTGCGCAAGCCATTCGCCGACTGGAAGGTTCTCCAAAATCCCTGAAAAACCGGATTGATTCGATGAAATACAATTTTTTTTATGCCGGTCTATTGGGAGAACTGGGTCAAACCCTGGCATTCACCAGCCGTTATAAAATCCGGGAAGTCGCCGATCGGTTTTTTCATTACAGTAGCCGGGCCAAGGAACTCGCCATTGAAATTCTGGACGCTCCCGATTCGACGGTTCTAGAGAAAGCCCAGGCGAATTTATATTTGGGAGGGGCCGAGGGTTATATCGGTATCTTCGAATACGGGGAGGGGCATCTTTTTACAGCTCTAATCAACGGATTTCGGGCGGATACGCATTTGGAAAAAGCCCTGTCGCTGGACCCTGGCCAGATAGACGCCCATTTTGGCCTGGGGATTTATCGCTATGGAAACAGCCGCCTTGGGGGATTTGGAAATTTCATCATGCAGGGTGGGCGCGACTTGCGTCGGGTCGGGCTTGACCACATTGAACGTGCCATTCGGGAAGAGGCCCCTTCCAAACCTCTGGCGCTGAAAACCCTGGCCTGGTTTTATATTTCCGAACAATTCAATCCGAATAATTCCGGGATCCCGGCGGGAAAGCCGTTGTCGGCTTCCTGGTCCCGATCCAAAGCCCTGAAGCTCATGGAGGAACTGGAAGCGGACTATTTTAGCAACCCGCCGTACGCGAACTTCACAGGCAACAAGGAGCTCGCCATGATGCAGGCCTTGCAGTATGTTCTGGATTCCAATTACGCGTCGGCCAAAGTTAAATTCGAGAAAATCCTTGAAGTGACCGAGGATCTGGAGAAAAACCGGAGCTTTGCCATCAATCCCCAATTGACGGCTTCGGTCAAGGCGGGGATTCAATTTTGCGATCTGATGTTAATGCGTCCGAAAAAAAATGATGCGACAGGACAGCGTTCCGCTTGTTTGAAGGTGACGGATCAATTGAATTTTTTGAAAAATGGCGGGGCGATGATGGAATATGGCGCTAAAAAAATCCGCAGTGAACTTCATGACGTTTTTGCCGACAAGCTCGATAGGTTTTCCCGCGATATGAATTGTTGACCCCACTACGTGGGGGGAAGAGCGGGCTAAGCTCGCTTCGCTTGTGATATCCTATTCATTAGCTTTCGTGCCCCGAAGGGGTACACCAGCCTGAAAAACCATAAACCTATCGTACATAAACATTGGCCCAGCGCCTACGCTGGCCCTGCATTGCGGGGCCTTAGATTTTGTGTGCAAAAATGTAAGGAATTTTGGGATCTCCCGACTGCATATTATTACTCGATCAATTTCAAGATTAGGGAGAGCAGCCATGTTCAGGATCGATTCAATACCGGAAGCGGCGGCGCAGGGCAGTGTCAAGGAAGTTTATGACGAAATGAAAAATTCTCTGGGTATGGTGCCCAATGTTTTTAAGGCACTGAGCCTTTTCTCGGAGGGACTGAAATTATATGTGGCAATGTTTAAAGGGACGATGTTCGCAGACACCAAACTCACCCGCGCTGTAAAAGAGATGATTGCGTCTACCGTCTCCAGAATCAATCAATGTGATTATTGTTTGGGTCATCACAAAAATTTTATGACCCAATATGGGATCTCTCCCGCAGTTTCCGAACAGGTGGTGAACGACCCGCAATCAGCGGAAATTTCCGACGCCGAAAAAAGACTGCTTGCGTATGTGGAAAAAGTCACCCGCCATGCCTACAAGGTAACGGACGCGGACGTGGAAGGTTTGAAAGAGATTGGCTGGACCCATGAACAAATCCTGGAGGCGACACTGGTGGCTTCCTTGTTCAATTCCATCAACCGATTTGCCGATGCCCTTGGCGTTCAGCCGGAAGCTTGACTCTTTCTTTATGATGCAGGATTTCAGCAGAGAGGAAATGGGATTATGCTTCGCTTGAATGAAAAAAAGAAAACCCTGTTTTTTAGGATTGTTCTTGTCAGTTGGGCGGTTGTTTTCCTTTCAGGATTCGACACTTCCAAACACAGCATTCCTGTGGACGAAATTTTCGCAGGCGGACCCCCAAAGGATGGAATTCCCGCCCTCAGTCAACCCAAATTCGTGGCGGCAAAAAAGGCCGGGCATTTTATGAAGGAGGGGGACCGCGTACTTGGTTTGGCGAGAAACGGTCAGGTCAAAGCCTACCCCGTTAAAATTCTCAACTGGCATGAAATCGTCAACGACACCATAGGCTCTCAGGCGGTGGTGGTCACTTTCTGCCCCTTATGCGGTACGGGAATGGTGTTCGACGGTAAAATCAATGGAAAGAATTTGACTTTCGGAGTTTCCGGTTTGCTTTATCAGAGTGACATGTTGCTGTACGATCGCAAGACGGACAGTCTGTGGTCTCAGATCAAGGGATCAGCGGTGGCAGGCCCAATGACGGGCGCTCGCTTAAAACTGCTTTCGTCCACGCAAACCACCTGGGGGCAATGGAAGAAAATGCATCCCGAAACATTTATTCTTTCGCAAAAAACCTGTTACAGCAGAGATTATGACCGCGACCCCTATAGGGGTTATTACACCAGTTCCCGGTTGATGTTTGGCGTGAAAAATAAAAACAAGGCCTATCATCCCAAGGCGCGGGTGATAGGACTGGAACTTGGAGGCAAGTTTAAGGCGTATCCCTTTTCCGAGTTGGCGAAATCCAGGCAACCCGTGATGGACAAGTTTAACGGCTCTTCCGTAAAAGTGATTTTTGATAAACAGTCGCAAACGGCTATGATCCGGAACAGTAAAGGAAAGGAGCTTCCTTCGGTGGTGGGTTTCTGGTTCGCGTGGTTTGCGTTTCACCCGGATACCCAGGTTTTTAAGGTGAGTCAATAGCATTGAAGGGCAGGATTCGAACCGGCATTTTTTCTTCCTCTACTGGCAGGTTGCTGAAAAATGGAAAAACTCGGTCAGCAAGTTTAGTATTGAGAAATGCCGGTTTTAAGGTCGCAGACTTTCCAGCCTGTGCACCCACTTGCTTATGTTAAACCGGAAAACCTGAAATCAACATTTTAGAGCCTCAAAAAGACTTTTTCAGCACCCTGTCAAATCGTCGTCATTCTCGTCATAATTTTTTCCTCTGACCGCTTTCTGCTGGAATAAATTTTATTGCATCCCTCCGCAAGGAAGACGATACTGAGTCCGTAAGATTTCATTGGCGGAAGAACAATGCCTTCACTTTGAAAAAGGGTTGATGGTTGTCAACCGGAAACAATCGCCCGCCTCATTTTCAGGAAAATCTTTGCATAAGAGCATGCGCCCCTCATTCAGCCTTTTACCCCGAAGAAAACAAGGATTTCTCCTCCCCGTCGTGTCATCCTGAGCTTGTCGAATAAGAGGAAGGGAATTGAGCGAAGAGGAAAATTTAGATTTTCTATTACGTTACGCAAAGGTCACATTATCAGGGAGTAGATTATGAAAATTGGTTTTGTAGGACTGGGAAAAATGGGAGCCAATATGGTCGAACGCCTTCTTGGAGGAGGGCATGAAATCGTTGCCTACGATCGGTCTGCGGACAATGTGGACGCAATTGTGGAGAAGGGCGGAATAGGTTCAAAATCCCTGGCCGAGTTGGTAGAAAAACTGCCTCAGCGTAAAATCGTGTGGTTGATGGTTCCCGCAGGCAAACCGGTGGAGGATAGCATTGCCGATTTAGTTCCTCTTTTGAAAGACGGGGGCGTCATCATTGACGGTGGAAATTCCAACTGGAGGCAGACTCAGGCCCGCGCCGGGGAGCTGGAGCCTCAGGGCATCGATTACCTCGATTGCGGGACCAGTGGCGGCGTTTGGGGTTTGGAAAATGGATATTGTTTGATGTCGGGGGGGAAGGCGTCTGCCTGCAAAGAAGTCGAACCGGTGTTTAAAACTCTGGCTCCTCCAGAGGGTTATTTATATTGCGGACCTTCGGGAGCGGGACATTTCGTCAAAATGGTCCACAATGGAATCGAGTACGGAATGATGCAGGCGTATGCGGAAGGCTTCGAGATCATGGAAAAGTCACCCTTTGATCTGGACATTCTGGGCGTCAGCAAAGTCTGGCAACACGGGAGTGTGGTGCGGTCGTGGTTGCTGTAGCTTGCGGAACTCGCGTTTGCGGACGACCCCAGGCTTTCTAAAATTAAAAGTTATGTGAGTGACAGCGGCGAGGGACGCTGGACGGTTCAGGCGGCAATGGATTTTGATGTCCCCGCTCCGGTCATCACGATGTCTCTTTTAGCCCGGTTTCAATCGCGCCAGCCGGACTCATTCTCCATGAAAGTTCTTTCCGCGCTTCGCAACCAATTTGGCGGCCATGCCATCAAGAGGAAATAAAATGGAAAAACCGGATAACTGCATATTAGTCATTTTTGGCGCGTCTGGGGATTTGAGCAAGCGCAAGCTGATCCCGTCCCTGTTCGATTTATACCGGCAGGGGTTTCTGCCGGAGAAGTTTTCCGTCCTAGGAGTGGGCCGGTCCAAACTTACCAGCACCAAATTTCGCGGACAGATGGCAGAGAGCGTGGAGAAATTTACCAAGAGTGAATTGGTGGAAAAAGAGCAATTGCAGGCCTTCATCAAAAGTTTTCATTTTATTTCTGTGGATCCATCAAATAGTGAGGATTTTACCAAGTTGAAATCCAAACTGGAGACTTTGGACACGCGCTACAAAATTGGCGGGAATTATATTTATTATCTGGCGGTTCCTCCCAGTACCTACCAGCCCATCATTCAAAATCTCGGTTTGCAGGGCCTGCAAAAGGAAAATTCTTCAACATCCAGTTGGAAGCGTTTGATCATCGAAAAACCGTTTGGCTATGATCTGGAATCGGCCTTGGTGTTGATGAAAGCGATGAAAAAAGTTTTTCGAGAACCGCAGATTTATCGCATCGACCATTACCTGGGAAAAGAAACGGTCCAGAATATTCTGGTTTTCAGATTTGCCAACGGTATTTTTGAGCCCTTGTGGAACCGGAATTATATCCACCATGTGGAAATCACCGCCGCTGAAAGCATCGGTGTCGAAGGGCGCGGTCAGTATTACGATGGCGCAGGCGCCTTGCGGGATATGGTGCAAAACCATTTGATGCAGATCATGGGCGTCGTGGCGATGGAGTCGCCTTCTTCCTTTGATTCGACAGCGGTGCGCAACGAAACGGTCAAAGTGTTTCAGTCACTACGGGAAATTCCTAAGGAGGAGGTGAGTAAATACGCCGTGCGCGGTCAATACACGACCTCGGTGATCCAGAAGGAAATCATTCCTGGTTACCGCGAAGAATTCAATGTGGCGGAAGGTTCGCGGACGGAAACCTTTGCCGCTCTCAAAATTTTTATCGATAACTGGCGTTGGGGTGGCGTTCCATTTTACATCCGTGCCGGCAAGAGACTGCCCACCCGCGTGACGGAAGTAGCGATCCATTTTAAAGCCACCCCGCATTTTTTATTTGCAAAGGAAAGTCAGAAAACCGATGGCCTCAACCAACTCATTATCCGTATTCAGCCGAATGAAGGTATCGTTTTAAAATTCGCCTTGAAAGTGCCGGAGGCAGGGTTTCACGTGCAGAATGTAAACATGGATTTTCATTATTCCGACTTGTCAAACACCCACGTTGCTTCCGCCTATGAGCGCTTATTGCTCGACTGCATGCTGGGCGACCCCACTCTCTATGCAAGGGGTGACGCGGTAGAAGCCTGCTGGAAGTTTGTCGATCCCATTTTGCATGAATGGCAGAACAACCCCGATCTCAAAGTTTATGGGTATCCGGCGGGAACGTGGGGTCCCAGGGAAGCGAATGAACTGTTTCAGGAGCATGAGGTCGAATGGCGCTACCCCTGTAAAAACCTGGTAGATGATGGCAGTGTTTGCGAGTTCTAAATGACCAGCGTGACGCTGGACCCAATAATGCCGTGCGATGGGTTTTTGGCTAACCGAATTCTGGTTGGTGAAGAAATTAACTGACCGTCGTTGCGCGGAGTGACAGCGACGAAGCAATCCAGAAGCCCTACCCCTTCGGGGTATGAGAGCTTAGGTTTAATATTACGCCTTCGCTTTGCTCGCTATGACGAAGACGATTTAACGACAGGCCCTAAGTGACCGCCGAGATAAAAATTTATCCTCAACCCGCAAAGCTGGCCGAAGTGGTTGCCGTTGAATTACAGAAAGCGTCAAAACAGGCTAATGATGCGGGACGGCGGTTCAACCTGGTTCTGGCGGGCGGCGGCACTCCCCGTGCCGTGTATCAGGTTTTAACCCGACCGGAATTTAGAAAATCCATTGCCTGGGATTGCGTTCATTTTTTCTGGGGAGATGAACGTTGTGTTTCACCCGACCATGAAGACAGCAACTTTCGCATGGCGAAAGAAACCTTATTAGACACACTTGCCATTCTCGAAGAAAATATTCACCGAATTCGCGGGGAAAGCGATCCCACAGCAGAGGCCACTCGATATGCCGAAGAGATAATAAATCATTTAAAACCGCAACCGGAAGAAACTCCCCGGTTCGACTGGGTTCTATTGGGCCTTGGAACCGACGGCCACACCGCTTCCCTGTTTCCCGGAGTTGAACTCATTGAAGACCGTTCGGGCGTGTGCGCTGTTGCCGTCCAACCGCAAAGCGGGCAAAAACGCATCACCTTAACGAACAGAGTTTTGAATCAGGCCAGGCGGGTTTCCTTCATCGTCACCGGCAAGAGCAAGGCGCAAGTGGTCGCTGACATCCTGAACGAATCCCCGGAAAGTCAAAACTACCCCGCCGCACAAATCCATCCTCAACAAGGAACCCTCGAATGGTTTCTGGATGAAGAAGCCGCAGAAAAGCTTAAAGAATGATTTATGAATATTTTTAGTTGAAAAAGGATTTGTCCAGAAGCAATTTATCAATACGTTTTAAGACAACTTTAAATTACCAATTTACAACAGGTTCTCCTATCTTATAACCAATTAATTTGGAAATGCCTTCAGATACATTTATTTCCACCCCTTTCCTTGCAAAGCTATATTTTAAATAGCCGTCCCTGAAAAACAGGGGTTTTTAGGGACGACTAAATAGTGAAATTTATAGGGAGATCGTTTGATCGTCTTTGCGAGGAGCGTTAGAGACGAAGCAATCCAGAGACCCTGAATCTACCCCTGCGGGGCATGAATGCAAGGGTAAAACATCACAGCCGCGCCGCTTGTCGCGGCTCGCGATGACGAAATATACGATTAAAGATTGATGATTGGCGGATTTGACTACAGGCCCTAGGCAACAAGTACCTCAATCCGGTGAATGCTGAAGTGCCGGAGGGGAAGGGGTCGCGCAGGTCGTCCTGTTGCAGGCCGCTGTATTGGTCAGCGGCGCGGACAGCGATGCGGGTGCGTCCGGTCCGGTGAAAGGTGCAGGGAAATTTCCAGAACACCCACGAATAGGGCGACAACGGTTTTTCGAGTTCGGCCAGCGACCAGGTTTTCTCTCCATTGATGGAAACCTGCACGTATTGAATCCCCCGGTCACCCGCAAAGGCAATTCCCCGGATCACGGTTTGCCGCGTGAACAGGGTTTGATTATTCTCCGGCAGGTCGATGCGTGAGATTATTTTAACCTTGGCCTGTTTGGACCATCCCTTTTTATTCCAGTATCCCTTGGGGCTGTGGTTGGCGACCTCGATTTCCCTGATCCATTTCATCTGCTTGATGCCATACAGTCCGGGAATCAACAGGCGCAGAGGAAAGCCATGATTGAGCGTCAGCGGTTGCCCATTCATTTTAGTGGCGAGCATGGCTCCGGGATGTCTGGCTTTTCTGAGCGGGATGTTTTCGTAATAACCGTCCTCGGCCCGTAATATGAGGGTGTTGGAGAAAAAATGCGGATCGGCTGTGTCGAT
>Ga0114931_10012171_pt1 | contig 10086 bp, 7 predicted proteins | sample 2SBtaG_FD_89579 | JGI IMG/M metagenome (GOLD analysis project Ga0114931, IMG submission 89579) | Deep subsurface microbial communities from Kolumbo volcano to uncover new lineages of life (NeLLi) - 2SBTROV14_V59a metaG | ecosystem: Environmental > Aquatic > Marine > Volcanic | place: Kolumbo... | reverse complement strand
GAAGGCAACTACCTTTGTGAAGGGGACCATCACTTCCTTAACGGAGAGGTCTGCAAACTCAAAGACCCCGTGAATCAGCTCCTCTTCTTCGGGCTCAAACAACCCCCTGTCACGCCCCTCCTTGATGAGCAGTTTTATCTCTTCCTCTGACACAAAGCTCCTCTGGGTGAAGGGGTTTGTGCCAAGTGGTTTCAGAATGAGATTGGTGCTGAAGGTGAGGATGCTTACAAAGTAAGAAGTAATCCGTGAGAAAGCAGATAACGGACGTGCAACGATAAGGGCAACCCTCTCAGGGTTCTTAAGCGCTATAGACTTTGGAACCAATTCACCAATGACGAGAGAGAAATAGGATATAAGGATAACTACAATACCGATTGAAATCGCGTCGCTTGAGACGGCAATGAGTCTTATGGGTATTTTTTCAATAAGGGGCCGGATGAGTTTTATGGCAGTGGCTCCACCTATTGCAGAGGCCATGGCACCCACTACGGTCACGCCTATCTGCACTGTGGCAAGGAACCTGTCGGGATCCGACTGGAGCTTTTTAAGTATCAGCGCCTTCTTGTTGCCCTCTTTTATCAACTCGCTGATACGGGTCTTCCTGGCTGTAACAATAGCAATCTCAGAACCGGCAAAGAAACCGTTGAAGAGGATGAATACAAGAATAAGGATTATCTCAACCCACATAATACCTGATTAACTAAGCCTCCATGCCCTGCAGCAGCCGTCGGAAGACTCAAACCCCGCACCATACGGCGGGATTGATTCCTCCCGGGAACTGAACCCCGTTGTACGTATTATTATACCAGCTTCTGAAAAGAAATGCCTTTCTTTTTCTTTCACTATAATAATGAACAGGAACCGGCATGTCCTTATTTGACCGGCTTCAAACAAAAGCACGTGGTCTGCCGAAGCATATCATCCCGGGAACAACGGTAAAAAGGCACATGGCTGCCGGGTTGAGAGCAACCGGCAACTTGTTTGGCAAGGGAAAGCCCGGGGGTTTTTATCAGGCCATTACAATGCACCTTGCCGAAGGCGCCGACCTTAGATCGGAGAGCTTGACAGGGTAATGCCTGATAAAAAGAGGGGGGAAATCAATGGTAGGCACGGACGGTTTCGAACCGTCGACCTCTACCGTGTCAAGGTAGCGCTCTCCCCCTGAGCTACGCGCCTATCGGTATAAATATAACATTTGATTTGCTTAATTATCAAGAGGATCTATTGCATTGAGCGTCCATTTATAACTAAAATAACACGATGGGCTTGTGGAGTGATGTAAAGAGGGATTTTCAAGCCGTTTTTGAGCGTGACCCTGCCGCGAGGAGTAAACTTGAGGTACTCCTTTCTTACTCGGGCTTTCATGCCATACTTTCTCACAGGGTGACTCACCGGCTTCAGAAGTGGGGAGTGCCGTTCCTGCCGAGAATCCTGTCTCAGATAGCCAAGTTCTTTACCGGTATCGAGATACACCCTGCTGCAAGGATTGCTCCCGGCTTCTTTATTGACCATGGCATGGGTGTCGTGATCGGGGAGACAAGTGAGATCGGTGAAAACTGTCTTCTCTACCAGGGGGTAACCCTGGGGGGGACGGGAAAGGACAAGGGCAAGAGGCATCCGACCCTTGGGAACAACGTTATAGTAGGTGCCGGGGCAAAGGTTCTCGGCGCAATCACGATCGGTGATTATGTTAAGATAGGGGCCAATGCTGTTGTGCTGAAGTCGGTCCCCGCTTATTCCATTGTAGTGGGGGTCCCCGGCAGGGTTATAAAAAAGAAGATAATGAGGGTGACGGACTACGGGATTGAAGAGGCCCTTGATCATATCCATATGCCCGATCCCGTTGAGGAAAGGTTCAAGCAGCTTGAGGCCTTCATCGGGCAGCTTGAAAAAAAGATAGAGAAGCTCGAGGGTAAGGGAGGACGGATGCGGATATACAATACGCTTTCCGGTAAAAAGGAAGACTTTGTGCCCATAGAGGCTAACAGGGTGGGAATATACGCCTGCGGCATCACCGTTTACGACCTCTGCCATATAGGACATGCCAGGAGTGCAATCGTATTTGATGTGATAAGGAACTACTTCAGATACAAGGGATTCGATGTCACGTATGTCAGGAACTTTACAGATATTGACGATAAGATTATCCGTCGTTCCCGGGAGGAAGGAATTCCCTGGCATGAGGTGGCAAAGAAATATACAGAAGAATTCTACAAGGACATGGAGGCCCTCGGGATTGAACATGCCGATCTTGAACCCCGTGCCACTGAATACATCCAGGACATGATCAGGATAATAAACGGGCTGATTGAGAAGGGGTATGCCTACGAGGTAGACGGGGACGTCTTCTTTGAAGTGAGGAGGTTTCCTCAGTACGGCAAGCTCTCAAAGAAGCCAATTGACCAGCTTGAGGCCGGGGCAAGGGTTGAGGTTGACGACAGGAAGCGAACCCCCCTTGACTTTGCCCTATGGAAGTCCTCAAAGGAGGGGGAACCTGCATGGGAAAGCCCCTGGGGACCCGGCCGGCCGGGATGGCATATTGAATGCTCTGCAATGAGCATAAAGCACCTTGGCGAGACTTTTGATATCCACGGTGGTGGAGCAGACCTTATCTTCCCGCACCATGAGAACGAGATCGCCCAGTCAGAGGCTTACACAGGTAAACCCTTTGTGCGGTACTGGATGCACAATGGCTTTATCACCATCTCGAAGGAGAAGATGTCCAAATCCCTTGGGAACTTTTTTACAATTAGGGACATACTGAGGCAGTTCGACCCCGAGATTGTGAGGACGTTCCTCCTGTCTACACACTACAGGAGCCCCATAGAGTTTTCACAGGAGCAGCTCCTTGACACAGAGGTCTCCATTGACCGTTTTTACTCCACAATCCTCCGGATCGAGTCCTATATCATGAGGATGTCATCAAAGAAGAAGCAGGCATCCGAGGACGAGTACTTCAACGGGAGGATACAGGGGTTCCTCCCCAGGTTTGAAGAGGCAATGGACGATGACTTCAATACCGCCCTCGCACTGGGACACATGTTTGATCTTATTAAGGATATCAACCGTTACCTTGATACAAAGCCCTCAGGTGAAAAGGCAAGGGAACTTCTCGGTTCTTCGGTAAATGTCCTCAAAGAGGCCGGGAAGGTTCTTAATATCTTTCAGAGGACCCCCGTGGAGTGGCATATCTCCCTTCTGAAGACGAAAGGCATTCCCCTCAGCGAGGAAGATATCAGGCAGAAAATCCTGCAACGGCAGGATGCACGGAAGGAAAAGAACTGGGAACTGTCAGACCGGATAAGGGATGAACTGAGTGGGCATGGAATTGTCCTTGAGGATACATTGAACGGGACTGTCTGGAGGGTGAATCTCAGGGAGTTGTTGAGCCTTGACGGCCCGTTGAAAAACTCATGAACAGTGCCCTGTGTCATGCTGAATCCCGAAGTAACAGCAAACCCATATCCACGGAAGATGGTATATCCTGTTGTGATTAGTCGTGAGAGACGTTAACTGGTTACATGGCCTCAACCCGGTAAAAGAAGCCCTCAGGGGTAAAAGAAAGGTGCTTGAGGTTTATCTGCAGAGGGGCAAAAGCGAGGGGTCTAAAAGGGAAGTCCTTTCTCTGTGTGCAAGCCTGGGGATAAAGACCTCTTATGTTGACAGGTCCTTTTTCTCCTCTTTCCCAAAAGGGCATCAGGGCATAGCCGCACGAACCGGGTCTCTGAGGTCATACTCCCTGCATGACCTTAGGGAGATCACTGCCGGAAGAGGTGCCCCCCCTTTGTATCTCCTGCTTGACGGTATCGTTGACCCCCGGAACCTGGGGGCAATTATCAGGACTGCCGAGGCAGCAGGAATCCACGCCGTTATTACTGAAAAGAGGAGAACTGCAACCGGGGAAACCGTGGCCAAGACATCTGCAGGTGCACTGGAGTACCTCCCCCTTATAAGGGTTCCAAATATAAAGCATGCGATCAAGTTAATGAAAGAGGAAGGTGTCACTGTTTTTGGTGCCGAGGCCGATGGCGAACGTGACTACTGGTCTTTTGACTTCAGGGGGCCTGTTGCCCTTATTCTGGGTTCCGAGGGAAAGGGTCTCAGAGAGACCGTCAGGAAGTCCTGTGACTACACCCTGAGGATACCTCTTGTGGGTAGGGTGGGTTCTCTGAATGTCGCTGTTGCAGCAGGGGTGCTTGTTTATGAGGTTCTGAGACAGCGACGGGGCAAGGAGGCTGAATCAAGCCCCTCCAACCAGGGCTGATCCGCTTAAATAGTGTATAAATAACAGTTATTTGTCATTCCCGCAATCCCGAACGCATTCGGGAGTCGGGAATCCTTCTCAAAGAACGATTCCGGACAAGCCGGAATGACGGAATAACGAATGCTTTGCGCTATGCCCTATGCGCTTTAAACGATTCTCCGAATGCGTTCGGGATTGCGGGAATGACAGATAGAGTAATTGAGTTTATACACAGGCTCTAACTGAGTCCGTACGTCTTGATCTTTCTGTGGAGGTTGCTCCTTTCTATCTGGAGCGCCTCTGCCGTGCGGGATATATTCCACCCGTTTTCCTGGAGTTTTTTCAGTATAAAGTCTCTTTCAAATACCTCCCGGGCATCCTTCAGTGTCTTGAGTGAGAAGTAATCGGTATTGCTGACCTCATAGAACCTGACGTCGCCTTCAGTTATATAGTCGTTACCAGTCATGATAACGAGCCTTTCAATTATGTTCTTCAACTCCCTTACGTTTCCGGGCCAGTCATATCTCTTCAGTATCTCAAGGGCGGAGGGGGATATCTTCTTTTTCTGTCTCCCGTATTCCCTGGCAAGCTGTTCAAGAAAGAACTCGGTCAGTATGGGCAAGTCCTCCTTTCTTTCCCTTAAAGGGGGAATATGGATGTTGATCACATTCAAACGGAAATAAAGGTCCTCCCTGAAGTTGCCACTTTTGACCTCTTCGGAGATGTCTTTATTGGTTGCTGAAATTATACGGACATCGACCTGTATATTCCTGCTTCCCCCCACCCGCTGAAACTCCTGTGTCTCTATTACCCTCAGGGCCTTTGCCTGGGTCTGGAGTGACATGTCTCCAACCTCATCAAGAAAGAGGGAGCCTTTATCGGCAAGCTCAAACTTTCCCTTCTTGCGATCATGGGCACCTGTAAAGGAGCCCTTTTCATGTCCGAAGAGTTCGCTTTCAATCAGTTCGTGGGGTATGGCGGCGCAGTTAACCGGAATAAACGGGTGCTTGTGCCGGGGGCCTTTTTCATGTATAAGGCGGGCTACGAGTTCCTTTCCTGTTCCACTTTCACCTGTAATAAGCACCCTGCTTGAACTCCGGGCAAGCATATCGATCTGGTTCCTGAGGTTCGATAGCTGTGGTGAATTGCCTACGAGCTGCCATTTTTCACTGATATCATCAATTAGTGAGAGGTACCTATTTTCGAGACGCCCCCTTTCTACGGCCCTCTGGGTGGTGAGGAGGACCCTTTCAAGGGAAAGGGGCTTCTCAAGGAAATCGTAGGCCCCGATCTTTGTGGCCTTCACGGCCAGGTCCACTGTCCCATGTCCTGATATCATCACAACGGGGACGCTGTTTTTCCCGGACGTAATCTCTTCAAGGACCTCAATGCCGTCAACATCCGGAAGCCATATATCCAAAAAGACGAGATCCGGGGATTCCACATTCACGAGTTTCAGGGCTTCATGGCCGGACTCGGCCGTGATCACCTCGTACCCTTCGTCTTCAAGGATATCCCCGAGACTTTCTCTTATACCCTTTTCATCATCAACTACAAGAACAGTGTTTGTCATTTGTTGTTCCTTAAACTCTTTTTACCGGTATCTCAATTGAGAAAACCGTTCCCCTGGGGTTGTTGTCATGAACGGTTATCTTCCCGCCGTGTTCGGTTATGATCCGGTGGACGATAGCAAGCCCAAGGCCGGTCCCGTCTTTCTTTGTTGAGAAGTACGGCTGGAAAAGTCTATCCTTTTCTTCTGCGCTAATGCCTGTGCCCGTATCCTTTACATCTATTTTAACCGTATTGCTCTGTGAATGAAAAGAAACGCTTATAGATACTTCGCCACCCCCGGCGGTTGCGGCAATGGCATTGTCAATCAGGTTTATCAATGCCCGCCTGAACTGTTCCCTGTCAAGGTCTGTCTCGGGCAGGTGCCCCATTGAGCTAAAAGTTATTCTGTAGCCCATGTCATGGTATATGGAAAGGGCCTCTTTTATCAGTGCCTCCAAGTCGGAGGGCGCTTTCTTTATCCGGGGCATCCTGCCGAGCCTTGAAAACTCATTAACCATATTCTGAAGGCCCTCCACTTCCCTGATAATGGTTCTGGAGGAGTTTTCTATTATCGCCCCAAAGCCGCTATCTCTCTTTTTCCATTTCCTTAACATCCTTTCCGTCGAGAGTTTTATCGGTGTGAGGGGATTCTTTATTTCGTGAGCAATTCTTCTTGCCACCTCCTGCCAGGCAAGGGCCTGTTGTGCCTGTAAAATATCCGTTATATCCTCAAAGACGACAAGCACACCAAGGGATTTATTGTCCCTGTCCTTCAGTTGTGTGATGAACACACGCAATGTCAGGTTCTTGCCGCCTATACTGACCTTGAACTGACGTTGGGCACTGGTGAATTCCCAGAGCCGGATCTCTTTTATGAACGACTTGAGTTCTTCGGATTCAATAAACTTCAAAAGCCGGGTGTATTCCTTCCCTATGACTTCAAGGGGGTCGATATTGAGTATCCTTGATGCAGTGGTATTTATGGTAATAACCCTTCTCTTCTCATCAAGAGATATAACCCCGGAATCAATGTTCTCTACTATGTTCTCAAGACATACCCTCCTTCGGTCTGCATCAAGGTATGCATTATGGAGCGATGCCTTGCTTTCCTTCAGGTCACGGACCATCCTGTTGAAGGAGTCTATCAACAACCCGATCTCATCATCACGTTTTAAGTCAACGGTTACATCGAGATTGCCTTTAGAGACCGTTTCCGTAGCAGATGCGAGTTTCTGGATTGGGTCGGTGATGTTTCCTGCTATCTTGATGGAGACCCACAGCGCCGTGAACACAATGAGGAGCGTAAAAAACCCCAGGGCAAGGAGATAATTAACTTTCAGAGGGAACTTCCACTGGTATAAGGTAAAAAAGTCCTCGTGTGCCTTCCTGATGGTTTCAGCCTGTATAACAATGTCCACAGGCAAGACCTGCTCAACCACAAGTACCCCCCTTACTTTTCCGCCCTTCGTAACTGGAACAACAGCCCGTATAATATCTCCCTCAGGGGTCGAGATCACCTCGGTCCCCTCCTTGCCTTTAAAGGCATTACGGATTGTTTCCGATGCATCGCCCGAGAGTGTTCTTATTTTTGTTGCCTTGAATTTGGCGGGGGGGCTTCCGCCATTCAATACTCTCCTGGCCTCCTGAAGTGTCCTTTCCTTTTCCCGTTCATACAGGATTGTTGCAATCTTATAGGCATTTTCGATCGGTACCCTGACCTGGGGGCTCAACCACTGGTCGATATAGGTGCTTATAAAGCCCCCGGCTATTATAAAAAGGAGCGCTGAGGGGATCAGGGTAATTACAACAAATATCGCGACTATCTTGGTCTTGAATTTGTACCCGATGACCTTGTGACGTTTTTCAAGATAGATTTTCAGGAGGTTTTTTGAGACAAAGAACACCAGCGTAAGGAGGGCGACAACGGTCAGGTTGAAGACCAGAAGATTGAGTACCTTAGGTGAGAGAATACCATTCATTTGGATATCCTGAGTCTTTCTTTATTCCAGACGAATATGTCGGAGTTTTTTGATATCCTGAACTCCCTTGAAGGCAGGAAAAAGAAGATTTCACTTATCAGGGGAGGGATCTTCGTCCGTTTGGACTCAGCAGTGATCTTGACAAAGTATCTGCCGGGTTCAAGGTCTTCAAAGTTAGTCAGAGATAGGTCCTTAAAGGACAGGGACCAGGCCAGCAAGGAATCAAGGCTGTTGAAACGCCTCATGTCGAGGGTTTTCCCGTCATAGGAGGATGCCTTATACTCTTTCTTCATCGCGTCAGCGGTAAGCCGTCTTATGATTTTCAGTCCCCTGATGAATTCATCTGGCCATGCATTCCATGAACGAAAGAGGTCAACATAGAATACTATTTCTTTAGGGAGTCCCTTTTTCAGGGAGGATATCTGTTTTTGATCAAACCGGAACTGGAATGATACGTATAAATTCTTCTTTTTGGCGGATAGTTCAGGCCCTTTTATCTCCAGGGCATGGGAGTTGGAGTAGAGGAGAAGGGCAAAAAGGGTTATAAAGATTAATGTCTTTTTCACCGCAAAACACCCCCGGCACAGCAGAGGTATATATATACAGATCTTTCCATGGACTTATTTCAATCTCCGGCGCTGTTTAAGGATTATTAATGCCTTGCTTATTAAGGATAAATCATTATATCATAACAAACCGGCCGGGTTAATTTATATTTCATGGCGAGTTTCCGGGAAAAGGTTCAATAACACAATAAAATGAACCACTTGCGGTAAAAAGGCTGGCTGGCGATTGTCATCCCCCGAACGCGTTCGGGATTGCGGGAATGACAAATAACCGTCAAGCTCTCCGACCAAAGGCCGAAGCTTGCCGATGTAAGGAAAATTTGATTAATTACATAATAAATATAACACCCTGCGGTTTCTGCCGCAGTTCCATCTTTCTGTCATTATTTCTGTCATTCCGGCTTGTCCGGAATCTTTCATCTGAACCCAAACAATTCGAAGGATTCCCGACAAGCGGGAATGACACCGAAAATAGACATGCAATTTTCAGACGCCCTGCGCTCTCTGCCGCAGGGTAGTTCACTCCTTGCCTTCATCCCCGACCAAAGGTCGGATCTTTCGGCAAGGTGCATTGTAATACGGCTTATGAAGGAGTGGTATATATGGACCCCGCTGAGGAGACTGATTGGTGAGAAAACCCCTCTTTAGGATACTTTTTGTCGTATGGATTAGCCTGATAGCAGTGCTGTCTTTAATCCCGACTCCTTCCGGCGTTGTGCAGGTATCCGACAAGTTAATCCACGCCGTTGTGTATATTATAACAACGGTGATTTGCCTGCTCTCATTGAACAGATACGTTCCGAGGGCGGTCTTTTTTGCAGGTATCAGCATATTCCTCTACAGCTTTGTAATTGAGTTGGTCCAGTACTTCCTGCCCTACAGGTCTTTCAGCGTCGGGGACCTCGCTGCAAACATAACGGGTATTGTGACAGGGGTAGCTTTGTTAGGTGTATATCATGGGGTTGTAGGTAGACATTACAGATGATAATGAAAACGTATCCGCTTTAATAAGGGCCTTTCATATGGAAATCCCGGAGGTAAGTTGGCCGAGGGACCTCGATGAGGCCAGGTCTGTTCAGGGGTCTCTCTCAGAGGGGGTGATGCTCCGGCCCCTTCCGGGACCTGTGAAACTCGTTGCAGGCATTGACGCTGCGTTTACGGAAAAAAGCACCATTGCAGCTGTAGTTGTGCTGGATATTGAGAGGATGCAGAAGGTAGAGGAGACCTTTTCCATAATGAAGACGGGGTTTCCGTACATCCCGGGGTATCTTTCGTTCAGGGAGGGTCCGGCGGTCTTGTCTGCACTGAAAAAACTCCGTGCCGTCCCCGATGTCTTTATTTTTGACGGGCAGGGGATTGCCCATCCGAGAGGGCTTGGGATTGCAACACACATTGGTGTGCTGCTTGGAAGGCCCACGATAGGATGCGCAAAATCGAGGCTTGTAGGTAAGTTCAGGGTGCCCCGGCCTGAAAAGGGTGCGGCTGAGCCGTTAATGCTGGATGGTACGGTTGTGGGGGTTGTACTGAGGACCCGCAGCAGGGTAAAACCCCTCTTTGTTTCACCCGGAAACCTGGTGACTGTTGAGGATGCTGCCGGTGTTGTCCTTGAATGTTCAACAAAATACCGGCTTCCGGAACCGGTGCGGTATGCCGACAGGTACGCTGCTGAGGTAAAAAAACGGCTTTATGGGGAGCGTCCGGCAGGGCACAGCCAAACTTCAGAGAGGCTGCAATAGTCCCTACCAGG
>Ga0114931_10012170_pt1 | contig 10088 bp, 4 predicted proteins | sample 2SBtaG_FD_89579 | JGI IMG/M metagenome (GOLD analysis project Ga0114931, IMG submission 89579) | Deep subsurface microbial communities from Kolumbo volcano to uncover new lineages of life (NeLLi) - 2SBTROV14_V59a metaG | ecosystem: Environmental > Aquatic > Marine > Volcanic | place: Kolumbo... | reverse complement strand
GTGCTCACGCCAGCAATCGAAGAAATAATGGGTGCTTCAGAATTCGCGGTAATGTTTATATCGGGTGTGGGAGAAGTCTTCCCCTATATCCGTTCACATAATGTACTCAACAACCTGCAAAAAACAGCGAAAGAAAAACCGACGGTAATGTTCTTTCCGGGGGAATACACGCACTCTCTGGAGTCGGGTGCCTCGTTGGAGCTGTTCGGGCGATTGCGCGACGATAAGTATTACCGTGCATTTAATATCCATCATTCAGAAGCCTAAGAAAATGAGAAAACCGAAGAGGGAAGTTCAATGTCGCTGAGAGAAATTTTCCAGAAGCCTGTCGATCGCAACATTGAAGGCGTAATCAAAGCGGATGATGACGCGAGCCTCCGTTTGGAACTCGATGAGTACGTGATAACCCATGAGGTGGAAAAGCGTCTCGATATTTTTCTTGATGCCTACAATAATTACCAGGGCGCGAACGGAGTATGGGTTTCAGGGTTCTTCGGCTCCGGTAAATCTCACCTTCTGAAAATGCTGGCGCTGGTGCTGGAAAACCGAAAGGTAGAGGGAGAATACGCAGCGGACCTGTTTCTATCCAAGCCAACCTTCAAGGAAAATGAAATACTTCGGGGTGACCTGAAAAAAGCCGTCGCAATTCCCTCCAAAAGCATCCTCTTCAATATAGATCAAAAGGCTGATGTCATCAGCAAGACCCAGCTTGATGCTTTGCTGGCGGTATTTGTAAAAGTGTTCAATGAGGAGTGCGGATACTACGGGAAACAACCCTATGTTGCGGAGTTTGAGCGTGATCTCGATTCAGATGGTCTGTTTGAGGCATTCAGGGACAAATTCCAGGAGATAACGTCAAAAGAGTGGGATTGGGCTAGACAGCGTACGAAGCGCATGGCATCCCAGGTTGATGAGGCCTATAACGCAGTCACTGGACAATCAGTCAGCCAGGTACTGGATAAGTACCGTAGTGACTATCATCTGTCCATTGAAGATTTCGCGGAGCAGATTCTTGCCTACATTGAAAGGCAAGGCACGGATTTTCGATTGAATTTCTTTGTCGATGAGGTAGGCCAATACATCGCGGATAACGTGAAGTTGATGACGAATCTGCAAACAATTGCAGAAAGTCTGGCGACGAAATGCAGAGGTCGTTCCTGGATTATTGTCACTGCGCAGGAGGATATGAATTCTGTTGTTGGTGAAATGGGAAAACAGGAAAGTAATGACTTTACAAAGATTCAGGCGCGATTCAAGAGCCGAATGAAGCTAACCAGCCAGGATGTGGCTGAGGTAATCCAGAAACGCCTCTTGCTAAAGAACGAGAAAGGCATTGGTGAACTATCCGATCTCTATCACGACCAGGCAAATAATTTCAAGACACTTTTTGACTTTGCGGACGGGTCGCAAACCTATCGAAACTTCCAGGACAGAGAGCACTTCATCCACAGCTATCCTTTCATTCCGTATCAGTTCGCTTTATTTCAGTCTGCGATTCAGAATCTCTCGCTGCATAGCGCGTTTGAAGGTAAACACAGCTCCGTGGGTGAACGGTCAATGCTTGGGGTGTTTCAGCAGGTCGCTATTCATATCGCAAATCATCAGGTAGGGCAGCTTGCAACCTTCGATTTGATGTTCGAAGGAATCCGCACCGCATTGAAATCACAAATACAAAGGGCGGTTATTCAGGCAGAAAACAATCTGGATAATCCTTTTGCTGTACGCATTCTGAAGGCCCTGTTTCTCGTCAAATACGTAAAAGAGTTCAAGGCGACGCTACGCAATCTATGCGTGTTAATGCTGGATGATTTTAATCAGGATTTGCCGGAGTTGCGCAAGAAAGTGGAAGAAGCGCTTAATCTTCTGGAACAGCAGACCTACATCCAGCGCAATGGTGAGCAATACGAATACCTCACCGATGAGGAAAAAGACGTCGAAGAGGAGATCAAGAACACCGAGGTTGAATCGGCCGATGTTTCGAATGAACTGGAAAAGATTGTATTCGACCATGTGATAAAGAACCGCAAAATACGGTTCGATGAAAACGACCAGGACTATCCATATTCTCGCAAGCTGGATGACCGGCTGCACGGCAGGGAGCACGAATTGGCGATTGATGTCATCACGCCATTTCATGAAAACGCAGAAAGTCTGGATGTTTTGCGGGGGCAATCAATGGCACGCCCCGAACTCATGGTCATTATGCCGCCGGATGATCGCCTCATGCGTGATATCACACTGTACAAGCAAACCGAGAAATATATTCGCCAGAACATATCGGTGACACAGCAGGACATGGTCAAGCGTATCCTGGAGAGTAAAGGATTTCAGAATAGGGAGCGCTATTCGGAAATCCAGCAGCGAGTGAAACGTTTGCTTGGACAGTCCAGGATGCTTGTGGCTGGCGGCGATGTCGAGACCGGCAGTACAGATGCCCAATCAAGAATCACGCAGGGATTCCATGAATTGATCCGCCGGGCCTACCCCAATCTCAGCATGTTGAGGGGGATCGCATTTACGGAAAATGATGTCTCAAAATACCTCAAGCATTCGCAGGAAGGCCTGTTTGGCAATGATGCAACCTCGATGGCCGAGTCGGAGCAGGAAATGCTTGCCTTCATTCAGAGCAACAATCGGGGTGGAGTGAGAACCATGCTGAAATCGCTGATTGAAAAATTCGAGCGCAAGCCCTACGGATGGTACTACGCATCCATTCTTTGCACTCTGGCGATGCTGTGCGCCAGAGGCAAAGTGGAAATACGAAAAGACGGCAATATTCTGGAAGAGGATGACCTCGAGCACGCATTGCTCAACAGTCGGGCACATGCAAATATGGTGCTGGAGCCGCAAATTGACCTTACAGCGTCTCAGGTGCGCAACCTCAAGGAGTTCTACGAGGACTTTTTCGATGCGCCGCCGCACGCAGGCGAAGCGAAGGCGCTTGGAAAAGAGACAGCAACAGCGTTTCAGGAGCTGATCGCTCGGCTAAACGTGCTTGTTGCGCAGACGGGGCAATATCCGTTTCTGAATGCACTGACGCCGGTAGTGGAGCAGCTCAAGGCAATCTCGGGAAAACCCTATACCTGGTATCTGACGGAGCTGCTTCGCCAAGGGGATGAACTGCTGGACCTAAAGGAGCAAGTGATTGATCCCATCGTTAAATTTATGAGTGGACCCCAGAAGGATATCTACAGTCAGGCAAAAGCATTCGTTCAAAATCAGGAACCGAATTTTACCTATGTAAAGGGCGAGGAAGTCAGTCAGATCCGATCAGTGCTAAATGATCCAGCGTGCTTCAAGGGCAATCGTATCCAGCAACTGAAAAGCAGGCTGGATGAACTGATGGAAGAGGTTGATAAGAAAGTACAGGAAATACGCTCACAAGCCATAGAAACACTGGGCGCAATGCAATCACGCATGCAGAGCATGGACGAGTACAAGAAACTGCCTGAGGCCAGGGCCGCCGAACTCGATTCCCCTTATAAGGAATTAGTTGATCATATCAATCAACAAAGGTTGATTGCGGTGATTAATGATTCAATGCGTTATTTCGAGGAACAGGGTTACAAAACACTTTTGGCGAAGATGGTTGAAATTGCTAACCCAAATCCGATCAAAGGAAGTGGTTCTGCTGACTCGGGAGATGATGAATCTCAGGTTAGAGAGCCTGAGGTTGAATATATCTCAACTCGAAATATCAGGGTGTCGTTAGACAAGGCCTGGCTGGCGAATGAAGCTGAGGTCGACCAATACCTGCAGAAGCTGCGTGAGGCGCTGCTAAAGGAAATAGAAGAAGGCAAACGGATTCAAATATGATTACTCGGTTAAATATAAAAAATTTCTGTGCCTTCAAGGAACTGGACATTGATTTCTCCCCGAAAATCAATGTAATCATTGGAGAGAATAGCTTTGGAAAAACACAGCTATTAAAAGCTGCGTACGTATTGGGAAAGGTAGGTGAGGAAATATCTAAAGCACCAAAGGTTACTAAGCCTCAAGTAGGTGGTTGGTTAACAAAAAAGCTGCTGGGTACTTACAAGCCAAACACTAGTAAGTTGTATGAGTTATATCATCGTGGTGGTAGGGGGCACGCAATTATTCAGATTGAGCACGCCTCTGGTCACCGCTTTGGTGCGACCTTTCCAGGAAAAGGGACTAAGGCGCAGCCTTTAGAAGACTACAAACAGGGATCTATGCCCGGTGTCTTCATTCCAACTAGAGAGGTTCTAACACTGCTTCCAAGTATCTCGGAAGGCATTGCAGGTCCCGAAATATTGCAAAGCCTGTTTGATGATTCGGTAATTGATCTGTGTAGAAGTTTGTTACTTGGGGTAAGTGATGATTTACAAGCGAGAGTTGATGAGGATCCGAGGCTGGGAGATATATTGCCGACATTAGTAAATGACATAAAAGGGCGATATGAAATCACTAAAAAATATCAATCGTTTGTCCCAGGTCTGTATGAAGAATTCAAAGCTAAGCCGATCTCTAAAAGCAAGCAGGCCAAGGCATACTCCGACGCTACCACGACTCGTTTTGTCCCACAAGGAGGAGCGGTGTTGTCGAATAGCATGACAGCAGAGGGTTATCGAAAGATAGGTATTTTACAGGGTTTGTTAAGGAATGGTGTTATTGATCCGGGGGCATCAGGACCGCTGTATTGGGATGAGCCTGAGTCAAATATGAACCCCAAGCTGATGAGACTAATTGTAGAAATCCTGTTCAAAATATCACGCAACGGCCAACAGATCATTCTGGCGACTCACGATTATGTGCTGCTCAAGTGGTTAGATTTGCTCATGGATAAAGACAAGGAAGACCATGTTCGTTTTCATGTGTTGAAGCCTGCAGCTGGCGGTGTCAGTGTTGAGTCTGTGGATAATTACAATGCTATACCAGAGCACGCGATTTCAAATACATTCAGTGAACTTTATGATGAAGAAATCAAGCGATCTCTTAGGGTAGAGTCATGAATACAACTCAAGAGGACGACTTGATATTTAAGTTTGACCGAGAGGATCGAATAGAAGAATTTGATGATAATGCTGTTCATGGCGCAAAGAGTACTATGAAGCGTGTTGACAGAATTATAGAGAAAAATGACAACGTTATTTTTCTTGAAATTAAAGATCCTGATATGCCTGATGCCAATAATCCGGGTAAGCTGTTACAGGAGCTTCAAAGTAACAAACTTATTCATGATCTTGCTGGCAAGTATAGAGACTCGCTTTTGTTTACCAATTTGCGAGGCGGATATGATAAGCCTATTGATTACGTCGTGTTAATCAGTATGGCAGTTTTAGAAGATGCATTACTAATTAGTAAAACAGATGCACTTAAATCAGCTATTCCAGTTTCCAATAAACACTGGAGTCATGACTCCGTAAATTCTTGCGTGATTCTTAAATTAGACAAATATAAGCAGGTATTCGGTGATGGCTCTGTTTGGCGCGAAAGTGATTTCAAGTGAATATGGAAACCTTAAAACTAAAAAAATTCGCCCAGTTTGCACGCCGTAGCCTTATTGAGCAGGTGTCGAACAAGCTCAAGCTGGTACTGGCCAAAGATAGCGTGGCCAGACGGGAGAGCGCGGAAGCAGTTAAAAAGCTTGAAGAGCAGATCAAAGAACATAACAAGGAGCTGGTGATCGAAAAGGTTGCCTACATCTGGTTCAACCGCTTCTGCGCACTGCGCTTCATGGACGTGAACCGCTACACCCGCATTGGCGTGGTGTCGCCTGCCGAGGGGCAGTTCCAGCCCGAGATTCTGGCCGAAGCCAAAATGGGCCACATCGACGAAGACATGGTGCAAGACCAGGCCCGGCAGCAGATCTTCGCTCTACTCGACGGTAAAGCGCCCAGTCGCGACCCGCAAGGGGAGGCATACCGTCTGTTGATGGTGGCATCCAGCAACTTTTGGAACAAGACGATGCCGTTCCTGTTTCAGCGCATTGAGGACTACACGGAACTGCTGATGCCCGATGACTTGCTCTCGGGCAACTCTATCCTCGCCTATACACGGGAGGCAATGACGCCGGATACCTGCGAGGATGTCGAGGTAATCGGTTGGCTCTACCAGTTCTATATCTCCGAGAAGAAAGACGAGGTGTTCAACGGCCTGAAAAAGAACAAGAAGATCACGCCTGAGAACATCCCTGCCGCCACCCAGCTCTTCACCCCGCACTGGATCGTCCGCTACCTGGTGGAAAACTCCCTCGGCCGCCTGTGGATGCTCAATCGTCCTGGATCAAAGCTAGTCGAGCAGATGGACTACTACATCAAGCCCGAGCAGGCCGAAACGGACTTCCTGCGTCTCAGCAAACCGGAAGAGATCAAGATCTGCGATCCGGCCAGCGGTTCCGGCCACATGCTCACCTATGCCTTTGACCTGCTCTATACGATCTATGAGGAGGAAGGCTACGAGCCTGCCGAGATCCCCGAAAAAATCCTCACCCACAACCTCTATGGTATCGAGATCGATGAACGCGCCGGGGAACTTGCTGCCTTTGCCCTGACCATGAAGGCTAGAGCTCGCCAGCGCCGGTATTTCAATAAGGGTGTCAAGCCGAATATCTGCGTGTTAGAGAATGTGCACTTCGATGAGGACGAACTGAGGGAGTACATGGATTTTATCGGACGCGACCTGTTCACTGCGCAACTAGCATCCACTCTGCGCCTGTTCGAAGAAGCCGACAATTTCGGCTCCCTGATTCGTCCGGATGTCACTGATGTGGACGGCATGCTCTGGATTCTGGAGTCGAAGAACGTCTCCGGGCATCTGTTCCTCAGCATGACCCACCAGAAGGTACTGCAAGCCCTGCGGCAGGCCGATTACCTGAGCCAAAAATACCATGTGGTGATTACTAATCCACCGTATATGGGCGGTGGTGGCATGAATCCGCGACTTAATGCTTGGGTGAAGCAGGAGTATCCAGATAGCAAAGGTGATTTGATGACCTGCTTTATGGAACGAGCAAGTAAGTTAGTGTGTCCAGATGGTTTTTGGGGAATGATAAATCTACCCTCATGGATGTTTTTGTCATCATTTGAAACACTTCGACATAAACTGCTACGCCAACAAACAATTATTTCTCTGATTCACCTAGGTCGAGGGATATTTGGGTCGGACTTTGGTAGCGTTGCCTTCGTAATATACAATAACCAAGCAAATGAAAACCCTGTTGCTATCTATAGAAAGTTATATGAAAAATTTGTTCAAGTAAGACCTCCTCAAGAGATAGAAAGATTATTTCTTAACAGCGATTACGGAAGATACATATTAAAGCAAGAGGAGCTATTTAAAATACCAGGTGTTCCACTTGCTTACTGGGTAAGTCACGCATTCCGTGAAATATTTGCAAATCCACCGTTATCTGAATATTTTCAAACACGCCTCGGACTTTCTACGGCGAACAATGACAGATTTCTCAGAAATTGGCACGAGGTGGCTATCGGGAATGCAGGTTTCGACATAACCAATAGGAAACATGCGCAAGAATCTCAATTGAAATGGTTCCCTTATGAGAAAGGTGGGGCTTTCAGGAAATGGTATGGAAATCATGATTTTCTCGTAAACTGGAAAAATGATGGAGATGAGATTAGGAATTTCGGGAAAGAAGAAGGCCGCATCCGGTCTCACAATTACAATCTAGACTTTATATTTAAAGAAGGGATAACTTGGTCTGATGTAACTTCTGGTACAAATGCATTCCGTTATATGCCACAAGGATTTCTGTTTGATGGGAGAGGCTCGTCAGGATTTGTTCGCGATCGTAAATTGTTAAATAGAATATTCGGGTTTCTGAATTCAAGAATATCCACTTATGCAATTTCGGCAATCAATCCAACGGTTGCTATCAATGTTGGAGAGATAGCAAAACTACCGTTTCCAGAGCTTACGCATGGAGCTGAGACGCAAACTGACCATAACGTACGTTTGCTTATTGATGTCCACAGAAATAATTGGGATTCCTACGAAACCTCCTGGGACTTTACCAGCCTACCGCTTCTGAATCCCGACTACCGACAGCCAAACCTGAAGACCACTTACCAGAAGCTCCGTGAACACTGGCGGGAGGAGACGTTGGAGATGCAAAGGGTGGAGGAAGAGAACAACCGCATCTTCATCGAGGCCTACGGCCTGCAGGATGAGTTGAAGCCCGAGGTGCCGCTCAAAGAGATCACCCTGACCTGCAACCCGCACTACCGCTACGGCAACGAAAAGAGCGAGGACGAGCTGGAGGTGCTGCTACTGGCCGACACCATGCGTGAGCTGGTTTCCTATGCCGTGGGCTGCATGTTCGGCCGCTATGCGCTGGACAAGCCGGGGCTGATCCTGGCCAACCAGGGAGAGACCATAGATGACTATCTGAAAAAGATCCCCGAGTCATCCTTTCCGGCCGATGATGATAATGTGATTCCGATGCTCGACGGTGACTGGTTTACCGACGACATCGCCGAGCGCTTTCGTCAGTTCCTGCGCGTGACATTTGGTGAGGCACATTACGAAGAAAACCTCCAGTTCGTCGAGCAGGCGCTGAATATCAAAGGCAAGCGCAACTACAGCATCCGCGATTATTGTCTCGGAGAGTTCTACACCGACCATGTGAAGCGGTACAAAAAGCGTCCCATCTACTGGCTGTTCAGCAGCCCCAAAGGGAGCTTCAATGCACTGATCTATATGCACCGTTACCGTCCGGATACGGTCAGCGTGGTGCTCAACGACTACCTTCGCGAGTTCCGCACCAAGCTGACGGCACGCAAGAACCATCTTGATGCGGTGAGTGTCAGTGCAAGCGCCACCCAGGGCGAAAAGACCAAAGCCCTGAAAGAGAACGATAAGCTGAACAGGATGATCCAGGAGATGGAAGAGTACGAGCGTGACGTGCTCTATCCACTCGCCACCGTGCAGGTGGAGATTGACCTCGATGATGGTGTGAAGGTGAATTACAACAATTTTGGCGCGGCTTTGAAAAAGATCACTGGGCTAAGCGGGAAATAGGGCGTCTGTATGGGAAATCGCATTGCGCAAGCTTTAACCAAACTCTTCGAGCGTCACCGCATTATTTTCTGGTACGACGCGAAAAAGGAGTTGCGTAGCGAATTTGAGGCGCTTGAACTGCCAGATATCGAGAAGCTTGAACTCGCCAATAACGAGTTCGGTGTGAAATATCATCTGTTACGTGAAGCGCCGGAGCAGAAGTTCCTTCTCTACCACGAAGGCCCGCAGCCCGAATACCTTGATAACTGGCTGCTGGATGTACAGCTTGCGCAGGGTGAGTTCCGTACCGACCAGGTCGGACTATGGTTGAGCGAGTTGGAGTTGAGTCTCGAATTCGCAGATGTGGTACAGGCCCATGAGGAGTTCTTTAAGGCAGTCAAACGTAAGAATAGCCTGAAACGGCTGCTGAAACCCGATGATACGCCGGGGATGGTTCGGCTGAAGATGCTGGGTGTATGTGCCGGCGCGGAACCCCGACTGGATACCGTTCTGGAGAGTTTGCTGGCAGAGCTCTCGGAAGGTCGCGATGACAAGTTCAAATTGGTTGCGCGCTGTAGCTTGGACACCTTTCTCTGGGAGCAAATGAATCGGACTTATGGCTATCAGTCCAATACTCCAGGTATCCGGGATTTTGCGATCGAGCTGTTCAAATCCTGTTATGCCATGGGCACGGAGGGCCAGGTACTTTTATCCTCCGATTCGTTGGTGTTTCTAAGGCGGTGGAAAGACAGCCGCCAGTATGAGGCGTCCTTTGAATCCCTCTCTGACGAGTGTGCGGATCTGCTGGGTATTGAACAGGATCTCAACAACAGAGATTTCCGGACACTGATTGATCTGGACTATTTCCGGCTGATTGATCAAAAGATCATCAGTGAGCTGGTACGGCAGGTTGTGGGCAGGACGGTATCCATCGGGGATGTAGCACTCTGGGTGCGCCAGCGACGACAGGGGCACTGGTATCAGGGCTATCGGCATCTTTATGAAGCGGTGGACTATGCAGCGCAATTTGTCCACATGCTTGATGAGGCCACACTGGAGATGGAGTCCATGGCCGATGGTATTGAACGTTATTCCGCTTCCTGGTTCCG
>Ga0114931_10012169_pt1 | contig 10088 bp, 8 predicted proteins | sample 2SBtaG_FD_89579 | JGI IMG/M metagenome (GOLD analysis project Ga0114931, IMG submission 89579) | Deep subsurface microbial communities from Kolumbo volcano to uncover new lineages of life (NeLLi) - 2SBTROV14_V59a metaG | ecosystem: Environmental > Aquatic > Marine > Volcanic | place: Kolumbo... | reverse complement strand
TGCTTCCTGTTGGGCGCGTTGCTGACCCCCGCGGACCCGATCAGCATGTTCGCGTTGGCGTTGCCGTTGTGGGGGCTGTTTGAGCTGGGGCTGGTGGTGATGCGTTTGACGTACCGCAAACAAACCGAGCCTCACGACGCCGCCAAGGCATAACAGCCACGCCCCCGCGTCGGGCCTGAGTGCAGCGAAGGCTTGGGATCGGGATTCAGCACCGCTGGCCCCCATCCGGGCAGCGTGTTGGCAACTGCGATAGAATCCCAACCTATGTTGCCACAGTTGAAACACCGTCTGGTCATCGGTCTGTCCCTGGTCATCGGGGGGCTGTGCTGGCTGTTGGCGCTGGGGGCGCTGACCGCGGCGGACGGGTCCACGGGGCTTAGCCTGATGGACGCCCACGTCGGGACGGTGTCGGCGGTGCTGGTCGTCATCGCCGCTGGGCTGCCCGCGATGATCCTGGGGCTGGTCACAGCGTCGACCGGGAACCCCCTGGCCGGGACGTTTACCGTCAGCGGTTCGCTGCTGCTGCTGGGTTCGATGGGCGGGTCGATCGACGGCTACCTCCGCCGGGGCGAACTCCCGGCCGGTTACCGCCCCCTGGCGATCGAAGCGGTGATCTGGCTGGTCCTGCTGGCGGTGGTTATCGTCGGGATCGATCGGCTGCAAACCCGGGTCCGCCCGGGGCTGCGGTTCCTGGCCACGCAGCGGCACCTGGGCACGCGCACGAAACTGACCTGGCCCAACGGCCCGGCGCTGCTGGCGGGTCTTATCACCGCGGTCGCCGGCGCGTTCATCTGCAACCTGCTGATCCAGTCGTCCGACGGCGGGCAGGTCAACGGGGCGCTGCTGCTGGGCTTCGGCGTCGCCGCACTCGTGGGGAATATGGCCATCCCCCAACGCAACCCCGTGGTGATCCTGCTGAGCCCGTTGGCGGTCGCCCTGGTCGCGTACCTCTGGGTCGCCCAGTCCTACCCGACCACCGACGCGCTGCTGGCGGACCTGTACACGCACCACCTGCTGAACCTGGCGCTGGCCCTGCCGATCCAGTACGCCTCGGCGGGCATCACCGGCTGCGCCTTGGGCGTGGGCCTGGCGCAGACCCTCGAACACGTCCGCCACACCACCGTTGTCACGGCGTGAACCCACGCTGCCCCGGCCATGTCTGCCCCCTCCATCCCGCACTGGCTGGCCCCTGACCTAATATGGGTTCTGTTTGATCCTCGTGCGTTTAACCGCTAATCGGTCCGGGTTTCAGGGGTGTTGTTTGTTTAGCCCGGCCGCTTGCGGCCGGTACCGGCCGCAAGCGGCCGGGCTAAACGAGGGTGGGATGTGTGTTTCGTAGACCCACGAGTTTTAATCGGAATTGGTATGATGCACGGCTTGCCATGGTCAAGCTACTCCAGAAAATCAGATCGCTGGTCCCCCGGACCAACCGCAGTCTCATGCTGGCGCCGATTGTGGGCCTGGTCGCGGGGCTGGGGGCGATCGCGTTCAACCTGCTTTGCCTGTTGATCACGCACGGTTGTCTGGAGTGGTTCGCGGGGTACCACCCCGGCGGGCCGGCGAACGAGGCGGAGTATGTGGATGTGTTCGGCCCCGGGTTGCCGGAGACGGACCTGACGCCGTGGCTGTTGGTGTTAGTGCTGGGGGTCGGCGGGTTGTTAAGCGGGATATTGGTTTACTGGTTTGCCCCGGAGGCGGAAGGCCACGGGACGGACGCGGCGATCGATGCGTATCACAACAAGGCCGGCATGGTGCGTGGCCGGGTGCCGATCGTGAAGATGCTGGCGTCGGCGATCACGCTGGGGACCGGTGGCTCGGGGGGTCGTGAGGGCCCGATCGCACAGATCGGCGCGGGGTTCGGTTCGTTCCTGGCAACCCGGATGAAGCTGCCGGACTCGGACCGGCGTGTGCTGGTGGCTGCGGGGCTGGGTGCGGGGATCGGCGCGATCTTCCACGCGCCGCTGGCGGGTGCGATCTTCGCGGTCGAGGTGCTGTACCGGGACCCGGACTTCGAGTCCGAGGCGTTGATCCCGGCGTTTATCTCCACGGCGATCGCCTACTGTGTTTTCTGCCTGGCGTTTGGGTTCGAGCCGTTGTTCCAGGTCGAACCGATCCGGTTCGATCGGCCGCTGCTGCTGGTGCCGCTGACGGCGCTGGCCGGGGCGATGGCGCTGGTGGCACTGATCTATGTGCGGTGCTTTTACGGGGTGACCCACCTGTTCCACCGCTGGCGGGTGCCCAACACGATCAAGCCGATGATCGGGGCACTGGTCACGGGTCTGGTCGCGTTGGGGTCGTATTACCTGATCCTGCGTGTGGACGGCCAGGCGTCCGCGGTGAAGAGCCTGGGGATGTTGTCGTTCGGTTACGGGTTTTTACAGGACGTGTTGGCGGACCCGACAAGGCTGACGGTGCTGCTGCTTTTGGTGGTGGGTTTTGGCAAGGTCCTCACGACGTCACTGACGATCGGGTCCGGCGGGTCGGCGGGTGTGTTCGGTGCGAGCATGGTGATCGGCGGTTCGCTGGGCGCGGTGGTCGGGCAGTTGTTCCACGGGTGGATGCCCGGGCTGGTGCCCCAGGACCAGGTAGTTGTGTTCGCGTTGCTGGGGATGGCCAGCTTCTTCGCCGCCGCCGCCAACACCCCGGTCAGCACACTCATCATGGTCACGGAGATGACCGCGAGCTACCGGCTGCTGCTGCCGTCGATGTGGGTCTGCGCGCTGGCGTACATGGTGAACCGGCGTTGGACGATCTACCACGAACAGGTCGCCAACCGGATGGAATCGCCGGCGCACCGCGGCGACTTTATCGTCGACGTGCTCAAGGGGCTGAGTGTCCGCGACGCCCTGCACGACGCGGCGAGGGACTTCCTGACGGTGCCGCTGGGCATGCCGTTAAGCGATATGGCCCACCTGATCCCGACCACCCGGCAGGCGTCGTTCCCCGTGGTGGATGCCGAGGGCAAGTATTACGGGCTGTTCGGTCTCAACGACATCCGCCAGTTTCTGTTTGAGGCGGATGCGGGGAGCCTGGCGGTGGCGCAGGACCTGGCGATGCCGGGCGTCGAGCCTTTGACCATGCAGATGGACCTCTCCAGCGCGATCAGCCGGTTCGTGTTCGAGTCCTACGAGGAATTGCCGGTGGTGGACTCGGACCACCCCGACAAGGTCCTGGGGCTGCTGCGTCGGCAGGACCTGCTGGCGACCTACAACGCCCGGCTCCTGAAAGAAAAACATTAGCCCGGCCGTATCCCTTGTGATGGTCGAACCCACCCCACGATTCCCGTATCGACACCGCCAGAGGCTCCACGGCGGCCGGGCGTTCGCAGCGGTGTTCGACGCGAAGCTGCGCAAGACCGCCGGGCCGATCACGGTCTGCGGCCGACCCAACGGGTTGGCGTATAGCCGGCTTGGCTTGTCGGTGCCGAGGCGCATCGGCTCGTCCGTGACGCGCAATAGGGTCAAGCGCCGCCTGCGAGAGGCGTTTCGTTTGAGTCAGCACGACCGGCCGATCGGCTACGATCTGGTCGTCGTCGTCAGGCCGCACAAACTCGAAACCGTCGGCGAGTATTAACGCCTGCTGGGCGGGGCCCTGCAACGGATACACAAGCTGGCAAGGCAGCGCGACGACCAAGGTGGCCTGTCATCGGAGACCGGGTCATGACACGCTGGATCACAGCCATACTCGCCAAGACATTGATCTTCCTGGTGCTGTTGTACCGGGCAACGCTCGGGCGATTCCTCGGCGGTCACTGCCGGTTCCACCCGACGTGCAGCCAGTACATGATCGACGCGATCCAGAAGCACGGCCCGATCAAGGGCACCTGGCGCGGCATCAAGCGGATCGCCCGCTGTCACCCCTTCGGGGGTTCAGGATACGACCCGGCTTAGCCGACAAACCGGTAGCGACTTTTTGACAAGCGCGCGCCCCTGCCGGACCATGACCCCATGCGATTGCTCGAACACATCCGCCAGCGCCTCCACGGCCTGCTGACCCAACCGCTGGAAGAACTGTCCCGCGCGCAACGGACGCTGCGCTACATCCTGGACTTCGCACGCTACTGCGCCTTGGAGCTGCGCGCCGACCGGGCGGGGGAGATGGCCGCGGCGCTGACGTATCACACATTATTCAGCCTGCTGCCGATGATCGTGTTGATGCTGGTGGTCCTCCAGACATTTGTCGGGGAAGCCGACCGTGAAGCCCTCAAGCAGAACGTGGTCGACTTCGCGTTGCAATGGATCACTCCCGAGGACCACTCCGGCGCCGAACAACTCCAGACAGCTCCTGCCGTGGTGGATGGCGCAGCCGCAGCAGGTGTCCCTCGTGTTGAAGCTACCAGAACCCGGAGTGGACCAGAGGCCGCGGGCAGATCGGGCGGTTCTGAGGACACCGATGACGCCGCCAATCCAAACCAAGAGATTGCGAAGATCCGGGCCAGGATGACACAGAACGTCCAGGGTTGGATCGCGAAGCTCGAACAGATCAACTTCGCCAGCATCGGTATCGTGGGCGTGCTGCTTTTTCTCTACGCCGCAACAAAACTGTTAACCACCATCGAGCACAGCTTCAACCGTATTTTCGATGCCCCGTTCAGTCGGCCTTTGTATGTGCGCCTGCCGCTGTATTACACCTCGATCACGTTCGCCCCCCTGCTGCTGCTGGCCGGGCAATTCGTGCAAAACAAGATCATCGGGGTCATCGAACAGGCGGCGCAGGCGACGGGGCAGTCCGTGGGCTGGCTCGGCGAACTGACCGCACTGCTCACCCCGTTCGCCACAACGTGGCTGTTGTTGCTGCTCTTGTACCGGTTCCTGCCGAACACCAAGGTCGGCTCACGGGCCGCGGCCGTCGGCGCATTTATTGCGGCGTTGGGCTGGATCATCAGCATCGAGTTCTTCAAGGTCTACGTCAATCATCAGGGCACGGCCAATATCTACGGAGCCCTGGCACTGGTGCCGCTGTTCCTGCTGTGGCTATGGGTGACCTGGATGATCGTTTTGTTCGGGGTCGAGGTGACGTACACGATCCAGGCGATGGACGGCCGACGGTTCAAGAGCCTGCGTTCGGCGGAAGACCGGGACGTGCTGTTCGACCCGCGTTGGATGATCCCGATGGTTGCGATCATCGCCCGGGCGTTTGAAAAAGGCGACCCCGTCCGCATGAACGAGTTGCAATCAGAGACCGGCCTGCCCAACCGCGCGGTCGCCGCGTTGATCGATCTGCTCACCAGCGCCAACGTCATCCACCACGTCGAGCACGGCGAGCCCGGCGTCCCGGCCTACACCCTGGCCCGCCCCCCGGAACGCATCGGCGTCGATGAACTGCTGGACCTCAGCGAGAAAGCGGCCATGCACGAACGCACCCGGTCCCGGCTCGCAGGCACCAACGTCGTCGCTCAACTTCACACCGCACAACTCAACGCCGCGAAAGGCACCACACTCGCGGACGTGATGGGCCAGCAACCGTAATAACCACGGAGACACAGAAACTCAGCGAAAACAATCCACGGATAAGCAGGATGGGCAAGATTGGATTCAATTCATCTTCATGCTTTTCATCCTGCTCATCCTGGCTATCTGTGGACTTGCCCCGCTCTTCCCTGTGCCTCTTTGGTTCATCCCTCTGAGTCAGATTGATCCGTCTGCACCGATCGCCTGTTGTCATACCGTTGCACGATCGGCATACGCCGACCAAACCCAAACGCCCGGCCGGTGATCTTCAGGCCCGGGGCGGCCTGCTTGCGCTTGTATTCGTTCAGGTCGATCAGGCGGATCATCTTCATGACAACCTCGGCATCGAACCCCGTCTCGTCGATGATCCGCTTGGCCGACTGCTCTTGTTCGACGAAGCGTTCGATGATCTCGTCCAGCACGTCATACGGCGGCAGCGAGTCCTGATCGGTCTGGTCTTCGCGCAGCTCGGCGCTGGGGGGTTTGGTGAGGGTGTCTTTGGGGATCACCGCTTTGCCGAACGCTTTGCGCAGGGGGGATTCGGGGTCGTCGTTGATCCAGTTGGCGAGCTGGTAGACCAGGGTTTTGGGGACGTCTGAGAGGATCGCCAACCCGCCGGCCATATCGCCGTAGAGCGTGCAATAGCCCACGGCCAGTTCGCTCTTGTTCCCGGTGGTCACCAGCATGGACCCGAACTTGTTGCTGATCGCCATGAGCAGGACGCCGCGGGTGCGGGCCTGGATATTTTCTTCCGCCACACCGGGGTCGGTCCCCTCGAAGACGGGTTCGAGCATTTTTTCAAACGCCTGATGGGCCGGCTCGATGGCGAGGGTGTGGAACTCGATGCCCAAGTTCCGAGCTAAAAGCTCGGCGTCGCCGACCGACCCGTCTGAGGAGTACCGGCTTGGCATCGTGACGCCACGGACGTTCTTATTGCCCAGCGCCGCCACCGCCAGGGCGCAGCACACCGCCGAGTCGATCCCGCCACTTAGGCCCAGCACGACCGATTTGAACCCGCACTTCCCGCAGTAGTCGCGCAGCCCAAGGACCAGCGCGTGGTACGCCGAGGCGATCCCTTCGCTGATCGGTTCGATCCGTGCCTGTAAAGCCCCGGCCCCCGCTTGCGGCTTAGCGGCGCCTCCGCCCTGCTCCCCGAGCGGAACATCGACAACCAGCAGGTCCGGCTGAAAGTCTTTGGCGTGGCCGATCAGTTCTCCGTCCGGGCCGACCGCGCACGAGCAGCCATCGAACACCAGCTCGTCGTTGCCCCCAACCTGGTTGCAATAGAGCACCGGCAGGCCGTGACGCCGCGCCGCCTGTCGCATCAGCCGCAACCGTAGCGTGTGCTTGCCGACGGTGAACGGCGAGGCGGAGCAGTTAATAAACAGGTCCGCCCCGCGCCGCGCCAGCTCGTTGATCGGGTTGTCGTGGTAGAGCTGGCGGTCGACGATATCCCGGTCGTTCCAGAGGTCTTCACAGATGCTGATCCCCAGGCTCAGGCCGTTCAACGGCGTGATCTGCACGTCCGGACCGGGCTCGAAGTAGCGGTGCTCGTCGAAAACGTCGTAGGTCGGCAGCAGGCTCTTGACCCGGCGGTGCTGTGTGCGTCCGTCGTGGCAGAGGGTCGCGGCGTTGTAGAGGCTCAGCCCGGTGGGGTTATCGGACGGGCAGGGGTGGCCGATGATCGCGGCGATGCCCCGGCAGTCTTTGGCTAAATCGTCCACCGCCTGTCGGCAGGCCCGGATCACCGCGGGCTTGAGCAGAAGGTCCTTGGGCGGGTACCCGATCACGGACAACTCGGGGAAAACCACCAGTGCGGCCCGGGCATCCCCCGCCCGATGGATGGATTCGCGGATCAGCCGGCAGTTGCCTTCGATGTCGCCGATGGTCGGGTTGATCTGTGCCAGGGCGACACGCATAGCCTGATTCCGGTTCTGGAAATCGTGTAGGAACACGGATTGTAAGCCCAGAGTGGCCCGGCGTCCTACCCACGTCCTATAGAGGGGTGGCTGTGGTATCACGCGGACCCGACAGCCGATATCATGTTCCATCATGCGATCTATCCCCCTGCCCGCCGTAGCGTTAGTCGCCGCCTTCCTGGTTACCGGCTGTACGCTGAACCCCACGACCACGAGCCGCCAACGCGCCGATGCCCACTTGGACAAGGCGGCCACTTACGAAACCCAAGGCCTGCTGGACGCGGCCCTGGCGGAGTTCGGGCTGGCGCTGGAAGTCAACCCCAACATCGCCGACGCCCACATGGGCATGGGCGGGGTCTACCAGCAGCGCGGCGATTACGAGATGGCCAGCCGGGCTTACGAGCGTGCCACCATCGTCGATCCCAACAAGTTCGAGGCACACTACAGCCTGGGCCTGATGAAGCAGTTGCTGGGCCGGCTCCAGGAAGCCCTGCGTGCGTACAAAACGGCCTGGCGGTTAAACCCCGACGACTTCAAGGTCAACCGTGAGCTGGGCTCGGCGTACCTTCAGCTTGGCAGGCCCGGCGAGGCGCTGACGTTCGCCCAGATCTCGACCAAACTGGACCCCGAGAACCAGGCGGCCTGGTGCAATCTCGCCGCGACGTACAACCTGCTGGGCCGGTACGAAGAGGCGGTGGACACCTACCGGCAGGCCGCGGAGCTGGGCGACCTGGCGGACCCGGTGCTGCTGGGGCTGGCCGATGCGCACATCCACCTGAATAACTTTCAACAGGCGGTCAACGTTCTGGAAGTCTTGATCCGCCGCAGCCCGTCGGTGACCGCGTACGAAAGGCTGGGGTACGTCAAGTTCAAGATGCGCCAGTTCAAGCCAGCGTTGTTCCAATACCGCAAGGCCATCGCGCTGGCCCCCGACGACACCGCGACACTCAACGGCCTGGGCGCCTGCCTGATGACCCTCTACATCCAGGGCGGCCGAAACGACACCGACCGGCGCGACGAGGCACTGAATGCCTGGCGGAAAAGCATCCGGCTGAATCCGCAGCAACCCAGGATCGTCGACCTGCTGGCACGGTTCAGCAGGATCTGAAGCTTGCTTCATCCCTCAGCCCCCGGCTTTGCCGGGGGATTGTTTAACCTATCCATCACCGTTCGCAATGAAAAACCCTCGGCCGTAACCGAGGGTTTTCTATGGGGAAAGAAGAGTCATTCTTGATCGATCCCCCGGCAAATCCGGGGCTGAGGGTAACCGCTAACCGCTCTCCATCACGCCAGGTATCCGTCTTCCAGGGTGATCCGGATCTTCTCAAGCGCCTTGTTCTGGATCTGTCGGACACGCTCTTTGGTGACGCCGATGAGTTTGCCGACCTGTTCGAGGGTCAGCTGTCGGGGCTCACGCTTCACGCCCCTGGCCGGACCTTTCTTGATGTTAAAGCGGTGCTCGATCACCTCCCGCTCGATATCGGTCAGGTCCGCGACGTTTCGGGTCACGATCATCTTGACTTCATCGGCGCAATCCAACTCGTGCTCGGCCCGACGTGTCTCCGAAAAGTTCGATCGCTCCATGGCCGGGTCGTAGTCGGTCGGGAACAGGCTACGATACCGGCTGAGTTTCATCCCGGCCCGGCTGAACGCCTTGAGGATCGCCCGGCAGCCGTAGGTCGAGAACTTGAACCCACGCGCCGCGTCGAACTTGTCGATCGCCCGCAACAGGGCCATGTTCCCTTCACTGACCATATCCCCAAAGTCCATCTCGTTCATCCGGGTCCGTTTGGCCATCGCCAGCACCAGCGCGAGGTTGATCTGCGCGATCTGCTCACGGTATCCGACGGCCTTGCGGTGCCAGTCAAGCATCTGCCTGGCCAAGTCGGGATCGATCTTCGGCGAGTCGAGCAGCTCGTCACGCAGCCGGCACACCCGGTACCGGCTGTAGTTGTATTGCAGGAAGATCACCCGCTCCTGGGCCGCGGTCAGCAGCACCGAGCCGAGGTGGTTGCTCTGGCGCAGACCCGCGAAGTTCGCCATGACCGGCTGATACCAGCTCGTGTCCGGGTGCGGCGTGGGGTCGGGTCGATTGAAAATCTGCTCGACCGCCTCATCGTCCGGCAAGGAGAACAGCTCGTTGTCGGTGTACTCGTACTTGCCCGTGAGAACCTGATGGACCTGGGCCTGGTCCTGGGGACTCAGCGCACGGGCGGACTTCGCCTGGCTGATCCGGCGTCGGCCTCGGGACCGGGCTAACGGTGAGTTGGGACGGGTGAGTGCCGCCATCGTGTGCCTCTGCTTTTCTGACCCCTGGACGCCTTGGGTACCTGGCCACCACACGGCAGCCCGCATCTGATTCACAAGACCGGTCCGGTGTGGATCTCAACCGAGTAGGTCTGGTTCAACATCATTATGTACTCACGTCTCCGCATTTTGGTTCCCTATTTTAGAAAATTTCCAATAATTCTCGGAATTTTTATCCGAGCCATAGACAAAATACCTGCCATCATAGCATCAAATTTTGAGGTAGGACTTGATGGTTCAATGGTTTACATCCATGCAACGAAGTCAAGGCGTAACTCTACCGATCAGTCAATATGAGGGAACTCAAGTAGAAATGTCCCCTTGTGACTCAAGTAGAAGTGTCACCTATGAAGACACTTCGTATGACGCTCAAGGAACGTGACCGGCTGTCCAAGATTTGGGGACCACCTCC
>Ga0114931_10012168_pt1 | contig 10088 bp, 12 predicted proteins | sample 2SBtaG_FD_89579 | JGI IMG/M metagenome (GOLD analysis project Ga0114931, IMG submission 89579) | Deep subsurface microbial communities from Kolumbo volcano to uncover new lineages of life (NeLLi) - 2SBTROV14_V59a metaG | ecosystem: Environmental > Aquatic > Marine > Volcanic | place: Kolumbo... | reverse complement strand
GTGATCACCGAGTTCGGTGACACGGCCGCACTCGGCGCCCTGGCGGACCGCCTCATAACAGCAATCCAGGCGCTGGAATTCGGCTCGGAGAGCCGGATCGACCTGGGCCTGTCGGCTGGAATTGCCGTCTCGGGGCGTGCCCGGGGTTATGACCCTGACGATCTGTTGCAGCGTGCCGATGAGGCACTCTACCAGGCCAAGGGTTCGGGGCGCGGGCGCCACCTGTTTCACGCCTCATCGCAGGCCGCGATACGGCCCGCCCACGCCCGGTTGATCAGCGCGGCCGGTTGAGCGACAGCGCATCAGCCGCCGATAAACCGCCATTGTCCGGTGCGGACAGGCGGGCATACCGTGTGGTCATCGCATAGTCCTTGCCGGGTCCCAGGATTTCCCAGCGGCTGATCCACGCATCGCTTTCGAAACTGTACCCCACCTCGTATCTATCATCACCGCAGAGATGCACCGCCCTCGGCGCCTCCACCCCGAAGTCATGAAATGGTCTGCCGTCCTCATAGCGAACCTCGACACGGTCGGGGCCGGGAAACCGCCAGAGCGAGACACGCTCGGCGTGAAAATCCTCGCCCCGAAAGCGCAGCACGCCCACCTCCCGGCACCGCAGCCCCTCGCCGTCGGGCACGAAGGCACATTCACCCCAGAATTCACCGATCACCCCATCGGTGACGTTCTCGATGATCCGGACCATCTGCCAGGCACCTTCAAAATAGCTCCGAGTTGCCATGCTCATGACTGTCTGCTACCCCAGCCGCGACATCCGCACAATCCGAGAGACCCCATGATCCCGCGCTATTCCCGCCCCGAGATGGTCGCCATCTGGGAGCCGGCCACCAAGTTCCGCATCTGGTTCGAGATCGAGGCCCATGCCTGCGACGCGCAAGCGGCCCTTGGCGTCATCCCTAAATCCGCAGCCAATGCAGTCTGGAAAGCCGCAGATGTCGAGTTCGACGTATCCCGCATCGACGAGATCGAGCGCGAGGTGAAGCATGACGTCATCGCATTCCTCACCCACCTGTCCGAGCATGTCGGTCCGGAAGCCCGTTTCGTGCATCAGGGAATGACCTCGTCGGATGTGCTGGACACCTGCTTCAATGTCCAGCTGGTGCGAGCCAGCGATATGCTGATCGCCAATCTTGACGGGCTGCTCGCGGCCCTGAAACGCCGCGCCTTCGAGCACAAGGACACTGTATGCATCGGGCGCAGCCACGGCATCCATGCCGAGCCGGTCACCTTCGGGCTCAAGCTCGCCCAGGCCTATGCCGAGATGGACCGCAACCGCGCCCGCCTTGTGGCCGCACGGTCCGAGGTCGCCACCTGCGCGATTTCGGGCGCAGTCGGCACGTTTGCCAATATCGACCCGGCGGTCGAAGCCCATGTGGCGGAGAAGATGGGTCTTGTGCCGGAGCCGGTCTCGACCCAGGTCATTCCGCGCGACCGCCACGCCATGTTCTTCGCTACGCTGGGGGTAATCGCCTCGTCTGTCGAGCGCATCGCCACCGAGATCCGCCACCTGCAGCGCACCGAGGTGCTTGAGGCCGAGGAATTCTTCTCGCCCGGCCAGAAGGGGTCGTCGGCGATGCCGCACAAGCGCAACCCGGTGCTGACCGAAAACCTGACCGGGCTTGCCCGGCTGGTGCGGGCCTATGCCCTGCCGGCGATGGAGAATGTCGCGCTCTGGCACGAGCGTGACATCTCGCACTCCTCGGTCGAGCGTAATATCGGCCCCGATGCCACCGTGACGCTGGATTTTGCTCTGGCGCGGCTGACTGGGGTGATCGACAGGCTGGTGGTCCATCCCGACAACATGATGGCAAACCTGAACAGGTTCCGCGGCCTTGTGAACTCACAGCGCGTGCTTCTGGCCCTGACTCAGAAGGGCGTCAGCCGCGAGGATGCCTACCGGCTGGTGCAGCGCAACGCGATGAAGGTCTGGGAAGACGGCGCCGACTTCATGGCCGAGCTCAAGGCCGACCCGGAAGTCTCCGCGGTATTGAGTGATACGGAAATCGAGGAGAATTTCGACCTCGGCTATCACATCAGGCATGTCGACACGATCTTCGACAGAGTGTTCGGGGAACGGTCCCGAAAATAAGAAAAGGGCCGATGCCGATCTGGCATCAGAGCCCTCTGCAAACCCGCGACCGGAATGCCGCGGGACGTCGTTTGGCAATGTGGTTGATCAGGCCTCGCCGCGGTTGGCCATGGTGCTGATCGCAGGCGCGGCAAAGACACTGCAGATCAGAAGGCCGATGGGGGCGGCCATGCCGACGCTCAGATCGGCTGTCGCGGCGGCACCCGTAACGAGGAAACCGGCGATGAATGCTGCGGAATAGACTTTGGCGGCGTTGAGTTTGGTACGCATGATCTTTGTCCTCCAATTAAGCGCGTCGTTGGAACAACACTGCCGTCTGTGTGTGACCGGAATTTGGCTCGCGAGCGGCGAAGAAAGGCAATGTCGGGGTATTGCTGTGTCAATCTGGACGATTCTTCCCGAATTGATACATCTGGAGGGCCAGAATTAACTGGCTGAAATTATTTTAATTTTCACCATGGACTTCATTCTGGCTGGCTCAGATCGAGGCGAACGCGCCTGATTCACGGGCTCGACGGGAACGGCTGCCGCAACACCCTGAAGCGACTGGCGGTTCATTCTTAACAGCAACAGGGGCCAGTAACAGGCAGTCCGGTTACTCGGACTCGGACATCACCTGCTCTTTGGCCAGGGTGAGCAGTTCGTTCATCTGTCGGCGTATCTCGGTCTCCGTCACGCTGACCCCCCTGGCCTCGAGATCGCCCGAGACTTTCCGGTAAACGTCCTCGTCGCCGCTCTCCTGCAGGTCGGCAACAACGACCGTCCCGGCATAGGCATCCGCCTCGTCGCCGGACAGCCCGAGCTTTTCAGCCACCCACAATCCGAGCAGCTTGTTGCGGCGCGCCGAGGCCTTGAACTGCATCTGGGCATCATGCGCGTACATGTTCTCGAAGGCCTGTTCACGATTATCAAAAGTGGTCATCGGTCTCCTCGCTGGGTGAACTCTGTCTCTCCCGTATTAAGGTGAATATACCGAGAACCACAAGACATCGGAGCAGGAATATCCTGTTTCGACGCGCCGCGGCGTCACGCCGCCCCGGCCCGAACCTACTTGTGCGGGAACAACCGCGCGCCTATACACTGGCAGCAGAGGCGCCGGGTCTGTTCCGGCGCTGCTTTTCTTTTCGCTCATGGAGAACCCGATGGCACGTCGCCGGATGGTCTATGAAGGTAAGGCCAAGATCCTCTACGAAGGCCCCGAACCGGGAACGCTGATCCAGTATTTCAAGGATGATGCCACCGCATTCAATGCCGAGAAACACGACGTGATCGACGGCAAGGGGGTTCTCAACAACCGGATCTCCGAGCACATCATGACCGCGCTGACCGCGATCGGGGTGCCGAACCACTTCATCCGCCGGGTCAACATGCGCGAACAATTGATCCGTGCCTGCGAGATCATCCCGCTCGAGGTCGTGGTGCGCAATGTCGCGGCCGGGTCATTGTCCAAGCGGCTAGGTATCGACGAGGGCACGCCGCTGCCGCGCCCGATCCTCGAATACTATTTCAAGGACGACGCGCTCGGCGATCCGATGGTCTCCGAGGAGCACATCATCGCCTTCAACTGGGCCAGCCAGCAGGACCTCGACGACATGGTCGCCATGGCGCTCCGGGTGAACGATTTTCTCTCGGGGCTGTTCCTCGGCGTCGGCATCAAGCTGGTGGACTTCAAGATCGAATGCGGGCGGATCTGGGAGGGCGACTTCCAGCGCATCCTGCTGGCCGACGAGATCAGCCCCGACAGCTGCCGGCTCTGGGACGTGAAGACCGGCGAGAAACTCGACAAGGACGTGTTTCGACGCGATCTCGGCTCGCTCTCGGACGCCTATACCGAGGTCGCCCGGCGGCTCGGAATCCTGCCCCGGAACGGCAGAAAGCCGGGGAGCGGCCCGAAGCTGGTGCACTGAAGGCAGTGTCAGGTGAGCGCGGGCGTGCCGGCCGGCTCCATAACTTGAGACCGCTGCACGGTTTCTCACGATTGTTCGAACGTTCCTTGTGGCGTCCATCCGTACCCCCAGTTCTATGAAGGAACACGCAAAGGGTGCCATGGCATGGACTGGAGACAGAGGATCGATGGTTATTGCGAACGGGTCGGCTGGGCGTTCTGGGCCGAGCCGGCGAATGCCATCACCAACGGGGCTTTTGTCATCGCCGGCGTCTTGCTTCTGATCTACGCCCGGCGGAGAAGACGCCTCGACGCGCCCGTGACGTTTCTCGGGGGCGTGATCTGCGTTATCGGTGTTGGATCGTTCCTCTTCCATACCATCGCGACTGCTTGGGCGGCGCTCCTCGACACCATCCCGATCATGGTCTTCATCCTTGGCTTCTTTACCATATCGATGCAGCGCTATTTCGGCCTTTCATGGGGAAAGGCGACGCTGGCAATGGTGGTATTCCTTGCCGGGATGATCGGGCTCGCTGCCGGCCTGCGGGAGTTGATCGGGCCCGATGCCGGTGGCTCCGAGAGCTATTTCCCGGCATTGCTGGCTCTTATCATCGTCGGCGGTCTGCTGCGTATCCGTGACCATCCGGCAGCCAGATCAATGCTCATCGCGGGTGGTCTCTGTGCCCTGTCGCTGGTTTTCAGGACCCTGGACCAGCCGATATGTCAGGCATTCCCGCTCGGCACGCATTTCCTCTGGCACCTTCTCAATGCCTCGGTGCTGGGGACCCTCATGCTCGGGCTGATCCACCATGGCCACACGGAAAACCGCCCGGCAATTGCGCGCTGAGCTTTATCGCCCCGGCCCCCTTGCGAGGACCGGGTTCGAAGGGTATCAGGTGCGCAACCACAGCGACCGAGCCGGAAGGGAACCCCGCCGATGAAAGCCCGCGTGTTCGTGACCCTCAAGACCGGCGTTCTGGATCCGCAGGGACAGGCCATCGCGCACGCGCTCGGGTCACTCGGCTTCGAGGGGATCGAGGATGTCCGTCAGGGCAAGGTGATCGACATCGACCTGACCGGATCCGACAGCGACCGTGCCGAGGCCGAAGTCACCCGGATGTGCGAGAAGCTGCTCGCCAACACGGTCATCGAGAATTATGAAATCGAGCTTCTCTGATTTGGCAACGGCCCGGAATAAATGGTGGCAGCCGCTGGTTCCGTTTCCCCGCCGCAAGACCCTGAAACGCTGGTTTCCAGGCTTCGAGTGGAAGAAAACCGCACACCTGATCTCCTCGGCGGGGACCACCGTGGTCATCGATGTCGGGGCCAATATCGGGCAATATGCCGAGGGGCTGCGCGCCGCCGGCTATCGCGGGCGCATCGTGTCGTTCGAACCCCTGCCCGAGGCGCACGCCATCCTCACGCGCAAGGCGGCAAAGGACCCCGGCTGGACCATCGCGCCACGCATCGCGGTCGGCCGGGCGCCGGGCGAGATCACCATCCACCGCTATACCGACAGCTCGCTCAGCTCGGCGCTTGCGCCCGCCCCTGAAAGCGCCGGGGCCGAGGGGTTTGCCAACGCAGTCCCTGTTAGGACCTCTGTCGCTACGCTCGATGCTCTGGCCGAGCCCCATATTTCGGATCCTGACCGGGTGTTCGTGAAGATCGACGTGCAGGGCATGGAACCCGAGGTGATTGCCGGCGCCGAGTCGTTGTTGCAGCGCGCGGTCGGGGTCCAGATCGAGCTTGCGCTGTCGAAGATCTACGAAGGCGAAAAGGGCTATCTCGACGTGCTGGGGCTGCTGGATCGCTTCGGACTGGTTCCGGTTTATTTCCTGCACGTCACATCGCGCCGCAGGCTCTCTCCCGAAGCCCAGATGGATGCGATTCTGCTCCGCTCCAACCGGGACGCAAAAAAGGAGATATCGGAATGAAGTCTGCCGTCATCGTCTTTCCGGGCTCGAACTGCGACCGCGATATGGCGGTGGCGATTGAAGATCACACCGGGCATGTCCCCGCGCTGGTGTGGCACAAGGAGACCGGACTGCCTGACGGGCTGGACTTCGTTGCGATCCCCGGGGGCTTCTCGTTCGGCGATTACCTGCGCTGCGGGGCGATCGCGGCCCAAGCGCCAATCATGCGCTCGGTGGTCGATTTCGCCCGCCGGGGCAGCATGGTGCTGGGCGTCTGCAACGGTTTTCAGGTGCTGGCCGAGACCGGGCTGCTGCCGGGCGTTCTGATGCGCAACGCGACGCTTAAATTCGTCTGCCGGGACGTGCGTCTCTCGGTCGAGACCACCGACAGCCCGTTCACTTCGGCCTATGGCAACCACCGCCTTGTAACTATCCCGGTCGCCCATCACGACGGCTATTACATTGCCGATGAGAAAACCCTCGAGAAGCTCGACGCCGAGGATCGGGTGGCGTTTCGCTATGTCGATGCCGAGGGCCAGCCGACCATGGCGGCCAATCCCAACGGCTCGGTTGGCAATATCGCCGGCATCCTGTCGGAAAACCGCCGGGTGCTGGGCATGATGCCGCATCCGGAACGCCTCGCCGACCCGGCGCTGGGCGGAACCGATGGTGCGCCCCTGTTCAAGAGCATCGCCTGTGCGCTGGAGACCGTCTGAGTGACCCTGCGTGCACGCCTCACACTCACGATGATTGGCACGCTCGCCCTGAGTGCCTGTGCCACGGCACCGGCGGAGCATGCCACGCCAACTACCACCACGACCCGGCCGGCGGAGCTGCGGATGACGCTGGAACGCCCGGAGGCCGACGCCAGGACACTGGTCGAACAGGTCGCCGCACGCTGCTGGCTCGATGCCGAACTTCAGGCCAACGCCCTGATCGTCGATAAGCAGACCGGGCGCATGGTGGTGGTCGGGGAGACCGAAGAGTTGCTGACGGCCCGTTTCAGCGCCATCGACGCGAAGAATACCCGGCTGAGCCTGACCGGACCGGCGATCGATGACACCGCGCTCGCCACCCGGCTGATGACCCATCTGCGCATCGCCGAGGATACCGGCGAGACCGCCTGCTGAGCCCTGAATGGACCGGAGCATGACCCAGGAACCAGACGTCAACCAGGCCCTGGCGGCCACTCACGGGCTGAAGCCGGACGAGTATCAGCGCATCCTCGACCTGATCGGCCGGACCCCGAGTTTCACCGATCTTGGCATCTTCTCGGCGATGTGGAACGAGCATTGCTCCTACAAGTCGTCGAAGAAATGGCTGCGCACCCTGCCGACGACGGGTCCGCAGGTGATCTGCGGACCCGGCGAGAATGCCGGCGTGGTGGATATCGGCGACGGCCAGGCGGTGGTTTTCAAGATGGAGAGCCACAATCACCCCAGTTATATCGAACCCTATCAGGGCGCGGCCACGGGCGTGGGCGGCATCCTGCGTGACGTGTTCACCATGGGTGCGCGGCCGATCGCGGCGATGAACGCGCTCTCCTTCGGTGCGCCTGACCATCCGAAAACCCGCTCGCTGGTCGCCGGCGTTGTGGCCGGGATCGGCGGTTACGGCAATTGCTTCGGGGTGCCGACGGTGGGCGGCGAGGTGCGCTTTCATGCAGCCTACAATGGCAACTGCCTGGTCAACGCCTTCGCCGCCGGGCTGGCCGATGCGGACAGGATCTTCTACTCGGCGGCCTCCGGCGTCGGCATGCCGGTGGTCTATCTCGGCGCCCAGACCGGGCGCGACGGGGTCGGCGGCGCGACCATGGCCTCGGCCGAGTTCGCCGAGGATGCCGAGGAGAAACGCCCCACCGTGCAAGTGGGCGACCCGTTCACCGAAAAACGGCTTCTGGAGGCCTGCCTGGAGCTGATGGACTCGGGCGCGGTGATTTCGATCCAGGACATGGGGGCGGCCGGGCTGACCTGCTCGGCGATCGAGATGGGCGACAAGGGCGGTCTGGGCGTTGCGCTCGACCTCGACGCGGTGCCCTGCCGCGAGGAAGGCATGACCGCCTACGAGATGATGCTCTCGGAGAGCCAGGAGCGGATGCTGATGGTATTGCGCACCGAGACGGAGGCCGAGGCCAAGGCCATCTTCGACAAGTGGGATCTCGACTTTGCCATCGTCGGCCATACCATCGCCAAGGACCGGTTCCTGGTCACCCACGGCGGCGCGGTGAAGGCCGACCTGCCGCTCAAGGCGCTCTCGGGAACCGCGCCGGAATACGACCGGCCCTGGGTCCAGCCCCCCCCACCCGCGCCTATCGGCGATGTGCCCGAGACCGACCCGGCGGAAGCTTTGCTGCAATTAATGGGCTCGCCGGCACTCTGCTCGCGCGCCTGGGTGTGGAAGCAATACGACCACATGGTTATGGCCGACACGGTGGTGCGACCGGGATCGGATGCAGCCGTTGTACGGGTGCATGGAACGTCCAAGGCGCTGGCCTTCACCGCCGACGTCACCCCGCGCTATTGCAGGGCCAACCCGGTCGAGGGCGGCAAGCAGGCGGTGGCCGAGGCCTATCGAAATCTTTCGGCCACCGGCGCCAGGCCATTGGCCGCGACCGATAACCTGAATTTCGGCAATCCCGAGAAACCCGAGATAATGGGCCAGCTCGTGGGCTGTATCCAGGGCATCGGCGCCGCCTGCGCCGCACTCGACATGCCGATCGTCTCGGGCAATGTCTCGCTCTACAACGAGACCAGCGGCGAGGCGATCCTGCCCACGCCAACCATCGGCGCGGTGGGGATCCTGTATTCACTGGACCGGATTATCCCGATGGCACCCGCGCCGGGGGACATGCTGATACTGGTCGGTGAGAGCCGCGGCCATCTCGGCCAATCGCTCTACCTCGCCGAACTTCATGGCCGCGAAGAGGGCGACGCGCCGCCGGTCGATCTCGCGGCCGAGCGCCGGGCGGGAGAGGCCATCCGTGCACTCGCCGCATCGCCCGGCAGCCCGCTCCGCGCCGCCCATGACCTCAGCGATGGCGGCCTTGCGGTGGCCGCCGCCGAGATGGCATTGGCGGTAGGGACCGGCGTCTCCGTCGAGGGCACCGGCGTGGGCTGGTACTTCGGCGAGGACCAGGCGCGTTACCTGATCGCCACCACGCCCGACCGTGCCAACGACGTCCTTGCGATACTGACACAGGCTGGTGTTCCAGCCCGGACGATCGGTCATTTCGGCGGCGAGACCATCACTCTCGGGTCATCCTCGCTACCATTCGCCACTCTCGCTGAAGCCCATTCCGGGGGTTTCGCGCGCATAATGGGCGAGCAATCCTAGGGACGGACGGTCGATCCGTGCCGGGGCGCGCACGGCGCGTATTGTCGTGTTCGCAGCCGGGCGCGTGCAACCACGCCCGCAATCACGCACCCCGCGCCTCCCAGGCCTTCCCGAACCTTGGCAACCGCGCTCGTTTGAGGGCGGCACGCGCTTGTGTGGCGTCCACACCAACCTCCGCAAAGGCTTGACCGACCGCCCGCGTCATCTTCCCGGAATCCTCGCTCAGCATCTGCCAGAAGAACCCGTCCGGGTGACGCGCAGCCAGACCCAGAGCCGCCAGCTTCCGGGCCGGGAAATCACGCATGTTGAAGGTCAGGATGGTTCGGGCCTTGCCAGCGACTGCGGCAGCCACGACATGTGCATCCGCCGGGTCCGGCAATGTAAGGGTGGCTTCCATATCAGCCGATCCGGAAACCTCCCCACCCGGAAAGGTGCGGGCCATCCGCGCCAGCTCCACATCGACCACCGCTTCGGCCGCTATCCCGCCATTGCGCGCCGCCGCGATACGCCATTCAGCCGCGACCCGCGGGCTCCAGAGCGGCTGGAACAGCCCGGCCTCGGCGGCACCCAGAACCAGCGCCCGCACCAGCTGCGGATAGAGCACGCAGGCATCGAGAAACACCCTCGCGCGCTCGCCTCGCCCGCTGTCAGCCATCGAGACGGTAGACCATCGCCTTGAGATAGCCGGTCTCGGGCAACGCAACGTGGCGCGGGTGGTCAGGGCCTGCACCCCCAGAATAGGCCCGTTGCGCGTGGCGCCCGGCGCGGGCGATCCCGGCCGCATTGACCTGGTGGAATCGCGCCTGATCGACCGCATAACTGCACGAACAGAGCACCAGCCAGCCCCACG
>Ga0114931_10012167_pt1 | contig 10089 bp, 9 predicted proteins | sample 2SBtaG_FD_89579 | JGI IMG/M metagenome (GOLD analysis project Ga0114931, IMG submission 89579) | Deep subsurface microbial communities from Kolumbo volcano to uncover new lineages of life (NeLLi) - 2SBTROV14_V59a metaG | ecosystem: Environmental > Aquatic > Marine > Volcanic | place: Kolumbo... | reverse complement strand
CGTCGACTTTCTTAAGATTGACGGCAGCTTCATCAAAGATATGGTTGATGATCCTATGGATAGAGCCATGGTGGAGTCAATCAATCAAATCGGCCATTTAATGGGGCTCAAAACGATCGCAGAATTTGTGGAGAGCGACGCCATCCTTGAAGAACTGAAAACCCTGCGCATCGACTACGTGCAGGGTTATGGCATTCATCGACCCGAGCTACTGGTTGCTGCGCAATCGCAGGAAAATACACCGCAATAACCGAACATCCATCGCTCTATAAATTATACTGGATGAATAAACAGATTTACGATAACACAATATAATTTGACAAACCACTGTCAATATTGATGCGCATAGCGTTACAAGCTACACTGTCCAGCAAGTTGCTAACCCGTTAGAGATACACAAAATATGAGCCAAAGTATTTTTCTATCAGTGCTTCTGCCACTTGTGATTATCGCCATCCTCATCGGTGGAAGCATGATTTATGTTCGTTTGCAACGCCGCATCTCTGAGCTTTCCGAAAAAAATACGGAACTCAAAACCACGTTGGAGATGGAACGCTCTGCACAGACCGACAAACTGGCATCGCTTGAAAAGGCGCAAGAGCTGGCTCGCACCCAACTCACCGAGACCTTCGGTCATCTTTCCAGTCAGGCGTTGAAAAACAACAACGAAGAATTTCTGAAACTAGCGCAGGAAAATCTTAAACAATTTCAAACCAAGGCACAGGGTGACCTTTCGCAAAAAGAACAGGCCATTGAAAACCTGGTCAAACCAATCAAAGAGGCGCTGGAGAAAACCGAAAAACAGATCCGCGTGATGGAAAACGAACGCAAGGAGGCCTATGGCGCACTGACGCATCATCTGGAAACCATGACCCAAACCCAGCAGGCATTGCAGGGTGAAACGCGCAACCTGGTCAACGCCTTGCGGCGACCTGAGGTGCGCGGTCAATGGGGTGAGATGACGCTCAAACGCCTGGCCGAACTGGCGGGCATGGTGGAGCACTGCGATTTTTACGAGCAAGAACACACGCAGACCGAAGACGGCGCGATGCGTCCCGACATGATTGTGCGCATGCCCGGCGGGCGCGAGATTGTGGTGGATGTCAAAACACCGTTGGATGCCTATCTTTCCGCCGTAGAAACAGCCGATGAAAAAGAACGCGAAACGCAGCTGGCGCGACACACCAAAAACGTACGCAAGCGTGTGCAGGAGCTGGCGACCAAGGCTTACTGGAATCAATTCAAAAACGCGCCGGACTTTGTGGTGCTGTTTATTCCGGGCGACCAATTTTTAAGTGCCGCGCTGGATAACGACCGCGGCCTGCTGTAGGATGCCATGCAAAAGAAAGTGATCCTCGCCACGCCCACCAGTTTTGTCGCACTACTGCGTGCCGTGGCCTACGGCTGGCGACAGGAATCGTTGGCGGAGAATGCCGAACATATTCGCCAGATGGGGGAAGAACTCTACGGACGGCTGGCCACCTTTGCCGACCACCTGGGCAAAACGGGCAAGAGCCTCAACAGTTCCGTGCAGCACTTCAACAAAGCCGTGGCCTCGTTCGACACACGCATCCTGCCCAGCGCACGCAAGTTTACCGAGATGGGCATTGCCACCAAAAAGACAGTGGAAGGAATCGATCAAATAGAAACGGCGCCGCGTAGTCTTGAATCGGAGATCATGAGTATAGAAAAAACGGACACAAACGATGACACCAAGCATTAACGATGCAGTTTGATCAATCAGCTAGTTTATCGCGCGCAGCCTTTTTGGCATCTTTCCAAACATCCGACGCGGTATCTTTGGCCTTCGCCGTTAAATCCTGCTCCGCAAACGGGTTCTCCCACAGGGCGCGATCTTTACCTATATTAACCCCCATCCAGAGTCCAATCAGCAAGCCGATCACCACACCGATGACATATTTTTTTATCCCAAACATAAACCCACCTTTATTCCCGTCCAAGAAAACAGTCCTTGCATAGTATGGCAGCCGATAAACAACAGCAAGTCACTGAGGCCTACGCTTATTGCCAACAATTGGTGCGCAGCCATTACGAAAACTTTCCGGTGGCCTCATTCATTCTGCCCAAACAGCTGCGCCAACCCATCAGTGTCATTTACGCCTTTGCGCGTACCGCCGATGATTTTGCCGATGAGGGAGATTGGGACGTCGAGACCCGTCTCACAAAACTGAAGGCATACGATGACCATTTAGACTCCATCGAAAAAGGTGAGCCCGTCGACAATTCCATCTTTATCGCCCTGGCCGACGTCATCCAGAAACATCAATTACCTTTGCAACTGTTCCACGAACTCATCACTGCCTTCCGGCTTGACGTGACTAAAAAACGTTATGCGGATATCGATGATGTCTGGGACTACTGCCGATATTCTGCAAACCCGGTCGGCCGTTTGTTGCTGCATTTAATGGATGCCGCCACCCCGGAAAACCTCGAGCGCTCTGACGCGATTTGTAGCGCCCTGCAACTTATCAACTTCTTGCAGGACATCGAACAGGACTTCAGCGAAAACAACCGTATTTATCTACCACAGGAAGACCTTGCAAGGTTCAAGGTCAGTGAAACACACATCCGTGATCAACGAAGCGATGAGGCCTTTGCACAACTCATCCGGCAACAAATCCGGTACGCGCGCGAAAAGATGTTATTCGGCAAACCTCTGGGGCGTGCAGTTGGCGGCCGTTTTGGCTTTCAGCTACGCCTGATGATTAATGGGGGATTGCGGACACTGGAATTACTGGAAGGCCAAAGGGAAGATCTATTCAGCCGACCACGATTAAAAAAATGGGACTGGCTTGTCATGCTTTTGCGTTCCTTTTAGTTACGCTGATTATCCAATGGCCTTCCCCACACAAAAGGTATTCATCCTTCAAAATACCTAATGCGGCCCTTCGCAGCAATAATTTGCTGCCTGCTTTTTCTCTCACATGCGAAACACACTGCACTCCTCACAATCCAGTGCTCGTTACGGCCTCTTTTCCACTGTATGGCTCAGCATCATCTATAGCTTTCTCGTCTTCAAAGCCGATGGTAAATATTTTTACGAAAACATAGGCCAGACAGAGAGAAAATATTATTGCACCGATAGCAGCCAATGCCCCTTCGATACCAAACACCGGTACCTGGTAATCCAAATAACCACGCATGGTCTTGGAAATCTCCTGCCCGCCGATCACCACGTTGTAGCGCATCATGAACACTTGAGACAATGAGAGTATCGACACGAGCGACGTTGCCACGATCAATTTCCTACCAGAGGGTTTAACTCGCCACACCCAGAAAAGTATCATAATCGGTAACACCGCACCGACGAGAAACTGAACAATGAAGAACCGGTAGAACATCGGCCCCTGTACATAATCCAGAATTAGTTCGATACCTTCCTTCGCCTTGTAAAGCAGACTGACGAATTCAACACCTTCGAGGAATAACGTGAAGATAGCAAAGATCATCAGATAAAATGACAGCCCCCGCAGACACACTTCATCCACCTTGCTCTTGCGGTAGGCGGAGACCACGAGATACATCAACATTACCGCAGCGATTCCCGAGACAATTGCCGAGATAACAAAGATGACAATGGTCAGCTCGGACGACCACCACTCCCGCGACTTCAATGATGAAAACACGAAGCCTACGTAACCATGCAGGCCGTGTGCGCCGAGGATACTGAAGATCACAATACGCCTGAGCCATTTGTGATCGAATGCCCGCGCCTCAGCAGAGATATTGTCGTCGAACAAGGTTAAGCTCCGGTAAAACAGTTGTTTTAAACCACTGGACTTTCTCGCTTGCAAGACATTGTAAACACGAAATTCAAACCATATCTCCAACGCCAGGATAAACGTGTATAACATGGCGAAGTAACCAAACATGGAAAACGCGGAAGTAAAATTCGGCGTGATCATCGCGCCCAGCGCCCTCTCAGGATGACCGAGGTGACTCAACAAGACGATGGGCACTGTCAACATAAATGCAAACGCCGCCAGCAGAGCCAGGCGTGAAACCGGTTTAAATTCCTTCAGGCCCGAACCCGTGTACAACACGGAGACGCTGGAGGCGCCTGCCACCAAACCAGTTAGGTAAGGATAAACGGCAATCAGTATGGTCCAGGCCACCACGGTTTCGTTGGGATACACGTAACCGACAAAGGGTGTGATATGCATCGCTTCCATTAGCGCACCTCCTCATTAATGCCGATGTATTTCACGCTAGGGTGCGTGCCCATGTCTGCCTTGAGCACCAGGAGTTCTCGGCCATGTTCCTTGATCCACAGACTGATATCGCTTTCGGGATCATTGAGATCGCCAAAGATCAGCGCCTTTCGTGGGCAAATACCCACACACGCCGGTTCCTGACCCTTCGTCAGCCGATGCCAGCACCAGGTGCATTTACCCGCCACGCGAGTCACGCCATCCGGCCGTGCCGGGATCGGCCGCAAATATCGCGCGCCATAGGGGCAGGCCTGTTTGCAATACAGGCAACCGATGCAGCGATCTTCGTCTACCAGCACCGCGCCGTCGGGGGTCTTAAACGTCGCACTCTTCGGACAGACCTGTGTGCACACCGGGTCCTCGCAGTGATTACACATCTTTGGCACAAAGAAACTGTATTCCACATCTGCCTCGGCATAGCGCTCATCGAAGCGATAGACAAAGTTATCGGGATCAGACACCGCGATATTGCCGGGATCGTTACAGGAATCCACATACACATGCTCATCTCCCGCTAACTTGGTATAGCGTTCAATCCAGCGGTTATTAATCGAGGGATGGCCCGGCAGTCCATTTTCGAGCTTGCAGGCGGTCATGCACTGATTGCAGCCGATGCACTTGTACGCATCAATGCCGTAGGCCCAGCGATGGGCGAACGGATCGAAACCGGCCGGGGAGTATTTTTCCAGGTACTCCAGTTTGATGCGCTGCATCTCGGCCTCGCTCGCACCCTTCTTGAACAAGGTGTTGGCCAGTGTCGGCAAGCTCACCAACATCAGCGAGCCACCCAACACCTGCTTGATAAATTGCCGACGTCCCTGTTCGCTTGGGCTCAGTTCGCGTTCAGCCCCTGAATCCATACTATGTGGAAGAATCGTCCGTTTATTCATACTCTGTCTCCGTTCTTCTGGCGGAATAATATTAAGCACGCCGCGTGTGCGCGCGAATCATGAGACTCCTGCGAAATAGTGTGCGAGCGCCTCAACCTCCTCGTCCTTTAAGGGCGATGCGACGGGGCTCATCATCGGGTTTTTCAAAACACCGGACTTGTACTTGTACAGTTTGTCCTTGAGTGCTTCATAGGACTGACCGGCCAACACCGGTGCAAAACCGCCGCGTCCCGATGGGCCATGACAGGTAAAACAACTGGCGGCAATCGGCGGCCCATTATCCGCTTCCTTCGGGGCTTTCTCTTTTTCCACATTGACCACATCGCCTTCTGTTACGGCGGCACTTTTTGTCGATTTACCCAAAGCAGGAGAATGCGGGTTGTGACACTGCGTGCACGTGAGGACGCCGTCATGCGGGTAGGGATGTAGCTGCGGCGAGATTTGCGGCTGGCCCGTGGTGCTGCGCGCTTTCATCTTTCGATGACAGGTCAGACACAACTCGACGATGTCCCCATCGCCCCGCACCTTCTGCAAGGTGTTGCCTTTCGCAGGATGGGTGCCTTGTGGGCCATGACACACCTCGCACTTGGATTGTTCCTGCTTCGCGCCGTGCGCCCCCGCGGACCAGGTCTTAAACAACGTCTCGTGACAATTTGCGGCACCACAAGATGCCGATCCCTGATAGGAAACCGGCGCTGCGGCGATGTACTTGAGGCTCGCGGCATCATAAGAGCCCGTCAGCTTTGAACCTTCCGGCACAAACAATCGCAAGCTACCAAAAAAAATCACTCCCGCAAATACAATTAATATAACCAGACGAACGGCATAGCGAGGGGGATTACCCTTCCCTTTCATTGAAACTCCCTCCAGATGAATATTTCTATGGAATCGCCTCGTGCAAGGCATGGGTGGAACAACCCAGTCAGCACAACGTCAAGGAATTTCGTTACGCTGTAGCGTCGCAATGCACCACGAGCGACTGGGTTCACCTTAATTGGGTTTAAACTTAGGTCTAACAAAAAAGCTCCGGCACGAGCGACGTCTGCCGAAAAAAGAAGAGTCGAAATGCGACTCACTTGTGTGTTCAGGGTACTCCCCTTCACTATTGCTACCTTGTACCGGTTGTCCGGTTTTTTATTGATATTTTTTATTATCTCCGTTAACTGTAGGCCATATTTCCAAAATAAAAACCAAGTAAAACACTCGATTGGTTGCTGACACGGAACAACTGAAACCCTCGCACATCAAAAGGGGCAACCTGCAAACACAGATTGCCCCCATCTTATTTGTGACTGGAAAAGTAAGCTGGCACCACCAGCCCCATCGGCACATCAATCGTCTTTATCTAGATGATGGCCCTACCGATTCTCGAATCTCACTTTATCGTCATCCAGCAAAAATTCCCCGGCCTCGGTACGATCCTGAACCTTATATTCTTTATCGCAAACGAAAATCACCGCTCCAGAGAAGGCATGCTTTCCCACTGCCACTTTGGCTGTACCGGTTAATTCATCCTGTGCACTCAGCTGCTCACGTTCATCTTTTAATTTTTGCGCACTGGCGTTCAGCTCATCCTGTGTTGCAATCACTCTTTCCAGCAAGGCTTTACTTTTTTCATCACTTTTTAATGTGAGGCGAGAGACTAGCGTCATCAGTTTAATTTTCTCTTCGTCCTTCGATTCCAGATCATACTGTATTTGTCTTACCTTTTTATGCAACTCAGGGCGACTGCCTACCTCAACGATGGTTTTGACATTTGCCTGGGAACCAATCACCTGCGCCTGCACACCCATGGTCGCCGTGGTTTTGCCGCCCAGAATATGTCCTTTCTTTGCCCCTTTCTTCCCGACCAGCACAAGATTCTGTACTGACATCTCACTGTGCGAAACCAGTTCAGCCACAGTGACATTCTCTGCGGCCTGGACAATAGCATTTTCAACAAATCGCGCTTCAATCGATCCACCACTTTTCAATTGCGCTGCACCCGGCCCGGGCTCACCTTTTTCCGTACGCAACTCACCCCGGCCAATCACGCCCTTTTTGATCAGGATGTTGCCACCCGCATTCAGTTCAGCCCCCTCCACCATGCCGGACACCACGATGTCGCCCGTGGCGAAAACTTTCATCCCCTCGACCACGTCACCCGAAATATTCACCGTACCGACAAAATCAATGTTGCCGGTCTCAAGATCGACATTTTTCACAGAGATCACGGGGGCAACCGTCACCCCACGCTCGACGATTTCAGGTTGCCCACCCGTAGTGGCCTTCAGTAAATTTTTATCATTCGCGTCGATTTCTACACCGGCCAAACCATTTGCGAAGTCCAGATTCTTTCCAGGTTTGGCAGGAAGCATTTTGCCGTAGACATCAGCCCCATTCGTGCCGGGCGTCGGCGGATGTTTCCGCATCAACTGCTCGCCCGCTTCGACCACGATGAACTGACCGATTTCGTGATAATCAACGCGGCCATCGGCATTGATTGTGGGACGACTATCCTTCGCTTCCGCAACCAGGCTTTCAAAAAGGGTATCCTCTCCGTTCACGGGCAAGCTGGCCTCCGCAATCAACACCTGATCCGCCGGACCTGCACTGAGCGCAGCTTTAATTGTTTCCTTGTTGATGCCGTGCGTCACGTCTGCCGCCGTCAGGGCTTCCATCACCTGCGCCTCGCTGACAGGCTTCCCGCCTCTGGGCGGCGTAGTAGATAAAACAACCCGGGTGGCATCGTCCGGTATCTCAAGCGCCAGTTCACCATCTTTTCGACAGGCGATGACAAATTCCTGTTCCTGTTCCAGCTTTCCGTTCGCGGCCGCCGCCTCAGCAAGGGCGCTTTCCTGGATTTGCCAATCGCCGTAACCCTGCTCGTGGCACCGGTTATTCAATGCCTTTGCCGTGGTGGCCACCACGTTTTCACCCGCAGCCACAACGGCAACCAGCTGCTGCTGGTCATCGCTGAGCTTATAAACAATATCGACAGGTGGGTTGTTTTGCTCGGTCATTGGGTCATCGAATGGCGCACATTTTGGATCGTTTATTGAATATAGATTGGCTTCCGTTAGCCTTCATCCAGCAATAACGGCCATTTTTTTCAATAAATTAAACACATCCAAGGCATCACGCCTGTCTAGCATCGCGATGCAGGGCACTCCCTTGTCACATAAATTGGTTGTTTGAAGCAGACTTGCCGCAATGATTCGGGGCCCACGGATATCTTTGGGCCCGATTCCACTGCCACCGCACGCGCCTGTTGAGCCACGCGGGTCTTCGCCAACGAGGCCGTCTAAGCATTGAATAAACTGGGTGATAACCGTGCTGGGGAATTACACCGTGTGCGTGCACACCCGATTACGGCCGCTCTCTTTCGCCCTGTACAGAGCCGTATCGGCACGCACCACAAATTCCTCGGCGGATTCCTGGCCGTAAAATAAAGCCACGCCCACCGACACCGTCACTCGCCCGATATCTTTACCCACACGACTACGATCCATTTTCTGGTTTCGCACGTTGTTGCAAATATTGTCGGCAACACGCTCCGCACCTTCCATGGGTGTATTCGGCAGCAAGACTACAAATTCCTCGCCACCATAGCGGGCAAGCACATCACCGCCGCGTACCGTATCACTGATGGCCTTCGACACTTGCTTAAGCACGGCATCGCCCACGACATGACCATAGGTATCATTCACTTTTTTGAAGTGGTCGATATCGACCATCAATAAACACAGGGCTTCATTATTTGCAGCGGCCTGTACACGCGCCTCCGCGAGTGAGGCTTCAAATGCGCGACGGTTCTGGATTCCGGTTAACGGATCCGCCATGGATTCTTCACGCACGCGTTTAAAGTCTGTACGCAAGCTGGACAAGTCATGATTGGTTTGTGCCAGCTCTTCCTGCAGGTTACGGCTAACGGCTTGCATGCGCACGGTCTCATCGATCAGCTGGGCAACAATATCCACCACGCCCGACGATCCCCCATTGGTGAGCTGCTGGGCGGCATCGCCAAGGTTTTCCTGATAGGCCTGTGATTCCTGATTCACCTTATCTAACGAACCACGGGTAGAATCGACGATAGTGGTCAGGGCCATGCGCACATCTTTGAGTGCCTGCTCATCGGTATCGCCGACAAAATCATGGTAAAGCGAATTGACCTGTTCAGCGGTGAGGTCCTTGGCGTTCTTACGCAGTTGATCCAGCGCCTCGGTCAGCTGCGGATTTTGGCCGGACACATACTCGTACAACACCGCATAGTTCACCGGATTGGCCGGTACGGCGAACTGGCTTGCCAGTGGCAATGCGGCCCGCGCGATTTGCGTGGCTTCCTCCACGCTCTCCGAATATTCAATACTCATGCAACTCCCCCCACTACAACAGCAGAACCACTCGAAGCACCGCCACGAAGCCACCCCTGGCTCTGTGACCTGTAGTCCTTTTCCTACAGGGATAATCGGATATTGCTGAAAAATTTACAAGCCTTTTCAACTTCGAGTTTCGACAGAAGTAAACACAGGTATTTAGAAAAGGTTTAAATCACGCGGTCATTACCGCCATCAATGGGAATCTGTGCACCGGTGGTTTTGGCGAACAAGGGCCCTGCCAGTGCACAGGCCAACGCCGCCACGTCTTTGGAACTGATCTCCACTTTGAGCAGGTTTTTGGTTTTGTATTCCTGCACACTCATCCCGTAATGACGCGCCCGGCTTTCCAGCACCTCATCGGTCCAGATGGCGGTATCGAACACGGCATCCGGGTGCAGCACGTTGACGCGAATACCTTTTGGGCCCAGCTCCAGTGCCGCTACGCGCGCCAGTTGGGTCACGCCCGCCTTCGCCACCGAGTAGGCCGCGGCACCCGGCCCCGGTGCCGTGACATTTTTCGAGGCCATGAAAACCACTGCCGGATCAATGCCGCATTCCAGATACGGAATGCAACACTGCAATAATTGTTCATGACTGCTGAGATTGATT
>Ga0114931_10012166_pt1 | contig 10089 bp, 8 predicted proteins | sample 2SBtaG_FD_89579 | JGI IMG/M metagenome (GOLD analysis project Ga0114931, IMG submission 89579) | Deep subsurface microbial communities from Kolumbo volcano to uncover new lineages of life (NeLLi) - 2SBTROV14_V59a metaG | ecosystem: Environmental > Aquatic > Marine > Volcanic | place: Kolumbo... | reverse complement strand
CTTTGCCTTGATCGCCACAATCAGTGAAGAAGGTGTAACTACGAGAGATGTAAATGTTGGAAGATGGAAGTTCATCGAGCGTGAACAGGTGGACCTCAATACAAAGGAAGACATTGAGGCACTTCGGTGCTGGCTTGAGAAACTTGAGGATAAAGAACGAACCGTTGTCAAATTGCGCCTTGTCGGTGCACTTTCGCTGTCGCTCCATGGCGAGCTTGAAGAGATTCTTTCCCATGTTCAGGAGATTCTGGGCGCGGTTGAAACGCGTATGAACAATCTCGTCGTCATTCCGGAGGACGCCGATTTCATGGATCTTGGTTTTTCAGGCTTTGCCGCTTGTACCGTTGAACGTCTGCGGTCCAATGTCGAGGAATCAGGTCCCGATTCGATCACTTCACGCGATGCACTTGCTCTCCTCGTCAGACTTGCAGGGAGGAAACGATGAGACTTCTCCGTCTCCGCCTGGCCAATTACCGGGGAATTGATGAGGCCGAGGTGCGATTCGGCCGCCAGGGACTAACCATCGTGGAAGGACCAAATGAAGCCGGGAAAACCAGCCTCGGTGAAGCAATCAGGATTCTTTTCGATTATCCCGACTCGAGCAGGCACAGTGAGGTCAAAGCCATTAAGCCTGTAATGCGGGACGCAGGTCCGGAGATTGAACTCGAGGCGGAAAGCGGTCCCTACGTCTTTACATACTTCAAGAGGTTCCACAAGAAACAGGAGACTACTCTTACGATCACAAGTCCCAAATCGGAAAACCATACCGGGCGTGAAGCTCATGAACGTGCCGAGGAAATTCTCCGCGAAACCATTGACATCGATCTGTGGAAAGCGCTCTGTATTCAGCAAGGTGAAGCGGTCAGTCAGGCCGATTTATCAAATCAGACATCATTGTCGGCTGCGCTCGATATTGCCGCCGGTGGTCTTCGGGCAGATACCCGGGAGGAAAGTCTGTTTGATAAGGTGCGGGAGGAGTATGGCCGCTATTTCACGGAGCGGGGCAGCGAAAAAAAGGAATTGCAGGAGGCCCGAAAAGCCCGGGAGGAATTAGAGACCCAAGTTGCTTCACTTGAAAAGCAGATCCAGGACCTCGAAAAGGATATCGTACGCGCCGCAGAGCTTGGCCGGGAACTGGAGCGGTTGAAGAAACAGGAGGAGGATCTCCGGGGGGATGTCTCCAAATACACAAAGTCTCTCGATGAAATCAAGGGGTTGGAGACTGCTCTGGAAACTGCCCGCCTTAAGTTGGAGTCAGCACAAAAATCCGAACAGGCAGCGAAACGCGACAAGGAAGTGCGTCAGGACCTCATCGATGCGGTCTCCAGAGTCAGAAAGGCACACGCGAAACTCGATGAATACAGTACATCATCCACCGTATCGGTCAAGAAGGCGGAGGACGATCTGGAGAAGGCACAATCGGAGGCGGCCAAAACTGAAGCCGGGCGCAAAGAGGCCGAATCACTCCTTAAACTCCGCCGTGCGGATTATGACTACTTCAACAATAAGCTGCATCTGGAACAACTGAGGGAACGTAAAGACCGCATAGATCGTGCCCGGGAAGGGGCAGCCCTGGCCGGTGAGTTGTTGGCTTCGAGCCGCGTGGACGAAGGTGCTTTGAAAACAATTCAGAAGGCTGAACGCTCGCTCATTACAGCTCAGGCAAAGTTGGAGACGGGTGCGCCGAATATCCTGCTGAAAGGGCTGGCCGATTTAGACTTCCGGATTGATGGAGAGCAAACCACTATCTCAAAAGACGAGGAGCTCAGCTTACCCGTTTCTGATCGGATCCGTGTGACAATTCCCGGGTCTTTGCAAATGGAGGTGACTGCCGGGTCCGGTTCATCTGAGCTTTCAAAAAAGGTCGAAGAGACAAAACAGAAGCTCGATGCCCTATGCAATGATGCCGGAGTGAGCAATGCGGATGAGGCAAGGCAATCCTATGATGTTCGACGGGAAGCACTGCAAGCTATTGCAAGACAGAAGGAAATCGAGAAAGAAAACCTTCGCGACCTGACATATGAGGAATTGGAAGGAAAAGTCATGGGGCTCGGGAAAAGTGTCCCTGCTTATCCAGCAGCCCGGCTACCGGAACCCAGGCTTCCTGAAAATCTGGAAGCCGCAAAGAAGGAACTACGAAGTGCAGAGACAGGGCTTGAAAAGACCAATAAAACATGGGAGGAAGCCAGGACAGAACTGGATGCGGCCCGTAAGGTGCGCGATGAACTGAGGGAACGACACCAGAGGGTAAGGGTGGAACTTGACCTCAAAGCTGACGAACTAAAGCATGTTGAAGACGAGCTTGCGCGATCCCGGAAGATTAGATCCGATAACGACATCGAATCGGAGCATTCGAAATCCACCAAGTTTGTCCATACAGAAGAGGAGAACGTAAAGTCTGCCGGGACAGATCTCCGTGACAAGGAACCTGATCGAGTAAAAACTCTGGCGGAAACGGCGAAAGATTCTTTGGGAACAGCAGAGAAAAAGCGTGAAGCGGCGCAGAAAGAAAACACAGAAGTACGGACTCGCCTCAAGGTCTTCGGCGAAGAGGGTTTGCATGAGAAGCTACAAGCAGCCCTGAGTCATCTCGATCACGTAAGGCAGGAAAACGCAGCGATGACCCGGAGGGCTCAAGGGGCCAAGCTGCTTTATGTAACCATGAAAGAGGAGCGTGACAAGGCACGTCGTGCCTACGTTGCTCCCCTCAAAGAGAAAATCGAGAGGCTCGGACGCCTGGTGTTTAATAGTTCCTTTGAGGTTGAGGTAACTGAGGACCTGTCGGTTGCCGGTCGAGCAATGGATGGTTCCAGTGTCCCCTTTGAGTCCTTGAGCGGAGGCACCAAAGAACAGATCTCTCTGATATCCCGTTTGGCGTGTGCGATGACAGTCTCAAAGGACGGTGGGGCTCCCCTCATTTTAGATGATGCTTTGGGATATACAGACCCGGAGCGGCTTAAACTTATGGGAGCAGTTCTCGCCAGGGCGGGGAAAGAATGCCAAATCATCATCCTCACTTGTGTGCCGGACCGGTACGGCAACGTCGGTGAGGCAACAGTGGTTCGATTGGGATAATTGTGAAAAATAGGCGCTGACAATCATGTCTTCCGGTACCAAACATACATGGACCTTTCGCGCCCGTTTCAGGCGGCATGCCTTTGGATGGCGTTCGCAACCGGCGATCAAGCGTATCAAGGAAGCTGTTTCAGAAATCAAAAAAGCGGCCCGCAAGGACCCCGTTCCGGGCGCTGAAGGGGCGGTGCTGTTCCTGGAAAAGGTCTCGCCGGCCCTTGAGCATAAAGAGAGATATCGCGGCCTTAAAAAACACAAAAAAAAAAGGCTGGTTCACCGGGGGGAATGAACCAGCCACGAAGGGGGGGTGGGGTAGGAAAGCCTAAACGTAATTAATAATCTCACCTGATATTTCTTCAAGAGGGACAACCTTGTCGGCTATCCCTGCGTCAATGACAGCTTTTGGCATGCCATAAACCACACAGGTATCTTCATTCTGTGCAATGGTCCTTCCACCGGAGGCCTTTATCTTTTTCATACCTTCCAGCCCATCATGCCCCATTCCCGTCAGGATCACTCCAAGGGTCCTGCCGGGAAAGACCGCGCATATGTGTTCCATCATGATATCGACGGATGGTTTATATATGCTTTCCCCGTTGTCGGGTGTAATTCTTACCACAGTCTCTATTGCCTTTGTTCTTTCCGCCTTCAGATGTGAACCGCCCGGCGCCAGAAGGACGGTGCCGGGGTGCAGGATATCACCGTCTTCCGCTTCCTTGATCCTTATCCTGGAGATCTGGTTTAACCGCTCTGCAAAGGGGCCGGTGAAGTTTCTCGGCATATGCTGCGATATAACGACAGGGACGGGAAAATTCTCAGGAAGCTGTGGCAGTATCTCCTGAAGCGCCCTTGGTCCCCCGGTTGAACTCCCGATAGCCACTACCGAAATCTTCCTCTGTCCATCGAAACTCCGTCTTTTGGGGACTATGTATTTTGTTGGGACCCTCCTCCCGGGGACGATCTTTCTCCTGCCTATTGTTTTCAGCATGTTGAGGAGGTGTTCCTTGATTTTTACAATGTTTACAGAGAGGTCGGCAAGGTTCTTCGGTATGAAATCTACGGCTCCGAGTTCAAGTGCCTCAAGTGTTGTCTCTGCCCCCTCCGTGGTTAGTGAACTCACCATAAGTACGGGAAGGGGATGTTTATCCATGATTAACTTCAATGCCTCTATCCCGTTCATCCGGGGCATCTCAACATCCAGGGTTACTATGTCCGGCCTGAGGGAGAGTACTTTGTCAACCGCTTCAACGCCGTCTCTTGCCGTCCCGACCACACGGAAGTCGTGGTCAGAGGCTATCATCTTTGTCAGGACATTACGCATAAAGGCCGAATCATCAACTATCAGAACCTTTATCCTGTTGTTATGCATAGGACAGCGCTCCCTTTGCAATCGTCTCCATTATCATGGCAAGATCAAGAATCAGGACAACCTTGCCTTCTCCTGTTATCGTTGCTCCGGCAATGATATCTGATTCCCGGCCCCTTAACAGTCCACCCTCGATCGACTTTATGACGACTTCTTCCTGTCCGTTCAGTCTGTCCACAACAATGCCGAACTTCTTCTGCCCTTCATCCACAATAACTATGTAGTACGTACCTGAGCCATCAGGAGCGGTCAATCCAAAGAGATCGGAAAGCCTTACAAGGGGGATGACCTCTCCACGCAACTGTATCACTTCCTGTAAGTTTACAGATCGGATCTCCGAGGCTGAAATCCTGACAGTCTCTACTACGGATGACAGTGGTACAGCATAGACATCTCCTGACACTTCAACCATGAGTGTCTGAATAATTGCCAGGGTGAGGGGGAGTTTTATATTGAAATTTGTGCCCTTACCTTTTTCAGTCAGTATATCGATGTTGCCTTTAAGCCTTGCAATGTTGGTCTTAACCACGTCCATGCCGACTCCCCTGCCGGAGATGTCACTGACACTCTCTGCCGTGGAAAACCCCGGCATGAACAGGAGTTCAAGGGCTTCCTTGTCCACAAGAACCTCTGCCTGCGCAGGGGATATTATGCCCTTTTCTATTGCCTTGTCCTTAATGTTCCGGATATCGATGCCCTTTCCATCGTCTTCCACCTCTATTACTATGTTGTTGCCCTCCTGAGAGGCGGACATCCGGAGTATGCCTGTTTGAGGTTTCCCGATCCTTTCTCTCTCTTCTGCCAGTTCAATCCCGTGATCAATTGCATTTCTTATTATATGCACAAGGGGGTCTGCAATATTCTCTATCACCGATTTGTCTACCTCTGTTTCTTCACCGGAGATTATCAGATCAATCTCCTTGCCCCTCGGCCTGGCGAGATCCCTGACCATCCTCGGAAACTTGTTGAAGACCTTCTTTACCGGCTGCATCCTTGTCTTCATAACTGCGAGTTGAAGGTCTGTTGTAATCAGGTTCAGAAAGGCCATTGTTTCAGACAGGGCCATAACCTCATGGTCCTCGGGGTGTCTGTTTTCAAGGTTTGAGGTGATCTTCAACAGCCTGTTCCTGCCGAGAACAAGTTCTCCGACGAGGTTCAGGACATTGTCAAGCCTTTCAATATCAACCCTGATAGTCTGCTCCACGCCGGCCTTGTGGACTTCACGGGGGCGCCCCTGTTGCTTTAATGCCTTTTTGACATCGTCATCTGATGTCTTTCCAACGGCTGTCAGTATTTCACCGAGTTTTGGCTCTGTGGTGCTGTCCATAGATTCCTTTACAACCTCCTGGACCTTCAGGGCCTCCTCAACATCCTCTTCCGTAATCTTTCCCTCTTCAGTCAGAATTTCGCCAATGCGTTTTTCAGGAGAGGCCCCTCCACTCACCGCATTACCGGTTGTATTCGCTTCGGTGTCGTCTTCAGGATGGTCCGCCTTCCCAACGGCCTTTAGTTTGTCTATGATGCCGGAGAGGTCCTCCTCAGCGCCATCCCCGTCCTTTATATGCTGAAGGATGCTTTTCATATAGTCCACAGATTCAAGAATCACATCCATGGTGGCGGATGTAACGGGGATCTGTCCTTCCTTCAGCCTCTTCAGTATGCTCTCAGTGGAATGTGTAAGTTCCACCATCTGATTGAACCCGAGAAAACCGGCTGCACCTTTAATGGTATGGATGTTCCGGAAGATTTCGTTCAGGAGTTGCTGATCAGTCTTGTCCTTTTCAAGTTCAACAAACTTTTCGTCAAGGCTGTCAAGAATTTCCTGAGACTCGATTATAAAGTCCTGTATTATCTCTTCCATCTCATCAGGCATTTTTCCCTCCGGTTCCTTGGATTTTATTTGTTGAGTCTGTCATATATCTGATCCATCTTCTGCTTGAGGGTCTCTGCTGTAAAGGGCTTGACAATGTAGTTGTTGACACCTGCCTTTATGGCTAAAACCACCTTCTCCTTTTCCGCCTCGGCAGTAACCATCATTATGGGAATGCCCTTCAGTTCCTCATCGGCACGTACCTCCTTCAGCATCTCGAGCCCGTCAAGGTTTGGCATGTTCCAGTCGGTTATAATGAAACCAAACCTCTTCCCTTTCAGCTTTGTCAGGGCATCTGCTCCATCTTCCGCCTCTTCTATGTTTGTGTAACCAAGCTGCTTAAGGACGTTTTTTACTATTCGCCGCATCGTGGAGAAGTCGTCGACTACAAGTATCTTTATATTGAGATCAAACATTTATTTCACCTCCATGTGAGAATATTCTCTTCAGCAGTTCCCTGATTGTTGCATTAATTGTTTCGGCGGTTACGGGCTTTACGAGATAGCCGTCAGCGCCTGCCTCAAACGCCCTCTGTTTTTCTTCATCATCGGACTCTGTCGTTACCATAAGGACGGGGATGCTTTTATACAATGGTTCGATCTTCATGTTTCTTGTGAACTCTATCCCATCCATGTAAGGCATGTTCAGGTCTGTAAGGACGATGTTTATGTCCTCTATGCCCAGTTTTTCAAGGGCATCGAGGCCGTTTTCCGCAAATTCCACTTCATACCCCGTGCCCTTCAGGTACAGGCCGAGGAGTTTTCTCGTTACACCATCATCATCGACTACCAGGATCTTCATGGTTACACCTTCTTGTATACAATAGTTTTATTGACAACAGAGGGCTTGAATACCCTTGTAACATTGTGCAGGCTTTCTGCTGCCCCGACAAGGAGATATCCGCCGGGCTTCAGTGCGTCATATATATGGCTTACCGACCGTTTCTTGGCTTTTTCATCAAAATAAATAAGGACATTCCTGCAGAGTACCAGGTCCATTCCCCTTACTCTTACCATTTCACCGGGGTTTACGAGATTTATATTAAGTAACCTGACCATGCCCTTTATCTCCGGTGACAGGAGGTAGCTTCCGTTCGTGGTGGTAAAATGTTTTTTGAGCAGGTAACCGGGAAGATTCCTGACAGAGTATGAACTATAGACACCTTTTCTTGCAGTAGCAAGGACGTTGTTACTTATGTCTGATCCGTATATCTCAAACTCCAGGTTTTTCAGTGGATATTTCTCCTGCAATAGCATGGCTAACGTGTAAGGTTCCTCCCCTGTGGAGCAGGCTGATGACCATATTTTGATTCTCTTCAGACCGTTTTTGATCAGGTAAGGTATGATTGAATTCACAATCACCTCAAAATGCAGGGGTTCACGGTAAAAATATGTCTCATTTGTCGTAACTGCATCAAGGAGGGACGTCAGTTCCCCGCCGTTACCGGAGTATTTTATAAGGTAGAGGTAGTCCTCGTAGGAGTTTACTTTTTTTTCAAGGAGCCTTCTGTGGAGCCGGTTTTCAATCAAGTATTTCTTGGTGTCGGAAACATAGATACCGCTCTTTTCGTAGATGAAGTCCCTCAATTCCCTGAATGTTTTGTCATTCAGCTTTGTCTCTGTCATGACTGTTCAAGGACCTCCATGACCTTTTCCTTGACTACCTCATCAGGGTGTCCGGTCAGTTCTTTCAGGGCCGCCTTTGCCTCGTCCGGAGGAAAGCCCGATATGAGTTCTATGGCCTTTAATACAACGGGGACCGCCCGGTCTCTTAACCCCGAGATGATAAGTGCACTATCCCCGCTGCCATCCGTATCCGGAAGGGCCTTTAATGCGTGAAACCTGACCCACATGTCTTCATCGGAGAGGAGGGAACGGAGTGCAACCTTGCAACATCCTGTTTCCTCTATTGATTGAGCTACGGCCTTTCTTACGTCGCTGGAGGGGTCTTTAACCATGGGCTTTATGATCTCAACAGCCCTCTTATCACTGAATCTTCCAAGCGCTAACAGGGATGATACCCTGACCGAAGGGTTGCCGTCCGTTGAGAGACGGATCAGGGTATCGAAGTTGTTACTGTATCTGGCAGCCATTTCCCTGACGGATGATTCATATCCGTCAATCAGGGAGATGAATTTCATTTCGTCAATAGACAGTAGCGCCTCTACTATCCTTTCTTTAACGTTGATATAGGGTTCGGCATGAAGAAGCTCAAGCAGGGCATCAAAGGCCGAACCGTACCTTAACCTTCCCAGGGCTGTAATTGCCGCCTCCCTGACATGCCCGTCAGGGTCGTTTGTCTTTGAGAGAAAGAGTTCGCTGCCTTCGCCGATCTGTAACCGGCCAAGCGCCCTGACCCCTGCCCTCCTTATGTCCCTTGCCGATGAATTGATCAGCTCTTTCAGTACAGGTGCAGCCTCTCTGCAACTGCACTCACCCGCAACCTCTATTGCAAGCACCTTGCCCCTGTACTTGAGTCTGTCCGATGACAGGGCTTCAAGGAGTTCCCCCGTGCAACCGAAGGACGCAAGACACTCCCTGAAAAGGGGTATCATCTCTGCCCCGCCCGGGTTAAGCGGGTCCATAGCGCCTCCCCTGTCAAGAAGGTTCGGGGTGGCTTCCTTGAGTCCGATGGAGGATATACCCCTCAGGGCAAGTTTCACTTCCTCCATATCGTTGCTTGAAAGCATTGTCAGGAGGTCCCCGGAAATACCCTTGATTTTCCGGCCTGGTCCTGTTGAGAGGAGACTCCTTATTGCTGCAGTTCGTATCGTTCCGGAGCTATTTTCAATAAAGCCTACCAGTGTCCCCTCAGCCTCATTTCCACCGATCTTTCCCAGCGCCTCGATTGCGGCGTATCTTAATGGTTCGGAATCCCTTTTAATGAGCCTTGAAAGGGGTTCCACGGCTGAAGAATCCCCGAGTTCTCCCAACGCATCCACTGCTGAGAAGATAACCCATTCTTCGTCATCGAGGGCATTTATGACGGCATCCGTAAGACCACGGCATTTCAGTTTCCCTATAGAGGTCATACATGCTGCTCTTACATTCGGGTTTGGATCATGGATCATTTCCTCGAGGTACCGGCATCCGCCTTTATCCCCTATCTCCGACAGGAGATCTACAGCAAACTTTCTTATATCATCATCCTTGTCTTTAAGAAGAGGTAAAAGGAGTTTAACCATGCCGAGTTCCTTAAGGATGATGAGCGCCATGTTTCTTATGGAGGGTTCGTCCCTCAACAGAGGCTGAACCATATACGCTGTGACCTCACCTCCTATTGTAACAAGAGAGTGCATTGCCGCCTCCTGAACACCGGGGCTCTCATCTCTCAGGGCCTTGATTAACGGATAAACAGCCCTCTCATCTGAATCGGACAGTGTCTCGGCAGCACGCCTCCTCGTTGAAGGTTCTGGTGATTCGAGTTTTTTTAACAGGCTTTGGAGTCTCTTTTTATGCATCCACTTCTCCGTTGCGGTCTGTGTGTTAATGTTCTTATCGGACACTTGGAGGAAAACTTTAGTGTATGGGTGATAGGTCAAAGATGGCCGGCTTTGGGGTATAATTAGAGTCTGTGCATAAACTGCGGTTATTTGTCATTCCCGCAAGCGAAGCAGGTCGGGAATCCTTCATAAAGAACGATTCCGGACAAGCCGGAATGACAGAAAACCGACAATTGTTCGACTTTATACACAGACACTAATTAGAGTCTGTGCATAAACTACGGTTATTTGTCATTCCCGCAAGCGAAGCACGTCGGGAATCCTTCTTAAAGAACGATT
>Ga0114931_10012165_pt1 | contig 10089 bp, 10 predicted proteins | sample 2SBtaG_FD_89579 | JGI IMG/M metagenome (GOLD analysis project Ga0114931, IMG submission 89579) | Deep subsurface microbial communities from Kolumbo volcano to uncover new lineages of life (NeLLi) - 2SBTROV14_V59a metaG | ecosystem: Environmental > Aquatic > Marine > Volcanic | place: Kolumbo... | reverse complement strand
TACATCGCCCGCCGTCCCTCGGCCCGGACCCGCAACATTTTGCTGATTTTCGTCATGATCCCCTTCTGGACCAACTTCCTGATCCGCACCTACGCCTGGCGAGTGATTCTGGGCGGAGACGGTCCCATCAATTCCGTGCTGCTGCGGCTGGGCCTCATCCAGGAGCCGCTGACGCTGCTTTTCACCAACGGAGCGGTGCTCGTCGGCCTGATCTACGGCTATCTGCCTTTCATGGTGCTACCCCTCTACGCAGCCATCGACCGCATCGATTTCAGCCTCATGGAGGCGGCCAACGATCTCTACGCCAACGGCTGGCAGGCCTTTCGCAAGGTGCTCCTGCCCCTGAGCATGCCCGGCGTGGTCGCAGGCAGCATTCTGGTCTTCATCCCCAGCCTGGGCGCGTTCGTGACGCCGGACCTGTTGGGTGGGGGCAAGTCAGTGATGATCGGCAACCTGATCCAGAGCCAGTTCCTGACCGCGCGGGATTGGCCCTTTGGTTCGGCCATTAGCATGGTGTTGATGGCGGTGGTGCTGATCGCGACGCTGGTCTATTTCCGCAAAGGAGGGCAGACCCTGTGACCGCATCCGTCGCCACGCAGTCCGCCGTTCCTCAAATCCGTCGCCGCAAGATCAGCCTGACCGAGCGTCTGTTGGGCGCCCACACTTGGCTTGTGTTCATCTTCTTCTATGCGCCTATCCTGGTGCTGATTATTTTCAGCTTCAATGCCGGTCGTTACGTCAATTCATGGGACGGATTTAGTCTGCGCTGGTACGTCAAGCTCTTCGGCAACGAAGCCATCGGCCTGGCCCTGCGCAACAGCCTGATCGTGGCCACGGTCAGCACCGTCATCAGCACCATCGTGGGCACGCTGGTGGCGCTAGGCATGGAGCGGTTCCGCTTCCGGGGCAAGATGGCCCTGGACAGCACCCTCTATCTGCCCATCATCATCCCCGACATCGCCATGGCCGTCATGCTGCTGCTCTTCTTCGTCCAGGGATTCAACCTGCTGGGTAAGGTCGGCATCCAGGGCACGCTGGGGCTGACCACCATCATCCTGGCGCATGTGGCCTTCAACATCAGCTTCGTGGCCGTGCTGGTGCGCGCCCGTCTGGCCAACTTCGACACCTCCCTGGAGGAGGCGGCCAACGATCTCTACGCCGACGAGTGGAACACCTTCCGCTTCGTCACCCTGCCCCTGATCATGCCGGGCATCGTCGGCGGCGCGCTCCTGGCCTTCACCCTGAGCCTGGACGACTTTGTGATCACCTTTTTCACCAGCGGCCCCGGCAGCACTACCCTGCCCCTGCGCATCTACTCCATGGTCAAGACGGGCGTCACCCCCGAGATCAACGCTCTGAGCACGCTCATGCTGCTCGCGTCCATGGTGTTGGTGTTGAGTTCGTTAGCGATTCAGCGGAAGTGAGAAAGAGATTGGAGATTGAAGAGATTGACGATGCGCTCGACCAATCTCTTCAATCTCCAATCTCGTAAATCTCGCTTCACATCCAAACCCAAAGGAGTGTTTCCTATGAAAAAATGGATTTTCCCCCTGCTGTTGATCGTGGCGTTCGTGATCGGCGCCTGCGCGCCGGCCGCGGCCCCCGCGCCCGCGGAGAGTGAGTCGGCTGGTGGCGGCGAGGCGGCGGCCCCGGCCGTCACCAGCGAGCGCTGCGGCGACCCCAGCAAGCTGGACAAAGAGGTCAGCTTCTACAACTGGACCGACTACATCGATGAAGAGATCATCAACATGTTCCAGGAGGAATGCGGCGTCAAGATCATCTATGACACCTATTCCAGCAACGAGGACCTCCTGGCCAAGATGCAGGCCGGCGCTACCGGCTATGACCTGATCGTGCCCAGCGATTACATGGTCAGCATCATGCGCCAGTTGGACCTGCTCAAGGAACTGGATCAGAATAACATTCCCAACATCGCCAACATCAACCCCCTCTTCACCGAAGCGCCCTACGATCCGGGTAACGTCTACTCGGTCCCCTACCAGTGGGGCACCACCGGCATTGGCTTCGATCTGGACCAGCTCGGCGCGGAGCCCACCTCCTGGGCCGCCATCTTCGATCCGAAAGAGGCCGAGGCCTACAAAGGCAAGATTTCGCTCCTGAACGACAGCCGCGAGACCATTGGCGCCGTCCTGAAATATCTCGGCTATAGCCTCAACAGCACCGACCCGGCGCAACTGGAGGAGGCCAAGCAGGTGCTGCTGACCATCAAGCCCTACATTGCCGCCTTCGACAGCGACTCCTTCGACGATCTGCTGGTCAGCGGCGACACGGTCATCGCCCACGGCTGGAACGGCGAGTTCTTCAAGGCCATGGACGAGAACCCCGACCGCAATCTGGGCTACATCATCCCCGAAGAGGGCGGCGTGATCTGGACCGACACTATGGCCATTCCCAAGACCGCACCCCACCCGTATACGGCCGAGGTGCTCATCAACTATCTGCTGGATCCTGAGATCGGCGCCATGCTGACCAATTACAACTTCTACGGCAGTCCCAACGACGCCAGCACGCCCTACATCCTGGACGAGATCAAGGAGGACCCGGGCATCTATCCGTCGGACGAGACCCTGGCGCGCATGGAGTTCATCGCCGACCTGGGCGAGACGACGTTGGAGTATGATCGGATCTGGACGGAAGTGAAGTCGCAATAGACCGCGGATAACACTGTCTCTGAGTTGCAGACAAGTCGTTCGGCCTTTATTCGTGAGGCGCTGATGCTGGCCCTGGAACAATTCCAGATTCGCAAACTGGAAGCGCAGCACGCCGCAGGCTACGAACGTCATCCTGTGGCCGCGGGCGAGTTCGACGGCTGGGAGGATGAACAAGAGTGGGGTGACCGTCAGAAGAGCGGCCTTGGCCCGTTGATCGCATCGCTCTCACGGCTGCGCCTGGAAGAGGTGGATCGCGCCATCGCCTTCGCCCTGGGTATGGGGGGCTGACTGGCTGCCACGGGTCATCCGTGACTCACCCCCTCATCTTGTCATCTTGTCACCCCACCGCCCCCTCCTCCCGCCGCTCCCGCCCCGCGCGCCACAGCAACCCTCGCTCCGGCGCGAAGAGGAAGACCAGGGTGAAGACCGCGGTGGCTACCAGCACCATGGCCGGGCCGGAGGCGATGTTGACGTAGAAGCTCAGGTAGAGGCCCACCACGTTGGAGAACGCTCCGATCAAAGCCGCCACCGCCATCATGGTCCACAGCCGCCGGGTCAGCAACTGGGCCGCGGCCGCGGGGGTGACCAGCATGGCCAGCACCAGGGCCACGCCCACCGTCTGCAAGGAGACGACGATGGTGACGGCCACCAACACCAGCAGCAGGTAGCGCAGGAAGGTGGCCGGCAGGCGCAGCACCTTGGCCAGGGTCGGGTCGAAGGCCAGGACCATGAACTCCTTGTAGAAGGCGAAGACGGTCAGCAGCACCAGCAGCCCCAGGCCAAAGGTGATCCAGAGGTCGGTGACGGACGCACCCAGGACGTCACCGAAGAGGATGTGGGAGAGGTCCACCGCGTAGCTGTCCACCGTGCTGAGCATGGCTACGCCCAGCGCGAAGCTGCCGGCGAAGATGATGCCGATGGCCGTGTCCTCCCGCAGTTCGCCCCGCTGGCTCAGCGCGCCGATGCCCACCGCGGCTAGCACGCCGGCGATCAGCGCGCCCACGGCCAGGGGCCAGCCGATCAGAAAGGCGAAGACGATGCCGGGCAGGATGATGTGGGCCAGGGCGTCACCGAGGAAAGCCATCCCCTGGAGAATGACATACGTGCCGATGACAGAGCAGATGATTCCGACCATAATCGCGGCTAGCAGCGCGCGCCACATGAATCCGTAGCTGAGCGGTTCGATCAGCCAGTTCAGAGCATCCATGGTTATCTCCGCGTCTGTCTGTCAGGGTGGGAAACATCATAGTGGGAGAGCGCCTCCTCGGAACCGTGGCCGATGATCTGCCCCACGGGCGGTTGGCCGCCGCTGCAACAGGTGTCCGTCAGCAATAGATCGGCGTCCGCGGCGTGGATCACGTGGAGATGGCTGCCGTAGGCCTCTTTGAGCGTCTCGGTAGTGAGGGCTTCCCCGGGCGGGCCATAGGCGATGACCCGCCGCCGGAGCAGCATGATGAGGGGAAAGATCTCGGCGGCCTGGTTCAGGTCATGGGTGGCGATGAGCATGGTGACGCCTTCCTGGCCCAGTTTAGCCAGGATATCCAGGATCGCCTGCTGGCTGGGCGCGTCCAGCCCGGTCAGCGGCTCATCCAGCAAGAGTAGTTGGGCTTCCTGCGCCAGGGCGCGAGCCAGGAAGACCCGTTGCTGTTGCCCGCCGGAGAGTTCGCCGATCTGGCGGTGGGCGAATTCGGCCATGCCCACCTGCTCCAGCGCGGTCTGGACTTTGGCTCGATCCCCGCGGCCCGGCCAGCGGAAGAGGCCGATCTTGCCCACGCGCCCCATGAGCACCGTATCGAAGACCGTGGCCGGAAAGCGCCAGTCGATGCGGTTGCGCTGGGGCACATAGCCCACACAGATGTGCCCCTCCGGCCCGCTGCCGTAGATGTGAACCGCGCCCCGGTTGGGCTTGACAATGCCGGTGATCACGTTGAAGAGGGTGCTCTTGCCGGCGCCGTTCGGCCCTACCACGGCCACCTGATCGCCTCGCTTGACCGTGAAGCTGACATCCTCCAGCGCGTAGGTGGCGCCGTAGCGCACGCTGACATGCTCCAGCGCCAGGGTGGGCGCGGCCGCGTCGTGAATGGCATGGTGTGGGAATAATTGGGGCATCAATCACCTCTAGATCGAAAATCCTGTGCGTGGCGCACAGGCGGACGTCGCAGATCGATTATCGCGGGGTCATTATAACACAGTTGGCGGCTATTCAGGCTGTGTGCATGGAACAGACGACTCATCCCCAGAACACCCAGGCTGCCAACGCCAGCCCGGCCAGGATCAGCGCGATGGCGATCAGCCAGAGGCCAGCCGTGCGTAGGCGCTGGACCCGCCGGACCTGGCGTCCATGCGCTGTGTGGACTTGGTTTCCATGGGCCAGCACCTCCGGGCGCTGGTGGACCACGCCGCGCACATTGGCCAGCCACCAGGCCCGGTGACAGAAAGCCCAGGAGCCGATGTCGCTGGCGCGCACCAGCGAGCGATCTTTAGCCATCATCCTCTCCCTGCAACCGATCCAGCCGCTCCTCGAAGGAGCGCAGCATCTCGCTCATGCGGTCCTGGCGGATGCCCATGGTCAGGTCGCCCCGGGTGCGCTCCAGCACGTTGCGCAGCACGTCCGTGTTGCGACGCAGGCCGCCGGTGATGGCGTCGGGAAAGTCGATGGTGGTCTGGAGGCTGTAGACGTCGTCCATGAAATCCAGATACTTCTCGGCCTCCTCCACCCGGTCCCGGCGCATGAGGTCCAGCGCGAAGCGACGCATCTCGGTGGCGGCCTCGCTCATGCCGCGCAGGTAGCTGTCACCGGCCACGTGGAGATCGGCCGGCGTGGGCGGCTCCGTCTCGTAGACCACGGCGTAGACCAGGTGCGCCTCCACCAGTTCCTTGAGCGCGTCCTGGGTATAGCCGGCGTGATAGAGGACCGGGTGTTGGGAAAGGGGTTGGACCATGGCCAGGGCCTCGGCGCGGGCCTGGGCCAGCAGGCGCTCGGCCTCCTCCCGTTCGTGGCGGTGGATGGCGCGGATGGCGTGCGCGCAGGAGCGGATCAACAGGCGGCTGCGCTTGAGGGTCTCATCGCGCAGGTCGTTGGTGATCATCATTTCCTGGCGGATAGTTTCGACGATGGCGGTCAGTTCGGTTTGTGGCACGGGAATGCTCCGATGACAGGGTGACAAGATGGCAAGATGACATCTCCCCCAAGATTGGGGGCAGGGGGGCGTGACAGGGGCGACTGCAAACAGCCTGCCGGGGAGTTCGGAACTTCCCGGCAGATACGAGCAAAAACTACGGGTCGCGGATTTGTTCAATCCTCGACCCGTTCATCACTCTCCGATCGGTAAGGCGTCTCACGTCTTCACGCCTCACGTTTTACGCCTCACCCTGCTCCTTGGCGTACTTCTCCTTCTCCTCGCGCACGAGTTCGCGACGCAGGACTTTGCCCACGCCGCTCTTGGGCAGTTCATCCCGGAACTCGACCAGCCGCGGGATTTTGTAGGGCGCCAGGTTTTCGCGGCAGTAAGTCTTGATCTCATCTGGCGTGGCTTCCTCGCCGGCGATGAGCACGATGAAGGCTTTGACCGTTTCGCCCCGTTTGGGATCCGGCACGCCAACCACCGCGGCCTCCATGACCTTGGGATGCATGAAGAGGACCTCTTCCACCTCGCGCGGAACGATGTTGTAGCCGCCGGCGATGATCAGGTCCTTCTTACGATCGACAATGTAGAAATAGCCGTCCTCATCCATCTTGGCGATGTCGCCGGTGTGTAGCCAACCATCCGGCGTCAACGTCTTGGCCGTCTCGTCATCGCGACCCCAGTAGCCCTTCATGACTTGAGGTCCCTTGACCCGCAGCTCGCCCTCGGTGCCGATCTCCTCCAGAATTTGATACTTGCCTTCATCATCCGGCTCCAGGGTGACGATGTGAGCGTCGGTGTTGGGGATGGGCAGGCCGATGGAGCCGACGCGAACTTCGCCGATCAGGGGATTGGCGTGGGTGACGGGGGACGATTCGGTCATTCCGAAGCCCTCAACTAGTTTGCCGCCGGTGATCTCCTCGAATTTCATGGCCACCTCCACAGGCAAGGCCGCGCCGCCGCTCAGACAGGCTTTGATGGAACGGAGGTTGTAGTCCTGCACCTTGGGATGGTTGATGATGCCGATATACATGGCCGGCACGCCCGGATAGAGAGTGATTTTCTCATGTTCGATAACATCGAGCACGTGGGTGGTGTTGCGCGGGTCGGGGATGATCACCAGTTCACAGCCGGCGTAGATGGTGAAGAGCATGCCAACCGTCATGCCGTAGACGTGGAAGGAAGGCAAGGCGAATAGGGTTCGCTCTTTCCCAAAGTCCAGGGTAGGGAACCAGGCCACCAACTGGGCCGAGTTGGCGACCAGATTGTGCTGGGTCAGCATGGCGGCCTTGGGCACGCCGGTGGTGCCACCCGTGTACTGGAAGAGGGCGATGTCCTCCGGATTGGGCTGGATTTTAGGTGCGGTGGCGGATTGGCCCTTGAGCAAGTCGTAAAAATGGTAGATGCCAGACCCCTCCGGCACATCCTTCATCTGGCCGGCTTTGCGCAACGTCTTCTCGACCATGCTCTTGAAGGGCCAGCTCAAGGAATCCGAAACATCGGTTACGATCACATTTTTGACGTTGGTTTCATCTTTGATCTTAGCCAGGGTGTCATAAAGACCGCTCATGATCACGATGGTCTCGGCGCCGCTGTCCTTGAGTTGGTGCTCCAACTCGCGCGCCGTGTAAATGGGATTGGTGTTGACTACTGTGGCGCCAGCTTTGAGTGTTCCAAAGAATGCGATGACCGTCTGCGGCGTGTTGGGCAACATGACGGCCACCCGATCTCCGTGCTGCACGCCCAGGGAGATCAGAGCGTTAGCGAAGCGGTTGGCGGTCTCGTTCAACTCCCGATAGGTCAATTTGGACTGGATGGCCAACCCCAACGGCAGGTACTTCAAGACCATACGGGTGGCGATATTCTTAGGATACTTCTTGGCAGCGTCATCTAATATCCGGTAGAGAGGAATATCAGGAATATCGATTTCTTGCGGGACGCCCTCGTCGTAATGGGCGAACCAGGGACGATTCATGGACATGATGGCTCCTTTTGCTGCTGGCGTGATGTGTGAAACGTTCCGATGCAGGCGATCAGGTCGTTACGCATGCAGGTGCAAAGATATTTCGTAACCGGCCTATAAGGTGAATTCCCCATATTGTGGAACGGGCGATTCGTATTGTAAGCGATGCTGGTTCCCCTCTCGTTCACGTCCTGTTTTCCATACAGGTGAATGACCGAAACGCTACGCCCCTATTTCACCTGGGGATGATGTCTTTGACATCAAACGGCGTAACATCTTATACTTTGCCAGGGTGCTGAGGAAGCATTGCTTTGAACTCGAATACCGAAAATGGGTGGATAGGCGTTTTACGCCTTGTCGACTGAACCGCTTTATGGCTGAATGTAGATGCCTGCTCAATATTCCGGGGTGTAGAAGTCCCTTTTGCCCAAAAGTCGGACTTCTTTAGCCGCCGATTTAGCCGCTGACCCTGGTTTATTGAGCAGATACGGATATAGTATATAATACGTGGTTTGAGGCAATGCGTCAATTATGGATAAAATGGGTCTGTCTAAAGTGAGTTGTAGCCGTATTCCTGGATTCGGCCAGGCCATGTCTCGTTGCGGCGCATCTTGTGACCAAATCCCGGAATGCCGATCCAGTATGAACATCTTATTGCATCCAGACGAAAGGATATGAGGATGGCGAAAGCCCGAATCAAGCAAATCGAAGGGGGTACGTTTCTCGGCGTCGATGCTAACGGCAAGGGCACGTTAATCAGCAGCGGCGGTGGGCCGGGCGTCAGCCCCATGCAGATGCTATTGCTGGGGCTTGGCGGTTGCTCCATGATCGACGTGATTCTGATTCTGGAAAAGCAACGCCAGCCGCTGGTGGACATCGAGGTTGAAATTGATGGCGAACGCCGTTCGGATGGTGACTATCCGCGGCCGTGGGAGACGATCCACATGCATTTCATTGTCACCGGCGACGAACTGGATCCAAAAAAGGTGGAACGGGCCATTGATCTGAGCGTGGAGAAATATTGCGGCGCACACGCCACCTTGTCTGGGGTGGCCGACATCACCCACGACTTCGAAATGCGCCCTGAGAAAAGTTCGTAAAGTTCGTAGTGTGCGCTTTAGCGCAACCAGTTCGTAGTGTGCGCTTTAGCGCAGCCGGTTCGTAGTATGCGCTTTAGCGCAGCCGGTTCGTAGTATGCGCTTTAGCGCAACCGGTTCGTAGTATGCGCTTTAGCGCAACCAGTTCGTAGTGTGCGCTTTAGCGCAGTTGGACGGCAAGAATGCGTTTTAACGCATACTGTCAACTAACATGGCAATTGCTGCCTGTTAGTCTGACCGTTTGAGGCGACATCCTTAGGTGCTGCCGGGGTGACTGCGAATGATCTCCCCCGGTGGGAAGGCGAACGACATGAGTGACGGTCTCACCAACTATTTCTCTCCTGATGATGCACAATTTGGCGGCTTGACATCGCCTGGCGGCGGAGGGGGCTTCGCGGATCAGGTGGTGAACCGGATGCTGCGAAGCGTCAACGACGCCGACGCCGGGGCCGCGTTCCAGCGGGTGCAGCGGCTACACGCGCAGAACCCCGACGTTGGCATGGACGAGTTGGCCGAGCGCCTGATCCGGCAGAAGGCTGTCCAGACCGGGCTGGTGGGCGCGGTGACGGCTGGCGCGGCCCTGGCTCCCGGCGTGGGGACAGTCGCGTCCATCATGTTGGGCACGGCTGCGGACGTGGGCGTGACCCTACGCCTGCAAGCTGAATTGACGCTGGAATTGGCAGCGCTCCATGGCCGCGAGCTTTCCCAGAGCGAGTGGCGCAACGCCATCATGCTGGTGAGCGGCGCAAGCGTGGGCGCGGAGCAGGTGATGACCGAAGCTGGCCGCCAGTTAGCGCGCAAAGCCAGCGCGCGCTTCGCCGGCCGCAGCTTTCTCAAGGCCATCCCGGTGGTCGGCGTCTTCGCCTCCGGGGGGGCCAACGTTTTCTCCACCTACGTCATCGGCAGGCGGGCCAATGCCTATTTCAGCCTGGGGTCGGACGCCATGGAGGACCCTGCCGAGATTTTGCGTGCATTGAGCGGGGTGGACGAACGTAAGCTGGCGAGTTGGACGGCGGACAGCGTGCGTCTGGCCGGCGGAGCGCTTCGCCAGGGAGCGGTCGCGGGCGGTCGCAAGGCCGCGGACCTGGGCATGGCCGGCCTGGGCGCAGCCATGAACGGGGCCAGCTCACTGGGTGCGGCGGTTGCCGGGCGCAGGCCGCGCAGACGGCGAGGCAGAGAAAAAGAATAGAACGCAGATGACGCAGACATATGCAGATTTGCGCAGATGAAAT
>Ga0114931_10012164_pt1 | contig 10089 bp, 9 predicted proteins | sample 2SBtaG_FD_89579 | JGI IMG/M metagenome (GOLD analysis project Ga0114931, IMG submission 89579) | Deep subsurface microbial communities from Kolumbo volcano to uncover new lineages of life (NeLLi) - 2SBTROV14_V59a metaG | ecosystem: Environmental > Aquatic > Marine > Volcanic | place: Kolumbo... | reverse complement strand
CGATAAACTGCTCGCGGCAGGGAAAAGCTGGGAGCTGGTGTTTCTCGACGACAGTAGCCCAACAGGGCTTGATGATTGCGAAGCGGCTAAGATAGGCCGGATCGCGATACCGAATCGCGTATTTTGTTGGTGCTAGTGGAAAATAAATGCGCCGCAGCGGATGATTTCCGGAAAACACCCGTCTAAACTCAGGAACGTCCAAATACTAGGGATAGCGTGAATTTGCTCCAAATTCGGGCTTTTTAGACTAAATTTAATTCGCAAAAAATGAGCGATTTTTGTGGCATCGGGGGTTGAGGTTCCTCTCGACAATATCCATAATAGCCTTCCGAACAAGACTTGAAAAGCTGTTTACTTACATACGCTTAGATTAGCTGCTCTAAGTAGATTGCGCTTATTCAAAACAAATTGACAATTGATGTAACCAAATTGCGCTACGCGACAACCAAATGTCGTTGCTTTATTGCGGGAGATACCAAGACGTGGGTGATACCAAACTGTCACTAGAAATCACACCGTCCAGAAATAGTCTGGCGTTCCGGCCCGGGGATTTTTCCACCCTGGTTGAAGCGCTGGACTATGCGGCACAGGGTGATACTGGTGCAAACTTTTTTACCGGTAGAGGCAAGCAATACGCCCTGCTACCGTATCGCGACTTAAGGGCGAAGTCCCGTGAACTTGCACAAAAACTACTCGGTCTCGGACTTGAAAAAGGCGACAGGGTCGGCCTGGTTGCGGAAACCAACCCGGACTTCCTGATCTATTTCTTTGCTTGCCAGTACGCCGGACTGGTACCGGTTGCATTTCCCGCGACGCTCGCTTTGGGCGGCCATGAAGCTTATGTGCAACAACTGGCCCGCTTGATCAGCAGTGCCGGAGTATCGGTCGCCATGGCCTCCAGCGACTATATTTCTTTTCTGCTGGAAGCCGTTGAAGGCTATGACATCCGCTTTGTCGGTGAACCTGCCGATTTTGACAAGCTGCCCGAATCTGACTCGGCACTGCCGTCTATCACCGTCGACGACGTTGCGTACATGCAGTTCACATCCGGGAGCACCCGCTTTCCGCGCGGTGTTGTCATCGACCAAAAAACGGTGATGAGCAACTTGAGCGGCATCATCGCTCATGGTCTCAGAATTCGACCCGACGACCGATTCTTTTCCTGGCTGCCGTTCTATCACGATATGGGTATGGTCGGCTTGTTGCTGGTGCCCGTATCCGCACAGACCTCGGTCGATTACCTCGACACCCGCGAGTTCGCGGTGCGACCCAGGCAGTGGCTTAACCTCATGTCGGAAAACAAGAGCACTATCTCTTTTGGTCCGTCGTTTGGCTATGAACTCTGCTCCCGGCGTATCCGTGGCAACGATGCTGCCAAGTATGACTTGAGTCACTGGCGTATGGCGGGTATTGGCGCCGAAATGATCCGCCCTGAATCCATGGAAGAGTTTGCGAAGGTATTGGCACCGTCCGGATTCGACGCATCGGCTTTCCTCGCATGCTACGGCATGGCGGAGTGCTCACTTGCCATTAGTTTCGCACCCTTATCCGGTGGCATAGAGACTGATTGCATCGATGCCAATCATCTTTCCAATCATCAGCAGGCGCTGTCCATCGACGAGTCCCATCCCGACCAGTCCCGAACCAAGAAATTCGTCAAGTGCGGGCGCCTGTTGCCGGACTTCGAATTACAGATCCGGGACGAGTCAGGGCAAGTACTCGCCGACCGGCACTGCGGTACCATTTTCCTTCGGGCACCCAGTGTGATGTCCGGGTACTTCAACGATCCGGAAAGCACCCAGGCTGTATTGTCTGACGACGGATGGCTCAATACCGGTGACCTCGGCTACCAGGTCGATGACGATCTCGTCATCACCGGGCGCAAGAAAGACCTGATTATTATCAACGGCAAGAATATCTGGCCACAAGACCTCGAATACCTGGCTGAGCAACAGCCCGAGGTGCGGGTGGGTGGTTCGCTGGCCTTTTCGGTAGACAGTCCCAGCGGCGGCGAGATCTGCGTACTCAAGATTCAATGCCGACAATCGGACCCCGTGGTTCGAACCAATCTGATCAGTCGCCTCACCAGTATTATTCGCAGTGAACTCGGTATCGATTGCTACGTCACCCTGGTATCGACCCGAAAACTGCCACGCACCTCGTCCGGCAAGCTGTCGCGATCCAAGGCGCGGCTGAATTTCATGGCATCACACGACTTCGACCGCCTGGTCGAAATCGAGGATGAGAATGAATTGAGGAAATCGATCGCCTGAAACCGGCGCACGGCGGTGAACCCGATTTGAAGCAGCTTATTGCCATCACCGGTGGCACCGGGTTCATTGGCCAGGCGATCTGCCGCCAGCTACTGACTCAGGATTGCAGCTTACGTGTGCTGGTCCGCGATCGTCGAAAACTCCCTCTGGATTTGCAGGCCGCCGAGCTTGTCCAGGGGGATCTTGCAGACCGGGACAGTCTGCAGCAGCTCGTAGAAGGTGTCGATGCGGTCATACATTGCGCCGGCAATGTACGCGGTGCCACGCAGTCGGCATTTGATCGTGTCAATGTCGACGGCAGCAGGAATCTGTTGCATGCCGTGAAGGCTACCGGAACGACCACCACACGTTTGCTGTCGATTTCCTCGCTGGCCGCACGCGAGCCACAATTATCGTATTACGCGGCCAGCAAGCGCCGGGCGGAACAGCTGCTGATGAACGAAGGCGACGGCATCACCTGGACCATCCTGCGACCGCCGGCGGTCTATGGCCCCGGCGATCGTGAACTGCTGCCGTTGTTTCGCCTCATGGCGCGCGGCATCGCAGTGACTGCCGGTTCCCCACTGGCCCGCTTCTCGATGATCTACGTCGAAGACCTGGTTTCCGCAACTCTCGCCTGGTTGCAGGGCAGCGCTGGCAAAGAGAAAATTTATACACTCGACGATGGACAGGTAAACGGCTATGACTGGCACGACATCAGTAGAATAGTGGGCGAAATTTGCGACCGAAAAGTCCGCGTCGTCCAGGCGTCACCGTGGCTGTTTGACTTGCCTGCATGGATTAACAGTCGTTTCGCCTCACTCTCTGGCAGAGCGCCCATGTTGACGCCGCAAAAACTGCGCGAATTACGCCACCACGACTGGGTCTGTAACAGCGCGGACTTTCAACGGGACGTGGATTGGCACCCGCAATTTCTGTTGGCAGACGGCCTCAAGGCAACGCCCGGCTGGCCCGGCCATCACCCGGAGCAAGCCACTCCTTAGTGGCCGTTACGTGACCCCGATCACTGCAAGATACGCGCACCACCTCTATGGTATTCTTGCGCTGTTTTCAAGCTTGGGCAATTTGCTATGAGTACCCGGTCAATACGCTTATTCAGGAATAATTTTCTTGAATCGCTAACACATGTCCATCCCATTGTACCTTTGCTGTTCTGGTCGCCAGTGATTGTGTTCCTTCTGTGGCGAGCAGTGGCTGTACATCACATGGCAATGACATCGATAGCCGCCCTGCTACTGCCCGGCCTTCTCGTCTGGACCTTCATGGAATACACGCTGCATCGATACGTATTCCACTTCCCTGCCAACAGTAACGCGGGGAAATGGCTGGTTCACCTGTTCCACGGCGTACATCACGATGCGCCGAATGACAAAAGCAGGCTGGTAATGCCGCCGGCCGGTGCCGTCATTGTAATGGCCATTTTGTGGGGCCTGTTTTCACTCCTGATACCCTCGCCGTGGGTAGAGCCCTTTCTCGCGTTTTTTATCGTCGGCTATTTGATTTACGACTACCTGCACTATGCAACGCACCATTTTCGAATGCGACGACCCTGGCAGGCTAAATTGAAACGCCACCACATGCAGCACCACTTTACGTCACCGCACAGTCGCTACGGCGTTAGCTCACCGCTGTGGGACTGGGTGTTCGGCACGCTGCACTGAGACCGTCCCAGCGGCTTTTTTTTAAATGGCGGCGAAACACTTTCTGATTCCTGCGCGCCTTGCGGCGAAATTACCGTCGCTGCAGAAGCTCGGCTGGATGATCGAGGCTCTCATCGTCAAGTCTCTTTCCGGCTTGCTGCGATCGATGTCGCCGGAACGCGCAGCACGGTTCGCCAATTTTATGTTCAGAAATCTCAAACCTGTGCTGCCGTTTACAAGAAAGATCCGGGGTAATCTGACTGTCGCGTTCCCGAACAAGGATGCGCATGAAATTGAACAGTTAACACGTAAGACCTGCGGCAATCTGGGCAATGTGGCTGCTGAACTGGTATTGGCCGGTCGAATATGGGCCGAGCGCGAGCAGCGCATTGAATTTGTACTTGAAGACGGTCTGGACATCGCTCCCTACCGTGATCACCCAGCCGTCATGGTGAGCGGACATATCGGCGCCTGGCAAATTGGCGCTTTTATCGCTGCGCATTTCGAATTGCCCTTTACAACAGTTTATGCGCCTGAGGAAAATCCCTACCTGCGAGATTTCATCTTCAAGCTACGCTCCGCACTGCCGTGCTCTTTCTTGCCGAGAGACGGCAGTATGCGAGCGCTGATGAAAGAGCTGCAACAAGGGCGTACCATCGGCCTCGTTTCCGACACACGCCTGGACAGCGGCGATCCGTTGCCCTTTTTTGGCGTGCCCACGCCAACCAACACGGCTGCCGCCCGACTGGCCGTGCACCGAAATTGTGACTTGCTTCCGGTCAGTGTAGAGCGTCTGCCGGGAATGCGATTTCGAATTACATTGTATAAGCCCGTCCGGCCGGTTGATCCGCATGCACCGGCGACTGAGCAAGCGCGCCAAATGACTTCGTGCGTTATCGAAAAATTTGAAGCCTGGATTCGCGAAGACCCCAGCCAGTGGATGTGTTTTGGCCGGCGCTGGCCACATGAAGCCTACGCCAATGCTTCGCCCGCCTCCAAACGACCCGGGAATTAGGCTGTCGGGATGTTCTGCCTTTGCAGGTCCCGCAAAATGATCAGGCCGCTGCCAAGCAGCGGCAATGTCGCTGCGATGCACGCAGCATAGCCTGGACCAATGAGCCCGACATACGGGGTCAGGACAATGAAAGACGCCAGGTAAATGGCCGAACTGAAAAGGTGGAGTTTGAGAATCGCTCCGGCATGACCCATCGCGTATCCGGCCGAACGCAGTACGGTGGCCATGAGCTCTAGCGTCGTCGCAAGTAACAATAGAGACAGCAGAGGTGCTGCCTCGGCATAATCTGCACCGAGCACCAGCGTCAGCAACCAGGCTCCACCGAAAAGTGAAGCAGTCGTAAACACGATTCCGACGAACATTGCGATCAACAGTGAACGCGTGAGAATAAACCGAAACTCCGGGCTTCGCCTTACCCACAACCTGACCATGTCCGGAAACAACACCTGGCGCAACAATGCACCGGGTTTCGACAACACTTTTGTGGTTTCGCGCGCAAGCCGCAGCAAACCGGCCCCGGCCGGCCCGAGAAAGGTGCCCGCCAGCAGTGTCGTGATGTGCCTTGGCAACATGTCGATGTTGCCTTGCCAATACACGATGCCCACGAACTTCAACAAGCCTTTGAATTCTTCGCGCCAACCGACCAGTGATGGACTACGGAGCTCCACCACACCCAGCTGCCGTCGAAGTTCGTTCCAGCCCATCACGATCAGGTACAAGTTGCCAATAGCGGTCGTCAGTGTCAGCGCAACGACAAACATCAACAGTGTCGGACTGATCAACATCACAATCAGCACGGCGATGAGGCGCAGGACTGGGCCGATCATGATCTGCACACCCAAAATGTCGAAACGGTCGTAGATCCGCAGCACACCTTTTGCCGTGCCAAAACCGTATGACAGCAACGCAATACTGTAAATCATGGCAAGCGGCGCGATATCGCTGTCCCATTTCAGAATGATGCCGACCGCATGCGCGATCGCAATCGCAATAACTGTCACCGCTACGCTTGAGAGAATATCGATGAGCATCGTTATCCGTAACAGTCGCCTGAATGAATGTTCCTTTTCGTCTTCAAGAAGTGGAACCCCGAAACGAACCAGGACTTCGTAAGTCTTGAAATTGAAGAGACCACGAATGGCCAGTACGTAGGTTTGAATCAGTACAATCTTGCCGAACGGGGTGGGAGAAAGCTCTCTCGCGAGCAAGGCGACCGTTAGCAATTCGAGTACTGCGGCCACTCCCCGGCCACGCAATAGTTTGCCGAAGTTTCTGAATGCGCGCCGCAAAGTCGTCGAGCTATCGCGGTTGTCAGTCGGATTGCCGTTCATGATCCGATCGCTCAATCCAATTTATGGATTATCACGATGGCCAGCAACAGCAGGAGTACATCCGGTGCCAGCGCAGCCGGTGCAGGCGGGAGATGATAAAGTGTAGCAAGATGCCCCATCATCTGTTCTGAAAGGTAAAACAGTATGCCGATGCCACCACCGATCGCGGCACGCTGACCGGCAGAGACACTGCGTACCGAACCGATCAAAAACGGCAGTCCCAGTAAAGCCATCGCCAGCAAACCTACCGGGAGACTCAGGCTTTGCCAAAAAATGATACGCAGGCGGTGCGTGTCGAGGTTATTTTTTTGCAGTGTTCGAATGTGCCGGTACAGATCGGTAGGCGCCATTGCCTCCACCGGCACCACCAACGCCGATGTCTGTTGTGCGGACAAAAAACTTTGCCAGAGCATTCGTTGTACGTGCACTTCCTGCACATTGCTTGTACTGAAATCGGTGGTATTGACATCCTCGAGCAACCACTGACCGTCGCTCAGTACATCGGCGGCCGACGCCTGAACCAGCTCCAGTAGTGCACCATTACGATCCAGTTCGAAAATCTCGACATCGCTCATGCCGCTACCGTGCTCGGTAAGCTCGCCGATCCGTATGAACTGGTCGCCGCTGCGGGTCCAGAACTCGTTGTCATCTCCCACCATGGTGGACTGTGATGTCGCTTTGGACCTGAGTAGTCCGGCGTTGAGTTCAAGTTTTGGTGTAACCAAAAATTGCAACAGCAGGATAAGGAGAATGATCCCGGCGGTCACCTTCACAAGCGGCCAGGCGGTGCGCCACGCGGAGTAACCAAATGCATTGATGATGATTAATTCGCGATGATTCGCCATGGCGCCAAGGCCGATCAGGACGCCAAGCAAGGCCGTTACCGGTAGCAGATCGAGCATTAGCCGCGGCAGCGAGTAAGCCACCACGGTCACGGCGTCAAACGTTGTGAACGCCCCTTTGCCGGCCAACTCCAGTTCCTCGGACAGCATCAGAAAACCGAAAAGCGGAACTAAAATAGCAAGGACGACAACAACCCCGCTGAGAAAATTGCGCTCGATGTAACGGTCAATGATTCGCACGAGAAGCCTTTGGGGTCTGGCGTCTCGTTAAACTTCGCCAGGGAATGAAAAAGGCAAGAACAGCGACCGCAAGCAGTCCGGGTACCCACCATATCGTACTGACTTTCTCTTGTTCAACCCAGGTCTTCGCCATGGTAATCAGATTCAGATACAACGCATAAACGAGCAACGCAATCATGATCTTGCCATAGCGACCGCGGCGTGGCAGTGAACGACTCAACGGAACCGCAACCAAAACCAGCAATAGCGTGGACAATGATGTAGACAGGCGCCATTCGAACTCCGCTTTTTCTTTGCTGCCGCGATGATGGCGCAGGCTGATGGTGGATTGAGACTTTACCTTATAGCCAACGCTGACCGGATCACCTGTTCGCAAGAAAACCGATAGCGATTTGAAGCGGCCGAGCACATTCGGACCATCGTCTACCCGTTTGTACAAATGGGCATCCAGTAATACGAGCTTCTGCTGATTCTCGAAATCAGTGGGCTCCAGGCGACCTGTCGCGGACGAAGCGACCTGCAAACCGTGTGAATCACGACTGCGGATGAAGACTCCCTGCAACTGCTCATGATCATCCGACATGCTCTGGATGAACACGGTCCGGCCGGTTTTACCATCGACAAAAAACTGGCCGGGCTGGATGCGTTCAAGTTCGGAGGATGCCGCCGCATTGGCCTGCAAGTCGTACGCTTCGCCGTATGCCCAGGGTCGTACAACGATTGACAGAAGACTGATGAGAATCGCCATGGAAATGCCGAACAGGAGAATTGGACGCAACAGTCGGCCTTCACCAATGCCGGCGCCACGCAAGGCATAAATCTCGGAGTCGCTGTACAGTCGGCCCAGCCCGATGATGACGCCGAGATACAAGCCCATGGGCAGTAAAACCTCAAGTGCGATCAATGACTTCAGGAAGGTGAGGTGTGCGATTTCACCGGGATTCAGCAGGCCACTGCTGGCCTTCGCCAGGAACGTCGTCAGACTGTATGTCAGGAATACAAGCAACAGCGCGCTCGTCACCCCAATAAAGGGTAAACTGACTTCGCGCAAAAGATAACGATCGATTAACATGATGACCGTCAATTATGTCATGACCTACCGAACAACTATAGCCATCGCCGTATTCGCTTTAGCTACAGCGCCACCAAGCGCGGCGGATATTCCTGTCTTGTCTGACGACAGTGTCATTATTATTGCCGCCGATGAGTCCTGGGAAGGTGATTCGCAAGACGCATTCTACTTTCGCGGCAACTTTGAGATTCGGATGCCAAAGTGGACCTTGATGGCTGACCTCGCGACGGTATACGGAACAATGGACGATCCGAGCAGCGTTGTTGCCGATGGTTCACTGGTGAACTTTGCTTACCACTACACCGAAGCCGGCAAACCATCAACTATCGAAGGTGAGGGCCGACATCTCGAATACGACAGGGAACACAACTTGCTCAGGCTGAGCGGTGACGCGAAAATTTCCACCGACCGGCGCATCCTGCAAAGCAGTGAAGTGACCTACAATCTCAATACACGGAAACTCGAAGCCGGTGGACCTGAGGGAGTCCACATCACGATCCAGCCCGACGACGCTGGAAATCCCTGAAGCGGACGAATTAGCGGCGCATGAGCCGGCGCAACAAATGCCATGCCGCCGGGATTGGACTCAGCGGATTCCACTGCGCATGGCGGCGCTCGCGAGCGAGCACATCCAATCGCTCAAGAATCGGTCCCAACGCATTAACGTCTGCCTCTATCCTCGCCCAATCCGTCCACAGCTCGTCAGCTGTAGCTGATATTTCATCATTGGCGAGGGCGTCAAGCCAGCGATAGGCACTGCGTACGAGAATGTTGATGTTTGTCGCATCATCCAGGTCCTGGATGGAAAAACGCGTATGTTGCAAACCCGGTTTGAGAAACTCGTTCGCGAACACCTGGATCTCATGCTCTCTTTCTCCGCACAGCGGCAGATCCAGACGGATTGCCAGTCGCTGCAATTGTGCGACCGGATCGTCCATCAACTTGTCATAGTCGATGACCGCCAGCGTGCCACCCTGAATACGATCAAAATACGGCACGACATTGGCCAGCCACTCCAGATCACTGTTTTCCTGCTGCCCCCGATGACTGTCGAGTTTCGCCCGGGAGCGCGCCACGCTTAGGGGGTTCCTGATCGGCATGACGTAACTCGGCGCAATGTTCATTTTTTCGAACAGCCGTACCCAAAACGGCAGCAGTCGCATGGTGCGCGCATACTTGAAACCCCAGATCGGCGCATTACCGAAACGTTCATCAATCGCTGCCGCGAATTCATCGTAAAAGGGCATTAGCTTCGGGCTGGTCCATACCGAGGTGTCGAGCAGTCGCAGGCTGTCCGGCCGCAGACCCAGGGCACGACGCAACTTTTTGCTCAGCCTGAGTAACTCGGCATCTTCAAAAAAACCGGTGGGATTTTTGCGCGAAGGCGGTTTGAAATCGTTACCCAATTCGACGCCGATCGCCTGGATTGCGCGAGTGACAATGCTGGTGCCGCTGCGACCGGCGCCCAGGACCAGTACCGCACGCTGCCTGGGATCGTCGCCCGTCTGTGAATTCATTTCTTCAGCTTCAAGCGATTGAGCGCCTGACGCCCGGCGTATAAAAGCGGCTGGTTAATCACCACAATGAATACTTTACGCAGCTTGTCTTCCGGACAGGTCAGTTCACGAACTCCGTGCCAGGAGCGTTTGCGCCGTTCGAACAGCGTGCTCACATTG
>Ga0114931_10012163_pt1 | contig 10090 bp, 10 predicted proteins | sample 2SBtaG_FD_89579 | JGI IMG/M metagenome (GOLD analysis project Ga0114931, IMG submission 89579) | Deep subsurface microbial communities from Kolumbo volcano to uncover new lineages of life (NeLLi) - 2SBTROV14_V59a metaG | ecosystem: Environmental > Aquatic > Marine > Volcanic | place: Kolumbo... | reverse complement strand
GTGCCATAGAAAACGGCACAACGTACATGGTGCGGCCGCTCATGGCGCCGTCCAGCAGCGCTGTCAGCGTGCGGTCCATTTTGTCGGGCGCGCACCAATTGTTAAGCGGTCCGGCGTTCGGCTGCTTTTTGCTGCAGATAAACGTTCGCGACTCGACGCGCGCAACATCTTCGACTGCCGAACGGGCGAGATAGCAGTTTTCACGCGCCGCAACCATCTGCAACGTGCTTGTGCGCACCATTTCGCGCAGCAGGCTGCGATGTTGCTCGGCACTGCCATCGCACAGCACAACGTTTTTTGGCTGCAGCAGAGCAACTCGATTCAGCAGCCAGTCTTGCAGGCGCTGATTTTTGGTAAATTGTCGCAACATTTGATCGACTGTTTCGTCTGGCATGTACAAGTTGCGCCGACGTTGCGCGTTGTGATATACATACAGAGCAAGAGTTTTTTTACAGTAATATCTCGCGCTCATCCGCTCACAGCATCTCCAGCACCACCGCTGCGGCACGAGCAATGACGCATAGACCAGGCCGCAACCGCAGCAATCAAGCGACCCAAACGGCCCAAATTGATTTTGTACTGACCTTTGGACACTTCGGTCAATTTTTCGATAACAATGCGCAATGTTGTCACCGCGTTCTCGTCAAATTTGTCTTCGACGCCAGCCAACTGCGCAATGCGCAAAAGCAGTGCGAGCGTCTGCTTCTCCTTTTCGGCGCCATCGGCATTGCGCAACGACTCTGCATACTCCATGAGGAACGGCAGCAGACGGAGTGCGGCATCCCAGTCGAAGGCAATCAAGAAGTCGTCTACTGTGCCAATGTCAAAGCCGCGCGCCTGCAAATCCCGCAGCAACTGGCGAATAAAGTTGCCGTCAGTGCTGTTGGCAATGTCGAGCAGCGCAACGTAGAACGGGTCGCTTGGTGCAGACGTGATGTCAGCCGACCGCTTCGCACATTTTGTGCGGCGCACACGTCGACGCCGTTTCAGTTGCACGTGGCCTTCACTCATTGTGTGGAAACCGTTATTGTTTTCACTGAGCACTAAAAATAAGTTGAAGGCTGTGGCTGACAATCGATGTGCCACAATATCAAAGAGTTTACGCGTCCCCTTTGTTGCACTCAGCGACGCTTTTGGTTGCCGGCGCAGCACGATTTAGCGCCCGAACGACTTTGCTGTGCCGGACAGCGATCAAAGTTGCGTCGCAACACGTTGAACGCCGATGGCACGGGCAGTTCGAACAACTGAACACGGCTGAGCGCCTGTTCCGAATCGTCTGCCGCCAGGCCGCCGACGCACAAAAAGCGGCTCACTCGATTGCCGCCAAAAAATGACGAATTGGCCTGTGAGAGCGGCGCAGCGCGAAACGAGGTTCGTGCGCCCGGCATGCGAGTCGTCGTGTTCCAGGCCGTACTGCTATCGTTGGGCTGGCCACTGACGCATTCGTCGCGCTGATAACGGCCATCGACGAAACGCAACTGCGCAAATTGCACGCTGCCTTCGCTCTCGACCGGCGGCACGCCGCCAAACACAATCGGCCGGCCGCCCGTGACCAGCGTCTCAGGCCATTGCTCGGTGCCAAAGGCGCCCTCGGCCACCGGCGCCGCCAACGTCAGCACGTCGTCGGGAATCTCTGTCGGATTGTTGTCTACAGTGACCCATGCCCAATTGCAATCTTGATCGCGCACAAGCAACTGAACGTCGCGCGTCGGTCCCGTTTCGTCATTGCCACCGGCCACAACAATCGTTGCGCAGTTGCTGACGCCAAACGACGCGATGCCGGCGTCGCGCCAGAACGTGCGACCAATTTGCGGACTTTGACGCGCCAGCGGCAAGTCTGGGCCGCGCGCCCACTCGCCAACAACACGTCCGTTGATGTCCGACTCGACAAACCAGACCGTCTGCTCGCTGCCAACGCCGCCAACCAACCAGATCGTTTGCGTGTCCGTGCACGGCGGCAAATCGACGTCAGTCAGCGCAATAAAGAGCGATGCGAGCGGACCGCCGATGTCGTCGAGATAGAGTAGTGTCGAGTCTTTTGGTGCAAAAAACGGCAACCCCAACGTTTGCCAACTGTTTTGCTTGATGTCGTACTGAAAGAGCGACTGTTGATCGCCGCCGGTAACATAGATGTAGCCAAGATTGAGCGCACTGCTGGCACCGTAGTCTGGTACAAACACAGCACTGCAATTGCCCAGCGCCACAGGCAACGGTGCAATCGACGTCCAGGTGTCTGTGTTTGGGTTGTACTTTTCGCACGTCGCCAACGGCTGACCGGCGCTATCGATGCCGCCAACGGCGTAAACGCGCGGATCAGAGTCGACGCCTTGCACCGTGCCTGTGGCGTCTTTGTCCGGACCGCTCGCCAAGCCGAACGCAAAGCGCGCCTCAAGCATTGACGCACGCGCCGACCAGCGGCCGCAAGGCAATCGTCGCTGCGTGCTCGACGGCTTCGGATGTAGACAAGTGGAAGCACTACAGAAGCGTCCCATTCTCTTACAGTGCTCTGGCGATGCTGTAATCAGAGACAACATAAATTGCTGACTAAGTTTACAGAGCGCGAGATTCAAACAAGTCGCGTTGCTCGCGCAGCCACGCCTGTGCGCGTTCGGCCCGTGTGCGTCGCAAACGCTCGTGCACAGCAACGCTCGCTATGGGCAGCGCATACATTGCAACCACAAACGCCACAGCCGCTGTCGAGACGGCCAACATTATTGGATTCACACCTTATTTTGGTTGTGTGTGTGTACTTTTACAGTTGCGCAACAAGTTTTGCCAGCCACCATCAGAGCACGTTACAAGCCGGCATTGCTTGGACCAAAACGCGTCACTCGGACGCACAGGTTGTTGAACGTTTTGTTGCCCGGGCCGCGGCCGCCACCGAGACCTTGCGTGCAGCGCGAGTTGTAGTTGCGTTGCTGTTGATCAGGCAGCGTGTCCGTAAAGCCCAGTTCCAGACAAAGAGCAGCCGCTTCACTGTCCGTGTTGGCCGTAAACACGGATGGCTGGCGACAGAACGTAAACGGACGCTGCAAAATGTTGCGCGACGGCGTGCACAGTTGCGCAAAGCGCTTCTCGGCGCCGACTCCGCCCAAACCGAGCGTGGTGATGCCGCCGAGCGCTGCGCTCTGCGTTTGTGCGTCGGGCAATTGATCAATAAAGCCGTTAGCAAAGCAGTCTTCGACGGCCTGTCGATTGTCCAGAGCACGAAAAATGGACGGCTTGCGACACACTCGCTCGCCGCATCCATCGATGGAGTCGCCTTGCGGCGTGTTAAACTGATCGAGCAGGTCTTGCAGTTGCGGTTCGAGCGTTTCCTCGCATGGATCCGGCTTGCGATAGAACGTGCGGCGTCGCGGACGAAGGCCCGGGTAGCGCGATGGGTTGGCTTCGAGTGCGGCGCGCTTGTTCTCGCGCAACGCCGTGCAGAGATCGGTCGGCGCCAGCGCCGGCAAAGCGGCGGTCGCAGCGTCGACCTGCGCCTGTTGGGCGGCGAGCGCGGCCGCAGCCGCACCCGAATTGCATTGGCAGCAAGGCATCGTTTGTCGCTTGACTACGAATCGCTTTGGTACAAGGTGCAGTCAACACTAATTTTTGGAGAGGAGCAAGTGAAAAAGTGCGCAGCACGCGCCACAGTCGATTGCCGATTTTTGTCGAAAGTCTCTACATAGGCAAAGCAACAGACCAGCAATGCAGGCTATGCTAGCAAAAAAAGTGGCCGCCGAGTGCGCCACAGAGAACCAAGGCGCCGGCTGGGCAATCGCCGTGGGCGTTGTTTTTGGTCTCGCTGCGATCGGCTCGATGATTGCGAGTGCGTTCTACGATGGCAAGAAACACGATTTGCTGCTCTACATCGGTCTCGGTGTCTTTGTGGCGTCGTTGCTGTCGATCATTGTGGGCGCCGCCGTGCTTGCTGCGTGCGCAGCGCGCAAAGCCAAGGAAATGCAAAACAAGACGCAGTTTAAGAACTGGCTGCCAGCGATTGGCGGCCTGCTGGGCGGCGCGACCGGCGCGGTCAGTCAAAGACCGGCCAGTGCTTATCAAGCGCTGCCCGCCCGCGCACAGCAAGCACCGCCGACTTATGCCGGCACGAGCATGAGCGCTTCAATGCGTCAGCCAGTAGCACCACCACCGCCGGCGTCTACGGCAGCGGCGCAGATGGTTGCGCAGCGCTTGACGCCCGAGCAGCGCGCAGCAGCCACTAGACGAGCCAGTCAGGTGCAGCGTGGCGCACAAGTGGGTCAGCAATTTGCGCGCGGTGTTGGCCAGGCGGCTGGTTTGGCTGCACAAGCAGCGCAATCGCCCGAGGCTCAGGCGCTGTTGGGTGCGCTTTCGCCAGCGCAACGAGCCAAAGCGCAGCAGTTTGCTACCAGAGGAGCCGCGGTGGCCGGTCAAGTGCAAGGGGCAGCCCAGTTAGCCGAACAGCGAGCGGCGCAATTGCAACAAGGCGCAGAAAGCGCGCAACGGTTCGCAGCCGGCGCCTAAACGGGACAGAGGATTGGTGCGCAAACGTAAAAATGGCGCAAACCGACGTGACAAAAAGCGGTTTATTGAATGTGACAAAACGAATCAGGCGCAGAGCGGCGTATTGACTCCCTCGATTTGGCGGTTGTTGACAAGCACAGGCGATTGGCGCTGGGCCAGCAACGTGTATTGGGCTTTGTTACTTTCGACGATCGGGCGCAGCAGGCAAATCGACAGAGCGTGCTCGCACAAACGCAGCACAAAAACATGCGGTGCCGCGCAAACGTCGCTGTTGGCGGCGTGCTCGTCGTCCAGACGATCGTCCAGGCGATCGCAATGCAGCAGCCCAATGACAGCGTCGCTTTGACGAGCGCCTGGATCTGCGTAGAGGGGCGATAGAGAGCGTACGATCGCGTCAAACGAGTCGCCAGACGAATCCACAGTGATCGAACGCAAGGTGGACTTTTCGATCAGCCAGGCAGTGGTAAACGGTGCGTCAAACACAATTTCGCTGCCGATGCGCCAGCGACCGCTGCACAAGTCGGCCTCGATCGACGACTCGTAGCGCCAAACAGATGCCGATCTGATTAGCGCAACCCAACAAGCCGTGGAGTCGCGCTCTGTGTGCACGCGCAGCGCAACGCCAACGATAGGCGCGCCTGCTCCACTCCATGGTTCGTGCAACCAGTGCCAGTTGATTACAACAAGGGAATCGCCGCAAGTCAAGTGAGTCATTATTGCTCCGTGTCGCTTTTTGTGTTGCGTTTGTTGAGGGTACGCGATGCACACATTGGCTCGATGAGCGCAAGGGTCGGCGGATGTGGCAGTTTTATGCAAGACATAGACATCGATTCGCAACAGGCCCAAGAACTGATCGTTTGTATGTATGCCGAGTTTGCTCGTTCATGCTACGAAACGGCACATGTTTTTGCAACTCACGCTGCACAGCAGCCGAGCGCGGATAACAACAGCGGCATCGACGACGTTTTGGTCGAAGATCTGATTCACGCGGTGCGGCGCGAAGCAATGCACAGTGGCGGCTTTGTCGCGCGCATTCGTCCCTTGCTGCGCTACGTGCTGAACTATGGTCAATTGCCGCAAACAGGTGCGTTAGTGGAGCACTATGACGTATATTCTGCTGACATTGCTCGTCTTTTTCAGCATCACGCCGGCGTGCGACAACTGATGGCACGACAGGCGAGCAGCGCGCTTCTCGGCGATTACATGTTTGCCTGCATGACGACTGGTCGCACCGTCGACGACATTTTAAGTGCGGCGCAAGACTGGCGCACACCTCTGGTCGGCTTGTCGACAGCCGACGCTGCTGTGTTGACTGACAGTTTGGCCGACGATGCGTCTGCAGGATCGAGTCACAGCGAGCAAAATTTTCAAACGACACAGGCCGATCAGATGGCGAAGATTGAAACCGATGATGATGATGATGATGATGATGATGATGATGATGATGATGATGATGATGATGTGGGCGATACGGACGACGATCTGTACAAAGATTGGCACTACTTTGGCCGTGGTTTGTGCACCTGCGCTCTTTGCCAGTCGGTGCAGGTTGCACGCGTCTCTTGGGCCTCTTATTGTCCTGAAAACGATATTGACCGTCACCTGAAACAATTTTGTGATAGTTTTGAGCAGCGGCTGACCGATGTCGCGTTGCAATTGGCATAGTTTTTGATGCCGACGATTAAGTCGACAATCAAGCGCCGTTCTGCGAGTTGTCAAGCACACTTGCCACAATGAATGTTTTGTTGACCGTGCATGTGGACAGTGGTTCCGCATGTGCCGCACAACAGAGTGCAGCGTGGCGCCGTGTCGCGCAGTTGCTCGAGCGACCGCGCTTTCGAGATTTTGTACTGCTGCGCTCAAGCAGTAATCCGTTTGATCGCTGGCAAACAACACTCAACGCGGTCGCCGAGCGTCTGCGGTGTGGCAGCGACGAGTCCGCAACAAGCAGTGCGTCCGCCAGAGACGAAATACCAGCACCACCGGACCTGTTAGACAATGACGGTTCGCCTGCTGTTGATAGTAAGCCTACGTCGCCGCTGCTACAGAAACGTCGTTCGAGTGCGCCAAGAAAGCCGACGAATTTGCGACGTTCGACCACGATGCCGTTAATGGCGTCACCGCAACGTGCCGCCGCAGTCGCAATTGACGAGACGAGCAGCGGCGAGGAGAGCAGTGTGGGCGGCAGCAGTAACCAAGAAAGCACGGCGAACAACGCTGCCGAAGCGGAATTTTGTTCCACAAAGCCTCGTGACAACAAGAATTTCAGTAGCAACAAGACTGAAATTGATTACAGCGACGATGACGATACTGACGATAATGAAAACGACGACGACGACGATGATGACGGGGGTAGCGACGACGACGAGAGTAGCGACAACTACGAACGTAGCGACGACGACGACGATGCACGTGACTCCAAAACAGTGCCGCGATTGGTAGCCGAAATTCGACGACAGGCGCACGTGAGAGCAAGCGACTCAACTTGTCACAGCAGTTACAACAAACAGTGCGACGGGCCAACTATCTGTCCGTTCGTTGCGCCATCAATTGCCGACATTTCTCTTCGTTCGTCGCCACCGCTGCGCGTCCCGCCGCTGACACTGAATCTGTCGCCTGCTCGCTCCGCCGACGAACCGTATCGACCTCGTTCCGACAGTCCGCGTTTGCCGCTGCCACCAATGGCGCGCGTCGCTGTAGTCGAATACTTGGGCAATCCTGCCGTTGCGCACGAGTTTACGCGGGCACTGGAACAGATTTTCGAGCAGCACGAAATGTCGGTAAGCGTGTCGGCGGGCAAACCACTGGACAAGCGGGACATGTGGTCGCCGCGCGCACGCAGTTTATCGTTGAATCACTTGCCGCTCGACGCGTGGACAAAGCGGAATGGCAGCCAACACAACTGTGCCGAGACCACTAGCGCTTGTAAAAAGTTGTAAAAAGAGCATTTGTCGGTGACGTTCCGTCCGGAAAACTGTTTATTCGAAAATAAACTGCAATGGCGGCAAAATTGTCGAAAAAGTTCAATTTTGCACACGTCGCAGCGATTAAGGGCAAAATGGCGCGTTCTGGTGGCCACACTCTTTGCATTCGCCGGTTTTCGGCTCGAAAGTTATACTGCCGCAATCGGTGCATTCCGGTAAACACTTCCAGCAACAATATTTTGAATCTATCCAGTCGGCGCCCTCAGCACCGCTTTCGTCGAGCGTCTTCTTGCACAAAGCACATCGTCGACAATAGCGCTCGCAGTCTTCGTGCTTGCAGGCCCCCGGCTCGATATAGTGCTCGTCGCAGAACTCGCAATAGTGGCGACACCTTTTGCAGCACAAATGCGTGTAGTCTTTGTATGAAACACATTCGACCGCATTCTGCGTCAATTGCTCGCACATCCAGCAACGCTGACAGTCATACAATTTGCAAATAAGAAAATTAGCGATTTTCAATTTTTCCTCCTCACTCAGCGCTTGTTTGTTCAAAAACTCTTTGCACACTGAGACGTTGTCTATCGCAGAAGTTGCGACTGGCTCCGATGAATGTTGCCACTTTCGTTTTTTCGCGCTCATTGTTCGGCCAATTTTGCAAAAAACCTTTACAGTGCGCGTTCATTTGCGGCTGTCCGAGTCGATTTTGTCGTACAATTGAATCGGGCAACATTCGTCGACTTTCTTTTGCAGAAACCGATCGACGGTGAACTTGGTGCCAAACGTGTCGACAACGGTGAGCGGTGACAGTTTTTTCGAGTGCAAGCGGTGCGGCGCCATGCGCCAGTCAAAGCACTGGCATTCACGCACTGTCGACTGCTCATCGTCGGGCCGGGCATCACACAGCGGACATACGTCTACGTGCTGTTTGTTTGCCAGGCGAGCGGACTCTTCGCCTTCTTGCAGCAGTGACACTTCGCATTTGGTGCAGTAGAGACCGCCGTAGCGTTTGATGCCGATGAGAGCCGGTTTGGCAGGCGCGGGCAATTGCAGGCGATAGGCGACACCTTGTTCTTCGGCCATTTCTGTTCGCTGCTGCAAGGTAAACAAGATAAACGTTTAATATCTAAACACCGATGATCAATCAGGCAATACAATTGAACGCAAACCCTCTCGAGCATTTGTTTATTAAAGGTGTTCAAGTTGGACGCTGTGCAGTCGCGCGGGAAAGTTATTTGTCGTATTTCCGCTGCGACGCAGTTGCAATGTTAGGACGTGGTTGCTGGTCGGCAAATTAGTCAGTGGGCCCAAGTCGAGGATTTGCTTTGATTGACCGCTTGCACCGTTCAACTCGGCAATCACGGCGTTGGCATTATCCTCGTCAACAACGCGGCAGTCAAATGTGTGCGAGTTGTTTGGACCGTCGTTCGACGCAACAATTTTGATGCTTGTCAAGGAAATTTCGTTGGCACCCATCAGCGGAATCGAGGCCACATCGACGTACGTTGCGCTGTTTGTAGAGAATGGCACTGCCAATAACTCTAAGCGCGCCGATGGAACGGTGCTGTGAATCCACATCGCGTTGCCGGGATCGGCGCGTGTGCACTGGAAACCGCGATTCGTTGTCGTATTGATCCAACGAGAGCCCAGTCGAAAACCTTTGGTTTCGTCATCAGCCGGACCAGGGTCTGCCGTAAACGAGTAGGCGCGGTACGTGCTCATAACACGTGGCTGCTGGTTCGTGTACCCAGTAAAGCGAAACAGAAAATTGCAAACAGAACCGATCCGTTTATGGCGAAGCGACAAAGGCAACTGTTGCGGCAACATTCATTGAAGACCATTGGTTGGCATCGAATCGTACAGCCACCACAGTTGCCGCAAGCACCGGCACGTTGGCGGTAACCGTTGCGTTGTCATTGCCCGCCGTCAGGCTGACAGTGAGCGCAGTTGCCGTCGGAAATACGCTGTCGTCGACATTTTTGGCCCGAATGTAGACTGTGGCGTCGGGCGGTGTACCGCTTTGCGACGTATGCGTGCCTTTGATAGAAACTGTCAGCGTCGTGAGCGTTCCGTTCTTTGGAATGACGAGCGCAACGTCTGTAAACCCCATAGCGGTACTGTTGGCCTGATTGCCCTGGCCGAGAAAGCGAACACTGGAGACGGTCTGATCAGAACTGAACTGAAACAGACCGCTGCCTTCGGGCGCGTTGGTGCCAGACGGCCCGCTTGCGCCGGTCACACCGCTTGCGCCGACTGGACCGGTCATGCCAGTCGCTCCAGACATGCCTGATGCTCCAGATATGCCAGATGCTCCAGTGGCGCCTGACGCTCCAGATATTCCGGTGACGCCTGAGGCGCCGGACGCGCCTGACGCGCCTGATGTTCCGGACGCTCCAGACGCTCCTGTTGCGCCTTTCATGCCGGTGGCCCCAAACGCCCCGGTTACTCCGGACGCACCCGTTACGCCCTTTTCACCGGTTGCGCCAGACGCTCCAGTCATGCCGGTCGCTCCGAACGCTCCGGTTGCGCCGGTTGCGCCTTTCATGCCAGTTGCTCCGAACGCTCCGGTCGCACCAGACGCTCCGGTTGCGCCCTTTTCACCGGTCGCGCCGGTTGTGCCTTTCATGCCGGTGGCTCCGGACGCTCCGGTCGCACCAGACGCTCCGGTTGCGCCTTTCATGCCG
>Ga0114931_10012162_pt1 | contig 10091 bp, 6 predicted proteins | sample 2SBtaG_FD_89579 | JGI IMG/M metagenome (GOLD analysis project Ga0114931, IMG submission 89579) | Deep subsurface microbial communities from Kolumbo volcano to uncover new lineages of life (NeLLi) - 2SBTROV14_V59a metaG | ecosystem: Environmental > Aquatic > Marine > Volcanic | place: Kolumbo... | reverse complement strand
GGGCCGACTTTTACTGGATGCCCGATTGGCAGGAAAAGCTGCAAAAATTTGGCGACACCACCGTCTGGGCCAAAACGCATACCCAGTTTGAAAACGCCTGCCATAAACTGCAGGCAATCGGCGCCATGGATGAAAATTTTCAAGAGCTTGCCAGACTTTCTCAACATACAGGCAAGGCCTTGGAACAAGAGGCGGTTTGGTTATAACAACGCATGACCAATGCTAAAAAACCAACGAAAATTTAATAAGCCAGAATAAAGGACAAGATGCGGTAGCGTTATAACCTTTATTTCCGACAAGAATGGGACTCACCATGAATACATATAAGCAGCTTATCCATGAGAAACAATATCAGATGCACACACTGATGACGACAGGGCATAACACAACAAAAATTGTCAAAGTTCTTGATCTGAACAATCGCCGCCAGACGTGGTATCGCAACTGAATCAACGGCTCACCGGGATCAGGCTGAGTGCCCCCCCGGAGCTACTTTAGGTATACCTTTCCCAATCAGGTATTCATTCAGAATGAAGCCGACAGCTGTGCTGGAAAGTTGCCTTGGAGGTGAAAAGAAAATTCAAACCCTAATTCCTTCACTCTTAGCTTTTTCAAGCAAATCTATCAATACAAGACACTGTTTTTCTGAAGGAATTTTTTTTGGTAACAGTGTTGCAACATTCAGAATATCTATCTCTTTTTGAGTTAACAATTCCTTTGAACAGCATTGCTGGAATAGTGTATTCCATTTAGTCGCCGGTATTTCTAAAACCTTCTTCTGAGCCTCAATTCCATCGTCCATTTTTTGTAATTTACGAGCTTGTTTTTTCTCGCTCTGCACAACTACCTTCGAAACAAGACTATCTTTAAAATTATGTGGTAGTAATTCTCCCAACCGATCTGACAGATTTTTCAGTCTTTGCCAGCAGCCTTCTTTTTTACACCACTCTGTGACGTTAGAGATTCCTTGCTGAGGCTGAGTAATATCGTCATGAACCAACTCGGAAGTAACTTCAAGCGCTCTCTCCAAATCAGCCGATATGAACTGAGTATTCCATATGCGTATAAAGTCTATGGACTTGCCTTGCAAGGACGCATAGTGGCCCAGTAGTGCCAACGTATAAGCAACAATGTTTGCTCGGTAGCCACCGTTATACCATTGCTGAGTGGAAACCAGCTTTTCTGTTTTTCTAAAGATGATGGCACGAGCAATGGCTCTTTTATAATAAAACTCACTAAACGCTTCAGATGACTTTTCCCACTCAGAGCCAATGCGCTTCGCATATTGCGCAAAGTTTTTCTGCGCTCCAAGGTTAACGAACCTGGGGTTTTCATCCCAGACATTCTCAAACTTAGCAAGATCGGTTTTGGTAAACATCTGCGGTTTGGGATTTTCTGCTTGGAACTTCTTCTTGTCACTTTGGGTAAGTTTGCTTTGCGCATCAGCATATTGACCACGAGCACGCTCATAGAACCACTTAGTTTCTCGCAATGCTCCCTGTTGAGCTGGAGCCCATATTCGCCTTGAAAATTCTTCCATGCGAATATGAAACGGATGATTTGAGAAGAAGTCAGCAGCATTTACCCTATTCTGAGTGTTTGCGTATTCAGAAATTCTTGGTACTACTATTTCACTTTGTTCACTATCAATAACTGATAGTTTCATCTGAACGAAAATACCTTCCAATGGAGCTTTATCTTTACGACTTGTGTGAAATAGTGAAGCAGTGGTTTGACCACCATTCACTATTTGCAGATCTTTCAAACGGACTACCTCAAGCCCAGCTTCTCCTTGCCTGACTTCTACTTCCTGAGCAGTGGCAGTAATACCATTGTTGTAGGCGAAAAACATTTGCGGCTCATTGATAATAGTGCTTCTGATACCTTTGTTAACGTTACCTCGCGCCTGCAAAAAACAACGGACGTTTTGCTCTAACAAACGAGCACCATATTTTTCGTACATAGAGGACAATATAGTTGCGGGGATAACTATCAGATAAGACTTGTAAGAACCAGAACCTAAATGTGCTGGAAGGCATGAAATTCCCGTCCCATAAGTATCCGGGAAGTTGATATCAAGGACTTCCTTGTGACCTCTGGAGCTTTGTTGACGCTGCAACCTGGACACATCCCAAATATGATACGAAACAGGGACTCCAGCAATCAAGCTATCTTCAATAGCGCTAATTCTTCCGCTTAGAGCTCGCTCAGAAAACAGATAAAAATTTATCTTTCTTATCGCTCTTCCGCGATCATATATCTGCCTTGATAGGCCATATTCAGGCGCTGTTTCTTCAAGGTCTTTAAACAGCTCTTTACTTTTACTCGCTTCGAAAAACTTAGCCACACGCTTGAACGCGCTATCTACATCTGTTTTCGTCAGAGATGCCAACTCTTCTCTGCAATCAAAGTCAGCAACAAAAAGATCTAGAGCTCCTTCATCATTAAACCAGTAGCCATCAACTCGCATTCCTCTTTGCGCGCGATAGTGGCATAGCTCAAACCCTTCCAAAAATCCGGTATCCGTCAACTCCTCAGCGATGGTTTCCACAAACTGCGACAATTGAAAGCTGCTACTGGCTTCAGCACCAGCTAACAAGTCTTGTTTGAAATTATGAAAAAATTCCTGGATGATTTGTTCCATTTTAATTCCCCCATACATCCTTATCTGCGCATAAAAAATTTTTAACGCTTTCTAACTTAATTTCATAAGTAGCTCTTGTAAGACCAGCATTTAACTCAGATCTAATAATCTTTGGAAATTCGCTTTCGACACGATATGTGTGCTCTTCCGTAACGACGAATTTAGGCTTATCGTAAGCGAGCATTTGTACATAGCCAACCTTTGCCAGCTTTGTATCAAACATTTCTATTGCTTCAGCCTCAGTTAATGTTCCCTCAATTGTTTTTACTAATTCGTTCAAGGAAATTGATGCTTTTGATTCGGGCATATCAACCAACCTGAAGACTCTAAGAAACAGACTGCTATTCAAGCTTTCGAGCTGGTCTTCTGAAGAAATTTTAACTGTATTTCTCTCACGACCGAAAAGGGATTTAATTTCTACGGCAGTATCTGAAAATATGAAATCCTGATGAGATGTTTCAGGCCCCTGCCATGCTTCTAATGCGTCCAGCTCATTATTCATTTCACCTAGCATTTGTTGCAGGAACTTAAGCTCACTGAACAATCCCCTTACTTCTTCTGCACTAAGCACCCGGCCTTTCTTCCCTGCCATAAATGCTTTCCAGCGTTTTATTTGGGAAAGAGCAACAGACAACCCAACCAATGGGTCAGAGATTTCAGAAAGTTCATGAATCAATGTTTCGCATAAGCTACAAAAGAGATCTTGATCGACATGCTTCTCAAGAACCAAAATGAGGCCCTGATTTCCCGTCGTGCTTAGCAATCTGTAATCAATCTTTATTCCATGAATAGAGACCATGTTTTTTTGAAAGATCTCTGCTCCATCTTCACTCATCTCATAAATAAAGACACAGTGACCGTTAGAGTCCTTTCCCCAGTACAACGGAAGATGTTTGCTGATTTTTATCTGTCTTACACTTAGATCTTCAGCGGGCGTCTTAATATCATTCCATGGATTTGTTTTACTCATCATCATCCTCATCTTCTGGCGCATCAAATATGCCACCATGCAACTGATTAACCCAAACAGTATTCGCTACGACGCTGACACCTTCTGAGTAATCCCCAGGAGGGAAACTGATTCCGAATGCTGGGACATCTTCCTTGGAACCTTCCCCTTCACCTAAATTCAAAGCGTGCACCATTAAGAGTGGCTTTTTCCTGATAGTTCGATAATGGAAATCAGACGGATTCTTACCACTTTCAGCAGCCAAATCTTGGGCCGCTTGTTTCTGAGAGTCGCTAAGGCCTAACTTTTCATCTCCCCTACTGGCCACACGGTCTTTAGCCAAACGCCAATACCCACCTTCTTTAAGTTCAGCACTTTTCCTTAGCTGCGACCCAAGAAGTAGTTCAGCATTACCCTCAACTTTTTTCATGGAGATAAGAAGTACATCAGCTGACGAAAACAGAGCATAAATTGACTTTATGTATGTTACAACTGCTGACCTTCTCTCCAGAAAACTCTCATGAACACGGAATGAATTTAGGAACTCAGCAACCTGGTTCAGATCGACGTCTCTTACAATCCAACCTTTATTTGTATCTTCAATGCAAGAACTACCTTTGCCGAATCCCGTATTCCAATAGTTCTTTACTAAATCTCGATTATCGCTTGAGATATCATCGTCATTTGAAAGAATGTAGCTCTCTACAAGTCGACCACTAAAGTTATGTTTAAAAGTACGCTTTTCCCCCGTCCTCATCTTATTGGTGGCAGTTACGAGAAGGCGATCTGGGTGATCCAAGACATACAAACCAAACTTTTTCGGACTAAGGCCATCTCTTCGCATTTGTTTTATCTGCTCTCTCAAGTCATTAGAAGACTCAGCAATATGCGAATACCAATCTATTGAATCTCTAGACAGGTGAACCCTGCACAAATCATCATAACCGGAACGATAACCGAACCAACGTCCCATCTGCATAAGCGTGTCGTACATTCGAGTATTTCTGTACATATAACTAATACATAGACCCTCAATTGTTAGACCACGAGAAAGACTTAAACCACCTACAGCAATAGCCGTTAAACCATGACCATCTCTTTCATATTTCTTGTAATCAAGCGGTTCATCAGACTTACTATTTACAACAAAAGTTCTTATCGAGTCAGCAGAGTCATATAGCGCAGGTTTTAGTTCTTCCCAAGAAACCCCAGCATCCCAAAAATCAGATTTAAAAACCTTTTTTAACTGATCCATGTTTTTATTTTTCTGGGATACTGCATCCGGCATCAAATAGTTTGCCTTGATAGCTTCCTTCAATTTTTTGAGATAAACGTTGATGTGTGTGCGGACTAATGTTTGAACGTTCACAAACCGCGAAACGTTTACGAGCATTGAGCAATGTTTTTCATCTTGCCCTCTTAGCTTTCTAATCGCCTTCACAACGACGAATTGCCTGATAGCTTTGTATAGTGACGGAGGAAGATCTAGAACATTGAAATCTTTTTTATGGACGAAAGGAATATAGTTCTCAGCATCATCAATGGTTTCTAAAATCCGATCAGAACTATCATCATCTAAGAATACTCTGTCAGGGCCAAAATATGTTGTCGGAGCATCGAGGCAATAAATAAAGTCTCTGGGAAAGAGTTCTTCTCGTAGCTGCTCATCACCATAAGCATCTGGATTAATGAAAATATTAGCAAACGGCGTTGCCGTATATCCTACGTAACAGGACTTATCAAACAGACTTAAAATTTCTCTAATTCTTCGGTTTGTTTGTGTCGGGTCATTATCTTCTTTTTTGGTGTTGATTGATGCGTTATCGGCTTCGTCATCAATCATAAGCATTGGAACATCCTTAATCTTCCCTTGTCCTTTAGAATTCAGTTCATCTAACCAACGGTGCAAAGATCTTAATGTTGAAACATTTTTCTTGATAACGAGTATCACAGGCTTACTAAAGTCGTTGATACTCCACCCACTATGATCAGCAGTTTTCTTGTTAAAGTCCGCATATATATTGGTCAGAGTTGCTGGATGAGGATAGTCGTCATGGCCCACCCCAACAATCTTCCATTTGTCTTCTACGCGGGTTCTACCAACAAAACCTTCATCTACTCGCTCCTGAGTCTGTTTACGAAGGTTATTATGAACGCCTGCAATCACAATAATGAACTTGTATCCGGCATCTGCCGCTTTTGCCACTAATCCTAGGTAATTCGCTGTTTTACCCGATTGCACATGACCAATTACCAACCCGCGCCGATCCCAAACACCGGGTGATGTTGGATCTTGAAGATGGCCAAGTATTTTCGTACCAACATCGCTCAAAGACTGAACTACTGTAGGCGACCACTTCTCTTTTTTTAGATGCTTTTCATATGCATCAGAATAAAGCCATTCAATATCTTTACGCTTATATACCCACTCTTTATCATGAGTTGCCTCGGGATCGACAAGCGAAACCCCCAATCCCATTCTGGAATCTATTTCATAGTAAGCTTCCTTAGCACAACTGATTGCATCACTTCCATCGAGGCATAATACATTTGCCAGATCTAGTGCTAAGGTATCAACTTCTTCTCGTGTTGGAACATAATCTGACCAGCGTGTTTTTGCAGCAGTGATCAAGGAAACAGTAAAATTCTTTTTTGCTTCCAGGTTCTCTTTCTCATTCCTCATTTTTTATCCCTTCAAAATATTGTTCTACCAGCTCCTTGTGAGCATCAAACATGCGTACAGAGTCAACAACACTCCGAAACATATCGATATTCACCTCACCAGAACCAAATAAAGAATTTCTAAGCTCTTCAAGCTTTTGCGAAACATTGTTTTTCTCTATTGAGAATTGATCAACGCTTCTAGGCGCTGAAGAATAATCCGAGTAGATCATCTCTACAGGAATTGCTGCTGAAACGGCTTCCAGATATGAACGTAAAGTTAAAGACTGCTGGCCTGACAACCCCTCCTTTAAGCTTTGCAAAAGAGGATGAGATAAATTCAACTCAAATCGAACTCGATCTTTATCACCATAACGTTCCCAAATTGGCTCTGGGGAGTCCTGAAAAAGCTTCTGCCCTCTACCTCGATGAATTTTGGTACTTGTGCCAGTAACCTTAGATATTATCTGCCTAAGCCTTTCTCTGACTTCATGCGGCGGTCTTGCTCTCGATTTTTTAATATCAATTGTCCAGCTTTCGTCTAGAGCATTTGGAAAATCAATTTGAACCCTAGCAAGCTTAGTAGCCTCGCCCTTGGGAACCAATCTGAACCAGTCTCCCCAAGCCATAAGCCTGCCATTTCGGTAGATATATGCTCCCTGGTTTGAGATAAAGCTGCTTCGATCTTCGTAGAAATCATATTCCTTCGCCGTGAGCTTGCTATGATGCGGCAGAATGTATGGCTGAATATTTACTTCCTTGCCATCAACTCGAACTATTTCTTCTGGAAGCACCTGTGTAGCCTTAATTTTTCGACAAAACGGATCGAATGCTTCCACAGATCTCCCATTTATTCGAATTACAAATTTAGAATGATGTTTGACTTCGCCCGCAAGAAATCTGTGAAAAACAAGGGATAAATGGCGATCTACGAGATCCAGCTTTTCAAACACGATTTCGTCTCTTTTACTGCCATACTGATCTTCAAAGAGCCGATCTAACTTAGTCCAAACAACCGCAGTTCCAGTTTCACCTAACTGATCCAAATACGGTGTTTTTTGAATATCGTCCGAATCTAGAATTGAGAGGCACCATTCATCTCTCTCACTGACATGATCCAGATCCCACTCGGCCCCACACATTTTTGAATTTATGGAGCTGACGACTGTCAAATTTCTACATTGCGAAAAAGATGCTGTTTTCAAGCCCAGACCAAACCGACCTAAATCATTTGGTTCTCTTGTCTGCTTGGGATTAGCTGAGCCATGTTTCATTGCGAGCAGAAGTTCGTCTTCTGTCATACCACTTCCGTTATCTATGATAACCAGTGTCGGTTTTTCGCAGGTTAAATCACAGAAAACATCTACTTCGGTCGCTCCAGCTGTAATGCTGTTATCTATTATGTCTGCAATGGCTGTTGCCAAAGAATATCCAAGATCTCTCATAGACTCTGACAATGAGGAAGCGCTTGGTGGCAATGTATATTCTCTAGCCATTAACCCCACTCCTTTAAAAACTTAAGAATTCGTTCCACGACTTTGCTTGGTGATTCCTTTAGCTCACATTCCCAAACTGTAAGAACATGCCACCCCTCAGCAGCTAACGCTCTGTTCTTTTCCATGTCTCGTAGAACAGTTCGCTCTAACTTCTTCTTCCAAAACTCTACTCTTGTTTTGGGTATGTATGCGTACTTGCAACCTTCATGGTGATGCCAAAAGCACCCATTAACAAAAATTGCTGTTTTATAACGGGGTAAAACTATATCCGGCCGACCCGGAAGCCTCTTTTCATGCAGTCGGAACCTTAAGCCCGATCTATGTAGAAGAGAGCGAAGAGTTAGCTCAGGCTTCGTGTCCTTGCCTTTGATTCTCGACATATTCCAGCTTCGTTTTTCTTTCGTTAAACTATCAGTCATCAATCACTCGGCATTTTATCCAAAATTTCTTTGACAACTTCAGCTATCTGAACGGCAAGGTATGGAGGAACAGCATTACCTACTTGGTGATACTGGGCAGTTCTAGGTCCTTCAAAATGGTAGTTATCTGGAAAGGTTTGCAGTCTTGCTGCTTCCCTTACAGTTAAACTTCGACACTGTGCAGGATCATAATGAATGAAATAGTGCCCATCTTTAGAGATGTGCGAGGTTATCGTAGTGCTGAAGCGTGACTTCACCTGCACTCTGAAACGATCTGAGAACATTTTTCCCTCACAGCCGTCTTTAACATTTTTATGGTCTGGAAGAAGTGCATCAGGAAAGTCCCGTAATTTAGGAGAGATATCCAATGCACTAGCGTGAGCTGAGGCATAAAGGTAGCGGTGTAGGTCACTTATCATATGAGATCTTGCTTCATGGCACGTAGTTACTTTCAAGCGCTCATCGTAATACCATGACTTCATGACGTGAGGTGGTTTGTATTGCTTGGAGGATCTGTACATTGGTGTTTTACTTATGGTTTTTAAAGCGCTGTTAATTTCTTTCTTAACACGGACTTCCTCTTTCTTTGTTGAGGGTAACCACGATGTTGAACTCACAGAAAACAATGCATCTTTCCATTCATCATAGTCATCTTTTCGTCGAGAAATGCTGCTTCTTATTTTTGGCATGCTACCGATTATTTGTTCAACGCAAGGGGCATTCGACTTTTTGAGTATTCCAGGTATTACGTCTACATCGGCCCTTATACCCAGTATAAACATTCGATGTCTGGCTTGCGGAACACCATACTCTTCGGCTCTTACTATGAAGGATTTGATTTCAGCTTTTTCGACCACCTCTCCAGATTGAGATAAGGAATACAGTTTGTATTTCAGACCATTTTTGTTCTTATCAATTGCCCTTCCCGGGCTGCGAAGATCTTGAACAATCTTATCAACTACTAACGCGCCGTTCACCTTGGCTGACAGAAGGCCTTTAACATTTTCCATGACGAAAACAGGAGGTTTGTGATCAATGATAATCTTGAGATACTCTTTATATAAGAAGTGCCGTTCGTCTTCTTCAAACAATGGATTTTTCATCATTCTGGAACGGCCAACTAAAGAATAAGCCTGACAGGGCGGACCTCCAATCAATGCCCACTTCTTTGATGATTTCAACCTGTCGCTAATGATTTGTTGAACTTCATTATGAGTTTCTTCACCTAATGAAATTTTTAAAGCAGTGGTTTTTGCATGTTCCCAATTAATGTTATTTCTCTCAATCAGTTCTTCCTTGTCAATTCGCCCTTCTAAATAAGCATAATAGTCATCAGGAGCCTTTTCTCTTGGATAAGACTTATAGAAGTGTCTTAACAATAAAGTCTGATGCGCGAATTCATCTCGCTCAATAGATACGACAGACCTAAATGCTCTTGAATTATCCAAGTTATATAATTCAGAAAAACCTTCACCCAAGCCACCTGGTCCAGCAAATAGGTCGACTAATGGATATGTGACGTTTTTTATATTCATATCTAACAAAATGTTCTGATCATTAATATCCCTTTAGCCTGTGGTCTTCATTAATTCATGGACAAAAAGTTACGTGGACTTTATTCATAAAATGCCTCGCCTGATGCCGACATACTTCCCAATAATTGTTCAATTCGCAGTCAAATAGCTCACACAGCTTACCGTACACTTTATACCTTTAGCGCAGCTTCTTTGTAAAGTAGTGTAATGGCGGTTCGGTCTAGGTCTGACCGGTTTATAGCATCATGTCACTAATACGTATTTTACGTTCACCCATTAACCCAGCCTGCCATAAAATTGTTTAATTCTATTAGAATTCAGTTACTTAAACTTTATTTAATATGAAATTGGCCATGTCAGATTGTACTTCAACACAGATAGAATTGC
>Ga0114931_10012161_pt1 | contig 10092 bp, 7 predicted proteins | sample 2SBtaG_FD_89579 | JGI IMG/M metagenome (GOLD analysis project Ga0114931, IMG submission 89579) | Deep subsurface microbial communities from Kolumbo volcano to uncover new lineages of life (NeLLi) - 2SBTROV14_V59a metaG | ecosystem: Environmental > Aquatic > Marine > Volcanic | place: Kolumbo... | reverse complement strand
TGCTGTGGATTATGCCTTGCATAATAATCCCGATCTTAAAATCATGCAGGAAAGAATCGGCCAGGCCGAGGCGCAGCTGGGTGTGGCGCTGGCCAGTTTTTATCCACAGATAAAAACACGATTATCGTATGAGCATACCGATAACCCGTCGCGAGCATTCGGTATGATTATTTCGCAGCGTCGCCTGAATTTGAATAATACTGACTTTAATCATCCGGGTGGAACCGATAATTACCGGCCTGAACTAATTACCAACTATTCGTTGTTTCGAGGCGGTCAGGATTACCAGCTCAGCAAAGCCGCCAGCCTCGGGGTTGATGTCGCCAGACTGGATCAATCAGCGCTGCGCAACCTGCTGACCCAGGCTGTTCAATCCACTTTTTACGGTTATCTGGCTGCTGTCGAGTCGCACAAGGTTGCTTTGCGCTCGATGGAATCTGTCAGCAGTGAACTGAAAGACAGTCGCAGTCGTTATCAGGCCGGCACCGTGTTGAAATCGGATGTATTATCACTGGATGTACAACTGGCCGAGGTTAAGGATGAAGAGATCAAGACGGCCAATGCCATTGAACTTGTGCGTACCGGACTGAAAACACTGCTCGGGCTGGACGCTGAGCAGACCTTGGAGATCGTCCCGGAGAACAACTGGCAATTGCCCGAACAAGTACCGGACTATGATGCGCTGCTTGATGAAGCATTCTCACAGCGACCAGAAATGCTCGCAGCCAGCAAGCGGGTGAAGATTTCCAGGCGACGTCTCAGCGCAGCGCAAGGCGCTTATCTGCCGAGAGCAAACGCCTATCTCAGTTATGGTTCAGACAGCAAAAACCTTGAATTCAGTCGTAGCCGTGATAATGTGACTGCCGGCGTGCAGCTTGAAATGGACATTTTTTCAGGGTTCGCGACCCGGCAGAAGGTCAACAAAGCCAAGCACCAGCTTGTTGAGGCTGAAACTGCGGTGACTAAAACCCGTCTGCAAATTGAAAATGATGTTAAAACGGCCTATCTGAAACTGAAAGAAGCGCTTGCCAGACTGGACGTGACCAGGGCATCCGTGCTTGCTGCAGAAGAGGCGTTGCGTATCGTCACTGAACAACGTCAAGCGGGAGCCGCGACTGTCACGCGTTACATCGAAGCGCAAGTGGCCAGAGATAAAGCCTTGTCACGCTCCATCGCCGCCCGTTTTGATGCGCTGTCCGCTCAGGCTCAGCTAAATCAAGCCATTGGTCACTGGAAATAAGGACTTAGCATGAATCGACTCAAATGGATTATTTCCACCCTTGCTATTCTGGTTCTGATCTTTGTCATCCTGTTCGCTTTAGGGCTGATTGGCGGTGGTGAAAAAGTCGAGCCGGGCAATGTCACTGTCAAGGCGAAACCGCTGCCCGCCAACGCAAAAACACTTACTCTGGGCAAACAGCAGTCTGACAACACTATTTCATGGCCAGCAACCATTCGTTCGCGAAGTGTTGCCAGAATTGCTCCCAAATTCAGCGCTCGCATTGTTGAGATCACAGTGGATGCTTCTGATCCAGTCAACAAAGGTGATGTTCTCGCCAGGCTTGATGAGCAAGCCATGCGCGCGGCCTATCAGCAAGTGCTGGCCGCGCTCAATGCAGCCAAAGCGCAGGCTCAGCGAGCGATTGCTGACCAGAAACGCATCACCGGCCTGTATGATAAAGATGCGGCGACCAGACAAAGCTACGATACAGCAATTGCAGAGGCCAATTCAGCCCGGGCTTCGGTTCAGCGTGCTGCCAGCGCGGTCAGGCAGGCAAAAGTCAATTTGGGAGAGAATGTTTTGCGCGCCCCATTCGATGGCGTGATCAGTGAGCGCCTTAAGGAGCCGGGTGATATGGGATTACCCGGTGACCCAGTGGTTATTTTAACCAAAACCGATCATCTACGGGTTGAAGCGAACATCCCGACCAGCTGCGCCAATAAGCTCTCCGTGGGAGACATTGTTGGCGTACGTATTGACAGTCTGAATGTTAAAACCACTGGCACTGTTGACGAGATTGTCCCTGAAATTGATCCGGCAACCCGTACCCAACTGGTTAAAGTGGCGCTTCCCGACAGCCCTGAATTGAAACCGGGATTAATCCCGGGCTTGTTTGCGTGGCTTGAGCAAAGCTGTGAAGATCAACAAAGTATACTGATGATTCCGGTTTCTGCAGTCGTTCATTACGGTCAACTGGAAACGGTTTCTGTGGTTAAAGACAATCAACTGCATACCCGGCATATCCGCACCGGCAAGCAGAGCGGGGGGCAGATTGAAGTGCTGTCTGGCTTGCGCGAAGGCGAGACCATCCTGATTAACAGTGAATTGTAACCATGAACAACCGTCACCCGGATCATCATGACAGCCTGACCATCCGTATTGTCCGGCTGTTTACCACTTCGCAATTATCCCTGCTGTTTCTGATTATCTCGTTGTTGGCAGGCGCTGCTGCGCTGGTACTGACGCCGCGTGAAGAAGATCCACAAATTGTGGTGCCGGTGATGGATATCTTCGTGCAATATCCCGGCGCATCCAGCCAGGAAGTTGAAATGCTGGTGACGACACCGCTAGAATCACTGCTCAGCCAGATTGCCGGGGTTGAGTATGTGTACTCCGCCTCCATGCCCGGGCAGGCCGTGGTGACAGTGCGCTATTTTGTGGGGGAAAATCTGGTCGATAGTCTCACCAAAACCCGCGACAAGCTACAAGCCAATCTCGACATTATTCCACCGGGGGTCACCAGCTGGGTGGTCAAGCCCGTCGAAATTGATGATGTACCCATTGTGCTGCTAACCTTGTCAGCACAGAATAACGCTTATGACTCGATGAGTTTGCGGCGCATCGCCGATGAGTTGATCAGCCGCTTGCGTGGCGTTGAAAATGTTGGTAAAAGCTGGGTTGTTGGCGCCGCTGCCAGACAGATATCAGTTTATCCGGATGTGGTCAAGCTGGCCGCTCATGACACGACATTGCTGGAAGTCAGGCAGGCACTGGTCAACAGCAATGTTAATCTGCAAGCTGGCGCATTCAATCGGGATAATCGGGAAATCCTGCTGGAGGCCGGACCGTACTTTACCACCCCTGAGCAAGTTGCAGCTACAGTCATCAAAAGCGTCAACGGGCGTCTGGTGTACCTGCGTGATGTAGCCGATGTGATTGATGGCCCTGAGGATCCCCGGCATTACACCCGCATCGGTTTTGGCGCAGCAGTTGAGGCAATGAAAACAGTGGGGCAAACAAACGGTCTTCAACCGCAAACCGGCACTGAGCGTGAAATGGTCACCATTGCCATCGCCAAGCGCAAGGGCAGCAATGCAGTCAGTGTCGCCGAACAGGTTCTTGAACTCACTGAATCTCTGCACGGTACGCTGATACCAGTCGATGTATTGGTATCAGTCACCCGCGATTATGGCGACACAGCCAATCACAAGGTGAATGAGCTGGTCAAACATCTCGGCATCGCGATACTGACTATCATTGTGTTGCTAGCATTGGCCCTGGGTCTCAAGGAGTCGTTCATTGTCTCCATTGCTGTACCGATGACGTTTGCCGTTACCTTGCTTTGTGATTTGATATTCGGCTATACAATCAACCGGGTGACCTTATTTGCGCTGATTTTGTCGCTCGGCCTGTTGGTCGATGACCCGATTGTTGACGTGGAAAATATTCATCGTCACTACAAACTACGTAAGGAACCACCGTTACAAGCATTACTGACTGCAGTAAACGAAGTCAGACCACCGACCATTCTGGCGACATTTGCTGTGATTCTGTCATTCATACCGATGTTCTTCATCACCGGTATGATGGGACCTTATATGGCTCCAATGGCTTTTAATGTGCCGATTGCCATGTTGTTGTCGCTGATCATCGCCTTTACCGTAACGCCCTGGGCCAGCTACCGTCTGCTGAAAAAAGAGTATGGCAGGAATCACGGCAAGCCGTTTAACCTCAGGGAAAGTTTTGCCTATCGGTTATACAACGCTGTTTTGGCGCCGGTTATCCACACGCCGGCACGCTCACGCTGGTTTTTACTGGCCGTATTTCTTGCCTTTGTTGCGGCAACCATGCTCGCTGTGACACGGGCTGTCCCACTGAAACTGCTGCCGTTTGATAACAAGAACGAATTGCAGCTGATCATTGACATGCCACGTGGATCAACGCTGGAACAAACTGATCAGGTCGCCAGAAAGCTGGGAGATTATTTATCCACGCTAAATGAAGTGACTGATTATGAAAGCTATGTCGGACTGGCTTCACCAATGGATTTTAACGGCATGGTCAGGCATTATTATCTGCGTCAGGGTAGCTATGTTGGCGATATCCGCTTGAACCTACTGCACAAGGAAAAACGTCAGCAACAATCGCATGAAATTGCTTTGCGCATGCGCCCCGAAATCGAGAGAATTGGCCGACAGACTGGCGCGAACATCAAGATTGTCGAACTACCACCTGGTCCTCCGGTATTATCCACAGTGGTTGCGGAAATCTACGGGCCACCACATGCCGGTTATGACGACCTGATTAAAGTCTCCAATCGTGTCAAAAGCGCGCTGCAACAGACTGAGGGCGTGGTTGATGTCGATGATTTTGTTGAAGAACCACATCAAAAGATTCATTTGGTGCTCAATCGCCAGCAAGCCGCGCTGAATGGCGTGACGGTTGAACAGGTTGCAGATACACTCAGATTATCTCTGGCCGGAGATAATGTTGGAACCGTGCATATCGCCACCGAACGCAATCCGTTAATGATTCATTTGCAATTACCCAGAGCTATGCGTTCATCGGTTGCCGATTTACTGACATTGCGGGTTAAAACCAGCAGCGGAAAATTGATCCCACTCAGTGAAATCAGCACTGCGGTCAATGAATCTGGCGAACAAACCATTTACCATAAAAACCTGCAACGCCTGTCGTATGTGACGGCTGAAATGGCAGGCCGCAGTCCGGTTGAAGCAATACTGGATTTATATGAGTGGTTTGATGATAACCCGCTACCCGATGGATATCACGCGGAAATGACCGGTGAAGGTGAATGGAAAATTACAGTTGATGTGTTCCGTGATCTGGGACTAGCATTTGCGGCGGCAATGGTGATGATTTATGTATTGCTGGTCGGCCAGACAGGATCGCTTGGAATCCCGCTAATCATGATGATTGCCATCCCGCTCACAGTCATCGGCATCATGCCCGGCTTCTGGCTGATCAACCTGTTTACTGAGCCAGTTGCAGGCTATCCAAACCCCATTTACTTTACCGCAACAGCCATGATCGGCATGATTGCCCTGGCTGGAATTGTCGTGCGTAATTCCATTATCCTCATCGACTTCATCAAACGCACTTATCACCGCGACCAGCAAACTACACTGCAAGAAGCCCTCATCGAAGCCGGTGCAATTCGCTTAACTCCAATACTGCTCACAGCAACCGCAGCCGTATTCGGCTTAGCCATCATCGTGCTCGACCCGATCTTTTCTGGACTGGCATGGAGTTTTATCTTCGGCATCATCGCTTCAACCCTGTTCTCGCTGGTGGTCATCCCGGTCGTGTATTTTCTAATTAAACGCAACGAACCGAAACAGATTAATAATGAGGAGAAGATGATATAGATTCCCATCCATCTTTCAACATCAACACATCGATAGTAACTATTCAGCGAAATTCTGTCATGACTCAGATTGCCTGCTATTTTGCTCAAGAACAAGGCGAAAGCGCGGAGTTTACATGTATCAAGGAGCGCTTTCAACACGGCTATTGGGTAAAATGGCGGGTAAGCTGAGTCGTTACCATCAATAAATAATGAGGAGTGAAGTTATGCAAACAAATTCATTGACTGATACTAAATCAAAAGTCATATCATGGATTAATCAATGCAAAAGAGACCAAGCCTACTGGAATTCTAAATTTTCCCGTTTCTCCCGTTGGGCATCCAGAATTACTGGAAGGCCTCTGGCATTTAATCTGGCAATTGCAGTTATTTTAATCTGGGTGGTTAGCGGTCCGATCTTTGGGTTTAGTGATACCTGGCAGCTCATCATTAATACGGCGACAACAATTGTAACCTTCCTGATGGTTTTCCTGATTCAACACACTCAAAACAAGGACACAGAAGCGATTCAAATGAAACTGGATGAAATCATTCGGGCAATGAATGGCGCCCATAATGCTGTACTTGATCTGGAAGAATTAGAAGAACACGAACTGGAATTATTCAAAACCAGTTATCTCTCGCTAGCTAAATTGGCACGCCAGAATCTGAAGAATGGACTTCCCGATACCGATACCCCTGATATCGAAACTTGAGAAAGATAATTATCCTCGGCAAAACCCAAAGAGACTAAACCAACTGAATGACAATTTGCGCGCGTTGGTTGTTGTTCTGCTATCACACATTGCAAACAAGTGTCAATTAGATCCATCATTTACAAACAACGATAACAACGGTTATAGTGGCTCCAGGAGGCTGTCAGATAATGGTCAATTGTATGTGAGTTTCTTGAAATGATGTTCTGTGCTGTTGTTTTGGGCTATCTGAAATAAATCTCATACCTGTAGACCGGATAAGCCAAAGCGTCATCAGGCATTTGTGGAGGTATAGTCACTTCATTGCCTGATGACGCCGTGCTTACCCGGCCTACATTCCTGGCCACCTCAATCATCAGTAACTGACTAAGAACACAATGGTAGTGGGTTGAATCTGTGGTTTATTGTTCTCTCGACAGATACGTTTCATACCTCAATACATCCTATCTGTTTATTTAAATCGATCGATTAGTTATTGATGCGAAATACTAATTGGTTGGCGACAACAACATGTTTGAGCCATTACCAACACGATTAATTCTGCTGCAAGCCACTGGTTATAGTGGTTGCATTTGTTAGCTACATACCTGGAGGAACAAATGATGTCTCCGCTCAGCGAAAAACAACGTCAAAAAATTCTGCATAGTTCACCAAAAGGAACCTGGGCACTCTTGTTCATGGTTGGTGTAGGCATGGTCATCGCCTGGCTATTTATCTACTTTGGCGTTTTTTTGCCGCGTGGCAGCGTTAATTGAGGTTTGTCATGCATATTGATCCGCTTGAAAAAAAATGGATTGTTGTCTCTCTGGGCATGACTGGATTGTTCATTGGCGTCATTCTGATTACCTCCTTTATTCACGGCATCAATGCGCCCAGCAATGTGGAAACCATTGACTCTGCAAGATTGCATCTGAACAAGGAGTTTGCTGAAGATAATCTGGGCGTGGAGCAACAACCAGATGGCACCATCACGGTCAGAATGGTTGCCGCTCGCTATGGATTCTTCCCCCGCGACATCAAGGTCCCTGCGGACACTAAAATCAAATTTCGCTGGGTCAGTTTCGATGTGCTGCATGGTGTCCATATCCCAATGACCAATATGAGCACCATGATTCTCCCTGGCTTTGTGGCGCAGGTAACCACTGCTTTCCCCAAACCAGGGCGCTATCCTGTGCTTTGTAATGAATACTGTGGACGCGGACATGACCATATGTGGAGCAATATTACCGTGATTGCCAAACAACATTGGCAAAAGACTCAGCAGGATCTGGCGGTTGACAAGAGTAAGGGAGACGATGGTGATGAATGACAACAACACGAATACGTTAGCGCTCAGTCATCTATGGGTCGCATTCGCAGCATTTATTGTTGCCTGTTTTATGGGACTTTATCAGGTACTGGAGCGAAGTGGTATTTTTCCGGTTCTTGAATCGCCCACCGTCTATTTTGCCTCTGTCAGTACCCATGGCGTATTAATGGCTTATGTGCTGACCACTTTTTTTATTATGGGGTTTGGTTATCACACTGCAGTTAACAGCCTGAACCAGCCACTCAGGAATAAAACGCTGGCGTGGACTGGTTTTGGGATTTCTTTGTTTGGCACTTTTCTCGCTGCAATTCCGTTGTTATCAGGAAAAGCATCTGTCCTCTATACGTTTTATCCCCCGATACAGGCGGCACCCATCTTCTATATTGGCGCCGCCTTGCTTGTTGTCGGCTCCTGGTTCTGGTGCATCATTATGATCATGATGACCGCTGACTGGAAAAAAAACCACCCTGGTGAAACGCTGCCATTACCCATGTTTGCAACCACAGCAAACGCAATTCTATGGCTATGGACCAGTGTCGGTGTCGCGCTTGAAGTCGTCTTTCTGCTGATCCCCTGGTCATTGGGCTGGGTAGATACGGTTGATACAGGTCTGGCTCGCACCTTGTTTGCCTGGACGCTTCACCCAATTGTTTATTTCTGGCTGATTCCTGCCTACACTGCATTTTACATCTTCGTCCCCAAAGCGGCTGGAGGCTATTTATTCAGCGATGAGATGGCACGCGTCGCGTTCTTTCTTCTGGTTGTATTCAGCCTGCCAATTGGTTTTCACCATTTGTACATGGACCCGGAACAAGCACATGGCTGGAAAATTCTACACGGTATGGCAACGTTTATTGTCGCCATTCCAACGCTGGTGACTGGATTTACCCTGATCGCATCCATGGAAATCGCCGGTCGTTTGAAAGGCGGGACTGGTCTGTTTGGCTGGATTGGCACTTTACCCTGGCGTAACCCCATGGTTCTGGCGACAATCCTTGCCCTGCTGATGTTGTTGCTGGGCGGGTTTGGTGGAATTATCAATGCCAGTTACGCCATGAATGCGATGATTCACAATACCGCGTGGGTTCCCGGCCACTTTCATCTGATCTTCGCTGGCACCACGGTGATTATGTATTTTGCGATTACCTATTACCTGTGGCCAAAGCTGACAGAAAAGAAACTGTTTTCAGAGACACTGCCAGTCATCCAGCTCTGGTCATGGTTTATCGGCATGGGGATTCTAACCACGCCGTGGCATATTCTGGGCTTGCTGGGTCAACCAAGACGCATTTCCAGCGTCAGCTACAACAGTGTACTGACCCTGGCATGGGATGCCTATGAGCTGGCAATGATTTTGGGAGGCTTTATGCTCCTGGGCTCAGCATGTCTGTTTATCTACATTCTTGTTAAAACGCAGCTAGGCGAGGAAGCAGAATACGATTTGACTATAGACTACGCAGAAGCCATGCAACCGGCGACTCACCTTCCGGCCTTCCTCAATGACTTTCGCATCTGGCACTTGACGATTGCGGCTTTTATGCTGATCGCCTTCGCCTACCCGATTCTCCAGTTTTTCCTTCTGGATACGTTTGACTCAAATGCCTGGGGGTACTAGCCATGCACAAACTGTGTTTTACTGCGATCATCATTCTTGGCTTTAGTGGAAATCTGTTTGCCGAACCATCATCACTGGTTGCGTGGACTCCTGACACCGTTGCCTTTGTTAAAAAAGGCAATGCAGCACATGGCAAAACCCTGGCAGCCCAGTGTAATGGTTGCCACGGAGAAAACGGTATCAGCACTGTCCCTTTGTTTCCTTCACTTGCTGGACAATTGGCAAACTACACATACAAGCAATTAAAGGATTACCAGAATGGTTCGCGTGAAGACAGAATCATGTCATCGCTTGCGGTCGGACTGAGTGATCAGGATATTGCTGATCTGGCGACATGGTTCAGCTCATTGCCAGCGCTTGAATGGGAAGAAAACAGTGAGATTACCCAGGCTGCGGAAATACTGGTGTATTCAGGCGATAACAAACGGGTATTGACTCCATGCTCGACTTGTCATGGAACTGACGGTCGGGGAGAAGTCATGGATGTACCAGCGCTGACAGGGCAACAGTTTGACTATCTGAAAAAAGCCTTGCTGGATTACAAAACAGGAAAGCGGCACAACGACATCTACAGCCGCATGCGTCTGATTGTTGAACAATTAAGCCAAGATGAAATAGAAGGACTTGCCGGGTATTATTCCGGGGTCACGCAGCAATAATTAAAACGTAACGACTCAGCTTACACACTCTTTTACCCAATAGCCGCATTGAAATGATCATTGACACATGTAAACCCAGCATACGAAAACGAAGGCTAGGTAATCTGAGCAGTGACAAAATCTCGCTGAGTCGTTACATTAAAAAAATCATTATCTGGTATTGGCGCTTATCCAGAGATAGAAAAATTGATAATTTATTGAAAAC
>Ga0114931_10012160_pt1 | contig 10092 bp, 7 predicted proteins | sample 2SBtaG_FD_89579 | JGI IMG/M metagenome (GOLD analysis project Ga0114931, IMG submission 89579) | Deep subsurface microbial communities from Kolumbo volcano to uncover new lineages of life (NeLLi) - 2SBTROV14_V59a metaG | ecosystem: Environmental > Aquatic > Marine > Volcanic | place: Kolumbo... | reverse complement strand
TACGGCCGTCTCGGCCGTGGGTTCTCGGATCAAACTTCGCCAATCCCCCGAAGTCTCCGGAGACCGCAGCGGGAGCCTCCGTAGCCGTCGGCGGAAGCCGACGGTTCTGCTCGCGGGGCTCGCCAAGTTCAGACAATCCCCATTCACCGCTCTTCTCGAAGACGCGCAGGTAGGGCTCCTTGTGATACGGCAACGGTCCGGTTTGCAGCACGAGGCGGAAGGATGCACTGCGCTCAAACTCGTCCAGGGGCAGTTCGTGATCCGCGGAGTCAGCGAACTGCCGCTCCCAGGCAAACAGCGTTCCGATCCGAGCCTGCTGCAATTGTGCGCGGACGCTGGGGCGATCGATCGGCAGCTCGCGGCCGGTGACATAATCGATCCAGACGCTTGCCGAGATGATCCGCCGATCTCCCAAGCCCTTTTCGGCTAATTGGCGCTGCATCTCTTGAACCAGCCCGGCCTCCGGCGGGGGTTGAAGAGGCCGGCACAGTCGGTAGCACACCATGACGCTGATGCCGAGCAGACACGCCGGCACCAGTGCTCGAAGATGCACTCTCTTCAAGTCTTGTCGATCAGCCACGATGGAGATCAGCGAGATTACCACAACGACGACCGTCAATATGCGGACGGCCCACATCGCATCATGAATACTCGGCAGCTCGGCGACGATCAGGTTCCGCGCCTTGTGCAGGGCGAGTTGCCGCTCCGCCGACAGCCAGAGAAGCATCATCGACGCTGCGGCGATCAGGATGGCCCGGCGTCGCTTTCGCCCATCGCTTTCCCAAAGGCGCAGCCAACCGCTCAACGCCGCGATCGCCACCAGCGGCGCCACCGGCACGAGAAAACGCGCATATCCGGGAAGCGAATAACCCCAATGCGCGAATGATCGTCTGCGTTGCGAAGTAAGTGACCAAACACGCCACGACCAAGCCGCCGCCGCGCCGCCGAACGACCCCGGAAAGGCCGGTCATCGCCAGGACAGCGACGCCCGGCCCGAAAGCGTGCAGGGCCCGGGCGAAGTAGGTCAGCCACCCTCCGTGACCGTATTGCGCCGACGGTTCGGGCACGAACCACTGCTTGAGCATCGGCTCCACCCCGGTCACTAGAGCGAGCCCGTTGACCAGCGCCGGGGCCCAGACGATCGGCCAAAGTCGGCGCAGCGGCACCCCGTCCCGCCACGCGAACAGGAGCCAAATCGGCAGGAAAATGACGGCCTCGTGCCGCGTCAAGACGCCGATCGAGATAACCGCGGCCGACCAGGACCACCGTCCGCAAAGTGCGAGATACACCGCCAGTGTCAGATACAATGCCAGCGGCGTCTCGGTCAGCGTGGTTTCCGACAGTTGGAAAAACAGCGGTTGGACGTAGGCCAGCGGCACAACCGCCCAGGCATGGCGAATCCCCAGCTTCGCGGCAATGCGAAACGCCAGCCAAGCACTGGCCGCCGTCAGCACGGCCGAAAGCAGTCGGCAGGCGGGCCAACCCCACCCGGCAGGCAGGAAGTACATTGCGGTGAAGCCGGGCCGCCCCCAGTTGTCCAGGAGATACGCCGGCCAGCGCCATGCCCACTTCGCATAGAGGTAGTGCGTCAGGTCGTCGAACTGCACGACGCCGTTGGTTGACCAGAAGCCGCCCACAGCGGAAACCGCCAGCCCGACCATCACCAGGCCGGCGGCGACACGCGTCTGTTGTAATTCAGCCGACAATGGGATCCTCATCCGGCAGCAGGGGATGTCGCGCTCACATGGCATCATCGTCGTTGTCACACGCTTGTAAAGCCGGACGGCGTCCGGGTAGCATGTCGAGCTGCGGTGCAGGCCGAACGGTCCGCCAAGGATCGAGTCGTAGGATGGGGCATTGGGCTCACCGTAGGATGGGTCATTGGACCCATCTGCTGAGCCGTTGCGGCAGCGAATAAACGCCACCGGGCCGCGTGGCAACGGGACACAATCAACTGGCCGTCTGCGTGGGCCGGAGGCGTCGTGTGGCTCTATCCTGCTGCCCGGAGGTCGCGTTGGAAACGCTGGCGATTGATGTCGGTTCGCAGCATGTCGGCCTGTGTCGGTGGGGCGCCCGGGGCTTGCATCTCCTCAGGCTGCCGACGGAGTCGCCGGTCGATGCCTGGCCGCGATGGATCGAAGCGCTCGCACCTACTCTCCCGTATGAAGTCATCTATCGCTGCACGCACCCCGCGATCCGCGATCGGCACGAACCACGGGCCATCGCCGAGTTGGCCGACCGCTGTGGCGCGCGACAGTTGCGTACCATCGCCGACGATCTCCACGCCGACCCGGCCTCCGCGGCGGCGAGATATGTCGCCAGACTACATCGCCTGCCGATCATCTGCTGCGCGGAAGCCGGAGCCGTAACGTTGACGGCAGTGGTGCAAGACCCGCGCGGTACCGTATCGGCTTTTCGCCGATTCCGGATCGAATCGACAAGCCGGGAAGTGTCCGGCGAAGTTGCTCGCTGGTTGAAAGCGGCTTTGGCAGCTGCCGTGAAGGAGTCCGGTCTCGACCGGGCCGACAACGTTCCGCTCATCTGTTTCGGCGGCCGGGGGCCATCCATCGCCGCCCAACTGGCCGACGGTTGTGGTCTTGCGTCGTTCCTGATTCCGCCGCACGCGGGCCTCTTCTCGACCATCGGCATGTTCATGTCCGACATCGTCCTGAACTTCGAGCATAACCTGCACGCGACTGATATCGACATCGACCAACTCCGGCAGGCCTTCGGCACGCTCATGGATCGTGCGTCCAACGCAATCACCATGGAAGGCTATGACCTGGACGACGCAGTCTGTCTTCGCATCGCGCAGATGGCATACGCCGGTGATGACTCCGTAGAGGTCGACTGCGACGATCTCGCGGATGCGCCCCGCCTGGTTGCCAGGTTCCGCGCAATGTGCAGTGAGAACGAAAGGGACGCCGAAGGTTCACGCTCGATCGAAGTTCGCACGATTCGCGTCAAAGCCGTCATCGAGACGCGCACCGCAGACATGCTGCCGGCGGGTTCAGTTCTACATTCGCCGAAAGGGACGACTCAGCCGGATAGCAACCGAGGTTTCACGCCGCCGGCCGATGCCACCGTTCACCTTCGCCACGAATTGATCGCCGACACGAAGATCGAGGGCCCAGCCTGCGTGCGAGAACAATATGCCACTACGAGCGTCCCGCGCGGATGGGTCGCCCAACGCACGGTTGCCGGGAGTCTGCTCGTGCGTCGCCACCGATCGGCCGCCGATGTGGAGTGATCAGAAAATGAGTTCGTGCCATCCGATGATCGCATCAAACAACACCAGCCCGAAGCGCTAGCGAGGTCCGCCCGCCGCCCCAACGGTTGTCAGGGCTCCAATCCATCCTGCGTGATTGCAGCCGCTTGCACACCGTCATCATCGCTCCCCGGCTCCACCGCCCCCAGCGCGACCAACCTGTTTTGGGCTTCCACGGCCCAGGTCGTCGCGGGATACTGCGACACGATCCAGCGATAATAATAGACGGCCGCATCAATTTCCCGTGTGCGCTCGTAGTATCGGCCGATGGTGTATTCCTTCTGTGCCCGGCTCTCTGAGATTCGGCTCAGCATGAGCGGGACGCGATACTCCGCAGCCTCTTGCGGATACTGCTCATGGAAGTCTTTCAAATAGACCTCCGCCTCCAAGAGGTCGGCCTCATCGAATCGCACACCCGGGAATCGGGCGAGGGCCGACTGGCCGCTTCGCAACATCGCGATCTTGTGATATTTGCCTCGGGGAAAATCGCGCATCAATCTCGAGAAGGCCAGCTCCGCCTCCTCGAACTCGCCGTTGATATAGTGATAGTCTGCCTTGCGCCGAAGGGCTTGTTCGGCGATCGGTTTCCCCGGCGCCCACAGGTCGATGATGCGGTTGAGCATGTCCAGGGCCTCCTCGGTCGCCGACAGCCAGAGCATGCCGCCCCAAAGACGCTGTTTGCGATGCTTGAACAGAAGCATCTCCGCGATGATCAATTCCTTGCGCAGTGCCCGGTCCGCCAGGTCCGTGCCGGGCCAGCCCTCCAGCAATTCCTCCAGCCACTGGTAGGCCCGAATCAGATCGCCGCCCTTAGGCCGCGCTTCCGACGCCAACACCTCGGTCTGGGCTGAATAGAACAACCCCTGGGCCCGCAGGGCCGTGTCAGGGTACATCTTGAACCACAGCTTGAACGCCTTGCGGGCCTGCTTGTACTGGCCGCGGGCCAGCATGGATCGGGCAATGGCCAAGTCGCCGCCGTCGGTCCCGGGGATCGGCGGGGCGATTTCGACCCACTTGCCCGTCGCAGCGTCATACTCCAGACGCTCGTGATAGACTTCATCTTTTTCCTGCCCGATCCCGACCGAAGCCTGGGCAAGCACGACGAAGACCACGATCAGACCGATGCACCGCATATGTTGGACCCTCGTTCGCCACAGGCGCCGCGCAGGACATCGGAGATGATGCCCCACGGGCTGGTTCGCGCGGAATTGTATCGGTCGCCCGATGGGGCGTAAACGGTCGCCGACAGCCCTGGTAGTGGTTCACTTTGGGGAGCATCGGCGTCCCGCCGGTGCGGAATCCTCGTCTTCACCCACGCACCGGCTGGAAGCCGATGCTCCCCGAGCCAAAGTGAACCACTACCACAGCCCTGGGTATGCCCGATCTCCGCCTCCCTGTTTCCTGCCGGTCGTGGGATGCTGACGCGCGTTGCCAGTGGCCGGCTAGGGGCTATAATCCCCACCCTTGCCCGCACACCAGCCCGCAGCGCCAGCGAGGCCCCGAGGCTGCCGTCAATGTGCGGGAAAGAGAGTCAGAGCCAAAACCCACGAATCCCGGCAATGCCCCCATGAATGAGCGTCGGCCCGGTACGAGGTTCCAGCCTGTGAACAGAATCTCCCTTCCCGTCGCACTGCTGGCCGCAGGGCTGCTTTCCGCCGGATGCGGCTATTCCAGTGATCGGAGCCAGGTCTTTCGCACGACCAACGCCAACAAAGATCGCGTCCGCACGGTGGCCCTGGACATTTTTGAGTCCCAAGAGTTTCGCCGGGGCCTCGAACTCCAGTTGACCGAGGCACTTGCCAAGGAAATCGAGTCCAAGACGCCCTTCAAGCTGGCCAAGAAGGATCGTGCCGACACCGCCCTCACGGGGAAGATCTTCGAGGTCCGGCAGGGCACCATCGGCCGGGATTTCGCCACAGTCCGGCCTCGGGAGACCACAGCGACCATCGCCATCAGCCTCCAATGGAAGGATTTGCGGACCGGCGAGGTGCTGGTGGACCGCCCGCGAATGGTCCAGGTCGTGGATTACATCCGCCCGGTGGGGGAGGGCTTCCGCCATGCCATGCAGCGGGCCATGGACAAGCTCGCCGTGCGAATCGTCGAAACCATGGAATCCGACGATTGGTAATGCTGGCGCCGCGACTATAATCCGATAGACCCCATATGGTCCGCCGGCCCTGATCCGGGTGCGGGGGGCCCTATATGTTATCAGGACCCTTTGATTATGGCGGAACCAGGCGGCAAGCCGGACAACCAGCCCCCCAGCGACCCATCGGGCAAGCCACAGCCGCCCCGGATGCGCATGTCGCGCGGCGTGATGAGTTGGATCGGCTTCGTTCTCATCGCCCTGATGATCGTCATGGTCGTCACCCAGAGCTATGCCCCGCCGAAGAGCATCAGCATCAACCAGTTCTGGAACGAGGCCAAGGCCGGCAGCTACCAGAAAATCGTCATCGGCGATGACGACATCACCGGCGAGTATACCGGCGGCGCCCAAGGTCAGCCGACCGGGCAAGGCGCCAAGAACAAGTTCCGTGTGGAGTACAACACCATCACGCGCCTGCCGGAGTTGGAGGAGAAGCTGCGCAAGGTCTGCCCCTCAACTGAAATCCTCTACAAGCCCAGCAACCAACCGATGATCAACATGTTGCTCGGCATCATTCCCTGGTTGCTGATCTTCGCCTTCATCTGGTTCTTCGTCTTCCGGCAGCTTCGTGCTTCGGCGGGCGGCGCCGGCATGCTCGGAAACTTTGGCCGCTCGCGCCACAAGGTCAGCAGCAAGGAACTGGCCAACGTGACTTTCAAGGACGTGGCCGGCGTGGACGAGGCCAAAGAAGAGGTCGCCGAGATCATCGAGTTCCTGAAAAAGCCGAAGAAGTTTCAACGCCTCGGCGGCCGTATCCCGCGCGGCGTTCTTCTCGTCGGTGAGCCGGGTTGCGGAAAAACCCTGCTGGCCAAGGCCATGGCCGGCGAGGCCGACGTGCCGTTCTATTCCATCAGCGGTGCCGATTTCGTCGAGATGTTCGTCGGCGTTGGTGCCTCCCGCGTCCGGGACTTGTTCAAATCCGCCAAGGAGAACTCGCCGTGCATCATTTTCCTTGACGAGATCGATGCCGTCGGCCGGCGGCGCGGAGCGGCCTATGGCGGCGGCGGCCACGATGAACGCGAACAGACCCTGAACGCCATCCTCGTCGAAATGGACGGCTTCGATACCTCTGATCAGGTCATCGTCATCGCCGCCACCAACCGCGAAGACATCCTCGATCCCGCCCTGACTCGGCCGGGTCGCTTCGATCGCTCGGTCTTCGTCCCCCTGCCCGACATCAAAGGCCGTGTCGAGATCCTCAAAGTCCATGCCAAGAAGATCAAGCTCGCCCCCGATGTGGACCTCATGCGTCTGGCCCGCGGCACCCCGATGTTCAGCGGCGCCGAGTTGGCCGCCATCATCAACGAGGCGGCGATCATCGCGACCATGCAGGACAAAGACATGGTTGAAATGGACGACCTCGAAGAGGCACGAGACAAGACGCGCTTCGGTCGTGCCAACAAGAGCCGCGCCATCGAGGAAAAAGAACGCATGGCCACGGCCTACCACGAGGCCGGCCATACCGTCTTGCAGATGTTGCTCAAAGATGGCGATCCGCTGCACAAGGTAACCATCATTCCGCGCGGGCAGGCTCTCGGGGCAACGATGTCGCTGCCGGACAAGGATCGCTACGGCTACGGCCTCCGGTGGCTCCGCTCCACCATGCGGGTTATGTGCGGCGGTCGCATCGCAGAGAAACGGCACAACAACGACATCAGCAGCGGCGCTTCGATGGACATTCAGCAGGTGACCAGGATCGCACGGTCCATGGTGCTCGACTGGGGGATGAGCGAGAAACTGGGTTTCGTCAAGTATTCGCCGATGGAGCGGAGTGAATTTGGTCTCAATGAGAAGCCGTACTCTGATGACACGGCCAGGATGATCGATGAAGAAATCCGGCGATTGGCTGACGAGGCATTCACCGATGCCCAGCTCATTCTTGATGAAAACTGGGAAAAGGTTGAGGCGGTTGCCGAGGCGCTCCTGAAGCACGAAACCCTGGATGTCGAAGAGGTCGCTCGCCTCTGTCGCGGCGAATCGCTCGACAAACCCAGCCTCTCAGGCCTCCTCGCCGACGAAGCCGGCCCGCCGTCGCCTCCCGATTCCAAGTCGTCCACCCAGTCTCCGCCGGAACCCCAATTGCCCGACGGCCTGACCGGCGGCTCCCTGCCCCAGCCCGGCTGACACCCCGCCCCTCGCACGCACCGACCGATGCACCGGCCGTTCGACCACGGCCCGCGGTCTGGGGGATCGTGACATCCACAAAGGCGGTTGACCGCGTGCGGTGATGCAATTCCCATTCTTGGTTATGATAGAGGGGGCTCCCACGAGGAGCCGCGCGTTGCCGAGAAGGCCGATGGTGTGGGACAGCGCGGTCTTCGCCAGCGGGTTGGGTGGGTAATCCGGCGCGATACCGCCGCGTCGAAAAGCAATAGGGAATCAATGTGATGGCTGATGCAGAAGTCGTGGTCGTCGGCACCGGTGAGTTGCCGCTGATCGTCGAGTTATACAACGAGATGTTTCGCCCGCCGCACGACCTGGATTTTTTCCAACGCCGGCTTCGGGGGAGGTACAACTCTCTCCTGCTCATCGCCAACGTCGAGGGCCGTCCGGTCGGCTTCTCGACCGGCTTCGAGCTGAAGCCATCCGTCTTTTTCGCATGGCTGACCGGCGTCTTGCCCGACTATCGCCGGCAGGGCATCGCCACGCAGCTTCAGGCGGCTCAGAGCGCATGGGCCCACGAACATGAGTACGGCTTCATCCGCATGGAATGCCACAACCACCACCGACCCATCCTGCACATGGCCATCGCCCTGGAGTTCAACATCGCCGGCTTCCGCTGGGATGCCGAACGCTCCGACAACCTGATCGTCTTCGAGAAGCATCTCTCAATAGAAGCGTAGAACGGGCAAAATGCCCGTACCACCCCTATGAGATGTGCAATTTACTTATGCGCGCCTCTTCAGTCTTAGTCGCACAACTCAATAGCACCGGAGAAACCGCCGAGTCCCGGCTTGCCGTTTGGCGGCACGTCCAAACAGGATCACACCGACACTGACTCGCGCTGCCCCGCGCAGAAGATGCAGCAGGTGATCGCCCCATGACGACGCTCATCCACAACATCGCCCAACTCGTCGCCGTCCCCCCAGGTCCGGTCGCCGGTCAATCATTCACGTCGCCGCCCATCGTCGAAAACGCTGCTCTGGCGTTCGACGAGGACCGCATCACCTGGTTCGGCTCCGCCGACCAGACCCCGGCCGGGCCGTTCGATCATCGGATCGACGCCCACCGCGGCACGGTCGTGCCCGGCCTCGTGGATTGTCACACGCACGTCGTCTTCGCCGGATCGCGAGAAGACGAGTTCGTTCGCCGCATCGAGGGCGCCGCCTACATCGACATTCTCGAAGCCGGCGGCGGCATCAACGACTCGGTCCGCGCGTTGAGAGAGGCGAGCGTGGACGAGCTTGTCCGCCAGTCCCACCCGCGGCTCCGGCGTATGCTCGATGCAGGAACCACCACCGTCGAGGCTAAAACCGGCTACGGCCTCACCCCCGCCGACGAGATCAAGACGCTCGAAGCGATCCGCCTGCTGGATTCCGACCTGCCGATGGAAATCGCCCCCACCTTCCTCGGGGCGCACACCATCCCACCGGAGTATGACGGCCGTCCGGATGATTATCTCGCCGCCATCACCGACGAATCCCTCCTGCGACGCATCGGCGAACAAGGTCTTGCCGAGTTCGCCGACGTGTTTTGCGAGCGCGGCGCATTCTCACTAGCGCAGTCACGCCGATTCCTGACGGCCTGCCGACAGCATGGCATGACCCCCAAGATTCATTCCGAACAAATCACCCGCACCGGAGGAACGCACCTCGCCGTCGAACTCGGGGCCGCATCCGCCGATCATCTCGAACACATCGACGAGGAAATGATCGCCGTGGTTAAAGGCTCGCAGACCATCCCCGTCGTCCTGCCGGGCTGTTCCTTCTTCCTCGGCTCCGCGCCTGCGCCGGCCCGGAAGATGATCGATGCCGGCCTGCCCCTCGCCCTGGCGACCGATTGCAATCCCGGCTCGTGCATGATCGAATCATTGCCGTTGATTATGTCCATCGCCGCGACGATGTTGCGTCTGACGCCCCTGGAGTGCCTGGTCGCCTGCACCGCCAACGCCGCGGTTGCCCTGCGGCGTGCAGAACGCCTCGGCGCCATCGCCGAAGGATTCCAGGCAGACTTGCTGATCCTCGATGTCCCCAACGTCAATCGCTGGGCCTATCAGGTCGGCGTCAATCCCGTGCGCAAGGTCATCAAGGCCGGGCGAGTGGTGGTGGATCGTTCGGACACCGCTTAGGATGGGCCGGCAGCGAGCCGCGGGCTTCAGCCCGCGCGGACGTTCTAAGTGCAAAACGCTACACGGACGCGCACGCCCCGCAAGCAGAGTCCCGCGGCTCCTCGAGGTAGTGAATCAGCTTCTAAGGAGAGGACTTAGATGCCCCAACTGATCGAATGTGTGCCAAACTTCAGCGAAGGTCGCGATCTGGCCGTCATCAAGCAGATCACCGACGCCATCGAGACCGTCGAAGGCGCGAAGCTGCTGGACGTCGATCCCGGCCATGCCACCAACCGCACCGTCGTCACCTTCGTCGGCCCGCCCGAGGCGGTCATCGAAGCGGCGGTCGCCGCCGCGCGCAAGGCCGCCGAATTGATCGACATGCGCCGCCACACCGGCGAACATCCGCGC
>Ga0114931_10012159_pt1 | contig 10092 bp, 5 predicted proteins | sample 2SBtaG_FD_89579 | JGI IMG/M metagenome (GOLD analysis project Ga0114931, IMG submission 89579) | Deep subsurface microbial communities from Kolumbo volcano to uncover new lineages of life (NeLLi) - 2SBTROV14_V59a metaG | ecosystem: Environmental > Aquatic > Marine > Volcanic | place: Kolumbo... | reverse complement strand
CCATAAAGCTAACAATTATTAAAATTATCTAAAAAAATTTACTTCAGCTTAAAACGACTATAAAATAAATATTTATTATGTGATATAAATCACAATGTTAGATAAAGCTTTGTTTATTTTTGTCTAAAACTAATTAAAAATGCAATACGGATTTATTATAGATAATCGCAAATGTATTGGATGTCATGCCTGTACTACGGCTTGTAAATCAGAGCACGATGTGCCTGTTGGGGTTAACCGTACTTATGTAAAACAAGTAGAAAAAGGAGAATTCCCCGATACACGACGTATTTTTTCGGTTATGCGATGCAATCATTGCAGCGATGCGCCATGTGCAGAAATTTGTCCGGTAGAAGCACTTTACACCCGCGAAGACGGCATAGTCGATTTTGATAACAATCGCTGTATAGGTTGTAAAAGTTGTATGCAAGCCTGTCCTTACTACGCTTTGTATATCGACCCCGAAACCCATACTGCCGCCAAATGTAATTACTGCGCTCATCGTGTAGAAGTAGGACGGGCGCCAGCTTGTGTTGAAGTCTGCCCCGAGCACGCTATTATAGCCGGCGATATGGATAATACCCAAACCGAAATTTCACATTTACTCTCAAGAGAGCAAGTTATAGTGAGGAAGCCCGAAAAAGGCACGAATCCCAATCTGTTTTACATCAACGGCGATTACCAATCGCTCCATCCCGAAGCTACCGATAAATCGGGTCCCGGTTTGTGGAATTCACAAGCCCGTGGCGTAGGTCATTATGCCAAAGCTGCCGAAAAAATGATCAATACAAATGACGATGTGAATCTTTTACAAATGTCCATTGACAATAATTTACAAGCCGCTTATCAGCAAAAAGATACCGAAAATCCAAATTATATAGATGTGCTTACGGGTAAAGCCCGTCGCGTTTACGACACCCCCGACAAAGGGATTCTTTGGGGTTGGGAAGTATCGGCCTACGTGATGACCAAAGCCATTGCGGCCGGTGCCTTTTTAATACCGTTTCTCGCTATTTTATTAGGGTATGACGTGTCCGATACAACCAAATTATGGTCGGTAGGTATATCCTTAATATTCTTAGCCTTAACAGGATTATTTTTAGTGATGGATTTAGACCGTCCCGAACGTTTTTTAAATGTACTGTTAAGACCCCAATGGAATTCGTGGTTGGTTAAAGGCGGTTATACCATAACAATATTCGGTTTATTAGATACCATTTGGGGTGTTATGACATTATTAGATGCCCATACAGGCGAAATGTTTTTACTTTGGATAACCGCTTTCTTTGCCGTGATGTTGGCCGTTTACACCGCCTTACTTTTTGCACAAGCCAAAGGACGCGATTTCTGGCAAAGCCCAACCTTACCCTTACATATGCTGGTTCATAGTGTTATGGCGGGTGTGGCTGTGTTTATATTGATACCCCTTGACGCTTATTGGATGCGCATTTTATTACCCATTTTATCAGGGGCACTCTTATTTAATTTACTGACTATGGTTACAGAATTAACTATAACGCATCCTACAACTGCAGCTAAAACAGTGGTAAAAATGATAACCAAAGGACAATACAAAAAATTATTTTGGATTGGCGTTGTACTTGTAGGCAACGTTTTACCATTAATTATAATAACCATGGTGCCAAGTAAAATGACACTAAGCTTAGGTGCTATTTTAGTATTGGCAGGTATTTATGTAACAGAAAAGATTTGGATAGAAGCACCACAACGGATACCGCTTGCGTAAATAAATAAAATGTCATTCTGGAGGAAGTGAAAAATCTCATTAAATAGATATTTCGACTGTGCTCAATATGACAATTAAAATATAAATTAAAAAAATTATGGGCTATAAAAAACCATCCATAATAGAAAAATTTGCCGAGAAAATTGGCATCATACCCGATTTACACAAAGAAGGTTATCAAGAATTTGATGGCGATATGCGTCAGTTTACCGACGAAGAAGTGGCACAAATGTATGAGAACTTTCCGCCGCCAAATAAATGGGATAATTGGCAAGAATACAATCCGAAAGTATGGCCAAAAAAAGAGAAAAAAACCTATCAAATTGTGCCTACTACCTGCTTTAACTGCGAAAGTGCTTGTGGCCTAACAGCTTTTATCGACAAAGAAACACAAACGGTTAAAAAATTTGAAGGGAATCCGTATCATCCCGGCAGTCGCGGGCGAAATTGTGCCAAAGGACCGGCTACCATCAACCAGATTACAGACCCCGACCGCATTTTATATCCACTTAAACGTAAAGGTAAACGCGGTGCCGGCGAGTGGGAACGCATCACTTGGGATGAGGCATTAGATACCATTGCCAAGCGCATCCGTAAAGCTATTTTAGAAGACCGTCATAACGAAATTGCCTACCACGTAGGACGCCCGGGCGCCGAAGGTTTTATGAATTGGGTTTTGCAATCTTGGGGTATAGATGGGCATAATTCACATACCAATATTTGCTCTTCGGGAGCCCGATTTGGTTACAATTTATGGTATGGGTATGACCGGCCATCACCCGACCATTCTGAAGCTAAATTTATATTGCTCATTTCAGCACATCTGGAATCGGGACACTATTTTAATCCGCATGCGCAACGTATTATAGAAGGTAAAATGAAAGGGGCCAAGTTGGCTACTATGGATCCACGTTTGTCAAACACCGCTTCTATGTCAGACTATTGGTTACCCAGTTATCCGGGTACCGAAGCTGCCGTTTTATTGGCTATGGCCTTAATTATTTTACAAAAAGGCTTATACAATCGCGATTATTTGGAGAATTGGACCAATTGGCAAGCTTATCTTGAAGCGCGTCATCCTAAAAAAGAGATCATTTTCGAAAACTATATCGCCGCTATGATAGAAGAATACGCCCAATATACTCCTGAATTTGCTGAAAAAGAGTCGGGTGTTAAAGCAGATATGATTCGTGAAATTGCTATAAAAATTGGCGAAGCCGGTGAGCGATTTGCTTCGCATAACTGGCGTGCAGCAGGCGCTTCTAATCTTGGCGGATGGGCTGTGGCGCGTTGTCTGCATCTTTTATCGGTTTTAACCGGAGCTGTTGGTGCTAAAGGAGGCACATCGCCCAATTCTTGGAATAAATTTAAACCCCAAGTGCCCAACCCGCCACAGCCACAGAAAAAGTGGAATGAATTGCATTTTCCAAAAGAATATCCACTGGCCTTTTTTGAAATGAGTCAGCTATTGCCTCATTTATTAAAGGACGGTCGCGGTAAAATGGACGTGTATTTTTCGCGCGTGTTTAATCCGGTTTGGACTTATCCCGATGGTTTTACGTGGATGGAAATGTTTATGGACGAAAGTAAATTCGGGCTCCACACTGCTTTAACGCCAACTTGGAATGAAACTGCTTTTTTTGCCGATTTTGTCCTACCTATGGGCTTGGCTTCAGAACGGCACGACCTCAACTCTTACGCCACACACAGTGGCACGTGGATTGCCTTTAGACAACCCGTTTTACGCGAAGCTGCCAGACGAATCGGTAAAAAAGTAACCTATACCCACGAAGTGAATCCGGGGGAAGTATGGGAAGAAGACGAATTTTGGATTGAATTGTCTTGGCGCATAGACCCTGACGGCAGTATGGGCATCAGAAAACACTTTGAATCGCCTTACCGTCCCGGGGAAAAAATAACCATTGACGAGTATTACCAATATATTTTTGAGCGCGTTAAGGGTCTGCCCGAAGCCGCTAAAAAAGAAGGCTTAACCGAGTTGCAATACATGCGCAAATACGGAGCTTTTGAAGTTGAAAAACACGGCTATAAAAAGAATGAAACACCGCTTACAGAAGCACAATTAAAAGGTTCTAAAACGGATAAAAAGACTGGTCTCATCAGCAAAAACGGTAAAGCTATCGGCGTTATGGTAAAAGGTAAAGCCGTTGTTGGTTTCCCGACACCTTCGCGAAAAAACGAGTTTTATTCGCAAACTATGGTCGATTGGAAATGGCCAGAATACGCCATCCCTACTTATATTAAAAGTCACATTCATAACGACGTTTTAGACAAAGCCAAAGGCGAATATGTTTTGGTGCCTACCTTTAGGTTGCCTACACTAATCCACTCGCGTTCGGGTAACGCCAAGTGGTTGGTAGAAATATCTAACAGGAATCCCATTTGGATGCATCCTAAAGATGCTGCCCGTTGGGGTTTTAAAACAGGCGATTTGGTTAAACTCAATACCGATATCGGCTATTTTATAGATAAAGTTTGGGTGACCCAAAGTATGAAACCCGGTGTTGTGGCTTGCTCACATCATATAGGCCGTTGGCGCAGACCACAAGATAAAACGGGTAACCGTTGGGCGACCAATACCGTCAATATTGAAGGCGACGGTAAAGGGGGTTGGAAAATGAATACTATTTCGGGAATCAAGCCCTTTGAATCTGACGATAAAGATTCTAAACGCATCTTTTGGAAAGATGGCGGCGTGCATCAAAATATAACCCATGCTGTTCACCCTGACCCTATAAGTGGCATGCACAATTGGCATCAAAGGGTACGTATAGAAAAACCGGCAGCAGGTGAAAAATATGGTGATATTTTTGTGGATACCAATAAATCGCACAAAGTGTATAAAGAGTGGTTGGCTATGACACGTCCGGCTCCCGGCCCTAATGGGGAACGTCGTCCGTTGTGGTTTAAACGTTCCTTTAAACCTGACGAAAGTGTGTATTATATTGATAAGAAAACTTCTTAATTAAAGTGATACGATCCGTATCACTAAAATTAATTACATTTAACAATGCTAAATAAGATTTTCCCTTTTTTAAATTGGTTGCCATTAACTAAAAAAACTTGGCGCTATGATATTGTATCTGGCTTAACAAGTACTGTTATAACAATACCTCAGGCTATTGCTTTTGCTTTAATTGCAGGATTACCGCCTGTTTATGGATTATATACTGCAATAGTTACGCCACCTATTGCCGCTTTATTTGGGTCATCGTACCAAATGATTACAGGATCAACTACTGCCATATCAATATTAATTTATGCAACTTTATCAAATTTTATAAATCCGGCAAATAATATAGAGGCTTATATTTCACTTTCCATAGTATTGGCCTTTTTGGTTGGATTTTTTCAATTGATTATGGGCTTACTGCGCATGGGGAAATTAGTTAATTTTGTGTCACATTCTGTTATTATAGGTTTTACCGGCGGTGCAGGAATTCTAATAGCTTTTAAACAGCTTAAAAATGTATTTGGTTTAGCAATCCCTCAAGGCTCTCCTGTGTTTGACATTATCAAATATCTAGTCTCACATATTTTTGAAATTAATTGGTACGTTTTTACGGTTGCTATGGCAACTTTGCTTCTGGCATTATTAATAAAGTACGGTATTAAACCCATTTCTCGCTACCATATGTTAATAGCTATAATTGCCGGAAGTTTTTTAGCTATATATCTTGGTGCCAATCAAGTTGGTATAAAAACAGTTGGAGACATACCCTCTCATCTTCCTCCCTTTAGATTACCTGATTTATCATACTCAAATATTAAAAAATTAAGTTCAGGTGCATTTATCTTAGCATTATTTGGACTTGTTGAGGCTGCTGCAATCGGCAAAAGTATAGCCTTAAAAACACATCAACATATCAATGGTAACCAAGAATTTATTGGACAAGGTCTCTCTAACCTAATTGGAAGTTTTTTTTCATGCTATACCGTATCCGGATCGTTTACAAGATCGGCTGTTAATATGCAAGCCGGAGCTAAAACACCGCTGTCGGCAATTATAGCTTCTGCCGGTTTGGTTGTTGTACTTTTAGTAGGAACAAGTTACGCCTCTTATCTACCAAAAGCCGCAATGGGGGCCGTTATTATACTGGCAGGTTATAACCTAATAGATTTTCATCAAATAAAACAGATTTTAAAGAGTAGTAAACGAGAGAGTGTTGTTTTATTTATTACACTAATAGGTACACTTTTTTTCGACTTAGAATTTGCCTTGTTGGCAGGAATAATAGCTTCATTTTTCTTCTACATGGAGCGTACATCAAAACCTAATGTAGCCACTATGGGACTAAATAAATCCGGTTTTTTTATTAATCTATTGCGCGATACTTCTGCAAAAGAATGTCCACAACTAAAAATAGTTAGAATAGACGGCTCTATTTATTTTGGCGCTATAGAAACTATTTCAAATTATTTTGATAAAATTGATGATAAAGAAGATAATAAGCATTTATTAATAATTGCCGATGGTATTAATTTTATTGATTTAGCCGGGGCAGAATGGTTAATTCACCAAGTACAAAGATGGCGTCAAAAAGGAGGTGCTATTTATTTTACAGGGATGAAATTAATCAGTCAGGATGTTATTATAAAGGGCGGTTTTTATGATAAAATAGGTGCCGAAAACTTTTTTAAAGATAAAAATTCAGCTATAAAAAGCATCTACAAAAAATTAAACGCAACTGTTTGCAATAGTTGTAAAGCGAAAATATTTTCGGAATGCAAAAATTCATAACGTGATATTCATCACCTAAGTAAGGTCTTTTATCGGTAATTTTGCCTAGAACTTGACATTTTAAACAATTGTTTCAAAAATAAATTAATGAATTTAGCTAGAATTTTTCCTTTTTTAAATTGGTTACCTAACTATAAAAAAAGTTGGTTAAAAGGCGACCTTACCGGAGGTTTAACCGTTGGTATTATGCTTATTCCGCAGGGCATTGCTTATGCTATGATAGCCGGTTTACCCCCTATTTACGGACTTTACACAGCCATGGTTCCTCAATTTGTATATGCCCTTTTTGGAACCTCTCGTCAATTGGCCGTAGGACCAGTGGCTATGGATAGTTTAATTGTGGCTTCGGGTGTTGGGGCTATTGCAGTTGTTGGGTCAGAACATTTTATTGCCTTAGCCATACTTTTGGCTTTATTAATGGGTATAATGCAAGTGGCATTTGGCCTTTTTAAATTGGGATTTCTAGTCAATTTTTTATCGAAACCTGTTATTAGTGGCTTTACCTCAGCGGCAGCTTTAATTATAGGCCTCAATCAGTTAAAACATTTACTTGGTGTAAATATGCAACGTAACAATCAGTTACAATATTTGGTAATTGATGCCGTAAATCATCTTAAATTAATCAATTGGCCTACCTTTATAATTGGTACTCTAGCCATTGTAATATTGGTATTTTTAAAACGCTACTTTAAAAAAATTCCTGCGGCTTTAGTCGTTGTCATTTTAGGTGTTTTGGTTGTAAAAATCTTTAATCTTGACCTATACGGCGTTAAAATAGTGGGGACTATCCCAAAAGGATTACCCCATTTTAAGATACAGCCTATTGACTATGAAACACTTAAAAAATTAGCGCCTGTTGCTTTAACCTTAGCTCTAATAGCCTTTATGGAAGCTATTTCAGTTGCCAAAGCCATAGAGGCCAAACACAACGATTATAAAATAAATGCCAATAAAGAACTTATCGCTTTAGGGTTGGGAAATATTATTGGCTCATTATTTCAAAGTTACTCCTCAACTGGCGGTTTTTCTAGAACGGCTGTGAATGACCAGAGCGGTTCAAACACACCTCTTGCTGCCATTATTTCGGCTATTGTAGTCGCTTTAACTTTGCTTTTTTTAACACCTTATTTTTATTATTTACCCAAAGCTGTTTTAGCTGCCATAATAATGGTAGCTGTATTTGGATTATTAGATTTTAAGGTTCCTCACCAACTGTGGAAATATACCAAAAGAGATTTGATTATTCTGAATATCACCTTAATAATTACGGCAACTGTTGGCATAAAAGAAGGAATAATAACAGGAGTTGTTTTATCGTTAGGTATGTTAATTTACAAGTCAACCAAACCCCATGTGGCTATTTTGGGAAAAATACCCAACACTTATTTATACCGAAATATAAATAGGTTTAAAGATTTAGAAATTTTTAATGATATTTTAATTATTAGATTTGATGCGCAACTTCACTTTGCAAATACCACTTTTTTTAAAGACGTCCTTTATGGCGAGGCTGCTAAAAAAGGATCTGGCTTAAAAACTATAATTATTGACGGCGAGAGCTTAAATAATTTAGATAGCAGCGGTGTTTATGCTTTACAAGAGGTCTTAAATCACTTTAAAACAAAGAATATTGAGCTTTATTTTTCGGGCTTAAAAGGGCCTGTAAGAGATACTATTTTTAAGTCGGGCATTATTTCAGAAATAGGCACACAACACTGTTTTATGAGTATTCAAGAAGCGGTAGATTATTATAAAGAAAAGAAATCCGATAAACATAAAACTAATTATGTAAATCAGAGAAATCACAATTAATGTAATACACATCACATTAAAAAGAAAAGAGTTAACTAATTTAGACCCCATAAAAAGAATTAAAAACGATGAAAGTAGAACAATTATTTACCGGATGTTTGGCAGAAATGGCCTACTACATTTGTAGTAATGGCGAAGCTGCTATAATTGACCCTTTACGGGAAACCGAGCCCTATATTAGAATGGCAGAAGCAGATGATGCCAAAATTAAATATATTTTTCTTACACATTTTCATGCTGATTTTGTCTCTGGACAATACGATTTGGCTCAAAAAACAGGAGCCACTATAGTCTTTGGCCCTAATGCCACAGCCGAATATAAAATATATAACGCTACCGATGGCGAACTCTTTAAAATTGGGGACATCAATTTAAAATTATTACACACCCCGGGGCATACCATGGAGTCGTCTTCTTATCTTTTAATTGATAAAGATGGTTTTACACCTTATGTCTTTACAGGAGACTGCTTATTTATAGGTGATGTAGGACGGCCTGATTTAGCGGTAAAATCAGATTTGACTCAAGCAGATTTAGCCGGTCATTTATTCGATTCGTTACGCAACAAAATAATGACATTGCCAGATGATATTATAGTATATCCCAACCATGGAGCTGGCTCGGCTTGTGGTAAAAATATGAGTTCGGAAACTTATGATACACTTAAACATCAAAAGGAAACTAATTATGCCTTACGTGCCGATATGACAAAAGAAGCGTTTATTAAAGAAGTTACCACGGGCCTAAAACAACCCCCGCAATACTTCCCAAATAACGTTCGTATGAATAAATCTATCAACACAAGTATTGATACCATTTTGCATAAAGGCACCACACCTCTTGATGCCCCTACTTTTAAAGAAATGAGCGAGCAAAAAGATGTATTAGTTATAGATACTCGCAGTAAAGAAGCTTATACCGAAGAAGGCACTGTACCGGGTGCATGGTATATTGGCATTGACGGTAATTTTGCCCCTTGGGTTGGCGCTTTAGTGAAAGATATTAACCAGAAAATAATTTTTATTGCCGATGACGAACTCCGTGTAAACGAAGTAGTTACACGTTTTTCAAGAGTGGGTTACGACAATACATTGGGCTATTTAGCCGGTGGTATTATTGCCTGGAAAGAAGCTGGCTTTGAAGTAGATAAAATTAATTCTGAAACGGCTTTTGGTTTTGCCGAAAAATTGAAAAAAGGAAAAATTGAAAAGGCCTTAGACGTTAGAAAAGAGACCGAATACCTTTCTGAACATGTTGTTGGCATAGAAAACTTCCCATTAGATTTTATTAATCAAAATTTTGCAGAAATTGACGACTCTAAAGCATATCACTTGCATTGTGCCAGTGGTTACCGCTCTTTAATTGCTGCTTCTATATTTCAAGCCAACGGTGTTAAAAAGGTTACCGATATTCGCGGTGGTTTTAACGATTTAAAAGAAACCGACCTGAAATTTACTGAATATGTATGCCCTACAACATTGTTGTAAATCACAATTAAAATAATTTTATTACTTTTAATTATTATAATGTTTAATCGTATTTGTAATGAACTCCTATAAAAAATTGTTTTTCACCATTCTGTTTTTAAGTATAACATCTCTTGGAATAGCTCAAAAAAACACTAATAGTGTTATTAAAGATATAGATCCCTATAAATTAAATACAATTTTGAATAATCAAGATGTGCAACTTTTGGATGTTAGAACTCCAAATGAATTTAAATCAGGACATATAAAAGGGTCAGTTAATATAAATTATTACGACCAAGACT
>Ga0114931_10012158_pt1 | contig 10092 bp, 9 predicted proteins | sample 2SBtaG_FD_89579 | JGI IMG/M metagenome (GOLD analysis project Ga0114931, IMG submission 89579) | Deep subsurface microbial communities from Kolumbo volcano to uncover new lineages of life (NeLLi) - 2SBTROV14_V59a metaG | ecosystem: Environmental > Aquatic > Marine > Volcanic | place: Kolumbo... | reverse complement strand
CCGCAGGGTGGCGAGCGTATCCTGCAGGCACTGACCGCGCTAGTTGAACAGACGGTTCATCCCCCACTCGACCTGACTCTTGAGCGGGTCGTAGACGACGAGGAACACCAAAAAGACAAGAAAGATCTGGAAGGTACTGTGAAACAAGTAATCGGTGAAGGTACCGACCCACATCACCGTGATCCCGTCGACCAGCACGAGCAGCGAGGCGGAGACGGCCAGGGTCGCGAAGTGGCTGAACATCTCGTGCAGGTCGAGCAGCCGCGACATCACCAGCGTCTGGTACAGGAAGTAGATCGCGACCGCGGTGAACAGCACCGAGAAGGGCGGCAGGGCGCCCTGCATGACCACGCCGCGGCTCGAGATCGGCAGCCCGGTGGGGTCCACGGGGGTGGCGACGATGCGCGCGAGGTGCTCGAGCAGGGTGAGCACCGCGGCGGCGCCGACGATGACGAGGAGGTAGCGCAGGCGGACTTTCTCGACGCGGAGCTCGGAGTCCCGGTAGGCCTCCCACAGGCGCCACAGCACCAATCCCATCCCGAGGAACGCGAAGGCGCCGCCGACGATGGAGGGCGGCGTCGGGCGGCTCGGGTCGTCGTAGAGCAGCAGGTGCGCGCCGGCCGTCGCGGGTGCGACGATCATCGAGGCGAGGAACAGGCTTTGGATCCACGGCGTCCCACGGGGGGCGTCGACCCGCTCGATGAGGCGCTCGATGGTCCACAGGGCGAAGGCGGGCACGAAGATGCCGGCCATCATGTAGATCGCCCGCAGGGGCTCGAGCCCGGGGAGGAGCGACAGCGCGAAGGCACCGTAGGCCAGTGCGATGCACCACCCCAGCCCGAGGAAGGCGACCCTCCCCCGGTCGTGGCGATCGACCCACCACGCGCGGGTCGAGAGCGCCGCGGCGATCACGCCGACGAGCATGTAGAGCAGTGCGGTCATGACGCTCCTGTCGCCCCAATCTATCGCGAAGGGGGTGCAGCACGCGCCCGGAGCGCCGGGGACCCTGGTAGGCTCGCGGCCGTGTCGGACCTCCTTCGCCAGCTTCCCGCCGTGCACCGCGTCCTCGCCGACCCGCGCGTGGCGGGGCTCCCGGAGGCGGTCGCGAAGGCGGTGACCCGGCAGGTGATCGAGGATTTGCGCGGCCGGCTGACCGCCGGGACCCTCGATGCGGTGCCCGACGTACCCGCGCTCGTGGCGGAGCGGGTCGTGGCACTCCTCGGACCCAAGACCCGGCGCGTGATCAACGCGACCGGGGTGGTCGTGCACACGAACCTCGGGCGTGCGCCCTGGTCGCCCGAGGCGGTGGCCGCAGCGACGGCGGCGGCCGGGTACTGCGCGCTGGAGGTCGACCTGGAGACGGGCGAGCGCGGTGGACGCCTCGCCGGGGTGCGCGCGCTGCTGCGGCACCTGACCGGGGCCGAGGACGCGCTGGTGGTGAACAACGGTGCGGCGGCGGTGCTGCTGGCGCTCACCGCCCTGGCCCGGGACCGCGACGTGGTGGTCAGCCGCGGGGAGCTGGTCGAGATCGGCGGCTCCTTCCGGATCCCGGACGTGGTGACCTCGGGGGGTGCGCGGCTCGTCGAGGTGGGGACGACCAACCGCACGCGGGTGGACGACTTCCTGCGCGCCGTCGGACCGGAGACCGCCCTGTTCCTCCGGGTGCATCCGTCGAACTTCCGGGTGGTCGGGTTCACCGAGGCGCCAGCGCGGGCCGATCTGGTCGCCTGCGCTCGCGACGCTGGGCTGCTCCTGGTGGAGGATCTCGGAAGCGGCAGCCTCGAAGGCGGCGACGGCGAGCCCTCGGTGCGCGAGGCGGTGACCGAGGGGGTCGATCTCGCGCTGTTCAGCGGGGACAAGCTCCTCGGCGGGCCCCAGGCGGGGGTCGTGGTCGGGCGCGCCGAGGTCGTCCGCGCACTGCGACGGCACCCGATGTACCGCGCGCTGCGGGTGGGCAAGGTGACCCTCGCGGCCCTGGAGGCGACCCTCGCGGTGCACGCTACGGAGCAGCCGACGCCGGTGGACGCGATGCTCGCGACCCCCTTCGACGTGCTCGCAGCGCGCGCGGAGGCCCTGGAGTCCGCGCTCGCCGCCCGGCAGATTTCCGCAGAGATCCGCGAGGCCACGAGCGAGACGGGAGGCGGCGCCCACGCGGGGCTCGGCCGTCCGAGCCGGGTCGTCGCGCTGATGTCCTCCGATCCGGACGCGCTGGCGCACGCCCTGCGGAGGGGCGATCCGGCGGTGGTCGCGCGGGTCGCGGACGGGGCCCTGCTCCTCGACGTCCGAACCGTCGCGCGCGCCGAGGTGGACGCGCTGGTGGTGCGGGTGGCCGCGGCGTGGTCCGGGAGGTAAGGGAGCGACCATGACTCAGGGCTTCTACGAGCAGCTCGGCCTCGATCCATCGGCGTCTCCCCGGGAGATCCGCGCCGCCTACGTCCGCGTGGTCGGCCAGATCAAGCGACGCCGCAAGGCCCTGCTGGAGCAGGGGGGCGACACGACCCGCCTCGACCAGCACCGCCGGCAGATCGACGAGGCGTGGAGCATCCTGTCCGACCTGGTGCGTCGCCGCCGCTACGACGCGTTCCTCGCCCTGCAGCAGGGCGGGTGGACCTCGGACTCCGACCCGGTGTGGAAGCGCGCCGCGGGCGCCCTGGTGCACCCGGCCGCGGCCGCCGCTGCCGAGGTCCTGCGGGTGGGCACGACGCTCGGCGTCGGGGCGCTGCCGCCGGCACCGCGCACCGCCGTCGCCGATTCGGTCGAGACGGAGGTCACCGCGCACCGCACCCAGCCGACGGTCGTGCCGTCCGCGCAGGATGCCGACGACGAGGGTTCTGCCGCGGTGGTGCCGTTGCCCACCGCGACGAGCGAGCCGCCGGGCGCGTCCCTGCGGGTGGTCGACGGGGCGGAGACGAGCGCGCCGGTCATCGTGATGCCGGCCCCCCAGGCGCGCAGGCTCGATCTCGACGAGGACGGGCTCGCCGATCTGGTCGACCAGCACGGCTACTCGGGCACCCTGCTCCGCGAGGTCCGCCAGGCGCGCGGGCTGTCCCTGCAGGACATGTCCGACAGCAGCCGGATCAGCGTCCGCTACCTCGAGGCCGTCGAGCAGGACGACTACGAGCGCCTGCCCTCGGCCACCTTCGTGCGGGGCTACGTCCGCGAGATGGCGCGGCTGCTCGATCTGGACGAGAAGCGGGTGGTCGATGGGTACATGCGGCGCTTCGCCGGCGAGGCATGACCCGGCTGAAGGCTCCGGCGGCCGAGGCGGGGCGCGTCGACGCGGTGGTGGCCGCCACCTTCCCCGAGCTGTCCCGGTCGCGGGCCGCGGCGATCGTGCGGGAGGGGGCGGTCTGGGTGGACGGCGAGCCCGTCGGCAAGCCGTCGGTGAAGGTCGAGGCCGGGGTGACGCTCGTCGTGGAGGTGCCCGAGCCAGCGCCCGCCGAGGCGGTCCCCCAGGCGCTGCCGATCGCGGTGGTCTACGAGGACGCTGCGATCGTCGTCGTGAACAAGGACCCGGGGATGGTGGTGCACCCCGCCCCGGGCCACCCGGACGGCACCCTGGTGAACGCGCTGCTGCACCACATCGACGACCTGTCTGGGATCGGCGGCGTGCAGCGGCCGGGGATCGTGCACCGCCTCGACCGCGGCACCTCGGGGCTGCTGGTGGTCGCGAAGACCGATGCCGCCCACGTTGCGCTCTCCGCGCAGTTCGCGGCGCACACCGCCGGACGGCGCTACCTCGCGCTGTGCCTCGGGACGCCGAAGGAGGCGGGGGACACGATCCGCAGCTTCCTCGCGCGGCACCCCAAGGACCGCCTGCGCTGGGCGTCGACCGACGGGAGCTACGGCAAGGAGGCGATCACCCACTGGGAGGTGCTCGCCCGCGCGGGCACGGTCACCCTGATCGGGTGCCGCCTGCAGACCGGGCGGACCCATCAGGTGCGCGTGCACCTGTGCGAGGCGGGCTGGCCGCTCGTGGGCGACCCGGTCTACGAGCGCCGGGGACGCCGGGCGCCGGCCTCGCTGCGGGACTGGCTCGCCGTGCACCCCGACCGGCCCCTCCTGCACGCCTGGCGGCTCACCCTGACCCACCCGGGTACCGGCGAGGTGCGCACCTTCGAGGCCGCACCGCCGCCGGACTACCAGGAGGCGCTGCGCGCCGTGGGGATCGGCTGGCCGCTCCCCTGAGTCAGTTGCAGGCGCTGTTCAGGCTCGGGTCGAGGGTCGGGTCGAAGACGAGCACGTCGACCTTGTCCGCCTGGTCGGCGACCAGCAGGACGTCGATGCAGGTGTCGGAGCTCGGGTTCTCGAGGCAGGTGGTGCAGCTCAGGAAGCTGCACAGGTCGAAGCCGACGTTGGCGCCGGCCGTGTCGATCTGGCCCGAGATCCGGATGTCCTGCAGCGACGCGCCGCCGTCGACGAAGGCCGCCTTGATCTCGGCGGAGGACAGCGTGATGTTGCCGGCTTGAAAGTCGGCGGGCCCGACGTCGAAGACCGGGTTGCCCGAGAAGTCCTGGTCCCCGAAGTCGTAGGGGGTCGTGCACGGATCCTGGACGATGTCGCTGGTGGTGCTGTCGGTGATGCCCAGGGAGGCAGCCGCGTGGATCGTGGCGGCGTCGGTGTTGACGTCTTCCACGTTCACCAGGAAGTACTCAATGTTCACGTAGGAGGACACCAGCGCGCCGATGTTCGGCGGCTGGACCCAGGTGACGTCGTTGTAGTCGATGGCGTAGGTGTTCCCCGAGAGCGACTCGGCGGGGAGCGGACCGTCGGCGGTGGTGAACTCCAGCGACTTGTCGTGGCCGCAGGCACTCGCGTCGAGGGTGTAGGTGGTGTCGGTGTCGAGCGGTGCGTCGGCCTCGAAGGTGGCGGACAGCCCGTTGCTCGCGAGTGTGGACGTGCCCGTGACGCCTTCCACGGACAGGGACCAGTCGTTCTCGCCGACCGCGGCGCTGAACCGCGCGGTGATCACCTTGTTCACCGCCACGTTGGTCTCGTTGTCGGTGGGGGAGGTGGAGTTGACCATGGCGGTGCACATGGTCGAGCCGGTGTCGCCGCCGCCCGTGTCGGTGGTGCCGGTGTCGGCGGCGCTGGTGTCGGCGGCGCCGGTGTCGGCGGCGCCGGTGTCGGCGGTGCCGGTGTCGGCGGTGCCGGTGTCGCGGGAGTCCACACCGAGCGTGCCGGTGTTGCAGGCGGTGAACAGCAGTACGGGAGCGATGAGCACGCAGAGGCGCATGGGGGGATCTCCTGGGGGCGCGGAACACCAATAGCCACAGCTCGAGGGTGAGCCGCAAGCGGTTTCGCGGGGGCGGGGCCCCGGCAAACGAAGCGGCCGGCCCCCGAGGGGACCGGCCGCGCTCGAGAGGTCAGGTCCTCAGCGGACGGCGCATGCCGAGGAATCGCAGGTGATGCCGTCGGCGCTGCACGGGTCGATCGGGTCGCCGACCGTACCGGTACCGGTGTCGCCGGTTCCGGGCTCGCTCGTCGCCTGCAGCGGCCACGAGGCGTTGGTGGCGTCGAGCAGCTCGCTGGCGTTCATCGAGTCGACCAGGAGGTTCAGGCAGCAGGCGTCGTCACCCGAGCCGGTGTCGCCGCAGGTCGTGGCCGTGGAGTCGGCTCCGCAGGGCTCGCACGCGATGTTCAGGGACGCCGCGATCGAGCAGATGGCGTTCGGGTCGCACGGGTAGTTCGGGTTGTCGACCTGGCTGCCGGTGCCGTCGTCGTAGGTGGCCTGGTCGCACGGGGCCGGGCTGGTGCTCACGAAGGGCACGAGCGGGCGGGTGTCGATCTTGCCGGCGAGGGTGGCGCCGGAGATGTAGCTGCCGTCCGGACCGAAGGCGCCCGAGATCTGCAGGTGCTGGATGTCGACGCTGAAGCCGGCCACCGAGATCGTGGTGTCGGCCGGACCCGCCGAGAAGTACGGGTTCGTCGAGAAGTCCGGCGCATCCGGGAAGTTGATCGTCGGCTCGCACGCCTGGAAGATGTCGGACATCGAGCCGTCGGCGGTGTGGGCGCCGCCGGCGCGGGTCGAGTCCTGCTCGCCGAGGGCGCCGAGCATCACGAGGGTGTCGTTCTCGGCGTCGACGTGATCGACGCCGACGATGACGATCTGGTCGAGGTAGTCGCCGATGATGTCGCCGACGCCCTCGGGCTGTACGAAGCGGCCGGAGGAGAGGTCGAGCAGGTAGCTACGCCCGTCCATCGCGTGGCCACTGGTGTCCACCGCCGTGCCGACCTCGGAGGTCGTGAAGGACTGGGTGACGCCGGTGGCGCAGGAGTAGTCGATGGTGATCGTGTAGGTGGTGCTCGGGGCGAGCGGGCTGTCGGGCGTGAGCACGAGGGTGTCGCCGTTCCAGTCGCTCGAGCCGCTGACGTCGTTGCCGTCGCCGTCGGCCACGGCGAAGGAGGCGCTGTCCTCCTGGTTGTCGAACTTCACCTCGATGGTGGTCCGGTAGTAGGCGTCGGTCGCGCCGTCGGCCGGGAAGGTCGAGATGATCGAGTTGCTGCACGTGCCGGTGTCGGTCGTGCCGGTGTCCTTGCCGCCGTTGCAGCCAAGGGCCGCAACGAAGACGAGCACGCTCACGGGGAAGCGCTTCATGGGGTTCTCCTCCACTCCGGATGGGGTAGCGGGGACGAATACCCGGAGCCGAGCAGCCCTGTCAACGAATATCACCCCCCCTTGACGGCTCTTGGCGCCTTGCGGGGCAGTTCGCACGTGCCTCGCGCGCGCGGGGCGATCAAGATCCGCCGGCGGGGGCCTGCTCGTCCGCCGAGACACGGTAGGGGCGCACGAAGGTCTCCTCCTTGGGGGGGGAGCCGGCGGGGGTCTGGAGGATCCGGGCGAGGCGCTCGGTGGGCCTGGCGTCGGGGTAGTCCTTCTTCAGGGCGTCGTACATGCCCTGGGCACCGTGGACGTCGCCCCAGGCGTGTAGCGCCTCGCCGCGCAGGGCGAGGGCCTCGGGGACCCGCTTGGAGCTCGGGTACTTCTCGAGCAGCGTGGTCGTGCGCATCTTCACCGCGCGCCAGGCGTCCCGCCGCGCGTAGAAGTGGGCGACGAACCACTCCTTGGAGGCGAGGCGCTCGCGGCACTTGTCGAGGTAGGTCTCGACGTCGCTCTTGTACTCGGAGTCGGGGAAGCGCGTGGCGAAGCCCGCCCAGGTGGTCAGCGCCTGCATGGTCGCCGTCTGATCGCGCCCGGCGTACTTGGGCGCACGGCGGTAGACCGACAGGCCCTCGCGGTAGATCACGTAGTCGAGCTTCTTCTGGCGGGGATGCAGCCGCGCGAAGTCCTGGTAGGCCAGCCGCGCCTGCTCGTAGTCGCCCTTCTTGAAGTTCAGGTCGGCGATCGCCAGCTCCGCGAGCACCGAGGCCGGGTCGTCGCGGTGGTAGTTGCGGACCTTGTTGAACGCCTCGAGGGCCTTGTTGTAGTAGCCGCGCTTCATGTAGCGCATGCCCAGCTCGTACTGCTGCATCGGGGTCAGGTCGGCGGCGTGCGCGACCGGCACGACGGCGAGCCCGAGGAGCAGCATCAGGACGAGGCGACGCAGCAAGGGACCTCCATGGGAGCGCCGTGCAGCCCGAGACCGTAACACGAGCCCTTGCCGGGCGGCTGCCTCGTCACTACCCATGGGGACGTCCCAGCGCACCCCGGAGGTCACCGTGGCCGAGTCCACCGAGCGGGAGATCCCAGTCAACTTCTCGTCCTTCGTGATCTCGCTCGCGAGCTCCGCGATGGTCAACCTCGGCGAGATGCCCGATCCGGTCTCTCGCGAGCGCAGCATGGATCTCGACCTCGCCCGGCAGACCATCGACCTGCTCGGGGTCCTGCAGGACAAGACGAAGGGCAACCTCGACGACGAGGAGGCGCAGCTCATGGAGTCGGTGCTCTACGACCTGCGCATGAAGTTCCTGAACAAGCGCGAGGGCACGCAGGACGACTGAGCGGGGGACCCTCCGTGTTGCTGCTCGCCGCTGGCCGGCCTGGCCCTCGCATCGCCATCCGAGACGACACGCACCCGTCGAGCACGCTGGCGGTCGCTACACGGTCGGGTCCGTCGACTTCGGCGACAACACGGACGTGCGCCTGTATGGCGGGCGCCGGGGGCTCAGCTTCGTCGACGCCCGCGCGTGGGCTGCCCGTGAGGGACGGTCGGTGCTCGCCCTGACGAACGGCGGGATGCTCGGGTGCCGGGATGCGCTGTATCGGGACGGCGTGGTGTCGAACCTGTGGACCGCGCCGGCTCCCGAGCTTCCGGCGGGGACCGAGGGTCGGATCAGACGGTCAGGCCGCCGTCGACGTCGATGCAGCGGCCCGTGAAGTAGTCGCACTCGACGATGAACTTGAGCGCCTTGTAGATCTCGGTGGGCTTGCCCGCGCGGCGCAGGGGCACGCTCTTGAGCATCTGCTCCAGCACGTCGCTGCGCATCCCCTGGAGGATCGGCGTGTCCACGAAGCCCGGAGCGATGGCGCCGGTGCGGATGCCGTAGCGGGCGAGCTCACTGGCCCACAGCTTGGTGTCGGCGACGAGCCCCGCCTTGGCGGCGGAGTAGTTGGTCTGGCCCACGTTGCCGTAGCGGGCGACCGACGAGATGTTCATCACGACCGACGGCTTGGTACCGCTGTCGATGACCGCACAAGCGAACTCGCGGGTGCACAGGAAGGGCCCGGTGAGGTCGACGGCGATGACCGCGTTCCACTGGTCCAGCGACATGGTGCGGATCTTCTTGGTCTCGCGGTCCTGCTTGACGAGCAGCCCGTCGCGGAAGATGCCCGCGTTGTTCACGAGGCAGTTCAGCCCGCCCAGGGCCTCGGAGGCGTCGGCGACGAGCTTCTTGACGTCGGCCTCCAGCGCGACGTTGGCGTGGAACCCGACCACCTTGCCGGGCAGGTCGCGGCCGGCCTGCTCGACTTTGGCGATGCCCTCTTCGTCGAGGTCACAGAAGGCGACGTCGGCGCCGTCGGCCGCCAGCGAGAGGGTGAACGCGCGACCCATGCCCGAGGCCCCGCCGGTGACGAGGGCCTTCACTTCGGAGAGTTCCATCTGCATCGCTCCTGGTGGGTGGAAAGGCGTGCGCAGTAACCCGTCGGCGCTGGCTGCGAGGTCGGGCGGAAGACGGCGGTGGCGGCTCCGGGCGAAGGTACCGGGCCTCGGCGAAGGTGCCGGGCTGGGGGCCCTGGTGCCGACGACTCCGAGTGGCCCGGCGATCGTGCCACCGGGCCGATCAGGCGCGCGAGACGCGCGCCTGGAGCCCGGAGCCCCTGCCGCCCCGCCTACCGAGGGCGCTACGGCGTGGCGGCGAGCTGCTCTCCGGCGACCGCGTACGCCTTGTCCAGCGCGGCGTGGATCCCGCTCTCGTCCGTTCCACCGCCCTGGGCGAGGTCAGGACGTCCGCCGCCACGTCCACCGACGAGCGGGGCGATGGCCTGGATGATCTTGCCCGCGTGGATCCGCTTGCCGGCGATGTCCTTGCTGGCGCCGGCGACGAGTTGCACCTTGCCGCCGTGGCGCGCGGCGAGCACCACCACCGAGGTGCCGAGCCGGTCGCGCAGGCGGTCGACCTGCTCCTTGAGGTCCCCGTCGAACTCGGCGGCGAGCACCTTGACGCCGCCGAACTCGCGCGCGTGCTCGAGCAGGTCGCCCGCGGCCCGCTTGGCGACCTCGCGCTTCGCGGCGTCCAGCTCGCGCTCGAGGCGCTTGCGGTCGTCCTGCAGGCGCTCGACGGCGTCGAGGACCTGGTCGGGGGAGGTGCGCAGCTGGCTGGCGACCTCCTGGAGCTGGTCGACCTGCTCGCGGACCCAGGCGTGGGCCCCCGCGCCGGTCTGGGCCTCGATGCGCCGGACCCCGGCGGCGATGCCCGTCTCCGAGGTGATGTGGAACAGGCCGATGTCACCCGTGCGGTGCACGTGGGTGCCGCCGCACAGCTCGATGGAGAACCCGGGGATCTCGACCACCCGGACGCGCTCGTCGTACTTCTCGCCGAAGAGCGCCATCGCGCCGAGCTCGCGGGCCTCGTCCAGATCGCGGACCGTGGTCTGCAGCGCCGTGTTCCGCAGGATCTCGTCGTTCACGAGCTTCTCGACCCGCTCGATCT
>Ga0114931_10012157_pt1 | contig 10093 bp, 8 predicted proteins | sample 2SBtaG_FD_89579 | JGI IMG/M metagenome (GOLD analysis project Ga0114931, IMG submission 89579) | Deep subsurface microbial communities from Kolumbo volcano to uncover new lineages of life (NeLLi) - 2SBTROV14_V59a metaG | ecosystem: Environmental > Aquatic > Marine > Volcanic | place: Kolumbo... | reverse complement strand
TGATCTCGGTCTCGGGCAGCGGGCGCGCCCGCCGGACCGCCTCGGGATCGCCGCCGGCGGCGCGAATGTCGTTGAGAATCCATTCGTCGTGGCCGATCTCCTCATCGGCGTAATAGATCAGAGACTGGCGCAGATGATGCAGCCGCTCCGGTAAGCACGACCCGCACAGCATGAACAGGGACGTCGTGTGGCGTACATGATGGTAGGCCTGGGTAAGAAAAGCCAAATAGGCCGGCTTGTCTATGTTGCCGGCGACGCCGTCCTGGAGAAGGGGAATGGCGAGAAACGCGTTTCGCGCCGTTTCGGTTTCCTCCGATAGACAATCGAAAAAACTCATCCTGACCTCCGCGTTCCATGCTTATCGTTGGCGGCATCGGCGGTTCACTCGATGCCATAGGCAAGCCCGATCGCCTTGCGCCGCAGTCCACCCCCCGACCCGACCAGGCCGTTGGCGGGGGTGAACGGCGCGCCGGCGGCGAGCCAGCGCCCGATTCGGGCATAGTCGGGCAAGCGGCCATTCGCCGCCGCGACCGCCGCCGGAACCGCCGCGGCATCGCCGGCGGCGACGACGACGGCGGTGTTGCGCTCGGCGCCTTCGCCGAAGACCGCGGCCTGGCAGATGGCGGGCTCGGCGCTGAGCTCGCTCTCGACCCAGGCCGGGCAGACGTTGCGGCCGAACCCGGTGATGAACACGTCCCTCTTGCGTCCCTCGACGTAGAGGTAGCCCGATTCGTCCAGGCGCCCGAGGTCGCCGGTGGCGAGCGGCTCCGAGGCAGGCAGCGGTGCCTCCCCCAGATATCCCCGGCAACGGCTTCCCGTGACCAGAATCTCGCCGTCGCCGGCGATGGCGACGCCGACGTGCGGCAAGGGCCGGCCGACCGAGCCGGGCCGGTTGCCCCGCGGCCCGTTGACGGCGACCACCGAGGCGCACTCGGAAAGGCCATAGCCCTGGAACACCGGCAATCCCGCGGCCGCCGCGCGTTGCAACAGGCATTTCGCCACCGGGGCCCCGCCGACGGCGAGAAAGCGCAGGGAATCCGGGAACGCCACCCCGCTCGACCCGGCCTCGACGAGCGCCTTCAGCATCGCCGGTAACAGGATCGCGGTGGTCGGCCGCCACGCCCGCATCGCCCGCACCATGGCGATCACGTCGAACTCGCTCGACCCCGAGAGGCCGACCGAGCCTAGCGAGGGCACGACCGTGCAGGCCCCCGCCAGCAGTGGCGCGTAAACCCCGGCGACGTTCTCCAGCAAGGTCGTGAGCGGCAGCACCGCGAGGTGGCGGTCGGCGGGCGTGACCTCGATCACCTCGATCAGCGAGCGCGCCACCTGCGCCATCACCGCGGCCTCGAGGCAAACCCCCTTGGGCGCGCCCGTGGTGCCTGAGGTGAAGGTGATCTTGGCGACCTTCGGTGCCCCCGCGCCTGCCGCGCGTCGGCGCAGGCATATTCGGGTTCCGGCGAGCGATAGGACGGGCCCGGCGGCCTCCGATGCCGCCTCGACCACCACCCCCACCCGGTCGAGAACATGGCGACGCTGTTGGGGCGAAAAGAAAAGCGGCAACGGGATGCAGGGAATACCCGCCGCCAGGGCGGAGAGATCGAGCACCACCCAGGCCGGCCCGTTGTCGAGGGCGAGCGCGATCGGCCCCGGTCGCAAGGCGAGAAGCCGCTCGCGCCAGGCGGCGACCAGGCCGGCGAGCTCGGCCCAGGTCAGCGATCCCCGATCACCGATCAGAACCGTCCGCGCCGGCGTCGCCGCGGCGCCGCGCTCGAGGGCCTCGAGGATCGGGTTCACGCCGGTTCGCAGCCGGTCGAGCGATCCGCCAGGCATTCGACGCCGTGGCGCGAGGGCGCCAGGGCCGCGAGCGCGTCGCCGGGCGACAGGCGCCGCACGCCGTCCCGGATTCGCCCCGCGAGCACGGCCGGGGCGTCATCGTAATAGCATCCCCAGCGGCTTCGCTCGGCGCCCAGGCGGGCAGGATCGGCGGGCGCGAGGCCGAGAAGGGGGATGCGCAGACGGGCGAAGCTGTTGCGCACCCGGGCGTTGGCGGTGAACGCCACCCACTCGAAGCCGGCGTCGTCGAGGAGCCCGGTGGTGAGAACGATGAGGTGGCGCGTCATCCCGGGGTGGCGGGTCGCCAGGTTGCCGAGCTCGACGATGTCGCGGCGGGCGACCGGCGCCCCGGCGGCGCGCCCGATCTCGCGCTCGGCGGGCCGGTCGAGATAGCGCTCCAGAAAGAGCCGTCCCGTTGCCGCCGGGCGCACGCCGACCGTGGCCCGGGGGGCCCCGTCGCCATCGACGATCGCCAGGATGAGCGGCATGAAGTGGGTGACCCGGGCGCCATAGCTCGCGGCGAAGGTCTGGTGGATGAACCCTTCCAGGCGGCGCCGCTCGGGGTCTCCGGCCGCGGCGACGGCGAGACGCCAGCCGGGGGCGCGCGCCCCCAGCCGGCGGCCCGCAGAACCCCCGGCTCGCTCGCGCTTCGCGCCCGACCGGCGCGCCCCCACGGCGCGCGTCTCTGGCGATGGTGCAAGACGGTTGGCCGAGCCCATGGGGGAAGACGTTGGGGAAGTTGCGCCCGCGGTGACGGCAGCGATCCTGCGGTGCGCTTCCTGACAGCACCCTGACGGCGCCGGTCGTCGCGATGACGGGATCCGGCGGGGCCACTCCCCCGCCCGCGCTCAGCCCAGGGCCTGCGCCAGGTCGGCGATCAGGTCGTCGGCGTCCTCGATCCCGACCGAGAGCCGGACCAGGCCGTCGTCGATGCCGAGGGCGGCGCGCATCTCGGGCGGCACCGAGGCGTGGGTCATGATCGCCGGGTGCTCGACCAGGCTCTCGACCCCGCCCAGGCTCTCGGCGAGCGCGAACAGCCGGCAGCGCTCGAGGAAGCGCTTGGCCGGCTCGAGCCCGCCTGCGAGCACCGCGGTGACGATGCCGCCGAAGCCCGCCATCTGGCGCCGCGCCAGCGCGTGCTGCGGATGGCTGGCAAGCCCGGGGTAGTACACCCGCGAAATCTTGGGGTGGGCCTCGAGCCACTCGGCGATCCGGAGCGCGTTGGCCGCGTGGCGCTCCATCCGGATAGCCAGGGTTTTAAGACCGCGGAGCGCGAGGAAGGAATCGAAGGGCCCCGCGATCGCCCCCACCGCGTTCTGGAGAAAGGCCAGGCGCTCGGCGATCTCGGCGTTCTCGCCGACCACCGCGATGCCCCCCACCATGTCGGAGTGACCGTTGAGGTACTTGGTCGCCGAGTGGACCACCACGTCGAAGCCGAAGTCGAGCGGCCGCTGCACCCAGGGGGTGGCGAAGGTGTTGTCCATCACCGCAATGGCGCCGTGGCGCCGCGCCGTGGCCGCGACCTCTCCGAGGTCGACCAGCTTGAGGAGCGGGTTGGTGGGGGATTCGACCCAGACCATCCGGGTCTCGGGGCGGAGGGCGGCGGCGAGCGCCCCCGGCCGGCTCATGTCGACGAAATCGAACGATAGCCCGGCCGAGCGCCGGCGGACGTTCTCGAACAGGCGATAGGTCCCGCCATAGAGGTCGTCCATGGCGACCACGTGGGCGCCCGATTCGAGCACGTCGAGCACGGTCGCCGAGGCCGCCAGACCGGAAGCGAAGGCGAACCCGGCGCGCCCGTTCTCGAGGTCGGCGACGCAGCGCTCGAAGGCCATCCGGGTCGGGTTCTGGCTCCGCGCATACTCATAGCCCTTATGAACCCCGGGGCTCTCCTGGACATAGGTCGAGGTGGCATAGATCGGGGTCATCACCGCCCCGGTGGTGGGATCGGGCGCCTGCCCGGCATGAATGCTGCGGGTGGCAAAGGCGAGACGGTTCGATGGCTGCGACATGGGGGGACCCGGGTGATGGGGAGGGCGCTCGGTGATGACTAGGCGCAAACGTAGGCCAAGGCAATGGTGGGCACGCCGGGTGCGAAGGCAAGCCGGGGTTTCGAGAAACCGGCGGCGAAGGTGGCGTGGGAGGATGACAGATTCGGTATGAAACCCACTCCCGAGGACGCTCGGTGGCGCCGCTCACGAAAAAGTGATCGCCTCGTGAGGTATCAATTTGTGTCCGAATTGGTTAAGACCAGTAAGCAGTTCGTCCGCGAACCTTTGCCAGGGCGATTAACCCCAACAAAAAAAGGGGAGGTCTGGGAATGCTTTTGTGCGGATTGTATCGAATATCTTTGTTCTCGACCGATGGAACGTCACCCGAAGACTCAGGCATCGTAAACGCGCGGGGTGCACGCTGCTTCGGATCTCGCCACCCCCATGGTTTGAGGCATTCACCGAGACGATCGGCAAATTCGAGCCGCCGCGCCTCGGCACGCCTTTCGAGCCGCAACGGCGCCCGTCTTTCGGTCCGGCCTTGGGGCGCCGCCGTCGGTCTCGTCGTCGTCATGCTCGGCGGATGCAATCCCTACCCGGAGCTGCCGCCCCTGTCGACTCGCACCGAGACGAATGTCGCCGTCGCTCCGGACAAGTCCACGGCGCTCGGCACTGCGATTCTCTACGCTCAAGAGTACCGCAAAGACGTCGAGAAGCTCCGCAATACCAGGAGCTTTACGCGAAACGCGACGGGTGCCCTGTTGTTCGGCGGCGTGGTGGCAACGGGGGCGGCGGTCGCCTATGACGCGACCCGCGATCTGATCGTCGGGCTGGGTCTCGGCACCGGGTCTGTTTACGGCGCGGGCACCCTCTACAACCCGCAGGTGTTGGAGCGGCTCTATTCGCGGGCCGCGACCACGGTCGCTTGCGTCGAGAACGCGGCCTTCGAGGCCTATGCGGCCGGCAACAGCGTGCGGGCCCGCAAGGCACAACTCGAGGAAAGCCTCGGCAGCCTTGATGCTAAACGGCAGGAAATCGAGGGTGCGATCAGTCGCCTGACGACTGAACTGCCGTCGATCGAAGCGGCCCTGCAAAAATGGAATACCTTGTATCCGAATGAAGATTCCCTCGATCCCCTGGACGAATACAAGAAAAATTTGAAAACTTTGATGGATAATCTGGGTAGCGCGAGAGAAAAATATAAGGATTCCTACCCTGGAGTGCTACCGCAGATCGAGAACTTCTCGGAACTCGTGAAGGTTTCGCAAGGCCGGGTCGGTTGGCTCGAAGATGTGCAGAAGAGGAAGCCGGAGTTGAAAAAATTCGTGAGTGATACGAAGAAATTCATCGCCAAGGCTAGCGGCCTGCCCGAGCCCACGGCCGATGCACGAAGGGCCGCCGAGGCCGCCATCGCCGCCGCGGAGGCCTACCAGACCGGCGAAGACCAGTTCGCCGCTAACGTGATTGTCAAGATTAGGGCGATTGACCGCGAGGTCAGTGAGCAGATTGCGGCGTCGCAGCCCGATCTCGATGCGGTGATCGGCGCCGCCCAGGGCGTCGGTGCGACCGGTCTCGGCGCCGGGAACGCGCTCGCCCAGCAATCGGAGGCCGCACTTCGGGCGATGCAAAGCGCGGCGCCGCCGAGCCCACCGCAGACGGTTGCGGAGATGCCAGCGCTACCTGGAGAGGCTCCTGAAATGGAGGGTCTGGCTAGCGTTTCCCCTGAAGGGGAGGGTCTGGTTAGCGTTCCCCAGGATTTGGCCGTGTTGTTCGGCAAGGTCAAGAAGCTCGATGCCGAGATCGCCAAGGTCGCGACGACAGCGGAATCGCTGTTTCGCAAGATCAGCACCTCCCGGAATACGATCGAGGGATACAACGCCAAATTGGCATCACTCATGAACGATGCGACCGCCCTCACGAAAACCCTCCAAGAGCAGACGCGGAACCTCGTACAGGCGGTGACCGGGGCGGGCGACAATGCCGCGCTCAAGAAGGCGCTGGAGCAATGCAATCTCACCCTTACCGATCTGGCGGCGCAGCCGCTGACGGTGGCGCCCGGCAACACCGTCGAGCTCGCAAAGAAGAAACCCTACACGATCACCGTCTCGGGCGGCGAGGGCCTGATCGTGCCCCGCTGGCTGGGGGAGGCCCCAGCCATGATCCGAATCGAGTCCTTCCCCGGCGGCAAGAACCGGCACGTGATCCGCCTCACAGCCGATGGCGACTTCAAGAAGGCCTACACGCTGCAGATCGGCGATCAGGCCGGGGCGTCGATCCAGGTCAGCGTCTGCATGTCGGGGGGGTCGCCCTGCGTGCAGCCGGCCGGTTGAGCGGGGCCCCTCAGGGCTGCGCCTCGAGCCACGCTGCGGGGCGCCCGAAGGCCGCCTTCGGGCACCCTCACTTCATCCTTCGCCTCAGGTGGTTGAGGAGGTCTATGGGGGTGATGAGGCCGAGGAAGGTGTCGGCCTCCATGACGATGGCGACGTGGCCCTTGGCGAAGATGGCGAGCAGGGCCTCGATCGAGGCCGAGGCCGGCAGGGTCTCGAGGCGGGTGGTCATCGCCGAGCGGACGGGGTCGCGGAAGCGGTTCTCGTCGTCGCCGCAGACCCGCATCAGGATGTCGGTCTCGTCGACGATGCCGACGATGCGGTCGTCCTCGAGCACAGGGAGCTGGGAGACGTCGTAGAGCTTCATCCGCGAGTACGCGGTGAGAAGCGAATCCTCGGGGCCGACGGTGTAGTCCTCGCGCTGACCGTGGCGGCGGGCGATCAGGTCGGCGAGGTCGCCGCGGGCTTCGCGCTCGACGAAGCCCTGGTCGATCATCCAGAACTCGTTGTACATTTTTGAGAGGTACTTGTTGCCGCTGTCGGGCACCAGGGTGACACCCGCTTAGCCTCGGTCTGCTCGCGGCAGTAGCGCAGCGCGGCGGCGATCAGGGTCCCGGCCGACGACCCCACCAAGAGGCCCTCCTTGGCCAGCACCTCGCGGGCGACGGTGAAGGCTTCGGCATCGGGGATGGTGTAGGCGCGGTTCACCAGCGAGAGGTCGCACACCGGGGGGATGAAGTCCTCGCCGATGCCCTCGACCAGCCACGAGCCGACCTCGTCGCGCACCCGCCCGGTGGCGACCGCCTCGGCGAGCACCGAGCCTTCGGGGTCGGCGAGCACGATCTCGACCTCGGGCGCGACCCGGCGCAGGAAGCGGCCGATCCCGGTGAGCGTGCCGCCCGAGCCGACGCCGATCACCACCGCGTCGAGGTCGTGGTTCATCTGCTGCCAGATCTCGGGGCCGGTGCCGGTCTCGTGGGCGAGCGGATTGGCCGGGTTGGCGAACTGGTTGACATAGAAGGCGCCGAGCTCGGCGGCCAGGCGCTCGGCCAGGTCCTGGTAGTACTCGGGGTGGCCCTTGGCTACGTCGGAGCGGGTCATCCGGACCTCGGCGCCGAGCGCGCGGAGGTGAAAGACCTTCTCCTGGCTCATCTTGTCGGGCATCACGATGATCAGCCGATAGCCCTTGATCGCGGCGACCAGGGCGAGCCCGAGGCCGGTGTTGCCGGCGGTCGCCTCGACCACGGTGCCCCCCGGTCGGAGCGCGCCCGAGCGCTCGGCCGCCTCGATCATGGAAAGCCCGATCCGGTCCTTGATCGAGCCCCCGGGGTTCTGGCTCTCGATCTTGGCGAACAGCCGGCAGGGGCCGGTCTCGAGGCGGGCGAGCGCGACCATCGGGGTGTCGCCGATCATCGCGAGAACGTTCGGGTGGGCGGTCATGATCGCTCTCCGGCTCCGGGCGGGTCCTCTCGGTAAGAACATGGCGTCCGCCAAGCCCTAGGCCATAGGCCAGTGCCCGCGGGGGCGCAAGGGCCGATGGCGTGGGCGCTCGACCCCGCGCCCCCGCGCCGCTATGGTCGCCGCGCCATGCGGGACCCTGAGAACCTGCGCGCCTACGGCATCCTCCTCCGCGCCGGGCGGGTGCTGATCGCGGCCGAGACCGTCGGCAGCGTCTTCTGCTGGAAGTTCCCCGGCGGCGGGGTCGAGCCCGGCGAGACGGCGCGAGAGGCGCTCGTGCGCGAGTTCCGCGAGGAGACCGGGCTCGCCATCCGCATCACCGCGCCGCTGCACGCCCCGGGCACCCTGATCAGCCCGTGGACCGGGCGGCCCTACACCCCGGTCTTCTTCCGTGTCGCGGCCGAGGGCGCGCCCCGGGTGCCGGCCCACGAGCCGGTCGAGATCTTCTTTACCACGCCCGAGAAGGCGCTCGCCAGCGGGCTGATGGCCGAGCCCGAGCGGGTCGCGCTCGAGATCGCCCTTCAGGCGCGCCCGAGATAGGCCGCGAGCTCGGGCACGGGCGGGGCGTCGAACAGCGCCGGCATCGGGCCGACGGCGAGGATGCGGCCCTCGTTCAGGAAGGCGGCGCGGGCGGCGATGCGCCGGGCGTCCTCGGGCTGATGGCTGACCAGGATGACGGTGAGCCCGGCGCTTCGCCTGAGCGCGTCCACCAGATCGAGCATCTCGTGGCGGAGCGCCGGGCCCAGCGCGGCGAAGGGCTCGTCGAGCAACAGCACGGGGCGGCGGCGGACCAGGCTGCGGGCGAGCGCGACCCGCTGGCGCTCGCCGCCCGAGAGCTGGCGCGGCAGGCGCTTCTCCTTGGCCCCGAGGCCGACCCGGGCGAGCGCTTGCGCGACCCGGCGGCGGCCCTCCGCATCGAGCCGGAGTCCGGGGTCGATGCCGAGACCGACGTTCTCCTCGGCGGTCAGGTGGGCGAACAGGTTGTGCTCCTGAAAGAGGGTCGTCACCGGGCGCTCGGCGGGGGGCAGGTCGGTGACCTCTTGCCCGGCGATCCGGACCCTTCCCGAAAGCGGCCGCTCGAAGCCGGCGATCAGGGCGAGGAGTGTGGTTTTGCCGGCGCCGCTCGGGCCGACGACGGCGAAGCACTCGCCGTTCTCGACCACGAGGGTGAAGCCCATCGCCATGTCGTCGTAGCGGTAGCGGACATCGTCGAGCTCAACCCTCGCCACGGCCGCCCACCACGCGCTCGACGGCGACGAAGAGAAGGAGCGCGAGGCCGACCAGAACCAGCGCGGTGACCGCCGCCTCGTCGAGCCGATAGCCGCCGAGCCGCTGGTAGAGGAGAAGCGGCAGGGTCGCGTTCTCGCGGGTGCCGAACAGCGCCACGGCACTGAGATCGCCCATCGCCAGCGCCGCGGTGAGCGCGCCGGCGAGCCCGGCCGGGCGGCGGAGCGCCGGCCAATCGACCAGGCGAAAGCGGTTCCAGCCGGTGATTCGCAAGCTCGCGCACAAACGGTCGTGGTGCTCGGCCATGCGCATCAGGGTCGGGCCGAGCAGGCGAAGGGTGTAGGGCAGCCCCATCACCGCGTTGATCGCGACGACGAAGACGAGCCCGGCGCCGAGGACGTCGATCACCGGGATCAGCAAGAGGAACAGCCCGGCGCCCAGGACCTGCGGCGAGACGACCAGAACCAGCGAGCCCGCGAGCTCGACCGTCCCGGCCCAATGCATCCGCCGGCGGCGCATCCGGAGCTCGCGGATCAGGGTGAGAAGGCACCAGCCGAGCGCCAGTGCCGCCGTCCCGGCGCTCAGCGCCACCGCGAGGCTGCGGGCCGCGGCGCGCCACAGATCGCCATCGGCGAGGACGCTGCCGAGCGGCCCGGCAAGCCCGGCGACGACCACGGCGGCGAGTGGCAGCGTGACATAAAGGGTGGCCGCGGCGATCAGGGCGCCATCGCGGAAGGCGGCGCCGGGCGCATCGCGGTCGGGCCGGGCGACCGAGCGCGCCTCGCTCGGCGCGCTCGGCGGGGCGACGGCGAAGCGCTGGCCGATGCCGACGAAAACGCCACAGAGCGCGATCTGGACGAGCGCCAGGGCCACCGCCCGGCCGACGTCGAAGTCGAGGCGGAGCGCCTGGTAAATGGCGACCTCGATGATCGTCGCCCGGGGCCCGCCGCCGAGCGTCAGCACGACCGCGAAACTGGTGAAGCACAGCATGAAGACGAGGCCCGCAACCCCTGGAAGAACTTGACGAATCAATGGCCACTCGATGAGCTGGAAGAGGGCCCCCGAGGGCATCCCGAGCTGGGCCGCGAGGCGCCAGGTCTCGCCCGGCACCGCCGCCAGCGCGGTGACCAGGAAGCGGGTCGCGAGCGGCAGGTTGAAGAAGACATGGGCGATCAGGATGCCGGGCAAGCCATAGAGGACGCCGATCCTCGGGAGGCCGAGGACGGCCAGGACTGTGTTGATCCAGCCGTTGTG
>Ga0114931_10012156_pt1 | contig 10095 bp, 19 predicted proteins | sample 2SBtaG_FD_89579 | JGI IMG/M metagenome (GOLD analysis project Ga0114931, IMG submission 89579) | Deep subsurface microbial communities from Kolumbo volcano to uncover new lineages of life (NeLLi) - 2SBTROV14_V59a metaG | ecosystem: Environmental > Aquatic > Marine > Volcanic | place: Kolumbo... | reverse complement strand
TCGGGCGACCAGGTTCACCACCCAATACTCCGGGATTCCCGCCTCGGCATAAAGCGCCGCCTTGCCGCCAAGGTCGTCCCGCAGTGACGACTCCGCCACCTCGACCACGAGCAGCGGCTTCGTGGCTTCTGTCCCATAAGCTTCGAAGTCCGGGTTCGAGCAAACCAGCACATCGGGCTCTGGCTCCGAATCGAGCTCCGTCAATACGAGCGGATCTTCTTTGTAGACACTCGCTCTACCTTCGAGCCTCTCGAGGAAAAAGTTGAAGACGCGCCGGGTCGCGATGACATGGCGGCGATTCCTGGGGCTCACGTTCCAAACCGACCCGCGGACGAGCTCGACCCGCTCGATCGGAGACAAGATGCCCGTCTCCGCCATGAGGTGGTACTCCTCGACTGTAAACCGGCGCTGAGCAACAGTACGCGGGTCCGTTGCCATATTGGCCATATCGTCATTCTACCTCCTTAATAAGATAGAGACGAGAAAGCCGTCGGTTATCCTCCCTCCCCCGGCGAGATTACTGCGCATCTGAAACGAGCGACACCGACCCTCCGTGTTAGCTTTCCTCCGTGGACGGGGTCCCAGACCGAGCTCAATGATGTATCCCGGCGTCAAGAAGGGGGTAAAAGATCTCGAGACAGGATTAGCGATTTTCAGTTTACTACCCTGTTTCAACAATTGTTGAAAACCGGGTTCAATCCTGAAAATCTGGCTTTACACTCGTATGGAGCTATCGTTGACTTATCCAAACAAATATCGTATTCTATCGACGTTGACTCAGCGTTTATAAATGCAAGTATTGTCAATGAAAAAGAACGTCATCGCACTGCGAGTCAAGCAGGCACGCATCGCGGCCGGAATGACGCAGGACGAGGTGGTCGAGGCGCTCGCTGGTATTGGTATCTCCCTAACCAAGGGCGGGCTGTCGAAGTACGAGCGCGGCGGTAGTACACCGAAGCCCACGCTCATGCGCGCCCTGGCCAAGGTGCTCGCCGTGGAAACGTCGTATTTTCTGGAGGAGCCGAGCCTCGAGTTGCGATGGCTGGGGTTTCGCAAGCTGGCCCGCATGGGCAAAAAACGGCAAGAGCGAGTGAAGACGCTTGCCGCATCCGAGGTCGAAATCTTCCTGACGCTCCGTCGAGCCCTCGAGCCCGCGCGCGAAGACGTTGCTCCTCCACGGACGAGGGTGCAGCGGCCCGAAGACGCCGCAATGGCCGCCGAGTCGTTGAGAACACAATGGCGACTTGGCGACCAGCCAATCGAGAGTGTCACAGCCGCCATCGAGGACGGCGGAGGATTGGTCGTCGAAACTCGGAACGACGACGACGTTTTCGACGGCCTAGCGGGTTGGGCAAACGAGACGGTCCCTGTGATCGTCGTGAGTGCGGACGTTTCGGACGACCGACGAAGGTTCAGCCTCGCGCATGAGCTCGGTCATCTTTTCATGGATGTTGGAAAAGTCGACAAAGGGACAGAGGAAAAGCTTGCCCACCGCTTCGCAGCCTCTTTCCTAGTGACGGCCGCTACCGCGCGTCGTGAGCTCGGGATGAAGCGCAGACACCTCGACTTCCGCGAACTTGCAATGCTGAAGCAAAAGCACGGCTTGAGCATGCAGGCATGGATCCTGCGAGCAGCAGACCTGGCGATCATCGATCGGTCGCACGCGCGTGCCTTGCTTGCGGAGATGAGCTCCCGAGCGTGGCGCCGGCACGAGCCTGTTGAATTCGAAGGAGAAGAGCGCCCCCGGAAACTCCGTCAGCTGACTGTGAGAGCGCTCGCAGAGGGGCTTCTGACGCCTATGCAGGCGGAACGCATCTGTCCCGGAGTAACACGTGGGATCGAGGAACCTTCCGAGGAACCCGTCGGCCCCGTGGACGCGCGATCGTTAGTACGGCTGCCGAGGAACGAACGCGAACGCCTAATGGAGCAGGCGGCCGCGATCGTGTCGGACGAGTACGAAAAAGATGGCGAGCTAACCGGCTTCGAGACGCTCTCCGAGAAAGACCACTTTGACGACTCCTTCAACGCCTAGTCATCATCCGGTTAGGGGCGAGCTGTGGATGATCCGCTTCGACCCAACTCAAGGAGCCGAAATAGGAAAGACACGCCCCGCGGCGGTCGTCAATCCGAACTCTGTCGGGCGCCTTCCTTTGGGATTGTCGTGCCCGTGACCGGCTGGAAACGCCAATATGCTGCGGTCCCATGGCTCGTCCAGATCAAGCCAGCAAAGACAAACGGACTGAGAAAGGCCTCGACGGCAGACTGCTTCCAGGTCAAGTCCATCTCGGTGGCGCGGTTTGCATCAAAGCTCGGGGTCCTGCGCGCAAACGAAATCGAAGAAATCGGCGCCGCGATCGCGTTGTGCGTAGGCGCTTAGTAGAACATTGGAGATCAATGCATACATGATCGCGATATTTATTTTGACGGCCCGGCTGCTGCGAAAAACGCTGGAGAGCATGGCAACACCCTGCTCGGTGAAGGCATAGGGACGGCGACGCAGCGCCGTTCTCGCAGCGGGATTGGAGATCACATTCTGTGATCTCCAGAGTTCCAGCTCCTTCTTCGTCAGCTGGAAGACAGAAAACTCACGTTTGGGCCGCTCCGACCCTTCAGCACCCAGAGCTCGGCGTTCGGGAATGGCGATCATCCCGGCCGGAATAGCGATCTTTGTGCTTTAAACGAGCCCATTAATCCTCTCGGCAGCCGGGTACAATCGCCTCCATAGAATGAAGAGCCCAGCATGCCTCGGTTTCGAACCCGAGTGCGTCCAGGGACTTTTCGGTCAGGACACGGACGAGGTACCTGTTGAGCTGCTCCTTCGTCCGCACCGTGTCTACGAAGGACGCCGTTTCCTCCGGTAGCGACCCAAATTTCTTCCGGATGTGGCGCTTCAGTATTTCCCGCCGACCCGCTAACTCGCCCTCTTCTCGGCCATCGTCCCGAGCCGTCTTGTAGAACCTTGCCATCATTCTGCGCACGCCTCGAAATTCATCTCGTACGCACCGAAGCTTGAATCGCGCTTCCTGTTCCCGCGTCAGATCAAATAGAGTGTCGACGCAGTCAACTAACAAGTACCACTGTTCACCAAGCTTCAGCTCGCTGCACCTCTCCCGCATCCGTTCCTCGAGCGCGAATCCCTTTTTGGCAGAAACCCACATCACGTCGGACAAAAGGCAATCGAGATATTCGTCGAGCACGTCCTCCGGCTGCTCATCGATATGGGCCTCCAGTTCTCGTGGCAGCGGGCCGAAGGTTTCGGTGATCTGACGCTTGAGCGTCTCGGACTTTGCCTGGACGATACCTTCTCGTCTGCCCTCGATCCAAATACGCTCTTGTGCAGTGATGTCCGCTTCTTCCATTCAGAACTCCTTTCTCGCGACGAGTTGCATGAACTCTCCTCATCGCGGCGTGTCGGCCCCCTCCTCTGCACCGATCGCTCGATGAAACGCCCTGAGAACCCTGTCATTGATGTGATGCGGATTATCTTCATGAATAGCGCGCGCCACCAACGAGGCCCGTTTCTCGCTGATAGCTCCGCTCCGAACCAGATCCACCATCAGACCGAGGCCGCGACGCACTCGAACTCCAGCCTTGCGGCACACGCGTCGAAGAGCACGGTCGTTCGTGACACAACTCCACGCGCGCTCTCGGCAAACGATCCAACAGAGCCCATCCTAGAACGACAACGGTCCAGACTTGGCACCGGCCTCAACAAGGACCTTGGTATCGACATCGATCACCTCGATGCCCTGCTTTTTGCACTCGCGCTCAGAAAGATTCGCAACTGTCGCGAGGGTTTGTTCGAGGACGTGCACCCGGCCGATGTGCTCCGACGCGAGCGAGAGAATCGCTAGATCGCTCGCGACATAGTCGATGAGCACGTCAGCGTCCGCGAGTAGAAACTCGCGTTCCTCCGGCAACTATCGACCCCAGGACGTCGAAAGCTCTCGCATTTCCTTGTGGGAGATACGTAGAATCTCGGCACCGCGAGCGAGCGAAATAGCGCCTTTCTCGAGCGCTGCCCGCACGAGCCGAGAGAGGCGATCCTGTAGGAAATCGGTTTCCGACAACCCGTCGGGCTCACCGGAGCGACTCCAATCCAAGCGGAACTCACCCTGGCGCAGTTTCTTGGGCTCATCGACCTTGCGAAGGCCCGAGCCGAAGTGCTTCTTATGTTGACGCTGGAACTCTTTCCACACTCCCTTACCTTCTCGTCCGGATTCTACGAGACGGTGCAAGACAGTTTTGTAGCTGACGCGAAACATGCGTTTTACTTTTAGCACCCGCAGAAGCAGAGGCAGACCGCGGCTTTGCTCCCACTCCGACGCGAACCCGGGCTCCGGCAAAAGAAAACAGCTCGCAAAACGGTCAGCGTCGCGCTCCTCGTGCTCTTGTTCCTCGGCTCCACTACGTTCGTACGCGTCTTGATGGAGAAGAACGTGGCCAAGCTCGTGAGCGCTGGTAAAGATCCAGCGCTCGACCGAAATGCGGTCCCAGGTGTTGACGACGACAGCAGGGCCTCCACCATCCGGAGCAACGCTGAGACCAAAGAAGGCGTCGGTCTTCTTGTCCAACAGCAGAACTTTGACACCGTTGTCCTCGAGTAGGCCACAAATGTCGCGTACCGCTTGTTTCCCATCGAGACCAAGGACACGACGGGCCTCGCTCGCGGACCCCTCAGGGGTTAGCCTTCGGCCGACCAACAATTGGAGCGCAAACGGTTCGACGGCTCCGAGCTCGTTCTCGAGCCAGCTATACGCGCTCAACCATGATGAGACCTCGGCAAGAATCTGCTCCCGAGTGTTGACTCGCTTTTTCGCTCGGAACCGGACCCCCTCGAGCGGCGCGACCGAAGTAACCAGTTCCCGTAGGGGCGCATTCAGCGCCTTGGCCAGACGGGCGACGGTTGCAGAACGCGGCTCCACCTCGCCTCGCTCGATCTTGCCCAGCGCCAGTCGAGACAAATCGGCTCTTTGCGCAAGCTGCGCTTGAGTAAACCCCCGTTCGGCACGCAGCCTGGCCAAGTTGCTCGAGATGACAGATAACCCAGACACTCAGTGAGACTATACTTATTGACATAGCATGTCAATAAGTACTCTTTTAAACGAGGAGACCGAGTTTTTCTCGCGAGTAATAAGGCAGGAAATAAGGCAAGCGATCTTGCCTATTTCTTGCCCTATTACGATGGAGGCTCTAAACATTCTTAGGCACAAGTTGCGTCCCGTCCGTACCCCTCGGACTCGATCAACCCGAGCCGTTGCAGGTGAATCAGATCCTCTCGCAACGTCCTATCCGGTGGCGGGCTGGGCAAATCCCTGCCCCTGCGAAGCGGAAGAGTGGTTAGACCCATCGAGTCAGCCGTCTCCTGAATGGAAGCCAATGCGGCGCTCGGAAGACCGCGCAGGCTGCCTGCGCTCCCGAATGGCGTCGAAAACCACCTTGAACTGCGTGTCGTACTTGCGTTCCATCGAGTTGATCTTCTGCGCGAGCTCTTCATGATCCGCATCAACCGCATCAGCCGAACGAAAGCGCGCATGATGGCAACATTCACCTGGACCCCTCGCTCGCTTCGGGGAACGCTCGAAGGCATCGCGACACCCTGTTTGGTGAAAGCACGGGGTAAATAACGACGACCACCCCGCCTGATTTTTGAGATCGCATTTTGCGATCTCAAAGAATCGACCTCATCATGAATGAGCCGAAACATGAAGTCGTCTGGAAAGCGACTCAGGTTGCGGGTGACCTGCTCGTTGAGTCTGTAAGTCGGAACATCGTAGACCTTGGCGAGGTCACTGTCATTGCATCACCCTTTGTTTGCGGATGAGATAAAAGCACTTTTCGATGATCTCAAGTGAGATCGCGATGGCGTTGTCCTCCTGGCTCTCTCCGACGAGCACCTCGTCCTGTTCCAACTCCTTCCGATTAGCAACAGGCTGGAACGGGTTCGCCTTACCTTTTCGTGCCGCGCGTCACAGAGCGTCCGAGCGACCACGCGGCGCGCGGGACAGACTTCGTGTATCCTTTGACGTCATCCCGAACCGGGTCGAAGAGCTCGATGCGAGCGTTCCCGAGAAAGATAGCATGGTCAATTTCCTCGGCATGTGGCGCACTGCGAGCTCGAGTGTCTCGATGGGCTCCAGGCTGGCACACGCTGTGACATGGGACGCGACTCGGTCATGAAACTCCCCAACTCCAGGAGCGCCGCCGTCGATATCCGAGAGCTCCGCGACTACGTTTTGAGCCCTGACCACCGGCGCGGCCGTCACAAGGCCCGCGTCTTTGCGGCTACGCTCGGATTAACAGTCGAACACGCTGATCGGCTTCGATCGGCTTTGTTGGCGGCTGCACGCGAGGGCGATGCGGTTGCTGGGGACATAGATGAGTTCGGGCAGCGCTTCGTGCTAGACTTTGTAATGACCGGTCCGAACGGCACTGCAACTGTTCGGAGCAGCTGGATTGTGCGTCGTGGCGAAGATTTTCCGCGACTAGCCAGTTGTTTTGTTCTTTGACGAGGCTTGCCTGTGAACGCTGATATCGAGCTCCTTGACGTAGTCGCGTTGACCGAGGATTTGCCCGAGCGGCGGTTGCGACGCGGGCAAGTGGGAACGATTGTCGAAATCTTGACGCCAGGAGTGTATGAGGTCGAATTCAGCGACAACGACGGCCGCACTTACGCCCAGCTGGCACTTCCCGCTCGACAACTCATGGCTCTTCACGAGCAGCCTATCGCTGCGCGATGACGCCGTCGCGCCGAACGAGCGCAGAGCATTTCGAGAGCTCGCGGATTGGCGGCTCGGGGCGGACTTGGATCGGAGCTCCGACGAAGGCATCGTCTGCAAGATCATCCGCGCCAATCAACGGCCCATCATTTTTTTTGCCCAAGCGCCGCACGACGCCAGGTATTCCAACGGACGAAACGCTCGTCGATGTGGCAGACGCCATCGCAAGAAAACCCGGCATCCGAATCCAACCCTCTGGAGCCCTGGCTGCTAATCTGCCGCTGCGGTGGAAGGCTTTGTGAAAGGATTTCCATCGACGTCAATTCGTCCATCTCAGGCAGAGGCGAACTCGCCCCGCGCTTCCCCGGATAGTGCTCGCGACTCATGCGGGCTCGATCGGGGAATTAGGGTGTCCTCACCCGAACCGCTGTCGGGCCGACGACGAAAGGGGTTCTCGAAAGCTGCATGGATGATTGCAGGTCGCGCCCTGCCGGAAGTGTGTCTCCAAGACGACCTCGAAACGTACCGTTTCACACTCACATGCTGCCTGTGTTTTCCCCGCTCCGTCCGGCTCACTCTGCTCATCTAATTTGGTCCACCCTATTCGAGGACCGCTCGCCGTGTGGCCGCAGCGAGCCGATCGTCGAGAACCGCGACGGCGTCGTCGCGCTCCAGCGCGAGCGCCAGCACTTCCGTCTCTCCACGACCCAAATCGGTCACGAGACGCAGAGCGGCCGTGCCTGCCGGACCTTCAACGACAATCCAGTCGAGGGCTGTCGGGTCGGGAGCGCCCACCCCCATAGCTCGTCCTTCCGCGAGCTCGGAATCGACGGCGGGCGGAACGACAACCCGATCGGAGAGCTCGCTAAGAAGTTTGAACTTCTGGAGCTGGTGAAGGAGTGGAGAAGTGTCGCAGATGATTTCACGCAAGTCGCGTGTCCTCGGCCAGTTCGTCCTCCGTATCGGTAAAGGTATCCACTCCGTAGTCGGCAAGCTTCGTCAGAAACACCGCGCGCGGTATCCCGGCTAACTTGGCCGCGGCGCCAGACGAAATACGCCCGACCTCGTAAAGCTTCACTGCCGCCGCCAAACGAATCTCAGCACCAAAGCCCTCGGGGGTCGTCTTCAAGGCCACCAGGGTCTCATCGGGTACCGAGAACTTGAACTCGCTCATTTCAACTCCTACCACCCACGTTAACCGATCACGCGGCTTGCCACCGACCCCGTGAGATACCAAGCCTGTTTCCCGGTTCGCCAGGTTGCTTTGCGGACTTCATCTCGCCTCGGTTTTCTTCGTCGGAAACCACCGCATGTGATGGGCGCCATCACGTTTTTTTCGTATCGAGATATTGGCGCGGAGGCATGACCCAGATCCCCGCGACCTGTTTTCCGAAGTAGCGTCCGAAGTCTCGACGATCGCCAGTGATGAGGTGGGAGGCTTTTGAAGCGATAGCCGCCTGAAGGATTGGCTGGTCTTTCTCCTGGATCTTCACGTTAGTGGGCAGCTCGACGACACTTTCGGGAACGATGGAGAGCCGTCGGACAAGCGCTTGGAGGCGTTCGAGCTGCTCGTCATCGCTCAGATTACGACGAGCTTCCTCGAACGCGTAGGCCGACGTTACGAGCTCGACGTCCTCGAGCTTCCAGAGCTCAACGAGGCCGGCGTCTTCCCGGTAGGCCGCCGAGAACAACACGTTGGCGTCGAGGAACAGCCGATCCACAGAGCTGTCTCAGGTTGGCGGGCTCTCGTGCGGAACAGCGTCGGGGTCGAGGCCCAATTTCCTGACTTCCCGACGCGCTCGCTCATAGTCCTGTCGGTCAATCGCGTTCTCGAGGAGGAATGCTGCACGGCGCTCTTGGGAGTACATCTCAATGGGGAGAGTGACCGCGGGTCGGAGCAAGAGCCCTTCGTCGGTTTCCTCGACCAATACTTCCGTTCCTTCTTCGAGACCGTAGCGCTTGCGAAGCGTCGCCGGGATCACGACCGTACCTCTTTTTCCAACGCGCGTGACCTCCGACATTCCTCATCTCAGTGATTCTGATTATCCGATCTTCTGTCACATACCGCAAACGCGGTCGATACGCTGACAAGCCCCAGTGCGCCGTTTTATCTATTGACAGTATTTACTGTTAATACTATACTCTCTGTATGTCATCTCAGACCTCGGCTTCGAAGCGGCTCACAAGCTACCTCGACCGCCACGACCTGACCCTTGACGAGCTCGTCGAGTCCGCCGATCAGCTCCTCCGCGAGCTCGCGCCGAGGCAGTCCCGCTACAAAGTGACCGAGCGACCCGACGCGCGGACCATCCGCTACTACATCACCCAAAAGCTCCTGCCCAAGCCGGTGAGCTACGCGGGAGGGCGCGCCCGCTACTCCGGCGCACATCTCGCTCGCCTGCTTTGGATCAAAAAACTCCAGGCGGAGCACCACACACTCGCACGCATCGCACGCGTGCTCGACGCAGCCACGGACGAGGACGTCCTCCGCGAGCTCTTCCCCTCGGGCAAGCAACCAAGGCCAGCGCCGATGAAACGCGTCAGGCCGGAGCTCCTCGTGGCCGCCGCACCCACCGAAGCGCCCGAAATGATCCAACGCCATGCGCTCGGGCAAGGAGCCTCACTCGACTTGCCCGAACGCGTGCTGAAAACCGCAAGACTGAGAGCCGAGCTCGCCGACCAGCTGGAATCGTTGGCTCGCTCGCTCCGTGAAACTCCCGCCGAAGACAACGAAGGAGACAGCTCATGAACCTTCCCGTAGACATACGCGTCGACGATTACACCCTGGCCAGTAAGACGGAAGACTCGTTCACGCTGGGACACTACTTTGCATTCGTGGACGCGAAAGCGGAGCCCAAGCGAAGTCGTATGACACGACTGTTGGCAAAGCCGACCACGACCCACCGCGTCATCCCGCTCGTGGGAAAGCCCATCGCCATCGCCGGCATGACCCTCACCCCGCTAGAACGTGACATCGCGCCTCTCGGAGCCGTGGTAGCCGATCGCGATCTATACCGGGCTGAGCAGGACACCGTCTATCTGTTCATCGTCATGCCGAAACCCAGGAAAGGTCTCGAGCTCATCGTGCACTGCAACGGAGAGATGTTCACCCAGCGCTCGATCGAGGTCGAAGACGGTGTCGCCATGGAGAAACTCTCGATGCTGCTTCCCGGTAGCTACAGCGCCGAGCTCTCAGTCGATGGCACGCCGATTGGAACGCCCGTCGATTTCACCGTCGCGACGTACACGCGCGCGCCTCTTTCCAGACGATTGGTCTCCTACGAGCTCGACCGTAACAACGACGAGCTCCATTTCGCAGTGGCCGTCGAAAGCTATCAAGTCCCCTTCGATGGCGAGCTCGAGGTTTCACTCGTCG
>Ga0114931_10012155_pt1 | contig 10096 bp, 5 predicted proteins | sample 2SBtaG_FD_89579 | JGI IMG/M metagenome (GOLD analysis project Ga0114931, IMG submission 89579) | Deep subsurface microbial communities from Kolumbo volcano to uncover new lineages of life (NeLLi) - 2SBTROV14_V59a metaG | ecosystem: Environmental > Aquatic > Marine > Volcanic | place: Kolumbo... | reverse complement strand
GTCAGCGTGGGATGAATTTCGCGCAGATAGTAATCGCGCAGACGGGCCTGTTGATCGGCGTTCAGGTCCTCATAGTTGAAAAGACGCAGGCCATGTTCAGCCAGGGCGGGCAGGATGTCGTCCAACAGGCAGTCGCTTTGGGCGTCGAGCATGGGGCGGACAGCCTTGGCGATCAGGCGCAGTTGGAAATCGGGTGGCCAACCGCGTAAAGTCAGGTTGGCCATGCCCGCGGCCTGCTGGCGCTTCAGCCCGCCTACCCGCTTGCGGAAGAACTCGTCCAGGTTGCTGGAGGTGATGGCCAGGAACTTGAGCCGCTCCAGCAGCGGCGCGCGCTTGTCCAACGCCTGATAGAGCACGCGCCAGTTGAAGTCCAGCCAACTTAGCTCCCGGTTGTAGACAGCATCGGAGACGCAGAGTTCATCCAGGGAAAGGGTGCTCAGGTCAAAGTCCGGCGTATAGGCCCGCTCCTCCGGCATGATGACGGCGGGCTGAGCCTCATCTTTCTGGTGATGGCTCCCATTGCCGTTATGGGCTAGGGTCGAATTCTCCCTCCTCGACTCGGCCTGCGTCGCCACGATCCCAGGCTGGGGGGAAGAGAGACGCTCCGCTTGCGAGGTGGACGTTCGAGGCTTGACGACGCTTGCACTGCTCATTATTCTCTCCATAAAAAGGGATGTTGACTGGGGCCGGCCGTTGGCCTGGCATTTGTCCGTTTGCCGGGTGGGCCGTTTCGGTTTAGACTTGTGGCGACCCGGGGATGGCTGCATGGGCCAACCGTTATGACCATTATAGCATACCTTATCGTAGGCTTTCTCTGCAAGGACGATACGAATGACCGACTCTTTGGCTGATCTGGCAGGACTTTTGCTCACATTTACGCCGTTGTTGCTGATCATGTTGCTGGCTAACTGGGCCGAGCAGCGTCGAGAGCAGGGCAATCCCTACCAGGCGATGGCGTGGGCGGCTTATACGCTGACCTTTCTCACCTACCTGGTGGGCGTCTTCTTTGGGGTCGCCGTCCACTTGATCGCCAATACCCTCCGAACCCAACCCGATCTGCTGAATGAGATTTTCCAGTTTTCGGGTGGCGCCCCCCCGATACCCCTCGAATCCACGGGCCTGCTCAGCGTGGGCGTATGGCTGCCCTCATTGGTGGGGATACTCTTCCTGACGCCGCCGGTGCGCAGGCTGGTCGCGCGCATTGTCCCCATGGACGCCGAAAGTCCGGTCCACGCCGTGGCCTTATCCTGGACCATGCTGGTGGTGATCAATCTGACCTTCACCCTGGGCATCGGTCTGGGCAATCTGACCGACGTCCTGGAGGAGCAGGCCGCACAGACAGGAGCCAGCGTCATGATCCTGCTCTGGGTGCAGCAGTTGCTCACCGCGCTCCTGGCCGCGATCGGCGTGGGCTGGCTAACCCGCCGGCGCTGGTCCGCCACCCTGCAACGGCTTGGGATCGTGCGCCCCACGGCCCGCCAGGTCTGGATCGGCGTGGCCTGGGGGCTGGCCCTGGTCCCGCTGATCATGATGTTGGAGGCTGGGGCCGCAGCGCTGGGCTGGGCGCCCAGCCCAGATGTGGATGCGTTGACACAGGAACTGCTCGGCCCCCTCTTCACGTCGCCGTTGGGCATCATCACCCTGGGCGCGGCCGCGGCCCTGGGCGAGGAGACCCTCTTCCGGGGTGCGGTCCAGCCCCGTTTTGGGATCGTGCTCACAGCCATGCTCTTTGCGCTGTTGCACAGCAACTATGGCCTCACCATCTCCACCCTGATCGTCTTTGTGCTGGGGATGGCGCTCGGCTATCTGCGCAACCGGCACAACACCACCACCTCCATGATCACCCACGCGGTCTATAACATGACCCTGGGGCTGATCGCCATGGTGGGCGCGTCCATGCTGAATGTATAAATAGGCGACCGGACGATGCCTTTCATTTTTTTTCTTCATGAGGTGATCCATGTCTGTTCGTCTTTCTGTCGGCTCACTGCTGTTTGTTTTCGCTCTTTTCCTGGGCGCCTGCGTCCCAGCTACGGAGGCGCCGCAGGGCGCGCGGCCGACGGCCCCAACCGCCAGCGTCTACGCCCCGCCCACGCCGTCCGCCACCCTGCCGGCTGCATCATCGACCGCATCGTCGACCGCTGTCCTGACGCCGGCCGAGATCTACGCCCGGGTTGCGCCCACCGTGGCCTACATCGAAACTGACTACAGCACCGGCAGCGGCTTCGTGGCGGCCCATGGCGATGATCACTATGTGGTGACCAACATGCACGTCATGTGGCCCCAGGACCGGGCGCGCGTCGTCTTCCCCGACGGAACCGAATACGCCGACGTCCCTCTGGTGGACTGGGACCTGATGCTGGATTTGGCCGTGCTCGGTCCCATCGATATCGATCTGGCCCCCGTTCCCCTGGCTGATGGCGAGGGCTTGGTCATCGGCAGCCCGGTCTATCTGATCGGCTATCCCAACGAGAGCCAGCACTTTCCCCAGCCTGCCCTGGTTCACGGCCTCATCTCCCGCCTGCGCCAACAGCCGGAGAGCGGGCTGACCTACTTTCAGACCGACGCCCCGACCATGGGCGGGCAGAGCGGCGGCGTCCTCCTCTCGGACCGGGGCGAGATCATCGGCGTGACGGGCCTCGCGTTTGGGGACGTCTTCGCCTTCGCCACCTCCAGCGCGGATGTCGCGCATCGCATCCAGGGCATGATCACGGGCGAGAATGTGGACGGCTTGAGCCGGCGCATGTTGCCCACCCACTACCGGTGGCGTTTGCCCAAGGTGGAGTTGCAGAATCTTTACGACACCCGCGCCTATGTGGTCGAAGATGCGTCGGATTTCACCCTCCAGGTGGAGGCCACAAGCGAGAACGATATCGGCCTTTACCTGACGGACGTGGAGGGGACCTTTCTCGCCACTGCGGACGAGATGGTCACCGGCTCCGAGGTCCTTTCCGTCACCAACGCTTATCCGGGTCCCCTGTTTCTGACTGTGGAGCAATATGACCCCGCGCCGGCCCAAGTGCGCGTCAAGGCCAACGCCAAACTAGCTCCCATCGAGGACGAGGACGATAATCGAACCATCGAGGTTGGTCCCGCCTTTGCCGGCAATTTGGACTATCCGGGGGATGTGGACGTCTTTCAGATCGACCTGGAGGCTGGGCGCCCCGTCACCGTCACCGTGCGTTCGGAGTTGGTCGATGCCGAAGTGATCGTCAGCGCGCTGGATGGCGATGACAACGACTACGGGTATGACGATGACAGCGGCGGCGGTCCCTTCGGCACGGACGCGCGCCTGGTCTTCACCCCGACGCACGACGGGACCTATCTGATCATGGTGGATGATGCGGATGCCTCGCGCAATGGAGGGTATGTTTTGAGCGTGGTGGGTGGGGAGTGAGGGGGTTTTTTGATAGAGGTGTGTTCAAAATGAGTTAGGCCCAACCTCCCGGAGGTTTTCAACTCATTTTGGAATCATCAAAAATGTTGGGTTGACATTGGTTGATTTGCCGGTATAATGTAAACATAAACAGGTTTCTTTAACATAATTTATTTGGCCGGTACGATAGTTTCACTATTCGCTGCGTCCATCGGGCGATATAACATTGATGGCATCACCTTAATGTGTTGGGGCGCACCCTTGCGGTCGTCCGGAGCAGGCAGATGCAAGGCTATGCCCTTAGCCTGAAATATTGAGATGATACCATTGATATGGATCTGAGTTCCCCAATGATTGACACTCAACGTTACAGGCGGGCGGCAGACAACATTGTGTCGCGTAGCCTGGGACTGCGCACCGGCCAAAACCTCTTGATTTTAATCGATGCAACCTCGTTGCCAGTTGCCGATATTCTAGCTGAGGTGGCGTTGGACCTCGGCGTCTCAGCTACCACGATCTATATCCCAAAAATTCAACAGCAGCATTTTCGTACAGGCGATCATTTGCCGACGCCGTTGGACCTGGCTATTGGCGAGGCCCATGGCGTCTTCAGTTGTCTATCGCCGGATGCCGAGTGCACCGCCTTTCGCACAGCAGTCGTCACCACGAGTTGCGGCAACGAGCGGCGAACGGTCCATGCGCCCGGATTCAACGTTGATATCTTGCCGTACATGGATGCTGATTTCGACCTCATCGAACAACGGTGTGAGCTTGTCGCCCACGCCCTCATGTTGGGACGGCGGATCAGGCTGGACACCTATGGTGGAGATGGGAGCCTTTACACCCTTTTGGCCGATCTCGATGGACAGGAAATGCCGCCAGGGATCAGCAATGGCCGGATTCAAAACAGCGAATGGGCCAATTTGCCGCCAGGCGAGACCTTTATTGTTCCTGTCGATGGGGAGGGGAAATTTGTGGTCAATGGCTCCATTCCTGGACGCGTCTTTACCAGAGGCGAAGAGTTGATCTTGGGCTTCGAAGACGGGCGCTGTGTTGATGTTCAGGCGTCCGCGCCCAGCATTCTCCATTATTTCCACGATACCCAGATTGCCCCGGCCGAAGCGATGGGCGACGCCAACTGGCGCAATTTGGCCGAGATCGGATTTGGCATGAATACGATGATTGATCGGTTGTTCGGTATCGAACTGCTCGATGAGAAAAAGGCCGGCACAGTTCATGTGGCCCTTGGGGCAAGCGATCTGCTGGGTGGGCGTATTCACTCATCGATTCACTGCGATTTGGTGTCGCTGAATCCGACCGTCTTTGTTGATGGCAAGCCCATTCTCGATCATGGCGAATGGGTTCTGAATGCAGACGATTGGTTGCTGGACTATCGAACCATTGAAATCCCTGGTGATTGGTGGGGAAATGTGAAAGGTCTCCGGCGTAGCGGCAGCCGCGTTATCGAGACGGATGGACGTCTGTATCGCGTTTGGGGGACAGGCTTGGGGCGGACAACCACCGTTTCTGTGGGTGACGCTGCAACGGCGGAACTAGCGTTGCAACTGTACCGCCTGCTGCCAGACCGCGCATCCTGGCTCGCAAAATCGGATTTCCTCCAGGCGGCCTTGGATATGAGCATTGCGCCTGAAGAGGCGCTTGGGGTTTTACAGGTGATGGACCGATACGGTTTGGCTCGGTTTCAGAAGGAGTAACGAAAGTGGCCCCCAGATCTATTGTAAAGTCGCCAGGCATACCGGAATTTCTCGTTTTTGTTGACGAGGAGTTGAAACACACGGTTCGTAGTCATACAGAGCGGCTAGGGTTTGATGTTTATCGGGTTGACTTTTCGGCGTGGAAATTGCGCCTGTCCGACTACACCCCGGTCATCGTCGTCTCTGAGGCGGACCTGCGCCAGCCAGTTCTGGATTTAGGACAGAGTATCTCGGATGTCATGCGCATTTGTCATACGGTCAATTCAGAACGGACGCTAATTGTGCTCGTGCAAGGTGACGGCGCCGTATTACGCGGTTATTTTCAGACCTCATTCTACCAGGTCGCCATCATTGACAGAATCGACCAGCAGAGAGTGATGGACTCCCGAACAAAAGGCGTCGAATTGCTACGATGCTTGAGTAGACAATTTTCCTTATCCGCTCTATCTCCCTATGAGACCAGTAAACCCGTAACCGGCTCGCGATTTTTTGGCCGCGAGTCGACTGTCCATCGTATCCTTACCGATGCTGAGGCGAATTACGCCGTCATGGGAATCCGTCGGATCGGGAAGACCTCTTTGTTGCGGGAAGTGGAGCGTCGTTGGATCGATCGACTGCCAGCCGGGAGTGATGCGGGTACTACTCAGCGAGTGATCTATATGGATCTTAGCGCCATCAAGTCATCGAATGAATTCATGCGTGAAGTGGTGAGAAAATTGCAACCGCGAGAATTGGCGCGTGTGGGCCACCGGCGTTTTCCTCTCTATTTTCCCGACTTTCTCAAACGAATGAGTCATCAATATCATGGGCCGATATTTTTCCTCCTTGATGAGTTTGACTCATTGCTCGCTAACCATTCGTTGGATACGCAGTTGCTCGATGTTCTGCGCGCGTCCAGCAATAGCGGCTATGCTCGTTTTATCGTCGCCGGTTTTCGTGACTTGCTGCGCGCCAGCACGGATCTTGATTCACCTGTGTTCAATTTTGCCAAACCGCTGCGCCTGAAGGAATTTACGCGCAGTGAGACCGCGACGTTGATCATCGATCCGATGCGCAACCTGGGTATTCAGTTTCGTCAACGCAATGAGGTTGTCGATCGGATTTTCGAGGAGACGGCAGGTCAGCCCAATTTGGTTCAATACTACTGTGCGACGATCATTCAACAGCTTGATGAGACGAACCGTCGGGAAGTATCGCCAGACAGCCTGTTTAGTGTCCACGAAAATGAAGATCTGCGCGCCTTTATCCTGAACACTTTTTGGGATAACACCAATCATCTGGAAAAGGCGATAGTTTTTGGCGTTATTTCCAGCTATTTCCCCAAGGAACGCCAGTTTGACTTGGAGGCTATTGATCAGGCTCTGGTGGAACGCGGGGTTCACGCCCCCCTCATTGATCTGGAAGAAGCCTGCCGCAATCTTGTATTGGCCGGCACCTTTGCTCAGACTGGACGCCACTATCATTTCGCAACGCCTCTTTTCCCTAAACTGCTCGATGAGACTCATAATATAAATTTTCTGTTTCGCAAGATATTGCAAGAGGGTATTTGGTAACTTGTCGTAAGCCAGGGGGGGCTGTGGTCCAAAATTTTTGGGAGCTAGTCCCTTATCAGGGCAGTTTATCTTTTAAACGCGTACGTATTCGCCATTCGACGCGAATTCACGAGATTCTTCGTCACGTCTATAACCATAATTATGTGGTTATCCTCGCCCCACATCACAGTGAGAAAACGCGCATCTTAGCAGATGTTATTGTCGAGTTGAAATCGGATGATCGATATCATCCGGTTTATGTCGATCTCTGGCACGTGAATTCTGATGATGAAAAAGATTTTTTTGAGAGTATCCAAGCATTGGTGCAAGAGGGGTTGGCGACGGATGCTGGCTCCTGTGGGGGCTGGCCGACCGACTTGCCGCTCGCTTACGACGCACGCAGCTTTCAGGTTTTTTTGCAAAAGGGCCTGGAAACCTGCACCGGCCATCTCGTCATGGTCATTGATCATTTACATGCCTTGCCAGCAGATTTAATTCATCTCCTGCTCAAGGCGTTACGCGCTGTACGTATGGAAGCGCCAGAAGATGTGGCTGATCGGCTAGTCGTCGTCGTCACTGGTGGCGTTCTCCTGTCAGACCTTGCTCGCGGGCCAACATCGCCATTCAATATTGCAAAATCTGTTACGATTCCGCCCCTGGACGGTGAACAAAGCCGAGCCATCGTGACCAATACCTGGGAGGCTTTAGGCGTTCGCTATTCTCGGGGGGCTGCGGAGGAAGCGGCGCGTTTCGCCTGGGGTGATCCGTATGTGTTGGGATTACTCTGTGACCAGAGCTATACATTGGTCAGGGGGCGTAACCGTCCGCAAATTGATAAAGTTGCGGTGCGTCGGGCTGCGGATCGCATTGTTGCTGATGGTTCGAACGTCCTTCCCATCAGTGAGGCGATTCAGATTATCGAAGCGGATACGGACACCGTGCTGGATGTATTGGATATTCTTGATAAAGGGCGTATTGCCAGAAATCGCGCTCGTCAGCCTTTTGCGAGCAATGGCGCTAACCGCCTATTACTATCCGGCGCCGTGGTATTGGATGGTGCAGACTATCGTTTCAAGCATGAGATATATCGTCGCGTCTTCCAGGATCATTTTATTCCCGGGCATGTCGTTCATGTTTTGCGCGTGAACGGGCGCTGGTCCCAAGCGATCGAATATCTCAATCGCCAACCGCCGGACAAACTGACCGAGGATGAGAAACGTGCGCTATTGCTCGAAACCATCGTGCAATCTCTATATGCCGCCGACACCCTGGATGACGCCTACCGGATGCTGGTTGAAGGAATGGAATTGGTCTTTCAGTTAGATGAAATTCGTCTTTTCTGCTCTGACATGGCGCGTCGTGAATTGCAACAGGTCTTCAGCAAGCCATCTTCCGGCGCCCCTGAACGGATTCCACTGGATGAAGAGAATCGGGTGGAAGTGCAGACTTTTCTTACCGGCGAATACGCTTTGCGCGGACAGGAGCAGGATTATCGGTTGGTGGCGGCGCTTGTGCCGGAGAAGCGCGCTATCGGGGTTGTGACGGTGGAGCATTACTGGCGGCGGGAGGAGAAACAGGGGGTGCCGCCGACGCTCGCCGCTGTGCAACGTTTTTTGCGTTCCGCCTCCAGCGCCCTGGAGGATGTTGTGCAACGCGTTGCATTTCGATCCATTGGACGCGCTGTGCTGGATGTCGACGCTGTCACCCATGGACTCAAAGATGTGTTGCGGATTGTCGCCAACGCAGTCAGCGGAGATGCTGCCATCCTCTACCTGACTGAAGAGGATGGCATGTCGGTGAGGCTTGCAGCGAAGGTTCCTGATGATCAAGTGTTGAAATTGCCGGTTCGCCAGCGGATATTACTGGATGAACCACATCCTGTTGCGCGTTGTCTACAGGTATGGTGTCAAGGATCAGGAAGCGGGGATTCTCAAAACAGACGGAAGCCCCTGTTGGAGCGATGTCGTCGTCTCCCCGGCCATGCTTGCGTATTTGTGCCGCTGATCGCCGCCGGTGATGAATTGGGCGTTTTACAACTTGGCTTTGAACAGGGGCGCAATCACTTTGGTTCAGATGAGATGAGCCGGATCGAGGCGTTTGCGGATCAGGTGGCCATCGCCGTCTATAACATGCAATTGCTCCAGCGCACCGATGAGTCCCTGGCCAAGCGTGTGCAGGAATTGACCAAGTTGCAGGACATCAACCGGGCGCTCGTTTCGACGTTGGATGTGGAGTCCGTGTTGCAGCGGATCATAGAGAATCTGTGTGACCTATATGAGAACAGCGCAGTCACCATTTGGCGATATGACGAGGAGGAGGAGACGCTGTCGGTATCGGCAAGCAGCCTCGACGATCCAGCCTATCGTCAGGTGAAACTGGACCTGTCGAGTTTTGAGGGGCAAGCGTTAAGCCACCCGGACCGTGTATCGGACTTCGACGAAATGGACCGCCATCAGAACCCGGTGGTTCTGGAGATGGTGGAGCGTTTGAATGTGCGCGACGTGCTCACCACTCCCCTGACGCATGGTGATGAGAAGTTAGGCGTGATCACGGTTTACCTGCGGGAAGATTCCCGGCTGGATGACGGTCAGCGCAATATGTTGACGACCATCGCCGATCAGGCCACCGTGGCTATCATCAACGCCCAGCAGTATGAACGTCTTGTTGAGGCGGAACGCAAACTTCGCGTCTCGCGTGACAAAGAACTTTATGATATTGCCAATGTGTTGCGACATCGTCTGGGCAACGCGGTCGGCGACATCCCCCATCATTTGAACAGAGTGCGAAAATTTTGCGCCTACGCAAATGAACTTCCTGAAGATGCGTTGGCGCATATCGAACGGCGGGTGGATAGTCTGCGCGAATTGACGCCGGCTTTTGACACGATTATTGAACTGAATGAGGTGGAGTTCGAACAATTGGATCTGCGCTCGGTTATCGATCGCGCGTGTGATCATGCGCTGTCATGCCGCAGCCACGATATTCTCTGGTCGCCTCCACCAGATCCAGTCTTGGTGAAGGGCCATGACGCCTTCCTTTGTGACGCCATCCAGTCTGTGTTGGAGAATGGCTGTGAAGCCATGGACGCGCCTGGCGAATTGTTCGTCGCTCTTCAGACGGACTGGCAAGGAGTTGTCCGCGTGCGCGTGGCTGATTCAGGTGCGGGCGTGCCGGATGATATTCGCGATCGTATTTTTGAACCCGGATTCACATCCAAAGAAACGAAGGCATCCGATCATGGGCGTGGTTTGTTTACATGCCGGACCATTATGCGCAAACATCAGGGCGGTGTAGAACTGATCGATACCGGGGATGGGGGGGCTGTGTTTGAGATTTGGTTGCCATCTGTGGATGCGGTGGATGATGCAGGCGGCTGCGCTTGACGGATATTGAGAACGCTATTCTCGGTTGGGATAATCTATGTGACTTGAATAAAACCCTGTAAAGGAGGAGATTGTGATCCACGGCGCGCG
>Ga0114931_10012154_pt1 | contig 10096 bp, 8 predicted proteins | sample 2SBtaG_FD_89579 | JGI IMG/M metagenome (GOLD analysis project Ga0114931, IMG submission 89579) | Deep subsurface microbial communities from Kolumbo volcano to uncover new lineages of life (NeLLi) - 2SBTROV14_V59a metaG | ecosystem: Environmental > Aquatic > Marine > Volcanic | place: Kolumbo... | reverse complement strand
CTCCGGGCTCGGTATTCATCGTCACCAGCGAGGCGGCGACGGCGCAGTCAACGGCATTGCCGCCGGCATCGGCGATCTCAGCTGCAGCATCGGCCGCTGTTTGCGAACTTGTGGCAACTGCGATTCTGGTCATTGTTGTTTTTACCACGCGGGTGCGAACGGGGTTGCCTGAGCCTTGGTGGAGGTTTTATTGGAATCAACTGCCTATGGTCGCACGGATAGCTAACAGCCTGTTGAAAATTTTCTTTTCAAATTGTGCGCGGCACCGGGATATGGCGGCAGTATCAATGGGTGCAAGCCACGTGAAACGGGGATCATTCGAAAACCGCGTTTTTCGCCTGGCGAGCTTGAGAAAGCTGTCGGAGATTTTTGCAGCACGCCCCCGGTCAGGCCTGTACAGGCAGCGAGAGGCGGTTGCCGGACGGGTGCGCCGGGTCCGACGGGCTACCACGTCAGATTTCTTTGCTTGCTGTTAATCAGTGCTCTCATGTAAAAGGACCGTGTAATCGAGGTGAGTGTAAAATAATGAATCTGGAGAATCTCAGGACCCAACTTTCCGCAATTGATCGTCGACTGGTGGAGCTTGTCGCGCAGCGCCAGCAGGTTGTCGGTGAAATCGGCGCCCACAAACGCAGTAGCGGCCAGGCGACTCGCGACTACCAGCGCGAGAAGGACGTGTTGGATATGGCGCGGGCTCAGGCGAAACGGCTGAAAATCGATCCCAATCTGGCCGCTGGCGTTATGAGCCTGCTAATTCGCTCCTCTCTGGCCAGCCAGGAAAAGGACCGGGTCGCAGCAGAAGGCATGGGTAATGGAAGACGTGTTCTGGTTATTGGTGGCGCCGGTAAAATGGGTAACTGGTTCGTCGATTTCTTTCGTTCACAGGGATTCATTACCGATATAGCGGATCGGCAGCTCGATAACCGGGACGGCCAGTTTAAGGACTGGCGGGACGCTGGCACCGACTACGATGTGATGATTGTCGCAACGCCGTTGGCTGTTTCAGCGAAGATTCTCCTGGCCCTTGCAGAACTACGGCCCCGGGGGTTGATTTTTGATATCGGGTCGCTCAAAACGCCGCTGCGGACGGGGCTGCAAGCGTTATGCAAAAAAGGCTGCAAAGTTGCCTCGCTGCACCCGATGTATGGACCGGATACGGAATTGCTGTCCGGACGCCACCTCATTTTTGTCGATGTCGGCTCCGCTGAGGCAACCGAAAGCGCCAAAAAGCTATTCGCCTCGACGATGGTGGAGCAGCTCGATATGGGACTGGACGATCATGATCGCCTGATCGCGTACGTGCTGGGTTTGTCGCACGCACTAAATATAGCTTTTTTCACAGCGTTGTCCGAAAGCGGTGAAGCAGCGCCTCTGCTTGCAACGTTGTCCTCGACGACCTTCGATGCTCAGCTACTCCTGTCTGCCGCCGTTGCGCATGAGAACCCGCACTTGTATTTTGAAATCCAGCACCTGAATGATTTCGGACTCGAGCCGTTGCAGGCGCTTTGTGATTCAGCAGAGAGGATCAGGGATTTGGTGACTCATGGCGACGAAGCAGGATTTACTGATCTGATGCGGCAGGGCCGCGATTATATGGCCTTGCGTCCCTAAAAAACCGTCCTCGCTGTGCTACTTTCTTGCTACGGATATTTCTACCGCGCAGGCTCCTGGCGAAGGATAGGACGCATTTTGGAATCCGAACAAGACCAGCTGGCGGAGCTACAGCGCCAGGTCGCACTCAACACCAGAATAATGGAACGTAGCCAGCAAAGAGAAATGAGGCTGCTGCAGGCAGAAGACCTGGGATCGTTGTTTCATGAGATGATTGACGGCCTGGGTGCAAGTTACCGGCTTCAGACGGTCACTGTCGTGCTGGTCGACCCCGACCACGACGTTCGGCATTTGCTGATAGCTAGTGGCGCCAGCCCGCAGGGTATTGATGGTTTGATACTGGTTGAAGCATTGACCGGGCTTGCACCCCAGTATGTGAGCTTACAAAAACCCTGGCTCGGTGCCTACAACAGATCCGATCATCAGCTTGTTTTTTCCAATAGTCAGCGGCTGCAAAGTATTGCAATTATCCCGCTGACTCACCGGCGAACTCTGATCGGCAGCATAAACTTCGGTAGTTCTGATAGGGCGCGATTCACAAAAAGTCACGGCACCGATTTTTTGCTGCATCTCGGTGTCATTGCATCGTTTGCAATAGAGAATGCTGTAAATCGTGCCCGGCTCCAGCGCAGCGGATTTACCGACGTGTTGACCGGATGGAATAATCGACGCTATCTTCAGATTCGCTTGCACGAGGAGCTTGCACGGGCCAGAAGGGACCAGACGACTTTGACCTGTCTGATGATTGATATTGATCATTTCAAAAGGATTAACGATGACTACGGCCATGCTGCAGGCGACGAGGCGCTACGGGTAATCGCACAGTGTATCGAATCACAGGTACGGGTCAGCGATGTGGCGGCCCGGTTTGGTGGTGAAGAATTTGTAGTGCTTTTGCCTGCTACGGAGGCTGACTCCGGCCTGCGCCTGGCAGAACGCATTCGACTTGCGGTCTCGGCCGAACCATTTAATCCTGGCGCCGCCCGGAAAAGAACGATTACGGCATCCGTCGGCGTAGCGAGCGCCGCTCCGCAACCTGACCACGAGGATCTGAAGTCGCTGGGAGAAAGCTTGCTGGCGCGCGCCGATGTGGCGCTTTATGCGGCAAAGTCGGGTGGTCGGGATCAGGTTGCAAGAGAATAGTCAGTCAATAGGCAGGCGGCAACCGCACACCCGGGGCACGTGGAGCGAGCGGGTGTCAGGGATCGCGCCTGATGCGGCTCATCAGGATAAGAAAAAGAGGCACTCCAAGGGTTGCGGTCAGGGCACCGACGGGTAGTTGTCGGGGTGCCATAATGGTGCGCGCAAGCGTATCGGCAATCACCAGCAAGGTACCGCCGGCAAGGGCTGATGCGGGAAACACGATCCGATGATCACTGCCGGCCAGCAAGCGTATCAGGTGAGGAATCACAAGCCCGATAAAACCAATGACACCAACCGTAGTGACTGAAAGGGCGGTTGCGAGTGATGTGACAGCAAAAATGATCAGTCGGAATGCCGCGACGGGCAGACCGACGATTGCGGCCTGCAGATCGCCGCGAGCGAGCACGTTCAGGTGCCGGGCGGCCAGAGTGCCGGCTGTTGTAATCGCGGCCAGCAACCACAGCGTAGCGCCCGGGCTGTAGGCAAAGCTCAGGTCGCCCATAAGCCAGAACAGCATACCGCGGAGATTTCGATCGGGGCTCAAAGCGAGCAATAGTGTGGTCGCCGCACTAAAACCCGCGGCCAGAACCACACCGGTCAAGAGTAATCTTGCCGGGGTCCAGCTTCCCGTCCCTTGAGCGATCGCAAATACCAGCAAAGTCGCTCCCATTGCGCCGCCAAATGCAGCGAAATCGACCAGCGAAGTACTCCAACCCAACGTAATGCCGAGCAACGCTGCTACCGCGGCACCTCCCGAACTTCCCAGAATGTAGGGTTCGGCCAGCGGATTGCGCAACAATACCTGCATCAGTACTCCTGAAACGGCCAGCAGGCCACCGACAGCGAACGCCGTCAATGCCCTGGGAAACCTCAGATCCATGACCAGTGAGCGGATGTTTTCGGGCGCATTTCCTGCGATCGAAGACCACGTTTGCTGAAAACTGATGTCAGCACTGCCGGAAAGCAGCGCGCCCGCTATCGCCGCAACCGATAGTGCGGCAAGTCCGATAAACAACAAGACCCTGCGGTTCGACCTCAAGCTTGTTCTCTGGTATCCCGTGGCAGTCGAAGAAGATACCGCAATTTAGCTGCGAGTGGGCGCGCTGCAAGGATTTCAGCAGTGCATGCTCGCTAATAGTCAGTTGTGGATGCCTGTTGAATGCAGCGGCCCGCTGGCCACGTTCCAGCCATGAAGTCAGATATTATCCTGATACCAGCTGGCCCTGATCAGGACGGCTAAAGTGAATTCAGCGGGCCGCAATTGCAACCGAACAGTCCGGGAGTTCCCAGCGCCTTTCTGGACAGGGGTTTCGATTCGTGCAAAATTCCCGGATCATGGGTACTGACCAAATTGATGCGGATGGTTTTCGCGCAAACGTAGGTATTATTCTGGCTGACGCGCAGCGCCGGTTATTTCTCGGCGGCCGCATTGCCAGCAAAGGCTGGCAATTTCCACAGGGTGGTGTGTTTACCGGGGAGGCGCCGAAGGAGGCGCTGTTTCGTGAGCTCAAGGAAGAGATCGGACTCGATGCAACAGACGTGCAAGTCCTCGGTTCAACCCGGGAATGGTTGAAGTATCGATTACCGCATAAGTTCATGCGGCATTCCAGCAAACCGCTTTGTATCGGGCAAAAACAACGATGGTACATGCTGAAACTTGTTGGTACGGAAAGCAAGGTACGGCTGGATGCAAGCGATTCGCCGGAATTTGATCGTTGGCGTTGGGTAGAGTTTTGGCAGCCGGTCAATGAAGTTATTTACTTCAAGCGTCTGGTCTATGTGCGTGCGTTGCATGAGCTTGGGCCGCACTTGTTCGCGCAGGGTTTGCCACCCTGGCCGCCAGGCTGGCCAAAACGTTGGCGAAGTGCTCTTGATAAGGAGATCGCAAGCGAAAACTGAGTTTGTGACGCCGATGACAGCAAACCCCGCCCGGAGACAATCGGCTGACTGGCTTATCGCCGTCGGCTTCGATTACGGATATGGGAACTCGTGCCCACAATAGTCCACTGTACACCCTGCTCAGGGATTGGTGGAATTGCAGCCGAATATTGTATAGCGTGATCCGCTGCGCTTCTGTTTGCGAAGGCCACCGCGTACCATAGCCCTTATTCGATAGCGCTGGGATGCTGTTTTTGCCCGTAAAACAAGGTTTGTAATGCAGGAATCGATCCGAAACTGGATGTTGACCGGCGCGGTCCTGGTCGCCATCGCCATGGCTGGCTATCTGAGTTTTGAGTACGGGCGGATCCGCGCTAATTTTAATATCGTCGACGCCATCGACGAACGGCGCGCCTATGAACGCAAAATCGATAGTCTCCAGCAGAAAATTGAGGCGCTAAAACAGGAAGTCGCGCTGCAAAAAACACAGCGGGAGGTAGAGCGAGAAGCGTATTCGGACATCGAAGTAAGTCTTGGAACGCTCGAAGACAAGATTCAGGAGCAGCGCGACGCGATCGCGTTTTACCGGGGCATTATTTCTCCGGCGGACGGTGGACGCGGTTTGAAGGTTCAGGATCTGAAGCTCACAGCGGGCGAGGGTGAGCGTGTGTATAATTTGAGCCTGGTACTGGTACAGGTAATGCAGCACGACAGGAAGGTAAAAGGCACTGTGGAATTCTTGCTCGAAGGTGATCAGGATGGTGTTGCAACAACCTACGGGTTGAAGGAATTATTGTTGCCCGGGACGGATAGCAGTTGGCCGTTTGCATTTCGCTATTTTCAGAATTTTGACCGAAAATTGATTCTGCCAGCTGGTTTTTCACCGAAGCGTATCAATATAGAAGTGCATTCCAGGACCAAATCCATCGCCAGCTTGAAAAAGAGTTTTCTTTGGCAAACCGCCAATAGCTAGGAGTCAGTATGTTTGGGCAAAAAAATGCGATGAACAATGCAGTAGATACACTGGTTGGCAGCAACACGAGAATCAGCGGTGATCTCAATTTTACCGGCCGTTGTCATGTCGATGGCAATATCAAAGGTAATGTTAATGCGGACCCGGACAGCAATTCGGCGGTCAGCGTCTCGGAGGACGGTAACATCGAGGGTGCGGTAAACGTGCCTTTTGTTGTGCTGCACGGAATTGTACGAGGCGATGTTTGCGCCAGTCAGCGAGTTGAACTGGGCGCGACGGCACGGGTTATAGGAAATGTGTATTATAATCTCATAGAGATGAAGGTAGGCGCCGAGATTAACGGCAAACTGGTGCATCAACCCGAAGGTACGGTGCCATTGCTCGAACAGACCAGTGCCGGCATGGATTCCCCGGCCGCACAGGCGTGTGCCTCGCTTGTAACGGGCAGCAACTAGCTGTCGCAACCTGCGGAGACTGAAAAATGCAACCGAATGTACCTGTTATTGGTTCGTCCTGCGCTCCGCCTCCGCTAATATTTACGGATGCCGCGGCGCAGAAAGTCGCTGAACTGATTCGTGAAGAAGATAATCCTGACCTGATGTTGCGTGTTTTTGTGTCCGGCGGCGGGTGCTCGGGTTTTCAATATGGTTTTACCTTTGACGAAAAACTCGAGGAGGGTGACAGCAGCGTAATCAATGATGGCGTAACTCTGATTGTCGATCCAATGAGTGTGCAGTATTTGATGGGTGCCGAGATTGATTACAAGGAAGATCTGCAGGGAGCACAATTCGTAATTCGGAATCCGAATGCCACGACTACCTGTGGCTGTGGTCAGTCGTTCACGCCCTGATTCGGGCAGCCGCAACGGGTCAGGCCAATAGGCGTTCACCGGCAAGAGCAGGACTTGAACCCGGTATCTGTAGATGCTCCACCCAGGGTCATAGCCGCGGTTGACCTGGGTTCAAACAGTTTTCATATGGTCGTTGGCGAGTTGCGCCACGGCCAGATTACCATCATTGATCGATTACGAGAGCCGGTCAGGCTGGCAGAAGGCTTGCGTAAGAGCCCCGATTTGGGTATTGATGCCCGGCAGCGGGCAATGCAATGCCTTTCACGTTTCGGCGAACGACTACATGACATGAAGGCTGCCAGTGTCAGAGCGGCCGGCACCAGCGCCCTGAGAGGTGCGAGTAACAGCAGATCTTTCATTGAAAAAGCCGAGCAAGTGCTCGGGCATCCCATTGCCGTCATTTCCGGAATCGAGGAAGCCCGCCTGATTTACAAGGGCGTTACCCACAGTATGCCGGCAACGGACGGTCCACGCCTGGTGCTGGATATTGGTGGGGGCAGCACCGAATTAATTCTTGGTACGGGCCCGATACCACAGATGCTGGACAGCCTGAAAATGGGCTGCGTGGCGACGACCGAGAGGTATTTCGCTGACGACGAAATCAGCGCAACAGCATTCGGCAGGGCCCGCATTGCGGCGCGTCTTCAGTTGCGGCCGGTAAAAGCGCATTACCGGAGTTCGGAAAAGTTTGAGGCGATCGGAACATCCGGCACTATCCGCGCGACTCAAGCTGTTGCGCGTGCGCTTGGTCTCATCGAGTCGCAAACCCTGACCCGTCAGGCTGTGGAGTCGCTGATTGAACGAGTGTTGCAATTTAATCGCCTGACGGACCTTAGCATGCCTGGTCTGTCTGCCGCCCGGGCAGCAGTCTGGCCCGGTGGGCTGGCGATTCTGGTGGAGCTGTTTACAGCATTGCGGGTCGACAATATGAGCATTTCCAGTGGCGCTCTGCGAGAAGGCCTGCTGTATGATTCCCTTGGCCGACTGCAGCATAAAGACGCACGTGAACGCAGCGTGGTGGCGCTGGCACAGCGGTTTCAGGTGGACATCGAACAAGCTGATCGCGTATCAAAAACGGCGCACGCATTACTTGAGCAATGCGCAATTCGATGGGATATTGATTCACCGCTGGCTGCAGAACTCCTGGCCTGGGCCGCGAGGTTACACGAAATCGGTCTGGATATAGCGCACAGTGGTTTTCACAAGCACGGCGCCTACGTCGTGGAAAATGCTGATATGCCAGGTTTCCCGCGCGATGAACAGCAGATGCTTGCTTTCATGCTGCGCAATCAAAGAAGTTCGCCCGATCCCGATTATTGCGAGGAACTGCCGGACACCTGGCGCCGTTCCGCGTTACGGCTTACCGTGCTGTTGCGTTTGGCCGTGCTGTTGAACCGAAGTCGAAGCAGGCAGGAGCTTCCATACTTCAGTCTGGAGACTCAGGCGAATAGCATCAGATTGAGCTTTCCAGAGGACTGGTTGCGTAACAACCCGCTGAGTGTAGCGGACCTGCAGCGTGAACTTAAGTACCTGTCAACAACCGGAATGATGTTGGAATTCAATCAATTGACCGGCTAATGCTGGTTTGCATACCGTGTTTTGTCGGCGTCAGGTACCGGACTGCCCGCCGCCAACTTGTCAAGCAGCGTTTCCTGCGCCGATACCGGGCTGTTCTTGCCGGGAGTCAGGCGTGTGTAGCTACCGTCTCCGTTTAATGTCCATGATTGACAATTGTCTGCCAGGAACAGTTCCAGTTCCTTTTTGAGTTGCATTTTCAACGGGCGTTGGCGAACCGGGAAACAGGCTTCACTGCGACGGAAAAAATTGCGGCCCATCCAGTCCGCACTTGAACAAAAGAACTCTTCCTTACCGTTATTATAAAAGTAATAAACGCGCGAGTGTTCCAGAAAACGACCGACGATGGAGCGCACCTTGATGCGATCCGATAAACCAGCGACACCCGGGCGTAATGAGCAAATACCGCGCACGATAAGATCGATTGTCACTCCGGCTGACGATGCCCGATACAGCGATTGTATTATTTGCGGTTCAATGAGAGCGTTAACCTTGATAATGATGCGTGCATCCAGTCCCGATTCAGCGTAATCAATCTCACGATCAATGCGTGCCGTCAGTTCGTCGAACAAGGTAAACGGCGCCGTTAGCACACGGTCAAGGTCCGTGGCCTGAGTCAGACTTGTAAGTTGCATGAACACCTTGTGTACGTCTTCGCCAAGTTTTTGGCTGCTGCTCATAAAGCCATAATCGGTGTACAGGCGGGCTGTAGCCGGATGGTAGTTTCCGGTGCCAAGGTGTACATAGCGCCTCACACTGCCTTGTTCACGTCGCACGACCATTGCCATTTTTGCGTGCGTCTTGAAGCCTAATAGCCCGTAAACGACGTGTGCTCCCGCTTCCTGAAGACGGTTAGCAAACGAAATATTTTCTGCCTCATCGAAACGAGCCATCAGTTCGATAATAACGGTAACTTCCTTACCCGCCCTGGCAGCCTTGACCAGGTGGTCGACAAACGGCGAATTTGCTCCGGTACGGTAGAGGGTCAACTTGATGGCCAGAACCGCCGGGTCAGAAGCCGCTGCGCCGATAAAATCAATGACCGGCGCAAAAGAATGATAAGGATGATGTAGCAGGATATTGTGTTTACCGAGTACCGAAAAAATATTGTCACTTGTTTTCAATCTGGCTGGCAGACCAGGTGTAAACGGCATGTACAACAAATCCGGCCGGTCAGCCATATCGCATATCGCTGCGAGGCGATTCAGATTCACTGGTCCATTGACAGCAAACAGATCGCTGTCAGTAAGCGAAAAATGGTCCAGCAGAAAATCACACAAGTCATCCGGGCAGCCGGTCGAAAACTCGAGCCGGACTGCAGCACCGTAACGGCTTGCGGCAAGCTGGCCTTCAAGTGAACGCACGAGGTCCTCGACTTCTTCGTTGTCCACGTACAAATTGCTGTTGCGGGTGACGCGAAACTGGTAGCAGCCATTGACCGCCATACCGGGAAATAGCGAATCGACGTGTGCGTGAATAATCGACGATAAATACACGAAGTTGTCGGTGCCGGCGACCAGCAGATGATCCGGCAGACTTATGACCCGCGGTAGTGAGCGTGGCGCCTGTACAATCGCGCGATGCCGACGGCGGCCAAACGCGTCCTTACCTTCGAGGCGAACAATAAAATTGAGGCTCTTGTTCAGTATTCGTGGAAAGGGTCGCGATGGATCGAGAGTCAGGGGCGTTAATACGGGCACGATCTGGTTATGAAAATAATCGCGCAACCACAATTGTTGCTCGTCGGTCCATTCGTCCCTCGCCGGTAGACAAATGCCCTCCCTTGCCAGTGTTGGAAAAATATCGGTGTTCAATATTTCGTATTGTTGATTGACCAGTTGTATGGCTTGGTGGCAAATTTCGTCGAGGAGTCGGTCGGGCGCAATGTTATCCGGACCGGATGCCGGGGAAGCCGTTTCAACTCGCTGCATCAGCGAGGCAACACGAACCTCGAAAAATTCATCCAGATTGGTACTGGAAATACACAGGAAGCGCAAGCGCTCAAGAATCGGAATTTTCTGGTCTCGTGCCTGGTCCAGCACCCGCTGGTTGAACTCCAGCAGGCT
>Ga0114931_10012153_pt1 | contig 10097 bp, 14 predicted proteins | sample 2SBtaG_FD_89579 | JGI IMG/M metagenome (GOLD analysis project Ga0114931, IMG submission 89579) | Deep subsurface microbial communities from Kolumbo volcano to uncover new lineages of life (NeLLi) - 2SBTROV14_V59a metaG | ecosystem: Environmental > Aquatic > Marine > Volcanic | place: Kolumbo... | reverse complement strand
GATCAGACAGTGCTGGTCAACGAACAGGTCATCGACGGCTGCTGCTGGCGCTGCGACACCGTGGTGGAGCGCAAGGAGATCCCGCAATACTTCATGAGGATCACCGCCTACGCAGAAGAGCTGTTGGCCGACCTGGAGCAGCTCGACGGCTGGCCCGAGCAGGTGCGCACCATGCAGCGCAACTGGATCGGCCGTTCCGAAGGGGTGGAGATCGCCTTCGACGTGGCCGGTCATGATGACACCCTGCGCGTCTTCACCACCCGCCCCGATACCCTCATGGGCGTCACCTATGTGGCCGTGGCCGCCGAGCATCCGCTGGCCCTGCAGGCCGCCCAGGAACATCCCGAGCTGGCCGCCTTCATCGAGGAGTGCAGCAAGACCGGCACCGCCGAGGCCGACCTGGAGACCATGGAGAAGCGCGGCATCGACACCGGCCTGAAGGCGATTCATCCGGTCAGCGGTGAAGCGGTACCCGTCTGGGTCGCCAACTTCGTGCTGATGGGCTACGGCACTGGCGCGGTCATGTCCGTGCCCGCCCACGACCAGCGCGACTGGGAATTCGCCAAAAAATACGGTCTGTCCATCAAGCAGGTCATCGCGCCGCTGGCCGATCCCGAGGTCAAGGAGTGTATCAACACCGCCCGCGGCAAGCAGACCACGGTCATGGATGTGGACCTGGAGCAGCAGGCCTTTACCGAAAAAGGGGTGTTGATCGACTCCGGCGAGTTCAGCGGCATGTCATCACGGGGCGCCTTCGACGCCATTGCCGACTATCTCAACAGCAAGGGCAAGGGTGAAAAGCAAACCACCTACCGCCTGCGTGACTGGGGTGTCTCGCGCCAGCGTTACTGGGGCGCGCCCATTCCCATCATCAACTGCGCCGCGTGCGGCGAGGTGCCCGTGCCCGAGGATCAACTGCCCGTGGTGCTGCCGGAAGACGTTACCCTCGACGGCGTGCGCTCGCCCATCAAGGCCGATCCCGAATGGCGCAAGACCACGTGCCCCAACTGCGGCGGCGCCGCCGAGCGCGAGACCGACACCTTCGACACCTTCATGGAATCGAGCTGGTACTACGCCCGCTACTGTTCGCCCAAAAACGATCAGGCCATGCTGGACGAAGCGGCCAACTACTGGCTGCCGGTGGATCAGTACGTGGGCGGCATCGAGCACGCTATCCTGCATCTGCTCTATGCCCGTTTCTACAACAAGCTCATGAGAGACGCCGGGCTGATCGACAACGACGAGCCGTTCAATGATCTGCTCACCCAGGGCATGGTGCTCAAAGACGGTGCCAAGATGTCCAAGTCCAAGGGCAACACCGTCGACCCCCAGGCGCTGATCGAGCAATACGGTGCTGATACCGCGCGCCTGTTCATGATGTTCGCCGCCCCGCCGGAACAATCCCTGGAATGGTCCGACTCCGGTGTCGAAGGCGCCTCGCGCTTCCTGAAAAAGATCTGGAATTTCGCCCAGGCCAACCAGGCCGCACTGGGTGGTGACAAATCCTTTGATGCCGGCAACACCGACAAGGAGCAGCAGGCCGCCCGTCGCGAAGTGCACGGCGTGCTGAAGCAGGCCCTGTTCGATTTCGACAAGCAGCAATTCAATACCGTCATTGCCGCCTGCATGAAGATCATGAATGTACTGCCAGGCATCAAGGAGGGGGGGGCCGCCGACGCGGTGTCCAACGAAGCCTTCGCCACCAGCTTGCGCCGCCGGTCCCCCACGGCCCGCCATTTTCCCCACTGCCTGTGGCGCGAACTGGGCTACGGCGACGATATCCTCGGTGCCGAGTGGCCCCGGGTGGACGAGTCCGCCCTGGTGCGCGACTCCATCGAACTGGTGGTGCAGGTCAACGGCAAGGTGCGCGCCAGGGTCGAGGTGGCCGCCGATGCCGACAAGGCCGCAGTAGAGGCCGAGGCCCTGGCCAACGAAAACGTACAGAAATTCACCGTCGGCAAGGAGGTGGCCAAGGTGATTGTGGTACCCGGCAAACTGGTGAACGTCGTTGTCAAAGGGTGATTCAAATGTAGGATGCGCACCGCGCACCATTTCCTTGGCGGCATCCCCAACACCATGGTGCGCAGTGCGCACCCTACGATTCTTGTCATCGCTGGTCATTGCCATCCTGGTGACAACCCTGAACGGCTGTGGTTGGCACCTGCGCGGCTCGCAGACCATGGACGTCACCCTGCCGCTCTATCTGCAGATTCAGAGTGGTAGCGCCGAACTGCGCCGCGACCTGACCAATGCGCTGGAGTCGGCCAACATCAAACTGGTCGATCAGTCCCGGGCTGACTTGCGGCTCACCATCCACGATGAAAACCGCGGCCGCCGCGTGCTGGCGGTCAACAGCAGCGGCCAGGTGAGCGAATACGAACTGCAATACGAACTGGTCTTCTCCGTCAGCAACAAGGCCGGTGAAATCCTGATTCCCAAAGACAGCATCCTGCAGCAGCGTGACTACCAGTTCGACAATGCCGACGTGCTTTCCAAGAGTGAGGAATAGCGCCGATTGTTCGACTTCATGCGCAGCCAGTCCATCCAGGCCCTGATGCGGCGCCTGCGTGTGCTGGATGCAAACGTGCCTGCCAAGACCGAACAGCCGCCCGCCACCACGGAGCAGGACAGTGCAGATTAAAGCTGAGCAATTGGGTGCCCGGCTCAAGCAGGGCCTGGCCCCCATCTATTTCGTCAGCGGCGACGAACCGCTGCTGGTGCAGGAAGCCTGTGACGCCATCCGCGCCGCCGCACGCCAGGCCGGCTGCAGCGAGCGCGAAGTGCATCACGTCGAGGCCAAGTTCGACTGGCAGGGCTTCCTGCAGTCCGGCGATGCCATGTCCCTGTTCGCCGACCGCAAGCTGATCGAGCTACGCCTGCCCACCGGCAAGCCGGGCGACGCGGGCAGCAAGGCGTTGCAGGCCTATGCCGAGCGGCCTTCCGAAGACAACATCCTGCTCATCATCTCCGGCAAGGTCGAGGCCAACTCACGCAAGAGCAAATGGTACAAGGCCCTGGACCAAGCCGGCGCCATGGTCACCATCTGGCCCATGGACGTCAAGCAACTGCCCGGCTGGGCCATGCGGCGCATGAAAGACAAGGGCCTGCAGCCCAGTCGGGAAGCCGTGGCCCTGCTGGTGGAACGGATCGAAGGCAACCTGCTCGCCTGCGCCCAGGAGATCGAAAAGCTGTTGCTGGTGCACGGTCCGGGCAGGATCGAGCTGGAAGACATCATCGAAAGCGTTGCCAACAGCTCGCGCTTCGATATCTACAAACTGGTCGACGGCGCCCTCCAGGGTGACGCCGTGCGCACCACCCGCATCGTCAACGGCCTCAGGGGCGAAGGCATCGAGCCGGCGCTGGTGCTCTGGGCCCTGAGCCGCGAAATCCGCGCCATGTCCGGCATGGCCTTCGAAATGTCCCAGGGCACGCGCGGCGAACAGGTGCTGGCCAAACACCACGTCTGGGAAAAACGCAAGCCGCTGGTGCGCGCCGGGCTCAAACGCCACTCCATGGCCCAATGGCAGGCCATGCTCGACCACTGCGCCGGGATCGACGCCATGATCAAAGGCGGCCGCCCCGGCAATGTGTGGGACCAGTTTCTGGGACTGAGTTTGTGGCTGGGGGGTGTGCGGCTGCATCCAGGGGTGCGCAGATTTAAATAATCGTTTCACGCCATTTCCGGAAGGCAGGCGCGGACAGGAAATTCCGCTGGAAGCACGCATCGTCGCGGTAGCCGATGTGTTCGACGCACTGACCAGCAAGCGGCCCTATAAAAAGGCCTGGAGCAATGATGACGCCTTCGCCGCATTAACGGAAATGACCGATGAGAGGCTTGACATGGACTGCGTTAATGCCATGTTGGCCAACCGTCAGGAAATAGAAAAGATACAGAGTCTGTTCAAGGAATATATTCTCGGATAACACGGTCGTATTCATTAGAAATTGAAATAGATGCGAATTGACCGCATAAAAAATTGAAGTATCAGCTTCCCGTTGGTTTCGTTAAAAGGGGCGGAGTCCTTTTGGATAGCCGTTCAGTCTGCCAGGCATGTCTTTTACTCTTGAGTTATCTTATCCATAGGCCCAGGCTTTGCCCGGCTCTGATTGGCAATAAAAAACAGAGCGGCTAACATTGCCCCAATCAGCGCCGAGCCAGCGACGATATAAACCACGAAGGTCACGCCACAAATAATAAGCACGCTATTTCGTTTGAGATCGACCTTGCGGCCGGTAATGAACATCGCTGGGATCACGACCGCCAGAAACAGCGCGTAGCGCATCACCTTCTCCAGTGCCTCGGTGTGGGCATCGCCAGTGGCGTGGAGTTTGTCGAATATCTGTTTCGCTTTTTCCGACTCGGCCTTGGTTGGCTTGCCGCCACGGGCCATGACCTTTTTATACATCGCTTCATATTTTTGTAGTGCGGTGTCGGTTTCGGTTAATAAGACCTTGGGCGCAGCGAGGGCGAATAGAGTGCTGAGCAGACAAATGAGAATAATTTTGACGGCGTCATTCATGTGGCTACTATAGCAAACCTTGAAATGCTTGGGGATGGGTTAAAGGGTTCTGCAATAATCTCATTGATAAAACATGCAAGAGAATAGTAAAAAGGGAAGTCTGTATTTCCCAATACATTCAATTGGCTGGCAATAGCCAAGTAGGAGAAGGCTATGTATAAAGAAGTTCTCCAATTCTGGTTTGAAGAAATCGATCCAAAAATGTGGTGCGTCTCCAGTAGCGAATTTGACGAGACAATTCGCAACCGGTTTGTGCCACTGCTGGAACAGGCAGCCAAATCCGAGTTGTTCGCGTGGCGCAGTGAACCTCAAGGCCGTCTGGCGGAGATTATTGTTCTGGACCAGTTTTCACGCAACATCTACCGGAATACGCCACAGGCGTTTGCCCAGGATGCCATGGCGTTGTCGTTGGCCCAGTAGGCAGTTGCTGCCGGTGCCCATCTTCAACTGCCACCACCCAAACGAAGCTTCCTCTTGATGCCGTACATGCACAGTGAATCCAGGGTTGTCCATGTTGAGGGGGAAAGGCTGTTTCGGGAATTCACCCCGCCCAACAACTATGAGTTCGAGCTGAAGCACAAGGCCATCATTGACCGGTTCGGGCGTTACCCGCATAGAAACGAGATTCTCGGGCGTGTTTCCACCCCGGAGGAAAATGAGTTTCTCAAGCAGCCGGGGGCGAGTTTTTAAAAAAAGAAAAGTTTCGGGCAGAAAAAGAAACAGCCGCCTCAAATGAGGCGGCTGTCGCATGTAGATCAGATGAATGTCTGATTACATTTCGGAAAGAAGATCCGGGTTGGTCACCAGGTTTCTTACACCGTGGCCATGATCTTCATTGAAGTCGTTACCTTCACACCATTCACCGACAGTTTCGATGTTGACCTTGGCAACGTGAGGACGAATGCCCCAGGTAACCTGGAAGGGTGAGCCCTTTTCGTTGTAGCCGGGGCCGGTGGTTGAACCTTCGTATTCAACTGGTACGCCAGTGTTGGTGGGAATGTTGGTTGCCTGGTAAAGGCCGTTGACCTTCTTGTAGGCGGTCAGCTCTTTGAAGTCGAGTGCGTTTTTGTCATTCACCAGCACATAGACCTGGGTTTCAACACGTAGCTGCGGGTTCTTGATGGCTTTGCTCAGGCAGGAACCCAGGGTTGGGCCAGGTTTGACCTGGGCAGTGGTGTGCACATAGTGAACTTCGATGGTGTCGCCAGGTTTCAGATCGCCGTGGGCGCTGGGGCATGCATTGTGCTTGACCGGTGCCAGCTCCGCTTTGCTGAGAGTGCCGGAGTATTTGTAACCGCTGCCATAGCCGTGGCCGTCGCCGTTGCCGGCATAAAGGGAGAAGTCGTGGCCTTTGTGTTCAGCACTTTCATGGAAGTGGATGTTGCACAGATTCATTTCCGTGTAGGCTGGTGCGCTGCTGAAGACGCGCTGGTTATTACCCGCTACTGCGTCAATATCGCGGGGTGCCTGTGGGCCGAAGCCTTGGCCTTTGGTGTTCTTGGCAAGCGCTGCGCGCTGCTCTGCAATGACTTCGTCGGAAACCGCGGCGTGGCCGCCGCTGTGCATCTCGCTTGAACCATGGCTATCCTCAAAGGCAAATGCCGGTGCCCCAAAAACAGCCGACACTGCTACTGCAATCATCACTTTCTTCATTGCTTTCTCCCTGAAAAATAAATATTAGTAGTTATCAATAGGATGGTTAACAGATGGTTCATAACCCAAACAACCGAGCAGACTAAAGATTTTATTGGGGGTTTTCAACCCTATTCGTCAAGATTTCTGTGAATAGTAAAAAAATGCCTCGGAAATCAGTGAGGCAGATGTGTCAGGAGAGGGGATGGATTGGCGCAATTATCAGGAATGTATTAGCGATATATGATCTAGCCCGCATTTCTCACCACCGTCTCGCTACGAACGGTGGTGAGAAATGCGGGCTAACTGCGTTACCAACGTTTAAGGAGAATGACGCCAGCCGAAACGCATTCCAGACCGCATTCCAGACCGTTTCGGGATCGTTGGAGTAGATTACTATGCCCAGTTTCATGATATCGGCCCCCGAGATAGAGATGAATTGGTTATTGCCCGCCCTGCCAAGGCCGGCATTCGCCCGCGTCATTCGGGACAATGTGCGCCGGAAATTGCTAAAATATCAGTTTTCGCCCCTCCGGGGCGCCACCCGCTTCAATACGGGATCGAACTATGAGCGAAATCGAGCAATATATGACAGACGTGGGCCGCCGTGCCCGTGCCGCCGCCCGCGCCGTGAGCCGCGCCGAGACCCGGCAGAAAAACGCCGCGCTGGAGGCGATCGCCGCCGCCATCGAGGCGGATGATGCGGGTCTGCTGGCGGCCAACGCCAGGGATATGGAGGCCGGTCGCGCCGACGGGCTGGATGCAGCGCTGCTGGACCGGCTGGAGCTGACCCCCGGGATCATCGCCGGTATGGCGGAGGGGATTCGCCAGATCGTGGCGTTGCCCGATCCGGTGGGCGAGATTTCGGGCATGGCCTATCGCCCCTCCGGCATCCAGGTGGGCAAGATGCGCGTGCCGCTGGGCGTGGTCGGCATCATCTACTAGTCACGCCCCAACGTCACCGCCGATGCGGCGGCGCTGTGCCTGAAGTCGGGTAATGCCGCCATCCTGCGCGGTGGTTCGGAGGCGCTGCATTCCAACCAGGCCGTGGCGCGCTGCATTCACGCTGGGCTGGAGCAGGCCGGGCTGCCGTCCGAGTCGGTGCAAGTGATCGAGACCGCCGACCGCGCCGCGGTGGGCAAACTGATTACCATGCCCGAGTATGTGGATGTGATCATCCCGCGCGGTGGCAAGGGGTTGATCGAGCGCATCAGCGCCGAGGCGCGCGTGCCGGTGATCAAGCATCTACACGGCATCTGTCACGTCTATCTGGACGACGAGGCTGATTTGGAAAAGGCGATCCAGATCGCCTTCAACGCCAAGACTCATCGCTATGGTGTCTGCAACGCCATGGAAACCCTGCTGGTGGCCGAGGGCGTTGCCGACCAGGTGCTGCCCGAACTGAGCGGCATGTATATAGAGAAGGGCGTGGAACTGCGTGGCTGCGAAACCACCTGCCGCCTGGTGCCCGCCGCCAAGCCGGCCTCTGATGAGGACTGGGACACGGAATACCTGGCGCCCATCCTTTCCATCCGCGTGGTCAAGGATATGGGCGAGGCCATCGATCACATCGCCCGGCACGGCTCCGGCCATACCGAATCCATCGTCACCGAGAACTATACTCGTTCGCGGCGTTTTTTGCGCGAGGTGGATTCCTCGTCGGTGATGGTCAACGCCTCCACCCGTTTTGCAGACGGGTTTGAGTACGGCCTGGGGGCGGAGATCGGCATCAGCACCGACAAGTTTCATGTGCGAGGACCGGTCGGCCTGGAAGGCCTGACTTCACAGAAGTTTGTTGTGTTGGGTGATGGCCAGATTCGCGAGTAAGCGCGTAAATAACAGCATGTCCACTGCCTTGGTTCCTGTTTCTGAAATGGCCGCTGCCATTGTTCTCCCCTTTGACATGGGCGCCGCCATAGTCCCCCCTTTGAAAAAGGGGGGGTAGGGGGGATTTTTATGGTCCCGGGCGTGGCGCTTAAATCCCCTCCGGCCCCCCTTTTACAAAGGGGGGAGTGGTCGTATAGCTGGGCGTGGCTGCAAAATGAAGAGTACTGCCAGTGATCGCGATTTTCGGTGGCACCTTCGACCCGGTCCACTTCGGTCATTTGCGCCCCCTGCTGGAGGTCAAGCAGGCCCTGGGGCTGGACGAGGTGCGACTGATTCCCGCCTTTATCCCGCCACACCGAGAAGCGCCGAGCGCAACTCCGGCGCACCGGCTGACCATGTTGCGGCTGGCGGTGGCAGATGTGCCGGGTTTCGTTATCGATGAGCGCGAACTGGAACGCGGCGGGCGTTCCTACATGGTGGAGACGCTACAGTCGCTGCGCGATGAAATCGGTGCGACGACGCCCTTGTGTCTGATCATGGGGCTGGATGCCTTTGACACGCTGGAGAGCTGGCGCGAATGGCAACACCTGATCGATCTGGCGCATCTGGTGGTGACACAGCGACCGGGTGCCGAACTGCCGCAACGCGGCGCGCTGGCAGAGTTGATGGCCACCGCTCGCGCTCAGAGTGTCGCAGAGCTGCAACAACAGCCGGCAGGGCGGATCTGGTTTCAGGAGGTCACCCAGTTGGAAATCTCCGCCACCGCCATTCGCGAGCAACTGGCCCGCGGCGGGGATGTACGTTTTTTACTGCCGGACACCGTCCGGCATTACATGGAGGCCGAAGGGCTCTATAGATAAATAGATAACATGAGGGTTAAATGAAAGAAGAAGAGATCAAGAACCTGGCCGTCACGGCACTGGAAGATATGAAAGCAGTCAATCTGGTGGTGCTGGATGTGCGCGGCAAGTCCAGCGTCACTGATTTCATGATCATCGCCAGCGGTACCTCCGACCGCCACGTCAAGGCCATGGCCAACAACCTGACAGTGGAAATGAAAAAGGCCGGTGTCAAACCGTTGGGTGTGGAAGGCGACAGGGAGGGCGAATGGGTGTTGGTGGATCTGGCCGACGTAGTCGTCCACATTATGCTGCCCGGCGTGCGCGACTTCTATCAGCTTGAAAAACTGTGGGAAGCCGGTTCCATCGACGAGATCGCCGAGCTGCGCCCTCAGTCACAACCCTGAACGGGCGCGCAAAGCGATGCACATCCACCTCATCGCGGTGGGGCAGAAGATGCCCGCCTGGGTCAAGCAGGGCTATGAGGAATACAGCAAACGCCTGCCGCAGAACTTCAGTATCAAACTGGTTGAAATCGCCCCCGGCCAGCGCGGCAAAAACAGCGACCCGAAGCGTGCCACCGAGGGAGAGGGCGATAAAATCCTCAGCGCCATCCCCAACAACGCCCACGTCATCGCCCTGGATGAGCGCGGCAAGCAGTGGACCACGTTACAGTTGTCGGAACAGATGCGGGCCTGGATGCAGGACGGCCGTGACATTGCCCTGCTGGTGGGCGGGCCGGAAGGGTTGTCACAGAACTGTAAGCAGCGCGCTGAACAATCCTGGTCGTTGTCAAAGCTCACATTGCCACATCCCCTGGTGCGCGTGTTTCTTGCCGAACAGCTTTATCGCGCCTGGAGCGTGACTCAGGGCCATCCGTATCACCGCGAATAAACCTGCATTTATCCTCTCTGCGTTTGTTCATGGTGTCGGTGCAAGTGTGGGCTAAACGTTTCCCTGTTTCATTTTATATTTCGAATTAATCCCTTGTTTTCCTGGTCAATAGCCCGCATTTTTGTTGCTGGTTGTGTGCGTTGTAAAACAAATTGATCGCAGGTTATTTCGCATGCTGGACTAATATTTTTTTTGCTGCAGTCGATGAAGAACATCGTTGATGATGTTCGCACTAACCCGGATATTTCATAAATTGCACGTATTCTCGCTTGCCTCTTGATTCCACAAGTGATTTTCTTCAGTTGCGCGTAATCACCGATACGCGACGCCTTCAGAAAATCCCTTGTGAAACCAATATACTGCGCAATAATCACGCGAATTTATG
>Ga0114931_10012152_pt1 | contig 10099 bp, 9 predicted proteins | sample 2SBtaG_FD_89579 | JGI IMG/M metagenome (GOLD analysis project Ga0114931, IMG submission 89579) | Deep subsurface microbial communities from Kolumbo volcano to uncover new lineages of life (NeLLi) - 2SBTROV14_V59a metaG | ecosystem: Environmental > Aquatic > Marine > Volcanic | place: Kolumbo... | reverse complement strand
TCCGTGCGCCTGGAGGCGCCGGAGCTGCCCGTCCGCGAAGGCGGCAGCCTGGCCCAGGCCCTGCGAGCCCTGGGCCACCAGGTGGAGGGGCCGGGCACGGCCCTGGCGGGCCTGTTCGGCGGCGGTCAGGCCATCGCCCGGGAGGCGGACGGGCTGCTGGTGGGCGGCAGCGATCGCCGGAAGGACGGCTGCGCCCTCGGCCTGTGAGCCGGCTCCTGCCCTTCCGGTCGCGCCAGCGCGCCCGGACGCGGGCCGGATCGGCTGCAGCTCATGGCTCGCCCCGTCCCGGTAGGCGTTGCCTGCCGCCCGTTCTCTGGCACCAAGAAACCCTCTGCCAGAAGTCCCGCTGGCTGCGTTTCTACTTCGCTGCAGTCCGATCCGGCCCGCGTCCGGGCTACGAGGAAGGGCGGGAAAGGGCCCGGCGCAGGGCGCGGGTTCCGCCGCGCAGGTGGAAGGCCCGCAGCCCGGCCTGCTGCATGCGCTCGGCCAGGTGTGCGCTCTTCAGTCCGTACTCGCAGTAGAGCACGTAGGTGCGGTCCCGGGCGAAGGAGGGGTAGGCCTCCAGGGCGTGGCCGAACTCCAGGTGCAGGGCCTCCGGGGGGTGCCAGCTCTCGTACTCCCGTCGGGTGCGCAGGTCGATCAGGCAGGCGCCCTCCGGGACTTCCTTGACCTCCAGCTCCGGCATGCCGCTCGCATCCGGGTCCAGGGCGCGCAGGTCCAGCACCTGGCGCTCGGCCAGGGCCTTCTCCAGGACCGAGGGGTCCATCTCCGCCTCCTGCCGCAGCACCACATCCAGCTTGGCTCGGGTGGCGGGCTGGCGGGGCACCAGGGCGCAGTACTCGTCCACCAGAGCCGATAGCTCGCCGGTGCCGATCTGCCGGGCCCGGGCGATGATCTCGTCCTTGTTGCTCCCCACCAGGGGCCGCAGCAGCGGCAGGGTGGTGGCCTGGCCGATGGTGCGCAGGTTCACCAGCGTCTGGGAGGAGACCTGTCCCACCGCCTCGCCGGTGACGATGGCCTGGGCCCCGCGCTCCTGGGCAATGGCCTCGGCTGCGCGCAGCATCCAGCGCTTCAGGATCACCTGCCAGTAGCGCGGGTGGCTCCTCGCCTGCAGCTCCCGGGAGATGCCCGCGAAGTCCACTGCGTGGAGGTGCGGCCGCGCCCCGAAGCTCCAGCGGTCCGCCAGCACCTTCATCACCCGCAGGGTGCCAAGCTGGTGCAGGCGCCCGCCCAGGTTGCAGAACACGTAGTCGAGGTCGACACCCCGGCGCAGCATCTGCCAGGCCGCCACGGGCGAGTCGAAGCCGCCGGAGACCAGCGCCACAGCCCGGTCCCCGCTGCCCAGGGGCAGCCCCCCCGGCCCGGCCTCCCGCTCCGTGAAGAAGTAGGCGTGCCCCTCGTAGAGCTCCACCGCCACCGTGACCTCGGGATCCGAGAGGTCCACCCGGGCCGCGTGGGGCAGCAGCCGCGCCCCCAGCGCCCGCTCCACCTCCCGCCTGCGCAGCCCGCCGGCGCCGGCACTCCCCACCACCTTCGTCCGCACCGCAAAGCGCCGTCCGGCCACGCGCTCCCGGTAGAGCACCTCCCCCCGCTCCACCAGGTCCTCCAGGGAGCCCACCGGCCAGCACTCCGCCAGGGAGAGCGACTGGATCCCGAACACCCGGGTCAGCAGCGCCGCCCGCTCCGGCCGCTCCATCTGCTCCAGGTGCACCAGCATGCGATCGTGCCGACCCTCGATCTCCGCGGCCACGCCGGCGGACGCCAGCGCATCCTTCACATTGCGGCGCAGCCGCGCCACGAACTGCCGCCGCGTGGCCCGCGCCTTCGTCGACAGCTCCCCGGAGAGCCGAAGCAGCACCACTCCGCGCCCAGTCGCCCCCATGTCGCCCCCCAGCATAGCGACAGAGAGGGGGGAGAGAGGGGACGTTCCTTCCGAGTTTTCGAGTTCGAGGCCTCGCAAGTCGGAAGAATGCTGCCCGCAGGGGTGCATAGCGCCACCCCACGAGCCTGTGGCCCATCGCCGAACTCGAAAACTCGGAAGGAACGTCCCCTCTCGCTCCCTCTCGCCGCGTCTCCCCTCCCCTTGGGAACCGCGGCTACGCTCTGCGCCGCTGGCGGAGAACCTCGAAGCTCGCCAGTGCCAGAGTGAGCAGGGAGAGGCCGGCGGGCTCGGGGACGTTGTCCTCGTTGTTGCCGCGCAGGTGGGAGCTGACCGAGACGAAGCCCACGTCGAAGTCGAAGGAGCGCAGGGCCTCGATCTCGAGGCGACCGCTGGGCCCCTGGGCGATTGCGAAATGAGGGAGCTCGAGGGTCTGCTTGTTTTTCAGGGGCCGTACGTTGTGCGGTGCCGGAATTCCCAATGCGTCGCACCTTGGCTGAGTCGTACAGTTGAGTGCCGCAAAGATCTCCATCGGAATTGGATCGAACGAGAGGATTCCGTTCGCATCGAGGCTGCCAGCGACGGGCGATGTGAAGGCCGCCTTGGTCGCGGTGAATTGTGACCCCCGCGATTCACCAACAGAGACACTGAGTACGATTTCGAAAGAGGTGAGCTGGACCGGTCCGGGTCGGATGGCACCGTCTTCCCGAGAGAAATCCACCAGCAGGAGCGTTCCGAAGGTCCCACGCTCGGGAAACTCAACGGTCTCGATGTCGCCAATTGTCACCACCGCCCTGGATCGCTGATCCGTTCCCATCCGGAAAGCCTCAACGCTCACGCCGTAGCTCGGGCGCTGCAGGCCGGTGCCAACGGCCAGAAGGGCCAATAGCAGCAGGAGCAGTCTCTGGAACGATGTGCCGCTGTGCCGCCTCATTGGGCTGTCCTCGAGGCGTCGGCCAGGTAGGGGCTGGTAGGATCGTGCTCGCGCAGGAACTGGATGAGCGGCGCATTCTCCGGCGTGTCCGCCAGTGGGACGATCGGTGCCGAGCTCTGGAGGGCCATGGCGCCAGCACCTCCCCCGCCGGAGGACATGGCCGAGGACATGCACCAGCTCCACTGGGGGGGTACCACGTCCGGCCCCGCAGGTCCCGGCACACCGATGCTGAACCCATCCAGGAAGAGATTGAAGTCGTGGATGCCGACCATGCCGTCGGCATCCATGTCCGTTCCGATGTGGTTCTGCTCGACGCCCAGCTGGAAATCCGGAAGGAAGAGGTTGACGTCCGCGATGCCGCACGCGCCATCCTCATTGAAGTCGCAGTCGCAGTAGTTTCCGATGCCATCGCAGTCCGAGTCGTACTGGCTGGGATTGTCATGGAGGTCCGCCGAGCAGTTGTCGTAGCTGGCGGGGCGAGCGTCCGGGAAGTCATAGGAGATGGTTTCGGTCGGTTTGAGGAGGTCCGTTCTGCGGATCTCGGGCGGGCCCGTCATGGGATTGAAGCTCAGGTCCGGCGTTCCGTCGTGGGTGCAGTCGTCGTCCAGGTCTTCGATCTGGTACTCGCGGATGCGGATCTCCTGGGCGCCCGGGTCGAAGACGGCGATCACGTTCCAGCCATCGCCGTAGGCCGCTCCGCAGCTCGTACCATTACTATCGAAGCTTTCGGTGAACATGTAGTTGCGCATGAAGAGATTGACGGTCTCGGAACCAATCATCGGCTGCTTCTTTAGAGGCTTCGTTGTGCCGGGGTTCGGGTCGAAGTGTCCGTTGAAACCAAGGAGCAGCGAGGATCGCTCCTGCCCTGGCTGATTGAAGAGCTCGTTCCACCACTCCTCTGTGTCGTTCTGATAGGTGTCTGATCCGAATGCGCTCACTTGCGCGAAGTTCCCGTCGCCATCGATGAGATAGTGGTGAAAGACGACCGCGGGGATCCCTGCGTAGTCCTGGAGCACCCGTTTCGGGAACGCCGTGTCGTCGTCGTTCGGAGGCAGCGTGCCGTTGTCGAAGCCCATCTCGAGGCCGAGGAAGAGCATCCGCTGGCTGTTGGGCAGACGGATCAGGGCGGCCCGGTGTCGACCGGGTTCGGTCTGCCTCGGGCCCGTACCTGCGTTCGGAAGCAGAAGGTGGTTGCGAGCATTGGCTGTGATGCGGTTCGGACCGTAGCCGAGCGGGTCGCTGGGGTTCAGCGATTCCGGCTCTGCGATGAACCACTCCTGCGGCGAGGTGATCCAAGGCTCCCAGATGCAGGCAGAGGGCTTCGCGCAGGTGTGGCTGGCCCAGAACGTGCGGCTTGGTGGGAAGAACTGGTCGAAACCGGTATCCGCGTGGTATATGTTCGGCTTGTAGTCGTGATTTCCAGTTGTTACGACGTAGGGAACATTGCAAGCGTCCAGCCTCTCGAAGGCGCTGCTGATCTTCGGCCAACCGACCTGGCCCAGGACCAGATCGCCGAGCTGGATCACCATCACGATGGGCATCTGCTTTCCAGGTGCGCCGGTCACCGGATCCGGCTCGACGAAGCCACCGGCGGCGTTCGCGGCGCAAATCCAGTCCATCATCAGGTTCAGGTGCTGATTCCGGGGAATCGTCTCGCCCACTGGTCCCACCGTGTAGTTTTGCGTATCCGGCATGACGAAGACGGCAAAGCAGTCCGGGCAGGGCGTCGCTGCGATGGGCGGCGCTGCTGCTGCCATCACAAGGGCGACGAACGAGGCGAATCGAAGGGTCCAGCTCCCCATGGCCATGATCTCGAGGCTTCTCCTCGATCCCGTCTAACACGAAACGCCGTTCAGTGTCAAGCGGAGGAGGGGGGAGAGGGGGGACGTTCCTTCCGAGTTTTCGAGTTCGAGGTCTCGCAAGTCGGAAAGTGCTGTACGCACCGGCACATTGCGCCACGACACGGCCGTGTGGCCTATCGCCGAACTCGAAAACTCGGAAGGAACGTCCCCCCTCTCCCCCCTCTCCCTCTCAGGCGGGCGTCGAGTTGTTGCGCTCGGCGCTGGCGGTGGTGCCGGCGATGCGGAGGGAGATGTGGCAGGCGAGGTGGAGGCGGGGGACGGGGGCGCCGCGCTGCCAGGTGGGTCGGGTGGCGAGCTGGGCGTCGAGGTGGGCGGACTCGAGGTCCTCGGCGGAGCGGCCGATGGCGAGCAGGCCCTTTTCGAGCTGGCTGCGCAGCTCGCTGGCGATGAAGAGGGGCGGGAGGGGGTCACCTTCGAACCAGGCCTCGGCCTGCGAGAGGTCGATGTGCAGGGAGCCTTCCTCCAAGGCGAGCAGGGCCTCGTAGTCCTCGCGCAGCCGCCAGCCCAGGAAGACGCGGCACAGCTCGTCGGCCAGGGCCTCGAGGGCGGGCCGGGTCATCGGGGGGCGCGGGGGCGGCCCCGCGGCGGGTCGCCCGGGGCGCGGCGATGCGGGTGCGGGCGCAGGGGATGGGCGGAGCGCAGCCGCTCCAGCATGCGCTGGCGCTCCTCGGCCGTGCGGCCCGGGAAGCGGCGCTCCATCAGGTGCTCCTGCTCCTCCGGTGAGAGGCTGCGGAAGTGCTCCAGGCGGCGCCGCATGGCGCGGCGCTGCTCCGGTCTCATGCTGCGCCAGCGCTGGAGACAACGGCGCAGGGCGCGCCGCTCCTGCGGGCTCAGGTTCTCGAGCCGCTCGCGCAGGGCCGGGTCGTCCTCGAAGGCCCGCCCGGTCCGGTGCCGCCAGCGCTCCAGGCGCTCGCGACCGCGCCGCTCCCAGCGCTGCTGGAGCTCGTGGCGCTGGTCGTCGCTCATGCGGTCCCAGCGCTCGAACAGGTGCCGTCGGCGCTCCGGCGGGAGCGCCGAGAGGTGGCGTGCCGCTCCGGCGCGCAGCTCCGGGGAGAGTGAATCCAGCCACTGGCGCATGGACGGCGGCAGGTCCGGAGGCAGGGGTGGGGCCTGCTCGGTGCTCACTGCGGCCGCCCGGGCGGGCTTCGGGCCGAATCCACTGCCGAGGGCCAGGGCCAGCAGCAGCAGCGATGCGCAACGCCAGAGGGGAAGCGCGCGCATCACCCGCTCCCGGTGGTCCCCATGGTGTCCAGGTCACCGAGATCTTCGAGCACGTCCAGCACCGCGATCACCGGGAGGTCCTCACCGACGTCCGCGAGCTCGTCGGGGCCGTCTCGCTTCGCCATGCGAAGGTCCGCCCCGGTGCCGGCGGCCTCGGGCCCCGTCCTGGCCACGGGCACGGCGCGAGGAGGCGGGGGCAGCAGCCGGGGAAGCAGCAGCACCGCCAGGGTCGCCGCTGCCGCCGCCAGCGCTGCTGCGGGCCAGAGCCGGGCCCGACGCGGGGTGCGGGGGCGAAGCGGAGCCGGACCCCGCCGCGGGCGGCCCTCGGCCGAGGCAGCGCGGTCGGCTTCCAGAAGCCGCTCCAGGCGTGCGCGAAGATCCGTGGGCAGCGGCCGGGCGGGAAGCTGGCGCAGGGCGTGGTCCACCGCGCGCAGCTCTGCAAGCCTGGCCGCCAGCTGGGGGGTGGTCTCCAGGGCCGAGCACACCTGTTCCCGCTCCCGGGCACCCAGCTCCCCATCCAGGAAGGCGGAGAGGGCCTCTTCCCAGGCCTCCCAGCGGGCCTCCGGGGAGCGCTCGTCCCCGGCCCTGCCGGGAGAACCCGGCGGTGCGGGCAGCGCGGGCAGATTCGCCGGGGGCTCTGTACCCATGGGAGGGGCTTCCTTCATTTCGCCGCACCTGTGCGCTGCATCGCGCCGGGCTCTGCATCCGCCGCCTCGGTGGACGGAAGGGTCCGGGCCAGGCCCACACGGGCCCGGTGGACCAGGGCCTTCACCGACTTCTCCGTGGCCTCGAGGGCCTCGGCCACCTCCGCATAGGAGAGCCCCTCCACGGCGCACAGCCAGAGGGCGGCGCGCTGGCGCTCGGGCAGCTCTTCCAGGGCCTCGGCCACCTGCTGGGAGAGGCGGCGGGCGTCCACTACCTGGTCGCTGGGAGGCTCGGGCGAGACCAGCTGCAGCAGCGGGCCGCCCGACTCGGGGTCGGAGCCCTGGTGGACGGCCCTTCGGTAGGGCCGGCGCAGCTCGTTGCGCGCGGCGTTGGCGCCGATGGTGAACAGCCAGGTGGAGAAGCGTGCCTGGGGCTGGTAGCCCTCCCGCGCCCGGTGCACGCGCAGGAAGGTCTCCTGAACCAGCTCCTCTGCCACTGCGGTGTTCCTCACCATCCGCTCCAGGAAGTGGAGGAGGCGGCCGGCCCAGCGCTCGAAGAGCGTGTCGAAGGCCGCCTGGTCCCCATCTCGGAAGGCCAGCATGAGCCGGACGTCTTCGTCCACCAAACCCGGTCCGCCTTCGTCTGGAGGGTGGAACCCGTCTGCGACCCCCGGGTTGCGCGGCCCGGCGGCCCAGGAGGGCCCCTGGGAGGTCGAGGATGCCCCGCGGGGCCAGGTGCCTCCAGGCGCCGGACCCCGGACGGGCTCCTACGGATCGGCGCGCCGGGCCAGGAACTCGAGCACCGCCCGGCTCAATTCCTCCGCCTGCTCGATGTTCACCACGTGGCCCGCTCCCTCGATCACCACCGAGGTGGCTCGGGGCAGCTTTGCCGCCATCACCTGGGCGGCGCGCAGGTAGGCGTTGTCCTTGGCTCCCACCAGCACCAGGGTGGGCAGGTCCAGGCGATGGAGGTCCGCCAGGGTGGAGGGCGCCGGGCCCGCCACCCGTCGCCCGAAGTGGGCCACCCCCATCGGGTCCTGGGCCTCGATGGCCCGCGCCGCTGCCTGGGCGGCTGGCAGCTCCGGGCGCAGGCCGATGCTGCTCGGGCCGGCGCGGCCCTGGGTGAAGCCCTCGAAGCCCACCCGCTCCCGCCGGTCGGCGATGCGGCCCACCTGGGCCTCCCAGCCCGCCTGGGAGCGGGGGTTCTTGAAGCCCGGACCGCTGGAGAGGAGCAGCAGGGCCGAGACGCGCTCCGGGTGCGCCAGGGCGAAGTGCTGGGAGGCCAGCCCGCCGAAGGAGAGCCCGCCCACCACGGCAGGCTGGCCCGGCGCCGCCCAGTCCAGCACGCGGCCCAGGTCGTCCACCACCTGCTCCATGGAGTAGGCGGCGGGATCCTCGGGGACCTGGCTGCGGCCGTGTCCCCGGTAGTCCCACAGCACCACCCGGTAGCCCGCCGCCACGAAGGGCTCCACCTGGGGCCGGAAGTTCTCGTGGGTCTGGCAGTAGCCCGGGGAGAGGATCACACACTCCCCCTCGCCGTGGGCCTCGGCGTAGAGGGAGACACCGTCGCTGGCGAGCACCTGGGCCATGGCGAAGGGCCCGCTACCGGGAGGACTCGATGCGCTCGCGCAGGGCTCGCGCCATCTGCTCGATCTGGTCGCGCATGGGTCCCTTGATGGTGAACTCGGGCACCAGCGTCTTGGTGCCTCCCTGCATGCGGATGGAGATGCGCGCGCCGGAGCCGCGGGGCGCCACCTCCACGCTTCCGCGCAGCTCGCGGAACAGGTGCCCGTCACAGACCTTCTCGAAGCCGATGCTGCCATCCTCCCGCTGGTCGAAGTGGAAGCGCGCCTCGCCCTCGCGACCGAGGATGCGATAGTGGGCGACCACCGTCCTGCGCGGCCCCTCCCGGGCCACGATCTGTGTCTCCGCGTCCGGGAAAAGCCCCACCAGGGTCTCCTCCTCTGCCAGGATCTGCGCGGCCTGCTCGGGCGGGCGATCCACGTCGAAGTGCTTCTCCAGTCGCAAGGCGGTCCTCCCTCTCCGGCTCCGGAGGCTCGGCGGCTCTAGTGGATCTCCACCCAGGTAGCCGGCAGGAGCAGCGGCGCGCCGGGCGGGGTCACCTCCAGCAGCCGCAGCAGCTGGGCCGCCGGCTCCGCCCAGCGCAGGCGCGGCCAGGCGGCCCGAACCCTGCCGCCCAGCAGCTCCGCCAGCTGCTGGGCCAGGGGCCGCGGTGCCGGGTACTGCTTCAGCACCACGTCGGCCTCCGGATCGATCTTCACCAGCTGCTTGGCCTCGCGAATCGCCGTGCGCAGCCCACCCAGGCGATCCACCAGCCCCACCTCCAGCGCCTGCTCTCCCGTCCAGACCCGGCCCCGGGCCACGGCGTCCACATCCTCCACGGACATGTGACGCCCCTCCGCCACAAGCTGGACGAAGCGGTCGTAGATGCCGCGCACCGTGCGCCGGAGCACACTGCGCGCCTCCGGCGAGAGGGGCCGGCTGGCCAGCAGCAGGTCCGCCGTGGCGCCCCGGGTCATGTCGGCCACGCCAATACCCAGCTTCTCGAGCAGCTCCTTCAGCACCGGGCGCAGCACGAAGACGCCGATGGAGCCGGTGTAGGTGGTGGGCTGGCTCACGATGCGGTCCGCGCCGCAGGCGGCGTAGTAGCCGCCGGAGGCCGCCACGTCGGAGAAGGAGGCCACCACCGGCTTGCCCTTGGCGCGGGCCTGGGACACCGCCCGCCAGATCCCGTCGGAGGCCAGGGCCGAGCCGCCCGGGCTGTTCACGCGGAAGATGATGGCGCGCACCTCCGGGTCCGCCGCGGCGTCCGCCAGGGCCTTGGCCAGGGTCTCCGAGGCCATCACACTTCCGCTGCGCCGGACGCCGCGCTCCTCGCCCATCACCACCGGCCCCTCTCCGGTCACCAGGGCGAAGGTGGCCACGGGACGGAAGCCGAGGCTCTCCGGCGAGACGCGGGCGTAGTCCGACGCCTGGAGCAGCGGCCGCTCGCCGAAGGAGCGGCGCACCTCGTCGAAGTAGGCCACCTCGTCCACCAGGCCGAGCACCTTCTTCTCTTCCGGCGAGACCGGGCCGGCGTCGATGGCCTTTCGCACCTGGTCCGGTGTCAGCTTGCGGGCCTCGGCGATGGCGGACACGAAGCGCCCATCGATGGAGTCGATCAGCGCCGTGCTCATCTCCCGGTTCGCCTCGGACATCTCGCGGCCGGCGTAGAAGTCCACGGCGCTCTTGTAGCGGCCGATGCGCTCGTACTCGAAGTGGACGCCCAGCTTCTCGAACAGCCCGCCCAGGAACAGGTACTCCGCCGCCAGCCCCACGAAGGGGTCCTGGCTGGCCGGGGCCAGGATGATGCGCTGGGCGCCGGTGGCCACGTAGTACTCGAGGCTGCCGAAGCCCTGGGTCTCCAGGTAGGCCACGGTCTGGCGACCCTTCTGCGACAGGCGCTGGATGGCGCTGCGGATCTCCGTGGCGCGCCCCCAGCCCACATCCAGGTCCCCCACCCGGAAGATCACCGCGTGGATGCGCTCGTCCCGCTCCG
>Ga0114931_10012151_pt1 | contig 10099 bp, 11 predicted proteins | sample 2SBtaG_FD_89579 | JGI IMG/M metagenome (GOLD analysis project Ga0114931, IMG submission 89579) | Deep subsurface microbial communities from Kolumbo volcano to uncover new lineages of life (NeLLi) - 2SBTROV14_V59a metaG | ecosystem: Environmental > Aquatic > Marine > Volcanic | place: Kolumbo... | reverse complement strand
CGCCGTTCGTGGGGGTGGGAATTTTCAGCGGTTATTCCGAAGAATACACCAGCGCCTCATCCGACGGCATCGACAACAATCACGACGGTTTTGTGGATGAAGTCGGCGAAGAAAAAGAAGTGCTAGATAACATTCTATTTACGCTCCATCCCATGGTGGGTTTCAAGCTGGCCATTGGCAACAACACGATGCTTACCCTTACGTCCAAATACCATATGACATCCCAAAGCCGACAAAACGATTTTTGGATGTATGAAATGGGGTATTTGATATTGATTAAATAGTTTACGTTGATTGCCATTGTGACACCACAACCCGCTCGAACCGTGTTTAAGCTTAACCACCGCCGGCGTTTTTGCGGCGCCATTCATAAATTGTTGAAGTTGAAAGTCTATGCCACGCAGTAATTGTATTCATTTTGCATTTCTTCCCATGGGCCTTAAAACCTTGTATACCTCGACGCTTATGGTACTCGGCGTCGGCTATATTTTTGCCATGATCCAGGTCTTTGATTCGCACGCCGGCCGAGACGGCAAACCCGGGCTTTCCGTTCGTGACCTGGTCATTGCCTACAGCGGCAGTAAATCCGACACCCGTTTGGAGTCCGCGCTGAAAGGACCGATGTCCTCCATGCTGCCCACCGAGCAGCGTAATGAAATCCTTGCCTGGGTACGGCGCGGCGCCAAAGAAAACGAGTTCAACAGCGGCATCAAAACCATTGTCGAGCAACGCTGCCTCATGTGTCACGGCGGTAATAATCCCCATATACCCAATTTTTCGTCATTCAAAGGCATCTCGCAGATGGTGCAATTTGATACCGGCATGGATATTTTTACCCTGGTCCGGGTTTCACACATCCACTTATTTGGCATAACCTTTATCTTTTTTATTGTCAGCACGATTTTCTGCCACGCATATATCAAGCCCCTTTGGTTTAAATGCGTGGTTATCATGGTGCCGTTCTTTGCCATACTGTGTGATATCGGCTCATGGTATCTAACCAAAGTCCTACCCGGTTTTGCCTGGGTAGTCATGATCAGCGGCTTTTTTATGGGAATCGCATTTTCGATTCAATGGTTTGTATCCATTTATCAAATGTGGTTTTACCATCCCAGCCAGGATTTAATAGAAAAAGACGGGATCGTTTCCTGACGACTACCTGGAAATGTCCGGTGCCGTTCCGGCACCGGACACAACGCTGAAAGGCCAACACCGCTCGCAACCTAACAAAAACGCCGGCGCAACCGCCATGGCAAACCTGGCTATTCCTTTTTACTGATAAGTTATGCCGTATATATCTCTATTCGATATATATCCCTATTCGATCAGTCATTAACACAATTAAGTATATAATTAAAAATTCCACTGCTAAGAATTACAAATATTATTGTTATCTCATACCAGAAAACTTTAATCTTGATTTTGACGACTTGTCGAAAAAAGCGCGTCACATATAAATATTGCTGTATTTCATAATATTATTACATGTTGGGTAAAAGTTTTACAATTTCAATCTACATATATATTTACAATGAGTTGTTAATGTACAGATTAATTTGTTACTTAGTATCCATTCTATTATTGCTGTGCGAAGGGCTTCAAGCCGCTCAGTATTCCATCAACATCGTAACCAACCCGACACCGGTGAGCCTGTCCGGGATCAATAACGCAGGGCAAGTCGTCGGGAGCGCTTACCGGAGCGGCACGTTTCTGGATGCCTTCTATTGGCCGGCACCTGGTCAAGGACAGGATCTTGGCACGATGGGCTGCGCTTACGAAGATGATGATGAATGCTTTTCCAAAGCTTATGATATTAACGATCAAGCCATCACTGTCGGTGAAGGGCATTCCAATTTTTCCTATGCCTATCTACCGGTAGCCTTTCGCTGGGAAAACGGTGTTATGGCGCCGCTTAAAACCGTCGGGGTGGAGTACACCAAATCACTGGCTGTCAATAACAGCGGCACGATCACCGGTTTCGGCCGCGCCACCTATAACTACACCTACGTCTCGCAAGCTTATATTCATTTTGACGACCAGCAAACCCTTGGGCTTTGGGCCACGCAGCCCGGCTTGGCCAGCTTTGCCTACGGCATCAATGACGATAATGCCGTTGCCGGCTGTTATTCGCCGGGTGGTTACGATCTGGCGCCGGGGTATTGGAAGGACACGGGAAATCGCCAATACCCGTTTACCCCTTTACCTTCGCCAGGAGCACAAGCGTGCGTGGAAGACATCAACGACCAAAACGTCATGGTAGGCTATGCAACAAACAGTTCCGGCGCGCGCCTGGCGGCACTATGGGAAAACGACCAATTCACCGATTTGGGCACCATAGGCGTCAATCAAACCTATAGTTACGCCAATGCCGTCAACCATGCGGGCCAGGTTGTCGGACACTACCGAAGCTGGGAGCGCTTGTGCCTGCCGACTTGCCGAACCCGGTCCTACTTGCGGGCGTTTATTTGGGAAAACGGCACCATGACCGCGCTCAATGATCTGGTGGTCGATTCCGGGGTTTTCGTAAAGGATGCTTTTGATATAAACGAGTTGGGCCAGATCGTCGCAATGGGACAGGTAAACGACGAAACGGTGTTTATGATTCTAACACCGCTGCCGTGAGTCGCGCCTGCACGCATGATTCAGCGCCATAACAATAATCCAAATCCAACAACCCGCCCACCCTATAACGGGCGGGTTGTTAGCGTAACCATTTAGCTGCATTATCGAATACTTCGGCGATGAGATAACCGATCCAGCCGCCCTAAACTTGTTACTTGTTTTTAATCTGAGTCATTGTTTCATTCATCTTGAAAAATAAAATAATAATTTCACAATTAACGCGCACCGCAATGGGCCCCAAAAGCAAAAGCAACAAGCCCATAAATGGGCTTTGGGTAAACATAGTAAACAATCCCACCAACACACAAACGATGACACCAACCCAAAACATTCCTTGAATAATAACGGGGGTGATCATTGCGCGAAAAGCGATAAAATCTTCAAAATTCATTTCTGTCCTCCACTGGATTCTAGTGTAGCGGTTGTCCGCCGCTGTTTATATATAACCAAACGCCATCGAATGGCTGACCGCGCATAGCCCATTGTAGCGGGAGACCTGTGTCTTTTTCGATTATTTTAATCTGAATTGAAATATATACTTATAAGTAATAATTATAACTGGAATACCTTAAACTAGTGTAGTGTCTCAAACAAAACGCATATTTAGACGAGATTGACTTGATGGTTGCCTAAAAAAAACCTATCTCGCCCTCCAGAAATCCACTCAAGGTGCGATTGCTGCGTTCCAGACCTTTTTTAGAAAGGTGACCTACATTCCCGGCGGTCTGCGCCCTGCACTCGCCCCTTGAGTGGATTTCTAAATGCACGTTTTATATGAGAAACTACCCTAAACTACGCACTTTGCGCCTGCACGGAGCTGTTAATAACATGGGCCGCTTGATTGGGCAGAAAGTACTGGTAATAGGTCACGCTATGCAGGGGTAAATCCGCATCGTAACGCAAACCGTACAACGCAAAGTAGTCTTGCGCCAAATGGATCGGGCATTCCCTGCGGGCCACCATTTCCAATAATTTTGCGTTGCGGATCGTCGTGGTCAGCTCCGGCTGCACCGCCGTCAAATGACTGAGAACATCGTCGGGCAGATCCATGTTGAGCTGGGGTTTGGTGAAAACCTGCAACAACAATCCACCGGTATACATGCCGGTCGGCGTCATCACCTGAACTTTTTTATCCTGCAGGCTTTCGATCAACTGCGACAGGCGCACCGACTGGCGATGACCGTCAGTGTTGACCATGCTGGCGCGGATGCCGAGGTGGTGCGCGGTATAGCCGTAAACATAATTCCAATGTTGAATTATTTGTGCAGGACGGCTACCGTCGGACTGATCGATAAACAAACGCAGCACTTGACCGTTATCCAATATTTTGTACAAGGGATAGGCATTCCACCCATCCGGGAACTGGTAGAATACCTCAGATTTAAGCTGCGCCGGTGCATAGCCATGATGATCCACCAACAGTTGTACCACGCGTTGCGCGTCACGGTAAGTATCGCATCCGCAGCGCATGGCTAAATGGTCAAAATGCAGTTGCCAATCCTGCTGTTCAGCCAACTCCAGTAAAGCCAGATCGGCATGGCTGTAAAACAGGGATTCGCAGGCTTTAACCGATGTGTATATATCCAAAGGTGCCACAAATGCCGCAATACCCCGGGCTTGATGGTCACTCAGCGTGGACGCTCTCGCCAGGATCGCATCCAGAAATTGGCTTGCATAAGCACTAACCCTGTCCATACCGTGGCTGATATCCATCTCAAAGGGTAGTGCCCGGCGGGCTTTTTCATACGCCGTCAACAGCTCATTCGTGCCGCCTACGGCGCTGAAAAAACCGGCGGCATCGGCACGTTTAACGCTTGCCTGAAAGGGCGTGAAATCCAATCGCATCCATCGGCCTTGCTTGTTTTGCGCTAAAACACAGGCTGGATTGCGTTCGTCCGGTGCGATTGGGGCGTTGTTTTCCTGCTCGCGTAGAAACTCGGCGGCGGCGCGTTTGGCAAACTGGCGACAACGGTCAGCGGTATCGGACATAGCTTACTCCTATTGCTTATATTGACAAGGCAGGCTGTGACAGGTTGCAATTCAGCGGCATTTGGCCACTCAAGGTGCGAGCGCAAGGCGCAGACCGCCGGGAATGCAGGTCACCTTTCCAAGGTCTGGAACACAGCAATCGCGCCTTGAGTGGCTTTCTAAATGCACGTTTTATAGGAGACACTATACTAGGCTAGGTCACGCACTGCGTAATCATGGTCCGCAGACTGTCATTTCCTTCCAACACCCGTTTCGCTTCCAGCAACGCCATATACTCGCCGAACCCAAGCCAATCGAGCAGTATCTCAGGGATTATGCCATCGGTCGCATCGCCCAAGCCCTTGCGCTTGAGAATGTGGTTGCTCACCATAACCAACTGGGGAAACACCTCATGACTGCCCTGGTATTGGAGGTCATGATGAAAACGGGCCGCGACCACGACTTCCTCGGGCAAGCCCCACTTTTGCAATAACCATGCACCCACTTGGCCGTGGTGCACGCCGAATAGACGCATTTCGATGTCGGTGATAGGGCGATCCGGATACTTGTCCAAATATTTCACCAACAGGCCATATTCCTGCTGAAAAAAATGTCCCATGACCAGTAAGCCGAAATTTTGAAGCAACCCGGCCAGATAAGCCAACCCTGCGCTGGCGCGAAAATCCGCCGGCTGAATCGAGCTCAACGCCTGGGTGAGAGCCGCCGCGTAAACAGCATGTTTCCAAAAGGATTTCAGGCCCAGCGGGCCGCCGAGCGGCAAACGAAATGGGCGGCAGGTAGCCATGCCAAAGGCCAGATGCAGCACCACCTCAAACCCGAGAACACGCGAGATTGCCGTGTGTACCGAGTCCACTTTACCGCGATAACCGAAATACGGTGACTGCGCATAACGCACCACCTGCGCGGTTAATCCGGGATCCAGCTCAACGATGGCGGAGAGCTTTTTAACATCGGCAAGGGGATCCGATTTCAAGGCTATAATGCGGCCAGCCAATTGCGGCATTGCCGGAAGACGGTCAATTTTTTCGATACGCTTGCGCAAATCCAAGATAGGTGCTGCCATATCGTTGGTTATCGTCATTCGGGGAATGGATCTATATGTGCGTACTCACAAGCTGTGGCGCGGGTCACATTGCCATGTCGGTGGTTTGCCGGCCCATCAGGGCCCGGGTTGCCATATAGAAAAGCACGTTGTTGTGGGTATTACCGTGATCAAATTGAATACCCACAAGATAACGTTTTTCATGTGTCGGATTTCCGACACTATCGAGGTTTTTTCGACACCAAATCACCACCCCCGCCACCGCCAGTTGCCAGTCGCCGGCGATCAGCGTGACGGTAACAGCGGTGTCCACGCCAACGGGTTCATTCAACTCCAAACCTGCTCCTTGATGGGAAATGTCCCTGATGGTGACCCACTCCATGCAACGATCGTCAAACTTTAACTGATAGCGGCCGGCCAGATCTCGGACAGCGATTTTGGTACGCCCCAGTTTGCGTCGTTGATTGGCGTTCACAGACATAGCTGTTGCTCCGTCAGAATTGAAGACACAGGTGAAGCGAATTACGTGCCAACCTTCCCACCGATGCGTATGTTATAGTGACATGCATGAACGTGCATACCATTGCGGCTTTTTACTGGCTGTGGGTGATATTTTTGATGGCCTGCACCACCGCCTTCGGTGATAACCGGACCCAAGCTGCGCCTTTGAAAAAAGGTGTCCTGCTGGTGGCCAACCGGCAATTGGGCGAAACCAGTTTCAGACACGCCGTCATACTGATAACCCGTTACTCGGCGGCACAAGGTGCCATGGGTATCACAGTCAATCGTGTCACCCATATTCCACTGCAGCAATTTGTGCCCGATGCCGAACCCGTACGTCCCAGCGACGCCTTATTGTTTACCGGTGGCCCGGTACAACCCGGAGCACTGATCATACTGGTTCAATCGTCACAGGGTCATGGATTGGAAAAAGTTTTCGACAACATCCATTTCGGCAATGGGCTGGTTCAGTTATCGCGCATTCTTGAGCTAAAATCCGAACATGATCTGGTGCGCGCGTATTCCGGTTATACGGGCTGGTTTGCAGGACAATTGGAAAACGAGATTCGCCGCGGTGATTGGATCATCGTGCCGGGTAACGCGGATTTGATCTTTCAAGAACAACCAAAAAAACTTTGGTATACACTGATGCAACACTGGGCCGGTACTTGGTTATAGCCGAATTTGCTTTGCATTTGCTGTATCTACGCGTACAATGAAGCGCAATTGCACTTGAGCAGGCAAAACTTAGCGAACATGGCGCCACTGGAAACGCAAAACCGCAACAATCCTAACGCACGAAAAGCAAATCGCCAATCGTCTGCCACTTCCAGCGTGGAACTCAAAGGTTCGGTTTTCACGCTAACCGTTTTACGCCTGCGCAGCTTCGATGTGGAATCGGTCGGCGCCGCCATACGGGAACGCATCGCTCAAGCTCCGCGGTTTTTCAAAAACGCTCCCATCGTGCTTGACTTAAAAGACCTTAACAGTATTAACAAAACCTATAATTTTAACCAGTTATTGTCCACGCTGCGCGAAAAACATCTTCTGATTCCGGTCGGCGTTCGCCACGGCTCTCCGACCCAGAACGAAGCGGCGCTGCAGGCGGGACTGGCCATTATGCAAAGCGGCGACACATTTACCGATGAACTGGATAGTGCCGATACGCAGGCGCCGGCGAATCCCAACGGCGAACAAGCCGAAAGCATGCAGCCCAGACGCCAGTCCTCGACTGCGACTTTTGTCGACCATCCGATTCGATCAGGACAGCAGGTATACGCCAAGGGTGGCGATTTAATTATAACCGCCGCGGTCAATGCCGGTGCCGAGGTACTTGCCGACGGTAATATTCATGTCTACGCACCATTGCGCGGACGGGCCCTTGCCGGCATTCAAGGTGACGAAAACGCGCGTATAATTTGCCAATGCATGGAGGCCGAGCTGATATCCATTGCCGGAAATTACCGGGTGTTCGATGAAGTGCCGGAACAATACCTGCGCAAACCGGTACAGGTATATCTTCAGGGGGACAAATTAAATATCAACCCAATAGGCAAATAGGGTGCGCAATAACCACTTGAGGAGAGAATTGTGTCACAAGTGATCGTGGTCACTTCTGGAAAAGGCGGTGTGGGTAAAACCACCACCAGCGCCAGCTTTGCCACCGGTCTTGCTCTGCGCGGGCATAAGACCGCAGTGGTTGATTTTGACGTGGGGCTGAGGAATCTTGACTTGATCATGGGCTGCGAACGGCGCGTGGTCTATGACTTTGTCAATGTCATTAACAAGGAAGCCGCGCTTAAACAAGCGTTGATACGTGACAAGAATTGCGACAGCCTGTATGTGTTACCGGCATCACAAACCCGCGACAAAGAAGCACTGACCAAAGAAGGCGTCGCCGAAGTGATAACCGAATTGCGCAACACTTTTGAATACATTGTCTGCGATTCGCCGGCCGGGATTGAACGCGGCGCGGTCATGGCATTGTATTTTGCCGATCAGGCCATCGTTGTCACCAACCCCGAGGTCTCCTCGGTTCGGGATTCCGATCGCATGCTGGGTATACTCGCCGCCAAATCCAAACGGGCGGAAGAGGAAGGAGATCCCATCAAGGAACACTTGCTGATAAGCCGCTATGCTCCAAAACGGGTAAATAGCGGAGATATGATGAGCATGGAGGACATTCAGGAATTACTCAGCGTACCATTGCTTGGCGTCATCCCCGAATCGGAATCGGTACTCAACGCGTCCAACTCCGGCATTCCCGTGATTCACGACACCGGAAGCAATGCCGGTCAGGCTTATCACGATATGGTTGCCCGCTTTCTCGGCGAGCACCGTGAATTGCGCTTTATGCAGCCGCAAAAGAGAGGACTACTGCATAGACTCTTCGGGAGCTAATTCATGTCCATACTTAACTACCTGCGAAGCCGCAGAAACAAATCAGCGAAAATCGCCAAAGAGCGCTTGCAGATTATTTTGTCCCGTGAGCATGTCAACGCCAGCAGTCCGGATTACCTACCGGCATTGAAGCAGGAATTGCTGGATGTGGTTGCCAAATACGTCACTATCGATCAAGACCAAGTTAAAGTCACCTTGGACCGTGACGGTGATTACGAAGTCCTGGAACTTAACGTGGTATTGGAAAACAATCCCGCAAGCCGACAGCACGCACTGTAGGGATGGCCGTTTACCCGTCAACATTCCGCCGTTTGGACCAGCACAAGGATGGCGTCCATGCGGAAAATATACTAAATCAGGACTAACCCGTCGCTTCGGCGTCACCGTCAAGACGCCGGGCAATCCAGTCGGGAAAAACATCACCGGGTAAAGGCTCGGTTATAATGTTGCCCTGAACTTTATCGCAACCCATGGATTGCAATACTTTTAATTCACTGTCCGATTCCACGCCTTCGGCGATCACGTCCATACCCAGGCAGTGCGCCAATTGAATAGTCGAGCGTACCAGTGGATGCTTTTCGTCACACTCCCCCAGACCTTTGACAAACTGGCGGTCAATTTTCAGGTCGCTGACCGGTAATTTGTATAAGTGGGAAAGACTGCAATACCCGGTTCCGAAATCATCGATGGCAAAACGCACACCCAGAGCATGAAACTGCTCCAATACCCGCATGGCCCGTTGCGGATTGTTTTGCATCATCGTTTCAGGCACCTCAAGGATGATCTCGTTGGCTTTGATGCGTTGCCGGTTTATGGCATCACGAATATAGTCAAAAAAATTATGATCGTAGAAATCCAGCGACGACAAGTTTACCGCGACTTCCCAAGCCAAACCCTGTGCCCGCCAGCGCAACCTGTAAACACGCTTCATTCACAACCCACCGGCTTAGCTGTTTGATCAGCCCTTTTCGCTCGGCCATGGGGATAAAAAAATCCGGCTCTATATAGCCCCGTACGGCATGCTGCCAGCGAATTAAAGGCTCGACACTGTGTACTTTTCCGCTGCCCATATACACAATTGGCTGATAATTCAGTTGCAATGCGCCTTCCACCAAGGCCTTTTCCAAGTCCTTCATCAAATCAAAGTGGTGAATTTTTTGATGCGCGACATAGTTGTCGTAAACATCATAACTGACACCGCCTCGTTTCGCCTTGTACATGGCGCAATCGGCCGCCCTCATCAGATCAGCACTGTTATCACCGTGTTGCGGGAATACCGCAAAACCGATGCTTGCATAAAGCACTAGTTCATGGCCGTTTATCGTGACGGGTTTATTCATCGACCGATTAATTTTATCCGCCAGCACCGTGACGCGGGTCGCGTCGGTGTTTGGCAAGATGACGGCGAATTCGTCACCACCCAGGCGCGCGCTATGGTATCGCTGGTCCTTAGGCTCAGCGATATACGTTCACCGGCTTCATATAAAACCTTATCACCCACGTCATGACCCAAGTCATCATTGATCTCCTTAAACTTATTTAAAT
>Ga0114931_10012150_pt1 | contig 10099 bp, 9 predicted proteins | sample 2SBtaG_FD_89579 | JGI IMG/M metagenome (GOLD analysis project Ga0114931, IMG submission 89579) | Deep subsurface microbial communities from Kolumbo volcano to uncover new lineages of life (NeLLi) - 2SBTROV14_V59a metaG | ecosystem: Environmental > Aquatic > Marine > Volcanic | place: Kolumbo... | reverse complement strand
TTCCAATTAAATTAAATCTGGAAGAACAATTTGTGTGAGTTAAAATATGCAAAAAAAGTTAAGTGATATAGGAGTGACATTAGCTGCTGGGGGGATTATCGTCCTCCTTATTTTGCCCTTTTTAACCAGGCAAACGCTTACCACAGGGGTCATCAGGCAGCAGAGCAAAACTGAATTTCAGGGCAAGTTGCTTAACGAAGCCTTAAAACCCATTGTTGGCAAATCCATCTCTACGGTCGGTCTTCAACTGGAGCTGGGTCCAGCCCTGAATTATGTCAACCATTATATGGTCAAGACCTACGGCATTAGTGATGCTACCTTGCAGGCGCTGACGGATGAGGGTATGAAAGCCCCACTGAACCAGGCTAAGATTGATGAGCTGATTTCCGGTCCTGAATCAGATGTCAAGAAACACCAATTTGCTACGTATGGCAGTTGGATTTATAATCGCAATTACCAGAATAGATCTGATCTCGTAAATGATCTGACGATGGTGCGTAACAATATCAATACCTATGAGATCGTCCCGGGCTACGGACTTGATAAATATGCCATGAAGAACATCAGATATATGCTGGCCAGACATTCGGTCACAGGTCCTGTAAGCACCAGCCCCTGGTTACTGATGATGCTGAGCTTCGGCGTATGTATTCTAGGTGCACTGATGCTATTCTTTGCTCAGTCAATGGAACCTCCGGGCATTAAAAACAATGGGGCATTTCAACATCCGGCCAGGTCAAGAAAATGGTTAGGGATCTTCATCGGTACATTATTGATACTTTTCTATATTATTCTGTATTTCTATCCTCAATATATGGTCAGCTGGATTGCCCTGGTCGATCCATTAAGTTTTTGGCTCAAGGGATCTGAGGCGGGTCAATTCTTCCTGTATGGTTTTCTCTATACACTGAGTGTCCTGGTGATGGGAGTACGCATGCTTGTTCGTTATAGACACAACCGTTATCAGAAGGTTCGAACTGCATCTGTTATGTTTTTTCAAACCATATTCGCTTTTTTATTGCCGGAAATATTGGTCCGTTTAAATAAGCCCTATTTTGACTTTAAAAATATATGGCCGCTTCATTATGATTTTTTCTTTGATTTTAACCTCAACAATCTAATAGAACATGGTACCCTGGGGATATTCATGTTGGTATGGGGCATTGGTTTATCATTTATCGCCGTGCCTCTTCTGACCTACTTTTATGGTAAAAGGTGGTATTGCAGCTGGGTCTGTGGTTGTGGTGGATTAGCTGAAACTCTAGGAGACCCTTTCCGTCATTTATCGGACAAAAGTATTAGGGCCTGGCGCATTGAGCGTGTGTCTATTTATTCCGTGCTTGTTTTTGCTGTGGTGATGACCGCAGGTGTCTTATATACTTTCTTTACAGGCTCATCTACGCTTTTGGGCATCAATTCGTATACTGTCAGGGAAATTTATGGCGGGTTCATAGGAGCAGGCTTTGCTGGTGTAGTGGGTACGGGATTTTATCCTTTTTTAGGCAACCGCACGTGGTGTCGTTTTGGCTGTCCTTTGGCAGCCTACCTGGGAATAGTACAGCGTTTCAAATCCCGTTTTAGGATCACTACCAACGGAGGTCAGTGTATTTCCTGTGGCAACTGCTCCACCTACTGTGAGATGGGGATAGATGTTCGGTCATACGCTCAAAAGGGAGAAAATATCGTTCGTGCTTCATGTGTTGGCTGTGGGATTTGTGCTGCCGTTTGTCCTCGAGGCGTACTGAAATTAGAAAATAGCTCCGAACAACGTTTCCATCCGAATGGATTTATCCAATAATAAAAAGGATTCAGCAGTAAAGGTACGAGTGATTATCCCGGCCATGAATGAAGAGAAATCCATTGCCCGGGTGATTGAAGACATTCCGGCTGAGTGGGTTGCTGAAGTGATCGTTGTAGATAATGGCTCCGTAGATCAAACAGTCCGGATGGCTAAAGCTGCCGGAGCTACCGTACTCACTGAAAAGCTTGTAGGATATGGTGCGGCATGCCTCAGAGGCATGGCTTATTTGAATAATCTGGTCGCCTCAACCGATATTGTCGTGTTTTTGGACGGGGATTACTCGGATCACCCGGAGGAGATGCCGCAGCTCCTGGCTCCCATATTGAACCATGAAGCTGATTTGGTTATCGGTTCGAGGGCACTGGGTAAACGTGAACGAGGAGCGCTCACTCCTGTTCAGCTATGGGGCAATTGGCTGGCTTCCCGTTTGTTAAAACTTTTCTATGGAGTAAAATTTACAGACCTAGGACCTTTCAGAGCCATTAGTTTCGCTTCCCTGAAGCAACTGGGAATGAAAGATAAAAACTATGGCTGGACCGTGGAGATGCAGCTAAAAGCTGCAAAAAAGGGGATTAGATGTACAGAAATACCAGTATCTTATAGAAGACGAATCGGATTTTCCAAGGTGTCTGGAACAGTGAAAGGAACTATATTAGCGGGATATAAGATTTTGTTCACCATCTTCAGGTATGTATAGTATGCATTGGTATGAGACTCTTATGATCGTGGTCTATTTAATAAGCCTGACCTTCCTTTGCCTTTATAGCCTGGGTCAGCTAGACCTTACCATTAAATATATGAAAAACCGAAGGCGCCATAGCAATACCAATACACTGAAACCTCTTCAACACTTCCCAGCAGTGACCGTTCAACTGCCCATTTACAACGAACGGTTTGTTGTTGAGCGTTTGATAGACGCTTGTTGCGCAATGAATTATCCAAAGGACCGCCTGGAAATTCAAATTCTGGATGACTCAAACGATGATACATCCGATATTATCAAGAAAAAAATAGCACACTATGCTCCAAGAGGGATCAAACTCATGCATATCCAGCGGCCTGACCGGGTAGGATTTAAAGCTGGGGCTCTGGCTCATGGAATGAGCCTGGCAATGGGTGACTTCATTGCCATTTTCGATGCTGACTTTGTTCCTCACAATGATTTCCTCCTGGACACTATTCCCCATTTTAAAGATAAAGAAATTGGTATGGTACAGACGCGATGGGGTCATATCAATAGAAATTATTCAATCTTCACTAAGATGCAGGCATTTGGCCTGAACGCTCATTTTTCAATCGAACAATCTGCCAGGAATGATCTTCATAGTTTCATTAATTTCAACGGAACAGCAGGGATCTGGAGGAAGTCATGTATTCAAGAAGCCGGCGGGTGGTCGGCCGATACCTTGACAGAAGACCTTGACCTTAGCTATCGGGCACAGCTTAAAGGATGGAAGTTTAAATACCTGGAGGAAGTAGAAACACCGGCCGAATTACCTATCCTGATGCCGGCCATCAAATCTCAGCAGTATCGATGGAATAAGGGAGCTGCCGAAACATCAGTAAAAAATTTGAGACGGGTGTACCAGCAGGCCCTTCCTCTGCGCACCAAGATCCATGCGACATTTCATCTCCTAAATAGCAGTGTATTTCTGATCCTACTGATTGCTTCAGTACTCAGCCTCCCTTTGCTCGTGATAAAAAGTATGCATCCTAACCTGCTCATCTTGTTCCATATTGCCAATATCTTTCTAATCGGTTTTTTTTCTATAGGGATCTATTTTTATGTAGCCTCTAAACGATCGCGGTACACAACAATCAAGGAAAGTTTCTTTACCTACTTTGTGACCTTCATGATGATATCTATGGGAATGTCCTTACACAACGGTTTGGCAGTATTGGAAGGTTTTATTGGGAAAAAGACCCCTTTTGTACGTACCCCGAAGTTCGGATCTACGGATACTTCAGGATTATCTGCCAAGAATGCATATTTGAACTTTAAGTTTTCGCCCTTAAGTATCGTAGAAGGTATTTTGGGCCTATATTTTTTAGCAGGTATAGGACTTGGCATCTACTTGCATGACTTTGGCCTCGTGGTCTTTCATGCCATGCTGGCGGTCGGGTTTCTGACTATTTCGTATCAGTCGGTAAAAAATCCGGTCCATGCGACCTAAATACCCGCTGATCGTCATCTTCTTTTTACTGTCGCTGGCACTCTACATAGGGCTGGCCTATTTCACAGAACGTACTCAGTCCACCTTGCTCCTCACCCAGTACGGACTCTTGTTCTGTCTTTATGGATACGGTGTGGCAAAGCAGTGGTCTTTAACAACCCGGGAGATCTTTTTAATAGGCCTGGCCTTTCGCCTCGCTTTCCTAGGCGCCACACCTGCTCTTTCTGACGATTTTTACCGGTTTATATGGGATGCGCGATTGTGGATATCCGGGATCAATCCTTTTGCCCATTTACCAACCTACTTCATTGATCATTCATTGGAAGCCCCTTCGGGAATCAATATTTCTTTGTTTTCACAGCTTAACTCACAAACCCATTATACAGTTTATCCACCCATACCGCAGTACATTGGTCTGTTGAGTGAATGGCTTTCCCCCGGATCGATCAAGGGCAGCGTCCTTGTCATGCATCTTGTTGTGTTGTTGGTTGAATCGGGCTCATTTTATCTCCTTGTAAAACTTCTTACTCGACTGAAAAAAGATCCCGGCCTGGTAGCCATTTATTTTTTGAATCCGCTGGTCATACTGGAGCTGACAGGTAACCTTCACCATGAGAGCCTGATGATCTTCTTCCTGATCGCTCTGGTATTAGCTTTGAACAAAGAAAACTATGGGATGGCTGGTGCCATGCTAGCGTTTGCCGTAGCCAGCAAACTGATCCCGCTAATCCTTCTTCCATATCTACTCCTGATGAATTTGAAGAGAATTGTCCCATTTATGGGGTCTTTTTGCCTGGTACTGGTACTTTTATTCCTTCCCATGTTTGATTCCTCCTTTGTTGCAGGAATGAAGGACAGCCTGTTGTTGTACTATCAAAAGTTTGAATTCAATGCCGGGTTATATTTCATTGCTCGTGAAATAGGGTACTGGAGGCGAGGCTTCAACATGATAGCGGTGATAGGCAAGGACTTTGCTATTGCCGCCGCTGTAATGATCCTCATTTTTTCCATAATAGCGAAAATCAGACGTTGGGATTATTATAGTTCCATTCAGTGGATCATAATGATCTACCTGTCTATGACATTAATTTTACATCCCTGGTACATCACAACACTCATTGCTCTATCGGTTGTCACTCGATTTCGGTATCCATTGATATGGAGTCTCCTAATATTCATAACATACATGGGATACACCGTAAGTGGATACATCAACCATACCTGGATTTACGTCCTTGAATATGGTATATTATGGGTTCTGCTGGTGTATGAAATTCGTTCTCATACTGCCTGGAACTTCACCTTGAAAGATGCTCCCTGACCGGGATCACTTTCGCACCACACCTTACCTCCTAATTTGTCCACATATTTTTTAACAATCGATAAGCCCAAGCCGGTGGATATCTCATCACCTGTTGGTTCAGCGCTAAGGGTAGCATATTCTTGGAAGAGATGCTTCTTATCTTCGTCACTTAAACCAGGCCCCTGGTCTTTCACTTCCGTGACAATCTCTCCTTCTTTAACATAACTATTGATTTCGATCGATGTATTATTAGGAGAGAATTTAAGTGCATTTGACATAAGATTTTCAATAATCTGACGTATATATTGCTTATCTGCTTTTACAAATAGGTTTTTATCCTTCAGGTTGGTTCGAACCCGAATATTCTTGCTTTGTGCTTTTGAAGAATAAAATCGTACCAGATCTGCCACAACATCCTTCAAGTTGATCTTCTCAATAATCATATTTTCTTCACCTGAATCAATTGCCTTTGTATCCAAAACCTTATTGATCATTTGACTCAATCGCTCTGATGCTACGCTGATCTTATCCAGACATTCCTTTTGCGTTTCAGTTAAGTTTTCGGTTTCAAGATTGATCACTGCAGCTAATCCATTAATTTGATTCAATGGACTTTTCAGATCATGTGCTACCATGCTCATTAGCTGGTTTTTATCTTCATTTAAACCTCTGAGTTCTGAATTCCTCTCTTTTAAGATTTTGTTGGCCTTGGAAATTCGAGTGCTTTGTTCTTCAATTTTATTTTTTTGCTCACTGATCTCTTTGTTTTGTAAAGCAATCTTTAAGGCGGTACGATGTTTTCTCATAAAAAAGTATGTTGTGCCCAGGAAGAGAATCAATACAAGAGAAGCCCCTGTAAGAGTAAGCATCGTCTTAAGGCGTTCATACCTCAGACTGGCTTCATTGATCGTTTTTACCCGTTTAAGTTCTCGCTCACTACTAGCTTCCAACTGATCCGACTGTACTTTCAAAAGAGCATTCTTCGTATCCACACTGTTTAATTCTTCATTGAACTCCTCCGCTTTTTTATACCACTTTACTGCTGATTTATAGTCCTTATTTTTCTCCGCAATTTCGCCTAACGTATAGGTGCCTATGTACTGATTATACTTCAATCCTTCTTTATTACTTATCTCCAATCCCTTGTCAACATATTCTTTTGCCATATCCAGTTCACCAAGATTCATATAACTATCACCCAGATTTAATAAAGAGATAGCCAGGTTTTCCTTCTGATCATTCTCAATGGCTAAATCATAGCTCTTCCGATAATACTCAATGGCTTCCTTAAACCTGCCTTTCAATGAATATGCAAAACCAATGTTGATGTAGCTGGTAGTTAAACTTTTTTGGTCGTTCAATTCCCGGTAGGCTTTAACGGACTGATCCAGGTATAAAAGTGCGCTATCGGGTTCTTCAACTTCAAGGAAAATAGTTGCCAGGTTGTTTATGATATCAGCCTGTTTTTTGAAATCATTGAGTTTGTGGTATATAATGTCGGCTTGTTCATAGTATCTTTTCCCTTCCTGAAAATTATCAGTATTTGCATAAATGTTGCCCAGGCTAATGTAAACATCGGCAATCTGAAGTGAATCATTAACCTGTTTAAACCCTTTCAGAGCTTCCACCAGATAGTTTAACGCCTTCGGGTAGTTTCCCCGTGAATAATAGGCTGTACCTAGATCTTTAAGCGCTGTGGCCGTACCAAGATCATAATTCAGGCTATCTGAAATTGCCAGAGCCTTATTACCATACAACAAACTTTCTGACAGGTCATTAGTCAAGTATTCCTTGGCCAACTCGTTGAGTAGATCTACGCGCTCCGTATTCCACTGGGCCGTATCCAGCGACATCTTTAACCGGGATATGTTGTTCATATCCTGACCCATCCCGACGAAGGTCATCCCCAGGCCGGAAATAAAAAGCATTTTTCTTAACCAACTAATCCTCATCTGCACGAACTAATCGCCATCCATTAAATTAAAAATAGAATAATTTATCGGTCTTAAAAAGGCAAGCGTTTATCGTCATTCAATTAAAAATTAAATTCCCGGAATAATATAATTTTTTAAATAAATTAGATTATTTTTAATTGCTGCGTTGATGTTGAATACTTCCCAACACTTGTACTGCAAACGCTTTAAGTCTATAAAAATTTAATTGATTCAAAAATATTATGAATTTTTAGTAAAAAAAATATTTTTAAAATTGTTTTCATTATTTGTACATTATCAATATAAAATTTAATTTATTTTGAATGAACTAGTTACTCTTTTCTTGTTTTGAAACATTTTGAAGTAATTATCTTTTCGAGGCCGTTGATCAAAGGCAAGGTGAAGACCCGGTTAGCTGTAGATATCGGAAACGAAAAAGCCTTCACTATATATCAGAAGTTATTTGATCAAACGATCCGTTCGGTTGAAAAGTCAGGCTTCCCTTATAAGATCTACTATTCCTCAGACCATGCTTCCAACAGACGTCCATCCGCCATACAGCATGGGTACGACCTCGGCGAGCGAATGTCAAATGCGTTTCAGGAAGAATTAAAGGACCATGATGCCATATGTATTATCGGTTGCGACTGTTTTGAGTTAAAAGATCAACACCTTCACGCTGCCGTGCAACTGCTTAAGAAAAATGATGTGGTGCTCGGACCAGCCAAAGATGGGGGATATTATCTTATAGGAATGAAAATTCACCTGGCTTTCCTTTTTAATGATATATCCTGGGGGAGTGACCATGTCTTAAATGAAACTCTACAAAGATGTAAAGCAAATGATGTCACCGTTGAGCTTTTGCCTACACTGAACGATATCGACCGGGCAGAGGACATCCCTCCGAAATTACAGGTTAAATAATTGGTCTTTTGCTTTATTTGAGTATCGACATATCCCGAATCAGGATTTGACGCCGGTTGAAATTTATGATATTCTTATCTTTCAGCTCATTAAGTACCGTGGTCACTGTTTGACGCGAAGTCCCGGTCAGACTGGCAATGTCTTTATGCGTGAAATGGTTCCTAATCATCGTTTCAAACCCAACTTTCTTGCCCCGTTCAACGGCCAGCTCCTTCAAAAAATCCACTACACGGGTCCTGGCATCCTTGAATACCATTGATTCAATCCGTCTTTCAAGTTTGCGTACCCGTAGCCCAATGAGCTTGTAGATCTTAAGGGTCAGCGGTTTATTGTTGAGCATCAGATTTTGAAGATGATTAATGTCCATGGTACAGATCTGTGTATTCTCATCCATCGCCTGGGCATAATCCCCTCTTTTCTCTTCACCGGTAAGGGCGAGTTCTCCAAATACGTCCCCTTCTCCAAGAATGCTCTTTACGATCTCGTTTCCTTTCTCTGTAAACGAACCGATCTTCACTCTTCCTTTGGCAATGAGATATATACTATCTGAAAGTTCATTCGGAAAATAGATGTAATCATTTTTTGAGTAAACGTTAGGAGAAGATTTAGATTGGTCTTCCCGTACCAAATGAGGACATAGTACATTATACAGATCCACGTTTTCGAAATACCACAAAGAAGATGGGTTATCCACTGATTAGCAGGTTGAAGCATTCATACGTATACGCATCAAAAACCTAATTTTAGCCAAGATGGTTCCTTTTACTAGAAGAAATATTGTAAGATATAATTGGAATTTATTCCTGAGTGAAAGGATACATTTGCCTCTATGTTTAAAATTGTTTTTCCAACTCATCTCATTCTTCTTAGTCTGTTGGCAGTAAGCCTGGTAAATTGTACCACTCATGAACCTAATACACTCCCATTTCTTGGCCGTCACAAATACACTCAAACCCCTTCAGGAATTGACACGGTCTATCATTCGATCAGTGAATTTGCCTTTACAGACCAGGACAGTTCCAAAATCACTAATGCCAACTTTGATGGCAAGATATATGTGGCCGATTTTTTCTTTACCACATGTCCCAGTATTTGCCCTATTACTACGGCTCAAATGCTGCGTATATATACTCGCTTTAAAAACGACACCAATGTCCTGATTCTTTCTCACACCATTGATCCGGAGTATGATCAGGTACCGGTACTTAAAGAGTATGCTGACCGACTTGACGTGTCATCGGACAAATGGCATTTTGTCACAGGCAACAAAGATTCCATCTATAATATGGCGCAAAACAGTTATTATGCCCGTGCCGGTGAAGACCCTGGCGCGCCGGGAGGATTTGTTCACAGCGGCGCTTTTGCCCTGATAGACCGGCACCGTCATATCCGGGGGATTTATGATGGGACTAAACCCAAAGAGGTCGATAAGCTGATGAAAGACATGGTTATTTTGATGAAAGAAAAATGAGATTTTTCTTCTGTTCATTAGCGATCATTGGTTTGGTAATGAATTGCACTCCCGGGTCAGGTAACAAAGCCTACGAGAAACTTGATCATACCACCCAGATCATTTTCGATAAATATATGATCCAGGGAAAAGAACTCTATCAGCAGCATTGCACGAATTGTCATCAGTCATTTGGAGAAGGTGTGCGCCGGTTAGTTCCTTCCCTGGTCCAAAACATAAGCATAGATCAACCTGCAGTCATGGCATGTCTGATTAAAACAGGAACAAGCACTAGCCGCCGGGCTCCAAGAGATAACAATCCATTAAAAATGCCGGGCAACCAGAAGTTGACCTATTTGGAGATTGCTGAGTTGATCACCTATATTTCCAATAGCTGGGGGAATGAATACGGGCTCATTCAACCCACGTCTGTAGAAAAATGGTTAAACAATTGCAGTGGCCTGGATTGATGTTTTAACCCGCGTTATTCATCACACTTCCAGGAATAACGAT
>Ga0114931_10012149_pt1 | contig 10100 bp, 10 predicted proteins | sample 2SBtaG_FD_89579 | JGI IMG/M metagenome (GOLD analysis project Ga0114931, IMG submission 89579) | Deep subsurface microbial communities from Kolumbo volcano to uncover new lineages of life (NeLLi) - 2SBTROV14_V59a metaG | ecosystem: Environmental > Aquatic > Marine > Volcanic | place: Kolumbo... | reverse complement strand
GTTTTCAGTCAGCCATCGAGTTTTGGGACCAAACCAATCGCGAGGACTGGCAGGTTTGTGAGCAGATGCAACTTGGACTTCAATCTCGAAGATTCAAGCGCGGTCTCTACTCTGGTCAAGAAGATATTTTGTTCGCGTTGGACAAAGAGGTCCTGAAGGCGCTGGGCCACGAACTTTCTCCTTCTCCCAATGGCAATGAAGGCCGGGGGTAGCTCCTATGTCAAATTCATTTGATCGGCTGAAAATCTGCAAAAATTTCCAACCTTGGGTCATCATCCCGGGCTTGTAGGGTCCCCTCCCTATCTGATCCCTTCAAAGTAAAGCCCAAAGAAGCCTTTATCTTAAACCAAACTGAGTAGGTGAGGGGTTCACGAAGTTTTTTGTTGAGTTGAGCCGGGGACTCCAGGCTGCGGCGAACCAGGCTAAAGCCTGAACTCTCTACCAAGAAAATTCCCGACCCTCATTTTCTTCTGCGTGTCGGGTGGTAGAATCGGTGGCACCATTTGCGGAGTTCAATTTATTCATTCATACAAGGCCAAGAAATGCGAAAAACTCCCTTTTTTCCCAGAATGTCTCAGTTATGCAAGAGCATGAACTGGAAAGAGTGGGCCGGCTATCACGCGGTCAGTTCCTATCAGGTTTTGCATGATTCAGAGTATTTTGCTTTCAGGAATTCAGCAGGCCTTTTGGACGTGACTCCGCTGTTCAAGTATCATGTTCACGGTAAAGACGCCGAAAGCTACCTCTCGCAGATAATGGTTAAGGACATCACAAAGCTCGGGGTCGGGCGTGTTTCCTACCTATGTTGGTGTACGCACGAGGGTAAAGTGGTTGACGATGGAACCGTGATGCGCCGCGGCAAGGAAGATTTTTTTGTAACTTCGGCGGATCCTTGTTTTTCATGGTTCAGCCGCTTTCTGAGAGGATACGACGTGGGCCTTGAGGATGTCTCCGAACAGATCGGCGGCTTGGCATTGCAGGGTCCGACATCGAGAGACATCCTGCGGCAGATTTGTGATGCCAATCTCGATGAGCTGCGGTTTTTTGGTACCACCAAAGCACGTGCTGACGGATTCGATCTGTGGATCTCGAGGACCGGTTACACGGGCGACCTCGGGTATGAGATCTGGGTAGAAAACCAGCATGCGTTGAGACTGTGGGATGCCCTGATCGCGGCTGGCCGGCCGTACGCTCTCCGGCCAGCCGGTTTGAATGCCCTCGATGTTTGCCGAGTAGAGGCAGGACTGATTCTCAAGAATGTCGACTACTACAATGCGCTGCACGTTATCATTCCGGCTCGGCAGTCTTCGCCTTATGAATTGTCCTTGGGCTGGACCGTCAATCTGGATCGAGCACCATTCAACGGACGGGTCGCACTGGCGCGCGAGAAACAGGCCGGATCGCAGTGGGCCATCGTTGGTTTAGACCTTGACTGGCCTGAAATCGAAGCTTTGCACGCCCAGCACAGTTTGCCCCCGGAAATCGGAAATACGGCCTGGCGCACGTCCATTCCCATTTACAGCGACCGTAGCCGGAAGAAGCAAATCGGCTACGCAACCAGTGGCACCTGGTCTCCTATTCTGAAGAAAAATATTGCGCTTGCGACCATCACAAGCGGATATCACAAGCCAGGGATGAAGGTCCAAATAGAGCTAACTGTGGAACACCGGCGCTACACTGTAACCGCCACGGTACATAAACCTCAATTTTTTGACCCTGAAAGAAAACGGTCGAATCCCGGACAACCCAACCGAAAGAAGAAAGAAGCATGAAAAAATATGACGCAATCATAGTCGGCGGTGGACATAACGGCCTCATTTGTGCCGCCTATCTGGCCAAGGCCGGCAGGAAGGTGCTTGTCCTCGAACGCCGGCATGTGCTCGGTGGCGCTGCCGTTTCAGAAGAGCTGTATCCGGGTTTTACTTTTTCGGTAGCTTCGTATGTGGTCAGCCTATTTCGGCCGCACATTATCCGGGAGCTCGATTTGGCCAAACATGGCTATGAGATCATACCCATGGATTGTTCCTTTTTGCCGTTGCCTGATGGAGACTCTCTGGCGCGCTGGGCGGATGGCAATCGCAGTCGGGAGGAAATTCAACATTTCAGCAGAAAGGATGCGGATGTCTATCCTGAATTCAGCCGTGTCATGACGTTGATGAGCCAGTTCGCCAAAAACATCATCGACCATCCGGCCCCGGACATTACCTCACTCAGTTTGAAAGAGATACGCGCCATGCTGCGCCTGGGAAAGTCATTCCGCAGTCTTGGTCCGGATCTCTTCCACATGAACGTGAAGCTGCTAACCATGAGCGCGGTCGATTTTCTCGACCAGTGGTTTGAGTCGGATATCCTAAAGGCGCCGATGTCGGTGAGCGGCATTATCGGCACCTTTCAGGGTGTACGCTCGCCTGGCACAGCTTATGTCTTGCTTCATCATTACATGGGAGAGCTCGACGGGGCCTTTCGCTCATGGGGTTTTTCGAAAGGGGGGACCGGTGGCGTAAGCATGGCCTGCGCCCGGGCCGCGTTAAGTTTCGGCGCGGAGATTCGAACCGATGCGCCGGCGGCAAGCATCAAAATCAAGAACGGCACCAGCCACGGTGTTGTTTTGGAAAACGGCGATGAATTTGACGCCAAACTGGTTGTTTCAAACCTCGATCCACGACGCACCTACATGGGGCTTGTCGGTGAGCAGCACCTTGATGATGAGGTTGTGAAACAGATAAATCGCTACAAATTCAGGGGAAGTTCCGGCAAAGTCAATCTAGCCCTGGACCGCGTACCCGAATTCAAATGCCGTCCCGGAGATGGTGACCACATCCGTGGTGACATCGCTATTGCGCCAGGCATCGATTATTTGGAACGCGCGTTCGACCAGGCAAAGTACGGAGCCTACTCGCAGCGACCTTTCATCAATGCTGTCATTCCGTCATTGACCGATCCGACTGTGGCGCCGCCTGGCAAGCATGTGATGTCCTGTTTCGTTCAGTATGCGCCATATCATATCAAGGAGGGCGCTGAGAACTGGCCCAAACAACGAGAGGCTTTTGGTGATGCCGTCGTGGATACACTTGCGGAGTACATTCCGAATTTAAAGGACATCATTTTGTACCGGCAGGTTCTGACGCCGTGGGATCTTGAAAAGCAAATGGGACTCACCGAAGGCAACATTTTTCAGGGTGAGCTCAGTCTCGAACAGCTCCTGTTTCAACGTCCGATCGCGAGTTACTCAAAGTACAAAACCCCGATAAGGCATCTCTGGATGTGCGGTTCGGGCACGCATCCCGGCGGTGGAATCATGGGGTCAGGTGGCGAACTGGCCGCGAAGAGCATTTTGAACTCAAAGGCACTCTGATCAGATAGGAATCCTATGGCAAATTATGATGTGATAGTAATCGGCGGCGGGCACAATGGGTTAACCGCTGCAACCATACTGGCAAAAGCGGGAAGGCATGTTCTGGTTCTGGAAAAAGGCGAGCAGATTGGGGGCATTGCTGCATCCGAAGAATTCCATCCCGGTTATCGAACGGTCGGGCTCTTGCATGACACAAGCTGTGTTCGCACCAGCATTGTTGAAAAACTGAAGCTGCGTGACTACGGACTACGAACTTCAGGAGAGCGGCCGCCGGTGACTCTTTTGTCAGATGACGGGAATGTCATCACACTGTCTTCGGATATCGAGCAGTCCAGCAGTGCCATTGCAGCTATTTCACGAAAAGATGCTCAGACCTACCGAGACTACAAAGCGTTCATTGAATCGACAGCAGGTTGGCTGCGAAAGCACCTGGACAAACCTCAGCCAGATCTTGCCGGCAGCAGCTTCTCAGATTTGCGCCATCTGCTAGGGGCGGGTGTCGGACTCAGGCGATTGGGCAAAGAGACGATGCTGGAACTGCTCAAGGTGGCGCCAATGTGTGTGGCGGATTTCCTGAACGAGATGTTTGAGACGGAGTTTCTCAAGGCCGGACTTGCGCTGCCAGCCATTCTTGGTTCCTTCAATGGACCATGGTCCTCTTATACAACATTGAACCTGCTTCTTTGGGAATGTACGGCCAGGGAACACCTCGTTGGCGGGCCGGCAGAACTTGTGGCGGCATTGGAGCAGGCTGCGGAGGCCAACGGCGCTCTAATCAGAAAGAACGCAGAGGTTGACAGAATCGAACTGGATAATTCCGGAAAAGCTACCGGCGTCAGGCTGCAGGATGGAGAACAAATCTACGCAAAATATATAGCCGCATCCTGCACGCCAAAGGAGACTTTTCTTCGCTTACTCAAAAGCAATGAAATCGGACCTAATCTGGAATCGCAAATAACACATTTGAAATGCAGAGGGACCACTGCAAAAATCAACCTGGCGCTCAACCAGCGCGTGCAATGGAAAGCAAAAACAGACATGCCAATTGAGTTTGCCAGAACCGGCAACAGTCTCTATGAAATTGAACAAGCCTTCGATGCGGTCAAGTATCGCAAGTTCTCTGAAAAACCGATCCTCGACATTTTTCTGCCGACGGTTTCGAACAACCACCTCGCGCCCCAAGGCCATGAGGTCGTATCAATCCTGGCTCAGTTCGTACCCTATGACTACGAAACCGCCTGGACTGACGCCGCCAAAGCGCAGCTACGACAAAGCGTTATTGAACAGTTCGAAAAGCACACAAATGGATTGGCCGAATCGATCGTAGCTTACGAGGTCTTGACACCGTTCGACCTGGAATCACGGTACGGACTGACCGGCGGACATCCTTTTCACGCTGAACATGCTGTCCATCAACTAATAGGGCGGCCGGTACCCTCTTGTGTGGGATACAAGACACCGATTCGGGGCCTCTTTCTATGTGGCAGTGGCTCTCACCCTGGGGGAGGTCTAACCTGCGTTCCGGGCCTCCTGGCAGCCGAGACCATTTTGCAGCTGCGCATAAATTGAAGCCGCACAACAGAATAGAACGCGGATTTAACAGGTACCACGGCTTCACACGGATCTGATTTTGAGCAAAAACCAAAAAATTCGTGAGCCATACATTCCACCGACTTCGCTACATTCGGGTAAGCCAGTCCATTCAAATCTGTTTAACCCGCGTTCTATTTCTTTTGCACCTTTTTGCAAACTTACTACTGTCCCACAACCCTCGGCAACCAGGTGACCGCTTCCGGAAAGGCGACAAGTAGTGCCAATCCGATCAACTGAATCACGACGAATGGAATAATACCGCGGTAGATTTGACCCGTTGTAATGCCAGGCGGGGCCACGCCTTTCAGGTAGAAGAGTGAGAATCCAAAAGGAGGGGTGAGGAAAGAAGTTTGCAAGTTCATGGCGATCAGCACACCGATCCAGAGCAGGTCGATGCCGAGATGGGTGAAGATGGGCGCCACTACCGGCACGATAATGAAGGTTATTTCGATGAAATCGATGAAGAAACCGGCCACGAAAATAATCGCCATGACCAGAGCGAGGAATAAATGTGGACTGAGGTTGGCCCCCGTGATAAGGTGGGCAAGGAGCCGGTCGCCGTGCATGCCCCGAAACACGAGCCCAAACGCCGTGGCACCGATGAGAATCACGAAAACCATGCACGTCAGGAAAGTGGTCTCGCGCATCACATCCTTTAGTGTTTGCAGACTAAATTTGCCGTAAGAAACGGTCAACGCCGTGGCGCCAAAGGCTCCCACTGCCGCAGCTTCGGTTGGCGAGGCGATGCCGGCAAATATAGAGCCCAGGACAGCCAGGACAAGAAAGAACGGCATGACAAACGCTTGCAGGATTCGCTTAACCATGGCTTTGCCGTGGAAAGCGGCCAGCTCATCCGCCGGCATAGCGGGGGCGGATTCCGGTTTCAAGAAAGCGGTGATACCGATCCAAACCATGTACAGCGTCACCAGAATGAAACCCGGAATAACCGCGCCGACGAACATATCTCCAACCGACACATTCAGAATACTGCCCAGGAGGACCAGCACAATGCTGGGGGGGATAATCTGGCCCAACGTGCCTGAGGCAGAAATCGTCCCCGTCGCCAGCTCCGGACTGTAACCGCGTTTCAGCATGGTCGGCAGGCTGAGCAGCCCCATGGTCACGACCGTGGCGCCGACAATGCCGGTGGAAGCGCCAAGAAGAGCGCCAACAACCACCACTGAAACGGCGAGACCCCCGCGTAGGCGGCCAAAAAGCAACGCCATGGTTTCCAGCAAAGCTTCAGCCAATCCGGACTTTTCCAGCATGACGCCCATGAAAACGAATAGCGGCACAGCGATGAGCACCAGGTTGGTCATGATGCCCCAAATGCGCAGCGGGAGAAAGTTAAAAAAGGTCGCACCAAAGGTGAGTAGACCAAAGAAAAGAGAGACGCCTCCGAGTGTAAAGGCAACTGGATAGCCCAGCAGCAGCAGGACGAAGAGCGACCCGAACATCACAAACGGCATGGCGTCAGTCATTCTGGGCCTGTGCCGGCTTTTCTATGTGGGTTTCCGTTATCTGCGTCAGCGAATGGATGAATTGCGAAATCGCCTGCAGCAATACCAGGACAAAGCCGATGGGAATGCATGATTTCAGAATGAAGCGTGCGGGCAACCCGCCCGGGTCTGCCGAGGTCTCTTGAATCATAAAAGAATTGATGACAAAATTTTGCGACGATTTGATGACGATAACGGCGAACGGAATGAGAAAGAGCAGGCTGCCGGCCAGATTCACCCAGGCCCTGGTCCGCTCAGAAAAATTGATGTAAATGACGTCCACGCGTACATGCCGGTCGTGGCGCAGGGTGAAGGCAGCGCCGAGAAGAAAGATGAGAGAAAACAGGTGCCACTCCAACTCTTGTACCGCTATTTGGCTCTCATTCAGCAGGTAACGCGTGAACACATCATAACAAACCGTCAGCACCAGAATCGAAGTCAGCCATCCTGTGAAAGTGCCAACCCGTTCGTTCAGGCTGTCAATAAGTGATGCGAGTTTCCGGAGTCGATGCAAGAAAATCCTTTCTCAAATTTTCGAGCCGAATAGTGTCGACCGACTGTATGGCGTCAGAAGCCGGGACAAACATGGAGAGCGAATATGATTTAGGTGAGCAGCGCCCACAAGCAGTTGCTACTGCGATAAACTATTTGTCTAATTCTCTGTCTTAGTATGTGCTACCTCATCCAATATTCCTCGAAACGTTAGTTTCCCCAACAGTAATGGGGGCATGTGGATATAACGTTGCACGATTCTGAAATGATAGAATATCTGGTTTTTGAATAACGCCGGCATCAATATTCACAGCCTGTCGGATGGTCTCATTTTGTTGCCAGCTCTCATAACCCGCTAACACGGTAGGCAAATGGACAATGAGGGCAGCAGAGATAGACCGCGAGGCACTTTCCCATAGATAGCTTGGTGTATGATCCACGGCGTAATAATCTACCTTTCCAATCTTAAACATAGGATCTTTAAATGTGGTTGGTTTGGCAAAAAAGAATCCCATACCCTCGTCGCAACTGACGTCGATAATCAGGCAGCCTGGCTTGAGATTAGATATTTCATCTTCGGTGACAAAAAGGATGGGATGATCTGGTTTTTGTAGGGTTCCGTTCACAATGATTTCGGATTGATTGATCAGATCACTCAATGGTTGTTCAGTTCCATCGTGCTCTACCACCAACATGCGCGCTTCACCTTCATTGCCTTCCCGAATACGGATATAATGACAACCAAGTACTTCCTCACGCACCTCGTGGTCAGGACGTTGAATGCATATTGTGATATCTCTAAAGCCACGTGCTTTTAGAGCGTATATTGCACCACGGCTGACCGCACCAAAACTAAAAATGACCACTTTACGCTGGTTACCGTAGTGCCCGTCGATTCCTTTCAATTGCAGGGCATGTAATACCGCGCAATAGCCCGCCATTTCGTTGTTTTTATAAAAAGTGTGGCGGCCAATCTGCCCGTTAGGTCCCCATACAAACATATCCTCAAAGGCGATAAGTGTCTGCTTGCGATTGATCGCAGCCTGAGTGTGCGACCTTTGCTGCACACAATGTGGATAGCCCCAAAGGATTCCACCCTCACATAGTTCTTCAAAATCTGCTAATACGGGTTTGGCCAGGATGACATTCCCAAGATTAGCTAGTAGTTCGTGGCGTGTGGCAACGCCACCTGACCGATCAGCCATTTCTGAATCGCTAATACCAAAAGGTGTTCCATATCCCTTCTCAAATATCAGCCGGCGACGAATTTCTTCTGGAAGGCGTATCAGATGTTCCGGATGGATTGGAATGCGGCGCTCATATTCTTTTCTTGAAGTACCAATGACGCCAAATTTCAACATATTCATATAGTTTCCTTCTTCTCACAAAATGTACATCTCTCACCTTCACTACTCGTGGGGGATTTATCGCCCCCGTGCCTCTCCCGACAGGTAATCCCCCACGCATATAATAAATCGGGAATTGCATTCCCTGAGATAGTCAAAGTTAGGAAAAGCACACAACGAAAACTGCAGGAGAGCGCACGAAAGGCACTGGCCGAAGCCAAGTGCCACCCAACTCTCAAATTTTCGTGTCCCGGGCACTCGCGCGTTTGATTGGCGAGGTCTTTCATAATTGATCAGCTGCCGTAGTCATGAGTGCTTCAATTTCCTCGCGATTCAACGGATCGGATCGGGGACGATCCGGGAACATCTGGTCATATGTTCTAAAGAGAATCTGAGCACGTTGAGTCATCTGGTCGAGCATGGGATGTCCGCTAATCTTGGGGAATCTGAAGCGTTTGAGCTGTCTAAACCTTAGGCGGATTGACTTTAGCCTGAGCAAGCAGAGACTCGGCTGCCGCGATCGCAGACTCAGCTCGATCCGTGATATTCTGAAAACTCTGACGGTTCATTTCCAATACTTCAGTCTGGTCCGAATACAAAACTTCCATCCCCTGAAAAGACAGCGTGCTGCCAAAAAGTTGGTCACGTTGAATCCCAATATTTTTTTCAAAACGACGAATCATCTCGGTGGTATCGCTGCCTTTACCAAAGAATGAGTTGAAGACTAACATCATTCATCCTTTCTCTTGCTAACGCTGCGGCTCTCTTGCGGTGGGGAGTTCGAGCACAAGACGTCGTTTAACCGCAGAACCCAAAACGAGCAACCAGCTTTGAATTTTGCATGGCGCCCCCGCCGTCAAGAGAGCCGCTTGTTATGCTATTCCATTGAGTTTATACTACTTATACTTACTTCTTAAGATTGAAATCAAGCCAATTAATGTACCGATTAACCCGATTACAATTGTAATCCAGCTAAATATTACTTCTCGCCTTTCCTTTTTTTCAGAACGAATCGATTTGTTAAGTTCGTAAATGCCCTTTTCAGTCAACATTGGTGGTGAATATCCAGCACGCTCCCAGTAAGATTCATCTTTAGAATCCGGTAGTGGAACCATCATTGTTTTTGCTATATGTCGAAGATATTGCGTATGTAATTCCCTTATATTTTGATCTTCTAATCCTAGAAAAGCCATTGCTTCAGCAATCCGTGACTTTCTTTCATCCTTGTCCTTTTTTGCTTCTTCTATGTAACAGTCGTATTTGCGTCTTAGCTTGCTCTTCCCGTGCCGCAACTTCCACAATCGATATCGATATTTTATATACTCGAGCATTATTTTTATTAGAGTTTTTGTGCTTGCAGGGGATTTAATCCCCCGCACCTTTTTACCATGAAATCCCCTGCGGAAACCCATGAACAAGGAATTTCATTCCCGCCCAAATAGAGCATTCGTACCAACTCAACTCTCAGTATGGAATCATCGCCGAAGACATAATTCCTGCCGCTGCTGTAAAGCCAATATTCGGGCCTGTCCACATTGAATGCCCTTAGTCTGAAAGTGAATAAATCTTGTGTTACCGTATTGCTCTGGGGATGCAATCCCGAATTCAACGATTCCGCAAGGGATTCCCTGGCGGGCCGAGCACGGGGGCTTAAATCCCTTGCGAGCGTAGTTGTTTTCTTGAACGTAATCGTCCATAACTTCTGGTAATAAAGTCGTTTGATTACGATCCGTTCCTTGAATATAACGCATGAAACCTCCGCGATTGGTTGCAATAATCTACGGATTTCATGTGCCGGACTCAATGTGTTTTCAC
>Ga0114931_10012148_pt1 | contig 10100 bp, 7 predicted proteins | sample 2SBtaG_FD_89579 | JGI IMG/M metagenome (GOLD analysis project Ga0114931, IMG submission 89579) | Deep subsurface microbial communities from Kolumbo volcano to uncover new lineages of life (NeLLi) - 2SBTROV14_V59a metaG | ecosystem: Environmental > Aquatic > Marine > Volcanic | place: Kolumbo... | reverse complement strand
TGGCCGGAACCGCAGAGACAGCCAGACCGCCCCGGCGAGCGCGAGCAGCGCGACGGCAGCGGCAACGACCCGCGGCCCGAGGCGTTTACCGCGCAGGCCCGCTACCGGGAGCCGGTGAAGCGGGATACCGGCAGCCTCGGCAACCGCCTGCTCCATGCCGCCGCGCGCCCCGACCCACTCCACCGCCCATCCGCGCCGGAGCAGCCCGCGGGCGACCGCCAGGGCCGGATACACGTGTCCGCCGGTACCGCCTGCCAGCACCATGGCCAATGGTGTGCGGACCGCGCTCACTGAACGTGCCCGCCCGGAGCATCGCGCCGCTCCCCCGGCGATCCGACGGGTCCAGCCGCGGCGGCCTCGGGGCTTTCGTAGGAGGCCCGCAGCAGCAAGGCGATGGCGAGCACATTGATGGCCAGGCTGTTGCCACCGTAGCTCATCAGTGGCAACGCGAGCCCCTTGGTAGGAAGCACCCCCAAATTGACGCCGATGTTGATGAACGCCTGCAGCCCCAGCATCAGGCCGATTCCATAAGCGAGATTCGCGGCAAACGTCTTGCCGGCACGCTCGGCACGGGCGCCGATCTGGAACGCTCTCCAGATCACGATCAGGAACAGCCCGATGACGACCGTCATCCCAACGAAGCCGAGCTCTTCTCCGAGCACCGCGAACAGGAAGTCGGTGTGCGCTTCGGGTAGATAGAAGAGCTTCTGCACACTCCCGCCGAGGCCCACCCCAGTCCAGGTGCCGCGTCCGATGGCGATCAGGGCTTGAGTGAGCTGGAAACCGCTGGCGTACGGGTCGCCCCAGGGGTCCCAGAACGACATCAGACGCTGCAGCCGGTAAGGAGCAGCCACCGCCAGGAGCACCAGCCCCGCCCCGATGACCGCTACCCACGCAAGATAGGTCGGCCAGGGAACACCGCCCAGGAAGAGCAGGACCAGGACCGTGGCAACGAGCACGACCGTCGTGCCGTAATCGGGCTCCAGCAGGAGAAGCACCCCAATGATCGACAGCAGGGCGACGGGCTTCACAAACCCCCAGAGGCTGCTGCGGACCTCATCGGCGCGTCTCACCAGATATCCCGCCACATAGACGACCACCCCGAGCTTCATCAGCTCCGAGGGCTGGAGGTTCCAGAATCCCAGGGGCAGCCAACGGGTCGCACCGTTCACGGTTCGACCCAGACCGGGGACGAGAATCAGCGCCAGCATCGCAATACACGCAACCAGCAAGGGGCCGCCGGCACGCTCCCAAGCCACCAGACCCGGGCGGACCAGAAAGACGGAAAGGACGACGGAGATAGAGAAGGTGAGCGCCTGCTTCCAGAAGTAGTGTAACGGTGCCCCGAAATTTCGGTCCCCGATGGTGACCGACGCGGACGCGACCATCACCAGCCCGAGAAACGCGAGCCCGAGGGCGGCGAGCAGGAGCACCCGGTCGAGGGCTGCAAGGCGGCCGTCGAACGGCCGGAATCGGTACCGCCGGGCAGCGGGGGCCATCACCGTCCCGTCTCCTCGAGTGCCCCGACCACGCGCCGAAAGTGCTCGCCGCGAGCGACGTAGCTCGCATACTGATCCCAGCTTGCACAGGCGGGTGACAGGAGGACGGTGTCGCCCGGACCGGCAAGCGCGGCCGCGACGGTTACCGCCTCGTCGATGTTCCGGACCAGGTGTCTTGCGATGTTCCGTCCGGCGGCGCGAGCGATGAGCGGACCGTCCCGCCCCAACGCGATCAACGCCTTGACCTTGCCCTCCAGCAGCCGGCCGATGACGCTGAAGTCGGCGCCCTTTCCATCGCCTCCCACTATCAGAACGATCGGGCCGAGATCACCAAGGCCCGCCACCGCGCACGCCATCGCACCGATGTTCGTTGCCTTGGAGTCATTGACCCAACGCACTCCGCCATGCTCCGAGACGAGCTCGCAGCGGTGAGGCAAACCACGAAAATCGGTGAGCGCGTCGAGACACGCCTCTATCGGCAGTCCTATGGCGTCCCCCGCCGCGAGCGCCGCCAAGGCGTTCAAGGCATTGTGGCGCCCCAGCACCGGGAGCTCACCGGTTGGAACGAGGCGCTCGAGCGTCCCAGCCGAACGCCTTGCCAGCCAGCACTCCGCCCTCTCTCTCACCAGACCGTAATCATCCGGCTCCGGTGGCCCGGCGCCAAACCCGACCACCCGTTCGAAGGTTCCGGTGCCAGACGCCGGCAAGGCGCGCATCACCATCGAGTCGTCCCGATTGACTACCGCGACCCGAGCGCCGCGCAAGACGCGGGCCTTGGTCTCCACGTAGCGACCGAGCGTGCCATGCCGATCGAGATGGTCAGCGCTCACGTTCAGGAACACCGCCACCTCCGCAGCCAGGCTCTCGGTCGTCTCGAGCTGAAAGCTGGAGAGCTCGAGGACGTAGAGCGCGGGGTCCGCGCCGCGCGTGCCGGCCGGCATCTCCCAGGCCGGCGGTGGAAGAAGGTCCAGGGCCGGAGTGCCGAGATTCCCTCCGATCGCGGCATTGGAACCCGCCGCCCGCGCCATCTCCCCCAGAAGAGTGACGACCGTGCTCTTTCCATTGGAGCCGGTCACCGCAACGACCGGCGCCCCCACCACGCGCGCAAAGAGCTCGATGTCTCCGAGGACCGGCACCCCGGCGGCAACGGCCTCGGCAAGCCCCGGCTCCTCCAGCCCCAGCCCGGGGCTCACCACGAGCTCGAGCGCCTCTTGCAGATGCCCCCGCCCGAGGGCCCCGAGCTGCATGGGAACCGCCGGGAACTCCTGAACCAGCGTGTCCCTCCCGGGCGGGGCCAGACGGGTATCGACCGCGGCGCACTCGACGCCGTGCCGAGCGAAATGCCGGAGCACCGAGCGGCCGGTCGCGCCGAGGCCGACAACGGTCGTTCGCCGCCCGCTGCCAGGCCGGCGGAGCTCCGCCCCCGTTCCCCCGAATGTGGTGATCTCGCCCACCCTCAGCGTACCTTGAGCGTCGCCAGGCCGACCAGCACCAGAATGACGGTGATGATCCAGAATCGGACAATCACTCGAGGCTCCGGCCACCCCTTGAGCTCGAAGTGATGATGCAACGGTGCCATCCGGAAGATCCGGCGCCCCGTCAGCTTGAACGAGGCGACTTGAAGCACGACCGAAACGGTCTCCACGACGAAGACGCCACCCATGATGAACAGCACGATCTCCTGATGGGAGAGAACGGCAACGATCCCCAGCGCCGCGCCAAGCGCGAGCGCCCCGATGTCTCCCATGAACACCTGCGCCGGATAGGTGTTGAACCACAGAAAGCCGAGGCCCGCCCCGACGATCGCGCCGCAGAACACCACGAGCTCTCCGACCCCGGCGATATGGGGAAAGCCCAGGTAGAGCGCGAACCGGCCATGACCGGTCACGTAGGCGAAGATCGCGAGCGCGCCGGCAACGAGCACCGTCGGCAGGATTGCCAGACCGTCGAGGCCGTCGGTCAAATTCACCGCGTTACTCGCCCCGACAATGACCAGGACGACCCAGACCAGGTACAACCACCCAAGGTCGACGACCACGTTCTTCAGCACCGGGACGATGAGCTGAGTCTCGGCCGGATTCGTCGCGCTCAGCAGCAGATACGACGCACAGCCCAAAGCGATGGTGCACTGCCAGAACAGCTTGTAGCAGCCGGGCAGCCCTTCGGGGTCGCCCTTGACGAGCTTCCGGTAGTCGTCGACCCAGCCAATCGCTCCGAACAGCAACGTCACCGCGAGAACGACCCATACGTAGCGATTGCCCAGGTCGGACCAAAAAAGGGTGGAAACCGAAATCGACACGAGGATCAATGCGCCTCCCATCGTGGGGGTTCCCCGTTTCTGCAGATGGGACTCGGGACCGTCGTCACGCACGGGCTGACCGATCCGATATTGGCTCAACCGGCGGATCATCGAAGGACCCACCACCAGCGATATGACCAGGGCGGTCAGCACTCCGAGAATGGCCCGCAACGTGAGGTACTGAAAAACGGCGAAGCCGCTATGGTAGGAGGCAAGCCAGTCGGTAAGCGCGAGCAGCATGCGTTCAGCCTCGCTTTTTCAGGGCTTGCACGATTCGCTCCATGCGCATGGACCGCGACCCCTTGACGAGGATCGTGACCTCGGCCGGAAGCAGTCCGACGAGCGTAGTGAGCAACCGGTCGGCCCCCCGGAAGTGGCTCGCGCCCGCCCCGAATGCACAACACGCCGAGACGCCCAGAGAACCGAGGGTAAACAAGCGCTCTACACCGGATCCGCGAGCCGCCTCTCCCGCCTTTCGGTGAAGAGCCCGAGCTTCCAGTCCAAGCTCCGCCATGTCCCCGAGCACGAGCCAGTGCTGGCCGGGCTGCCCGGTCAGCACCTCGAGAGCGGCGCCCAGCGACCCCGGATTGGCGTTGTAAGTGTCGTCGATGACGCGCAGGCCGTTGCGCAGCTCGGTGATCTGCAACCGACCAGGTGCTCCGGGCACGCTCTCCAGGGCGGACGCGATCGTTTCGAGCGCGACGCCTGCCGAGAGGCAGGCGGCGGTCGCGGCCATCGCATCCAAGACGTTGTGCCGTCCCGGCAAGGGGAGAAAGCTGGACAATCGACCCGCCGGCGTGTCGAGGAAGATGCGCGACCCGGTCGACTCGACGGTATATCGTCCCGAGACATCTGCCCCCGGATCGAAACCAAACCCCATCCGCTGGCAATGAGCGGCCAGATCCCACCAATGCCGGGCGAAGGGGTCGTCGGCGTTGATGACCGCGGTCCCCATCTCTGGCAGCCCCGCAAAAAGCTCCCCTTTCGCTGCCGCCACCCCCTCGACGTTTCCGAACCCTTCCAGATGCGCCGGCGAACAGCCGGTGACGATGCCGATCGACGGTGTCCCGAGAGAGGTCAGATGGGCGATCTCGCCGGGATGGTTGGCCCCCATCTCGAGGACGACGAACCGGTCCTCCTCGGCTTGGCGGAGAAGCGTGAGCGGAACGCCCACCTCGTTGTTGAAGTTTCCCTCGGTGGCAAGCACCCGCCCGGGTGCGCCACCGGCCTCCCGGACGTGTGCGTCGAGGCAGCCCGCCAACATGTTCTTGACGGTCGTCTTGCCGTTGCTGCCGGTCACCGCTACGGTCGGCGCCGCAAACCGCGAGTGCCAGAATCGGGCGAGCTCGCCGAGAGCGCGCCGCGCATCGGACACCAGGATGCAGGGGACCGGCGCACTGCCGGTCCCTACCTCCGGCATCCGTTCGACCAGCGCCGCCGCGGCACCGCGACGCGCGGCCTCCCCCACGAAGTCGTGCCCGTCGAAGTTCTTGCCGCGAAGCGCCACGAAAAGCTGCCCGGGGGCGGCCAAGCGGGAATCGATGACGACCCCTCGTACCGCTCGTACCTCTCCGGTATGGTTCGCGCCCGGCATCGAAGCGCCCAGCGCTTCGCACAGGACTGGCAGGCTCAACCTGAGCACCGGACTCGCGCCTCCATCTCTCTTTGCGCCACCCGGTGGTCGTCGAAAGGCAGCACAGAGGATCCGACCAGCTGGTAGCTTTCGTGTCCCTTTCCCGCGATCAGGACGACATCGCCCTCGCCGGCACGGGATATCGCAAACCGGATTGCCTCACCCCGGGCCTCGATGACGAGGGGAGGCCGGGAGCCGGGGGTCCCGGCGCGCCCGGGAGAGCCGACGGCCCTGCTTTCCGGGCGGTTTCGACCGCGAACACCCCCCCCGAAACGCTTCCGGAAATCTCCTCCCGAGCGCCTTTCCGGCTGTTTACCCGAATGCGACCAGGCCTCCAGGATGTCCTCGATGATCTGCCCCGGCACCTCGGACCGGGGGTTGTCGCTCGTCACGACGACCCGGTCCGCCTCGTCCCGGGCAGCCGCCCCCATTTCGCTGCGCTTTCCGCGGTCGCGCTCTCCCCCGCAGCCGAAAACGCACCAGAGCACGCCTCGGGCAAGAGGACGAAGGGTCCGCAAGACCGTACGCAGCGCCTCGGGAGTGTGGGCGTAATCGACGATGACCTCGGGAAGACCGCGCGCGGTGCCCGTCGCCCGGGCATCGAGCTCGGGTATCTCGACCCGGCTCATCCGCCCGGGCGGGGACTCCATCGCCTCGAGTCCGTCCAACGCACTATCGAAGTCCAGACCGAGCACTCTGGCGATCCCGAAGGCGCAGAGCGCGTTCGCCGCATTGAACCGTCCGAGCAACCGGGTGCAGCGCACCCCGGAATCCCGACCTTCCCGTACCTCGAGCCGCATTCCCCTCGGACCCGACTCCAGGATGCGCCCGATGGCGAATCGGCCCCGAGGGCGGCGCGCCGCTGGAAGGCCGCCGCCTTCCAGCAAGTACCCGAAGGCGCGCGCCGGCGGCAAGGAAGCGAGCAAGCTCGCTCCGAACGCGTCGCCGGCGTTGACGACGGCAGGCGTCTCCCCCCCCTCCTCGAACAGTCGCCGTTTCGCCTTCCGATACGCCGCTTCGCACCGGTGGTAATCGAAATGGTCGCGCGAGAGATTCGTCAGGGCCGCCACCGAAAGCCGCAGCCCTTTCAAGCGCCCTTGCTCGAGCCCATGGCTCGATGCCTCCAGAAAAACGGCCTCGGCGCCGTCATCGGCGAGAGAGGCCAGCCGGCGATGCAGTGCGATGACATCCGGGGTGGTGAGCGTGGGTTCGGCGCCGCCGGTCCGAAGCATCCCGGCGGCCTCTCCACTGGACAGATTGGCGGACAGGCTGGCTGGCTCTGGGTAACGCCGCGCGCCCAACGTCCCCAGGGTGGCCGATGGCCGACCGGCCCGCCCCAGCACGGTCGCTGCGAAATGGACGACGGAGGACTTGCCGTTCGTCCCGGTGACCCCCACGACCCGCATCCGTTCCGACGGTCGCCCGAAAAAACGATGCGCCGCCTCCCCGATACAACCCTGGAGGTCGGACACCCACATCACCGGAGCGTCGCCGAGTCCGATCGCGAGCCTCTCCTGGTCTTCCAGGGCGGCGACGATCGCGACCGCCCCGCCGGCCAGAGCCGCTTGGACGTAGCGGGCCCCGTGAGTACGAAGCCCGGGACGAGCGAAGAACACGCCGCCCGGGGTCACATGTCTCGAATCCGTCGCGAGTGACGTCACCAGCCTGTCCGGCTGCCACGCCCTTGTCCGGACCGACCCCGCGATCACCTCGTTCCCGAACAGCTCATCCAACGTCATCGATGGTGCCGCGAATCCGCTCACCCCCGCGCCCCTCGCTCGTTTCCATTCTCGTCCCGAGCTTCCTGCCCTGGACCTCCTGGTGGCCATTCTCGCAGTCGATTCGGGCCAGATCGTGGCTCGAAGAGGGCGCGGCCGAGGTCCACCCGGCGTGCGATCATCTCCGGGCGATCCGGAGGCACTCCGAGGATGCGCAACGCCGCGCCCACCACCTCCGCAAAGACCGGGGCGGCCACCTGGCCTCCGTAATAGGCGCGACCCTGCGGCTCATCGACCACGACCGCGACTACTACTCTCGGATCGCTCGCCGGGGCATATCCGGCAAACACGGCGTTGTACCGATCTTTGGCGTAGCCACCGCGTACCGACTTGCGAGCGGTTCCGGTCTTCCCGGCAATGCGATACCCGAGCACCTGCGCCCGATGTCCGGTCCCACCCGGTGCGGTCACCGCTTGAAGCATTCGATTGAGGAGGGCGGCAACCGGCCCCGATAAAACCTGCGAGCCGGCCAGGGCACCGGCGGGAGAGGGAGCGGAGCCGGGCCACCCTGGCTGGCACTGGACGTGAGGCGGCCCGACCGGTGCCGGAGTTCCCCCGAAACCGACCGATTTCGTCACCCCGGCGCCTCCGTCCGGTTTGCGCGAACGCGCCCCGATCCGCAGAAACGTCACCGGCGCCAGCCGGCCTCCGTTCGCCAGGACGAGATAGGCCCGCGCGAGCTGCAGCGGCGTAACGGACAATCCATAACCGAACGCGAACGTTGCCCGTTCCAGGTCCGACCAGCGCGAGCGGCGGGTCAGTAACCCCTTGGACTCACCAGGAAAACCGCTGCCGGTCGACCGACCGAACCCGACCTTCTCGAACATCCCCCAGAGGTCATCGGGCGGGGTGGCGAGCGCTATCTTGCTGGCCCCGACATTGCTCGACCGAACCAGCACTCCCATCGGATCGAGAACTCCGTAGTTTCGAGGATCACGGATGAGATGCCGGCCGACCTTGAGAAAGCCCGGTGAGGTATCGAGCAGGGTATCCACCCTGACCACCCCGGCTTCGAGCGCTGCCGCCACCGTGAACGGCTTGACAGTGGAGCCCGGCTCCAGAACGTCGGTCACTGCCCGGTTCCGGGCAGCACCCCCCCCGCGGGCCGCCCGGCGGTTGGGGTTGTAGGAGGGCTGATTGACCATGGCGAGCACCTCGCCCGTCTTCGCATCGAGCACCACGAGCGAGCCGCCGCGCGCCTCATGGTTGCGCACCGCACGCTTCAACGCCCGATACGCGGACGTCTGAATGCGCAGGTCCAGGCTGAGCTGCAGGTCCTGCCCGGGCTGCGCGGTCGCAATGCTTTCCACGTCCTCGACAACCCGCCCCAGCCGGTCCTGGACTACGCGCTTGGCACCGCTCTTTCCGGTCAGGACCGTGTCGCACGCACGCTCCATCCCTTCCTGGCCCCGATCGTCGACATCGGTAAAGCCGACCACGTGAGCGGCGATCTCACCGGTCGGGTAGTAACGGCGATATTCGCGTTTGAGGTAGACCCCCGGAAACTCTGCGGACCGAATAGCCCGCGACACTTCCGGCTTCACGTGCCGGCGCAGATAGACGAACTCACGATCGATCAACCTGGCAACTCGACGGTGCAGCCACTCCGGATCGAGCCCGAGAAGCTTGACGAGCTCCGGCCAGCGAGCCCGCGCCGCCGCCAGCTCTCTCGGCACCGCCCAGACGGAGTCGACCGGGGTGCTGATGGCGAGCGCCTCGCCGTTCCGATCTTCGATGGCGCCGCGATGCGCCGGGATCTCCACCACCCTCAAGTGACGCACATTCGCCTGACGCTGCAAGAATCCCTGCTGCTCCGTTTGGAGGACGACGGCACGTCCGATGAGACCCGCCGCGGCCACAGTGATGAACGCCAGCACCAGACGACGCCGAATCGAGGTGACAGCGGACGGATGCCGGGACGCGACGGCGGGCTCCCCTCTCCCTGCCCTCCGGCGCTCGAGCCCGGTGACCGATGCCACGGGAGCAAAGCGGAGCGCGCGATGGCGCTTCAGATCGCGCATCGATCTCCCCCCCTCATCGGGTCACCAACACCAGGTCGGACGGACCCGGTGGATGGAGGCCCAATCGGGAGCCGGCCACGTCCTCGATCCGGTCATGAGTGGCCCACGCGCCGTACTCCAGCTCGAGGCGGCTCCACTCGACCTGCAGGGCGTCCCGGTCGCGGTGGCGCCGTTGCAGCTCGACGAACAAGACTCTGCTCTCGTGCTTGACGTAGACGACCGCGATTGCGCTGCTGAAGACCGCGGCCACCAATCCGACGGCGAGCATCGTCCTCAGCACGGTGCTGGCCCTGCCTTCTCGGCGACGCGCAGGGTGGCACTGCGGGCTCGTGGATTCCCCGCCACCTCCCCCGGGGTCGGATGCCGGGGCCGAAAGACCCGGCAGAACGGACGGTACGACGCCTGCCCGCGGGGTTCGACGACTGGAAGACCCGGGGGGAGCGCCGGGCCGCGTGCCTGGTTGCGCATGAATCGTTTCACGATCCGGTCTTCCAGACTGTGAAAAGTAATCACCGCCAATCTGCCCCCGAACGCCAGGCTATCCCGTGCTTGCGGCAACGCCTCCTCGAGCTCCTCGAGCTCCCGGTTCGCGTGAATTCGAAGCGCTTGAAAAGTCTTGGTAGCCGGATGCCGGGGACCGTGGCGCTCTCGCGCCGGGTAGGCACCGGCAACGATGCGGGCCAGCACCGCGGTCCGCTCGACCCGGCCCGTGCTCCGAAAGGCAACGATGTCCCGCGCGATCCGCCGGGCGTGGCGTTCCTCACCGTAGCGCCGCACGACAGCGGCGATGTCTCGCTCGGAGGCGCTGTTCAGCCAGTCCACGATCGGGGGCCCCCCGCCAGGATCCATCCGCATGTCGAGGGGTCCGTC
>Ga0114931_10012147_pt1 | contig 10101 bp, 8 predicted proteins | sample 2SBtaG_FD_89579 | JGI IMG/M metagenome (GOLD analysis project Ga0114931, IMG submission 89579) | Deep subsurface microbial communities from Kolumbo volcano to uncover new lineages of life (NeLLi) - 2SBTROV14_V59a metaG | ecosystem: Environmental > Aquatic > Marine > Volcanic | place: Kolumbo... | reverse complement strand
TTTTTCGAAGAACAGGGGATCAAGAAATTTGGACTATCACTTTGAGATTGGCAGCGATGCTCATGCGGGTATGTTACAACATGATAACACAGGCCTGACCCTATCACCAAAGACTTCCCGATCAAACTTTTTCCTTGCAACGCAGGACGGACCATATATGTCCCCGATTTAGAGTCACCGCAATTTCATCGCATCTATTCACTATAAAAAATGTCTTTATCTCTATTATCATCAATAAATTCATATTGCATTGTATTTTTCAAACCTTCTTCAAGTGACACTGGAGCAGTAAAACCTGAATGCGATATTGTGAACGAAGAAAAAGAAGTGGTGGAGCAAAATTTCTTTACCCGTATAGAACTAACGGAAAAGCTCTTCCCCGTTAGATAAGCTACTCCATCTAATAGTTTTCCTGCCGAATAGCCCAGCCAATAAGGAATCCTAAAAAAGGAACCATTGCCCTTTCCAAGAGCCTTTCTCACTAATGTGACCAAATCATTCATGTTGATATCGGGCTTATCAATATAATTATAAATATGAACCCCAGGCTTGGCGTTAATAGCCTGCTCTAAAAATGCTGCCACATTTTCAACATAGGCCATCGATTTATAATTCCTTCCATTGCCAACCATTATAAAATGACCGGATGTAATCTGTCTCAACAGGTTGTAGACATTTCCCCGATTTCTCTCCCCAAATACAACTGTAGGCCTAACAATCACTAGAGTTCTTTCGTGGGGCGATTCTTCCTGCCATTTTCTATAAACTTGTTCTGCCTCGGCTTTAGTGCGGCCATAATTATTAAATGGAGAAAACGGTCCAGTTTCATCTGTCCCTTTTGGTGCAAATCCATAAACGGCAACTGAACTCGTAAAAACAATCGTTTTCACTTTTTTCTCTCTCGCAACTGCACACACATTCTTTGCACCTTGCACATTTACATCATCATACAAACGTAGGGGCCTAACATCGTCACGGTGCTCCGCTGCCAAATTAATAATCACAGCATTAAAAGTGATCGCTTTTCGCAAGGATTCTGTTTCACGCACATCAGCTATTACTGTCCTATTTGGGTACGATGTGCTCAGAGATTTATCTACAATCGTAAAGTCAGCATCAATATCAAATAGACGATTACATAAGCGGGTTCCAATAAAACCACTGCCTCCAAGTACGAAAGTATTCATAAATTAAATTCCACCTGACTAAACAATACCAATATCTTTCAGCATATTATTATACTGAGAGGCAATAGTGTTAAGTGTATATTCTTTCTCAAAAATCCCTCTAGCTGCAACGCCAAATTGCCTGCACTTCTCAGGATTCCCTGAAAGTTCCTCTATTATTTCAGCAAGCCCTTTATAATCTCCAGGTTTAATGACGACGCCACAGTGACTGGATACAATAACCCGTGCTGATTCGGTTTGGGCATTTACTACACCAAGGATAGGTTTCCCCGCTGCAAGTACCCCGTAAAGCTTACTTGGCACACAAAATCCTGCGACCTCATTTTTGAGAGTCACAAATGCGAGATCGCAAGCCGTTAAGCTTAAATGCAATCTTTCTTTAGCTTGAAATGGTTGAAATGAAATATTAGTGAGATTCAATTCAGATACCTTTTCCTTTAACCAAGGCAGCTGTCCACCCTCCCCTATAAATAGGAAATGAATGCTCTTGTTATTCTTGAGTATTTCAGCAGCCCGAACAATCGTTTCAATTTCATGGAACAGTCCAATATTTCCAGAATATTGAACCACAAACTTATCTTCTAGTTTCCACTCCTTTAATAAAGGATGATTATTACGTGGAATTGGATGAATTTTATGACCATCCGCCCAATTTGGGATCACAAGAACTTTGTCGTGCTCTACTTGAGGGATATTCCTGCGCACCACATCAGCCATGCACTCGCCCAAAACAACTATTCTTTCCGCTCCACGATAAGACCACCTGTTCAACATACGCCATAATCTTGAGATGAGAGAAGTTTCATTCAAACGGTTTAGTGCAATTGCCACCTCTGGATATACATCATGAATAATAAGAATATACCGAGTCCCCCGTAAGAACTTAGCAAAGCTGGTTACCCAAATGAGCAATGGAGGGTTAGTTACAGCAATATATAAATCAGGCTGTTTACTAAAAACAGATGAAAAGAGGATGGATAGTGCAAAGGATGCACTATTAAGGATTCGTCCCAAAGTTGTATTCTTATCTAAACGGCTTGATTTGACACGCCTAACTTCGACCCCGTCCTTCTCAACACGCATTGGTATCTCATCACCTTCTTTCCAATAGGCAGGCTGACCTGCAAGAGCAGAAAGGATAAATCCCTGTTTAAACAACTCGAATGCAATTCCTGAAAGGAGCTCAGATGTTGCCATTTGCTCAGGCCAAAAGTATTGCGAAAGAAAAGTAACACTATTTTGTTTACCATTCGGGTCCATAAATCTTTAGCCTCACAACAATTTCTTAGCCATATCAATCGATCTTCCATATAAAACATTCAGTCCATTAGTGGAAATATTTTCCCATCTTCCAGCAACGCGCCGCTTATGAGAGTGGCACCACGTAATTGCATGACTTCAGCGGCAGTCACGGAGATGAGGGGAAGGTCGTTTTTGACAATAACAACATCTTTTCGAGAGTACGAAGGAGTACTCGACCACGTCCGAATTGAGATGTCCATGCCCGATATATAAGGACGCCATGGATCTTTTCTGATTGGGCGAGTTGGGCCGATGAATTGTCCCACCTCTTTCGTGTGGTGATCACATGCACGGGTATGCCCTGTTTACTGAAATTAAAAACCTAGTTAGTCAGAAGCTTCCTTGTTGCAGAATAGTCTGGATAAAAATAGCAGTTGATAAAAGAATGTGTGCACTCAAGATAGAGTTACTTTGATGAACTAGGCGTCCGTTGGTCTTCTCTGAATCAGATAGTCTTCCATCACAAGCACATCCATTTTCGTTCGAAGAAAGCAATCAAGGGCTTCTTCCGGTTTGCAAACAACCGGCTCATTTTCATTAAAGGACGTATTCAGTAACATTGGAATACCCGTAATATTTTGAAATGCCTCAATCAACTGATAATATCTTGGGTTTGTATGCTTTAAGACGGTTTGTAATCGACCTGAGCCGTCCACATGGGTAACGGCAGGTATTTTTTCACGTTGCTCTTTGCGGATTTGAAAGACCTTCATCATAAACGGCACATCGTCATCTTCTTCAAACCACTCTGATACGGCTTCCCGGAGAATGGAGGGCGCAAACGGCCGAAATGACTCACGACGTTTAATTTTCAGGTTTAAGATGTCCTTCATGTCTGCGCGCCGCGGATCACCCAAGATGGAACGGTTTCCCAATGCCCGAGGCCCCCACTCCATCCGACCCTGGAACCAACCGATGACTAGTCCATCTGCAATTGCGGCAGCGGTGTCGCCACATAACTTCTGGTCATTTTCAATTTTTTCAATACAACAGTCTGCCGCCAATAACTCGGGCTCTCTCGTCTTCAGCACACATGCGATATAATCATTCGAAAAACGAGGCCCCCAGTAAGCGTGAGTCATGGAAAAAAATTCCTTTGTCTCACCTAGCTGACCGACCACAATATATGCTGCACCAATTGCGCCACCAGCATCTCCAGCAGCCGATTGTATGTAGGTGTTTTTGTATGGAGATTGCCGATAAATTTTCCCGTTGGCAACCGAGTTCATCCCGCATCCCCCGGCAATCGCCAAATTCTCACAAGAATATTTACCATAAATCGCATTGAGAATATTAAAGAATGCCTCTTCATACATCACTTGAATCGATTTGGCCAAATCGTGATGATGTTCTTCTAGTGGCTCGTTTTTCTTTCTCGCCGAAAAACCAAGTAAATCCTCCAAGGTATTCGTATACAAACACCCAAAAACCGGAGACCCACCCTTCCCTTCCATTTCAATGCTATCTGTATGGTGCCTGAAGCAATCGAGATTCAAGGAAAATGTTCCATTTTTATTGAGAATCACGACTTGACGTAAAGACTCAAGAAAACGCGGATTCCCATAGGGAGATAATCCCATAACTTTATATTCATCTCCATAGTTATCAAATCCGAGGTACTGAGTCATGGCTTGATAGAAAATGCCCAACGAGTGCGGGAATAAGACTCTTTCCTCAACGGCAATCTTTCCTTGCTTCCCGAATCCCCAGGCAGTGCTTGAAAAGTCACCGAAGCCATCAACAGAGACAACCACAGCTTCGTCAAACGGACCAACCATAAAGGCTGAGGCCAGATGGGAGAGGTGGTGTTCAACACGATGAATCTTTCCACTAAATGCCATATTTGGAAATTCTTTTTTCAATTCGTCTTCTATACTGGCGCGTTTCTTTTTATTTCTAAGTTTATCGATGATGAACCGGACATCTGGTCTGTTTTTTACCGTGAACCCGATCTTTTTCAGGAAGTTGGATTTTGGATCACTGTTAATCGCCACATGTTCAACATCATTGAGTTTAACTTTTGCTTCCTCAAGACAATAGGCAATAGCTTGAGATGGAAATCCGGCCCAATGTTTTATCCTCCGGAAACGCTCTTCTTCAGCGGCGGCGACAAGCTTTCCGTTCAATAGAATACATGCCGAACTATCTGCGTGATAAGAATTCAATCCTAAAATAATACTCATAGATTTTCCTGAGTCATCTTATGGCGTTCAAGTATTTTTCTATATTCGATTATCATTTTATCCGCCACCTGATCCCAGGTATATTCCTCCCTCACAAGTGTTTTTCCTTTTTCTCCCATCTTTTCACATAGTGTCTCATTACCTAATAACTCTTCGAGAGTTTTTGATAGTTCATCTGACTCTGGATTAATTACTTTTCCAGCGCCTTTCTCTTCAACTTCAGGGAAGTGACATTGTTTTGTTATCACCACTGGAAGACCGCATGCCATTGCTTCTAAGGCACTCAAACCAAGAACTTCAGAGTAAGATGGTAGGACAAAAATGTCAGCTCTAGCTAAAATCGCTAGCTTCTCCCTTCCAGTAACCATCCCTGTGAATGTGTAATGGTTCATTGCATTTCCAGCTCGCAACATTTGGATTATTATACGCTTATAATCCTCAGGATTCGGACCTGCTATGACCAAATGAATATCAGATCTCTTTTTCAATAATTCCACAAAAGCATTTGAAAGGATATTGAGGCCTTTTACAGGGTGAATTCGGCCTAAAAAAAGTATGACTTTCTTGCCCTTTAATTCAGGGTAGCTACGATCACTCTCTTCTTTTTTTGGAAGAGCTCCAAACTCTTTAGAATTAAGACCATTAGGAATCTGAAATATATTTTTGTTGTCAACATATTTATAGATTTCTTTTGCTTCATTATCCGTAATCGCATGTAGACCTACTGCCTTTTGGAGTATTTTTTTTTATACTAGAGCTGAATATACTTTTTTCTTAAAAGACTTGTGGCTTAGGCACCATGGCTCTAGTCCACCATGAATTGTGATGCAATACGGGATTTTCGCAACCCTTGCAGATTGATAAGCTAAAAAATGAGGGTGATGCCATAGCTCATGTATATGAACTATATCGAAATGAGGGACAGCTCTTTCTAATGCTTTCGCAAGACTGGGGGAATAACTTGTCCAGAGCTTTGATATAGCATTCATTTTGAATTTTTTTATATGAACCATGTTGGTGGTGCTACCATAAATATCCTCCGTCTCCCCTGGAACAAAAATAGATATATCCACTCCTTTCTTGGCCAATATTTCCGTTAGCTCAAGAACAACCTTTGTTGGGCCACCCCTCTCAGGATTCAAACTTGCTGGAATATGTAATATTTTCATTTCTGTGTTCTAAACATAGACCCTATTTTTGTGACTCGTGAGAAACCGCACCTTTCAGTTAGCATCAAAGATAATGACCGATAGGTAAAATAATGGAGATGACCTTCGTCATGAAAATCAGTGGGTTCACCTGTAAAGGTTGTAAGTCCTTCATTCATAGACGCAGTTGCCGGAAATCGACCAAATAGCAATTTCAATCTCTGGGTATATTTAGCAATATTTGGAGTATCTATATAGATGACTCCCCCTGACCTTATTAGTTTCCTTATATTTTGCATGGCCCCTAATGGGTCAATTAAATGCTCGATCAATGCGATCATAATAACAGCATCATACAGCTCATCGGTTTCTTGTATTTTTTCTGCATTCATTTCTATAATTTTCAGCCTGGGATCTTTTAGGTTTTTCTTAACACCCTGCACCCGTGGCAGACTTAAATCACCCAGGACATAAGTTGAAATATTGTCACACGACTCAAGCAGTGATTTAGCGACATTTCCGTTACCCGCACCAATTTCCAGAACATCCCCACCGTTAAAATATTTAGGGAAAAATTTAATGACTGCTTCAAAGCGAGTGGTTGGGACATTGGTTTTCTTTATGGATTCTATTGATCGCATATTACTTTCATGAGCGTATTTCTGTTCATAGAACTCTTTTAAAGACTTGTCCGTCATCTCAATCTTTCCTTTTTATTGCACCCTCACCTTTATTCATGGTCACGCATCAATTGCAGTGCCGTGCTTCTATAATTATTAAATTGGGAACAATTTAGAGTGCATTTATTTATTGAAAGGCCTTATTCTATAGTGTTTTCATGGCATTTCATGCAACCCATTTGATTTCCGGATTGATGAAAAGTGAAATCGAGGAACTAATTACCCCCGGTGGTTTGGCCCACTAGATAAAGGTTCGGAAATTTGATGGGTGCAATACCTGGGGAACGCTGGCCAGGAAGTTTTCTTCACGACTTCTCCTTTCCTTCTCTGTGAAAAGGATCATTTCACAATTTCCAATTAATATTGTGAACATAAAAAATTCTGTACTCCCTAACAAGCTACCTTCCTTTAACGTCAGAATGAATGAGAACACATACATTGCACAGATTGCGACAAAGAAGCCGCGACTATCAGGTTGATCTTTTGTTTCTCTTAAAATTCTAATAATACATCGAGCAGAAAGAACAAGCATTGCCAGATACAAACCAAAACCAAGAAGCCCTTCTTCTCCTAGTACCTCCAAAGGAACAATATGTGGATAGCCGCCTATAATTTTTGGATCAAACGATGCGGAGTTCCCCAAACCAAAAATGAGGTTTCCAAGTCCGCCATTCCACCAATGATGTAGAAGCTCAAGCGATTGCGTGAAACGGCTTCCAAAATCTGCTGACAGTTGCTCTTGACTCCATCTCACTTGCCCACTCCAAAAATCATCTATCGCCCAGTTGGTCAAAACAATCATTAATGCTGTGACGAAAACCGTCAAGCTAAAACCTTTAATGCTATTTACCTTGTAAGCAAACGGCCAGAATATTATTAAGCTACAAAATAAGAAAATCGTCTGGCCTCTCGATCCTGACTTTATCATCAAAGCCACGCATACCAATAAAATAACTATTTTTATTAAAGGCCAAAATTTGACCCGCTGCCATACATTGCCAAATGCCATCGTAATCGCAACAAATCCTGCTAGGTTGGCAATAGCCAAGGGGTTTGCAGTTAGTGGATCACCATAGATATTTTTGTGGCCGATGATCGCAATCCCACGAGTTCCCCAATCCGAGAAAAATAACAGTAAGAAAATCAAGCATGAACCGAGCAAAACAAGCGATCGTGATGCCGCCATAATATCATCTGTTGAAGAAATCAATAGTGGCGTCAAAAGAACAGAAAGCACAATATAGGGCCAAACAGAAACCCATTGTTCATAACTCAAGTTATAATTGGGTGCCCATGTAATAGACGTCATTGAATACATATACAATAAGACCACGAGCGTATTTATTGATCGGTGTGTTTGGATTTCTGTACTCGTTGAACTTAGAAACTTAACCAATAACCCTAAGAGCAAGATAAATCCAATAATGAAATTAGTGAATTGGGTGTTCTCAAAGAAAAAAAGTTGGGTTGACGTGCCCCATTGCTCCAAAGCAAACAGACATAAAACGCCACCCACTGCGGCTGCTGGCTTCTTTAAAGTTAATGAAGCTAGTGTGAAAACTATTCCTATGTAGGTTATCAATCCAAACATACGTACAAATTTTTTGGGCTTATACGATTATTATCCAGAGTTTATATTGTAAATGGTTGCGTTGAATAAATGCTGGCCTAAGGTCGCCGGGAAGCGAACTCGAAGGATGTAATGGGGGAAATATTTTACTATTACCTGAAAATTATCGGAGCGAAATTTGATATCTCTTCGGAGCGAAAGAGGGCGAGTAGATTCACGCATTTCCTATCAATTTCCCCACTTTCTAGCCAAAGCAATTTTTCCGTTCGTTGTCAGAGGAAACTTAAGTGGTAGTTTCTGAATTTGAAACAAACTGTATCGTATCCAGGATAACTTCAGACGCTTTTCTGGGTGTGTAGTTCCTAATAATATCAAGTGAGGCCTGCCCCATATTCTCTAAGTTATAGTGCCCATCTGAAATGGCTTGCATTGCACTAGAAAGCTCGTTGACATTGAAGGGATCAAAAGAAAGGCCATTAACTCCTTCTTTGACTATGTCAGGATAGCATCCACATCTTCTAGAAACTAAGACAGGCAGCCCTGCTGCCATGGCTTCATTGACAACCAATCCCCACGGTTCAGACGTACTTGGTAAAATGAAGACATCGCTGATGGCAAGGTATTTCGGAATCTCCATCATTTGTTTAAAACCAGGCATGAAAACATTTTCAAGATTGTGTGTTTCAATGAAAGACGTGATTTCGTTTTGCTGAGGGCCACTTCCAACCAGAACTAATCCCCAGTTGTTGGATTGCTTTAATTTGAAAAGGTTGTACGCCTTTAATAATTGTAAGATATTTTTTTCTTCTGAAAATCTGCCGATATAAATAAAATTGTGGAAAGGTATTTCTAACTGCTCACAAAGCACATTCCTCTGCTTCCTATACTCTATAGATTTATTGTAATAAAATGCATTATCAGTCGACTGGCCTTTAACAAATATTGTTTCGGCCTTCATTCCGAATTTTAATAGATATTCCCTGTTTCTGCTCCCGTACACATTTGCCGCATCGCAACTTTTAACAAAAATTTCTTTGCATTTTTCTTTCAGAAAAAACCGCTCTTGATCTTCTTGATTTGAAGCAGACCACAAGATAATCTTTTTTGTATGTATTTTAGCCCACACTAGAGCGGCCCAGTAGGCAGGATATTGATATCCACCTATAATAAGCACATCCGGATTCAGCACGATTAATCGCTTCCATATTTTCACAAGAAGTATCAGTGGATTTATGTTGTCTAATGGATCATCAAATGCCAATTCATAGGGGAATTTCAATTCATTCTTTTTGATAACCCATTCTCTATTTTTTTCTGTCTTAGCTAGATACAGCACTTTAAAAGTAGTACATATCGTATATAATTCATTGAACAGTACCGTCTTATATGGTGAAATGATATTTGTAAGAATGACTACTTCAGGGTTTTTCAACACACTGTTTACCTTTCAAATGTTAAGGGCACCTAATCAGCACGAATAGGAACAAGAGCTATTGTCAAATGTTGTGTATGCGATGACTAGGCGGCCGTCCTGGTTGTCTTTTCTCTATCGACGAATTCCATGCCTGCGATGACCTCTGCCAGTCGTTGATAGCCTCGCAACCGTCGCCACGTCTTTTCCGCACCGCGTACCAATTGGAACACCATGGTCAAGGCCGTCGTCCGAGACAGACAGCCGCGGGTCTTGGCGGTGCGTAAGCGCTCCGTGGGGCAAACGTCGACTCAATCGGATTGGTCGTGCGAAGATGCTGCAAGTGCTCCGCTGGAAACTGGTAGAAGGCCAGAAGGGCCTCTCGATCCTTTTGCAAACAGTTAGCCGTCTTAGGATATTTCGCCTCATAGGTCTGGAGGAATCCGTCAAAGGCCTTGTCGGCCTGGGCTTTCGTGAGGGCCATCCAGATAGCATGGAGCCCGGCCTTGGCTTTCGCCTGCAGGCTCTTCGGCAGTGTATTCAACACGTTCGCGGTCTTATGCACCCGCCACCGTTGCCCCTTAGTCAGGTCATAGACTTGAGGCAGAGCCTTCCAGAAT
>Ga0114931_10012146_pt1 | contig 10101 bp, 11 predicted proteins | sample 2SBtaG_FD_89579 | JGI IMG/M metagenome (GOLD analysis project Ga0114931, IMG submission 89579) | Deep subsurface microbial communities from Kolumbo volcano to uncover new lineages of life (NeLLi) - 2SBTROV14_V59a metaG | ecosystem: Environmental > Aquatic > Marine > Volcanic | place: Kolumbo... | reverse complement strand
CATCGGAAATACCAAGCTCTTTTTCCGAACATATCATTGCTTTTGATTCTACGCCGCGAATTTCGGCTTTTTTTATGACTATATCACCGACAAGCTTAGCCCCTTCAAGAGCAACAGGAACTTTTTGACCAGTGGCAACATTGGGCGCTCCGCAAACAACATCCATCACTTCTTTGCCTAAATTTACCGTAGCTAATTTGATTTTGGAAGCATTGGGAACAGGTTTCAAATCGATGACTTCACCAACGATTACCTTGTCGAGATATTTCGAGGTCGATTTGATATATTCACAAGCGGTACCACAGAGAGTAAGGCGGTCTGCCATCTCCTCCGGTGACCAATCCAAGCCAGTTAATTCTTTAAGCCATTGATATGAAATATCCATATTATATTACTCAAATTGTTTCAAAAAACGTAAATCATTATTAAAGAAAAGACGGATGTCATTTATTTTATACTTCAACATCGCCGGACGTTCCACTCCCATCCCAAAAGCATAACCGGTATATTTTTCCGAATCAATACCGGCATTTTCCAAAACATTGGGGTCTATCATTCCACAACCAAGAATCTCCAACCATCCCGAATATTTACACACCTGACAACCTTTCCCTTTACACAAAAAACAAGAAATATCAACTTCGGCGGAAGGCTCCGTAAAAGGGAAAAAAGATGGCCGGAATTTGAGCTTTAAATCTTCACCAAAAAAAGCTTTACAAAAAGCAACTAAGGCGCCTTTAAGGTCAGCCATCGTAACGCCTTCATCAATCAGAAAACCATCGACTTGATAGAATGCCACATGAGATCTGGTTGATATGGCTTCATTGCGAAAACACAATCCGGGAGTTATTATCTTAATAGGAGGCTTTTGTTTTTCCAAAACCCTTGCCTGAACAGGGGTGGTATGGGTTCGCAAAAGTCTGCCACCTTCGACAAATATGGTATCTTGCATATCACGAGCGGGATGGTCGGGAGGGAAATTAAGAGCTTCAAAGTTATAATAATCCGTTTCCACATTCGGACCTTCGGCAATCTCGAAACCCATTCCATAGAATATTTGACAAATATCATTGATAACTTGATTAATAATATGAGATACGCCAACTCGAGGATTGGTCCCGGGTAAAGTGGGGTCAAAAAAAGTTTTCTCTCTTTTGGTGGAATATTTTTCTTTTGCCGTTTTAAAAAACTCTTCCAGTTGTTTTCGGGATTGATTGGCAAAAGCACCGACTTGTTTTCTTTCTTCTACCGGTAGACCTTTGAGTTTCTTTAAAATAGCCGTTAAAGCCCCTTTTCGACCCAAATATTTTATTTGTAACTCGTTAAGGGCATCAAGAGAATCTGCTTTTTCAATATTCTCTTGAGCTTCCGATAATAGATATTTGACATTATCCAGAAGTAACATATAAAGACACTCTGGATTAGTTATTAGTTGCCATTTTGACCAACTCCGAGAAAGTGGTCATATCACGAGCGGCAATATCCGCCAACATCTTACGGTCGAGATTAATCCCTGTCTTTTTGAGACCGGCAATAAAGGTTGAATAATTAGTATCATTCATTTTAGCCGCAGCAGAAATACGAGTAATCCAAAGAGAACGGAACTCACGTTTTTTGTTCCTACGGTCACGATAGGCATATTTCAATCCTTTGTGAACCGTTTCTAAGGCGGTGCGGTACAATTTACTACGGGCATTATAATTGCCTTTAGCTTTTTTTAATACCTTTTTATGTCGTTTATGAGCAGCAACATTATTCTTAGAACGTGACATCTTAAATTTTCTCCTACATTAAACAATATCAACAAAATTAGTTGGGAATCATCAGCTGGACTTTATCTAAGTCACTTTTGCTGATCAGAGTTGATTTGCGTAATTTTCTTTTCCGTTTTGGACTTTTTTTAGTTAAAATATGTGATTTATAAGCCTTATTTCTTTTTATCTTTCCAGTGCCGGTCTTTTTGAACCTTTTGGCGGCACCTCGGTGAGTTTTCATCTTAGGCATTTAAAATATCCTTTAATAATTAGTTTTGTTCAATTTCAGCAGTCTCTTTATCTTTTTTATCTTCTTTTTTATTTTTATCAACTACTTTGGCGGCTTTCTCGTTTTTCATCTTTTTAATTACTTCCGGTAGAGGTCCTAATATCATACTCATATTTCTTCCTTCTTGCTTGGGAGAAGATTCAATTTGAGCAATATCTCTTAACTCTTCTACCACCCGGTCCAAGACTTTACGTCCATATTCCGTATGAGCCATTTCTCGACCACGGAACATAACAAAAACCTTAACTTTATTACCTAATTCTATAAATTCTCTAACATGCTTGGTTTTAAACAGGAAATCATGTTTATCAATTTTAGGCCGATAGCGCATCTCTTTAAGTTGCAAGGAGAGCTGCTTCTTCTTCGCTTTCTTATCTTTCTTAGCAAGCTCATATTTGAATTTACCATAATTCAGGATACGACAAACGGGAGGTCGACTGTTCGGTGCCACCTCCACTAAATCTAACCCATATTCATGAGCGCGCTCAAGAGCCTCTTCGGTTGGAATAATGCCCAGCTGTTCACCATCGGGCCCAATCAACCTTACCGGTGAAATTCTGATACGGTCATTAATCCTTAAATCTTTGCTGGCTATAGAATCCTCCTACATTTTTTCATTAAACTAATTTTTGTCAAGTCCTTTTGAATCAATCTCTTTTTGCAAAAGTGATACAACTTCATCAAGCTTTTTAGTGCCCATATCACCGTGGCTATGTTTACGAATCGAAACCGTTTTAGCTTCTGCTTCTTTGGCTCCGACAATTAACATATATGGAATCTTAAAAATTTCCGCATCCCTTATTTTGGCACCAATTTTTTCTGAGCGATCATTTATATCAGCTCGTATCTTGTTCTCTTTCAATTTATCGACAATCTCTTTACCATATTCAATATAATTATCGGTTACAGGTAAAACCTTTACCTGTAACGGAGCCAACCAAAGAGGAAAATTACCACTATAATGTTCAATTAAAACTCCGAAAAATCGTTCAATAGAACCCAATAAAGCTCGGTGTATCATAAACGGACGTTTTTGTTGGCCATTAGAATCAATATAATACAAATTAAACCTTTCTGGCAAGGAAAAATCGAACTGTATTGTTGAACACTGCCAACTTCTTCCCAAAGCATCCTTAATTTTTATATCAATTTTAGGGCCATAAAAAGCCCCGCCACCTTCATCAATATTAAATTCCAACCCGATTTTCTCCAGAGCATGACGTAAACCATCCTCAGCGCGACGCCAATCGTTTTCTGCCCCGATGGCTTTTTCGGGCATAGTAGACAAATAAATCTCATAGTTGGTAAAACCGAAAGATTTCAGGATATGAATACAAAATTCCAAAATCCAAACCAGTTCATCTTCCATTTTTCCCTGAGCAACAAAATGATGAGCATCATCTTGAGTAAAGCCCCTCACCCGCATTAATCCATGAAGGACACCTGCGCGCTCGTAACGATAAACAGTACCCAGTTCCGCCCAACGCAAAGGAAGGTCACGATATGACCACAAGCGAGATTTATACATAGTAATATGAAAAGGACAATTCATAGGTTTAAGCTGATAAAGATTATTCTCGACTTTAATAGGACTAAACATATCATCACTATAAAAATCCGTATGGCCGCTTTGTTCCCAAAGTTTAAGATTGGCAATATGAGGAGAATATACCAAATCATAACCAAATTTAAGATGTTCCTCGCGCCAGAAATTTTCTATTTCGTTACGTACTCGAGCACCTCGGGGTAACCAAAGAATCAGACCGGCACCGACACTTTCCGAAATAGTAAACAGTTCCAGTTGTTTACCCAAAACTCTATGGTCTCTTTTTTGGGCTTCTTCCAGACGGTGAAGATAATCGTCAAGCATAGATTTTTTCGGGTAAGACACTCCATAAATTCTCTGAAGCATAGTCCTCTTTTCATCGCCACGCCAATAAGCTCCCGAAGTAGCTATTAGTTTAAATGCTTTTACCATTCCGGTACGAGGGATATGGGGACCACGGCATAAATCTTCAAATCGTGACTGATGATACAAAGTTACTTCTTCATCCGGTATTTCTTCGAGAATTTCAACTTTGTAAATAGCGCCTATCTCTTGAAAATGTTTGATAACATCTTGACGGTTTTTGACTTCGCGTTGGAAAGAGGCGTTTTCGGCAATAATCTCCTGCATCTTCTTCTCTATTTTAATCAAATCCTCTGGAAAAAACGGCTTTTGTACTTCGAAATCATAATACCAACCTTCCTCAATGGAAGGACCAATGGCCAATTTTGCATCAGGGAACAATTCCAATACCGCTTGAGCCATAATATGAGAACTGGAATGCCAAAAAATTTGACGGCCTTCGGGATGTTCAAAAGTTAGAATTTCAATAGAAGCATCTTCGGCAATGGGAGTGTTCAAATCCATAACAGTACCATTTACCTTGACGGCAATAGCTTCTTTCGCCAACCTTGAAGAAATTGATTGAGCAATTTCAAAACCGGTAACACCCTGTTCAAACTTCCGAACAGAACCGTCTGGGAATTTTATATCAATTTGCGCCATTATCAAGCCATTCTAAAATTAAAAGGTGGTTACATTTATATTAGTAAACCCACCCATTTTCATAAAATAAATGGTGGGCGATACTGGAATTGAACCAGTGACCCCTTGCATGTCAAGCAAGTACTCTAACCATCTGAGCTAATCGCCCGCATCAATTTATTTACAACAGAACATTCACAACACTTCAAAAACAGTTTTTTATTATATAACATATACTATGAATGTCAAGATTTATTTACCATAAGTTTACAGATGAAATAGGTTGACTTAAAACAAGTTAGAACGACAACAAGCTATAACAATACTACTTTATGCCTACCATTTGCATAAATGTTTCCGACTTATTATATTCTTCCCGAAGAAGTTCTTTATATAGCTCTATATCTTCCTGTTGCATATCAAAAAATTCCTGAACATTTTTATCCAATTTACCAATCAGATATTCGTCGGAAGCATCATAAAATGTCGATTTGGCTATGTAATTAGCAGCATTGACAATATATATAAGAGCATCATTTCCTTCATAAAGCTGAAGATTATGATGATAAGTGATGGCTTCACCTAATTTATGAGGAATTTTCCATTGTATAGAAAGAAAACCGCCAATTTGAGCATGATTATAACCCAAAACTTTTTCTTCTATTACATAATCAGGAACGTCTTTGTTTTTGTCTCTTTCAATCTTAAATTTATCAAATTCACTTTTAAGAAAGCTGGAGAGCACAATCTTTCCGATATCATGTAACAAACCTGCCGAAAAGGCAGCATCGGGATCAACAATACCCTTAGATTGGATTTTTCTAGCTAAAATACGACAACAAAATGCCGTAGCTAAAGAATGACGCCAGAATTTTTCTTAAAATTCTTGGTCGACATTCTTGTTTTTGAACATATCCAGTACCGATGCCGAAAGGACAAGATTCTTTATCGCTTCAAAACCAACTATGATAACAGCCTGTTTAACCGATTCAATTTCTTTGGATAATCCGTAAAAAGCCGAGTTTGTTAATTTAAGAACTTTTACCGACATTGCCGGGTCTTCAGCTAAAATCGCCGCTACTTGAGTGGCATTAACATTGGGATCATTGATAACTTTTTGAATTTGATGAAAAACGATAGGGGGGGTTGGTAAATTTCTTATATTAGAAATAACCCCTTTTACTTTATCATCAATAGTTGTTATAGTTTGTGTGGTCATAAACTATTATTACCCTCATTGTTTCGATGGATGTTTTTCAACAATCTATCAGCCAATTTATCCCTTATTTTTTCTTTTATTTCCGGTTGTTCATAATATCCGGTTTCGATTCTTTTTTTAATTATCAATATTTTTCCCGGAGTATGATTACTTTCTAACTTATTATTTTTATCGGTTTGGGTTAAATATTTATCAGCTAACTCCGCTAAAAGTTTCCTTCCGTTGGTTGAAATTTCTACCCGATCTTTTTTTGACGTCGTTGTTACGGTCTCTTTTTGGTTTTGTTTTTTATCAATCAGGTTTTGTCGTAACAACTTATTATTGATATGTCCTATTTTCATTTTATTCACCTTTCTCAAATCCAATTATCGGTGAAAATCAATAATTAATATATATCTATATTTTACTTTTCCTAATTATTTTTTACCATCAATAAATTGAGGTGTTGTGTTTTCCTTTTGAAGATACTGCAGTATCTTCTGACTGTTTTTCAATTCACCAAGTTCAACCTGTATACGCTCGTACCTGTTTTTGGTGTAATCTTCATTTTCATTTACAAGATTAATGCTCTTTTTTATTATAGTGATAATACCATTGATTATTTTTCTTACATCAGGGGCAATCGATGCGAGTTTGAATAAGCGAGGATTTTTATTTTTCAAAGAAGCGATTTTTTCTTCTGATTTTTGAATACGTAAACGGATTCGTTCTATTTCAGAGAAAAGGTCAAGCAGTTTTTCATCTTTATTGTACCTGATCAAATCTCTTTGTTTATCGAGCATTACATAAAGAGATTGATAAAAGGAATATTCTTCTTTTAAAACAAAAACTAACTCTTTTTCAAGCTGACTGATAGCATTATATTCCATTGGTTCCATTTTTTATACCGTTGCTGCTAATTTTTTATTATTGTTGGTTTCCAAGTTCTCTTTTTTATCTTTTTGCTGATTTTTTAAACTGAGCCAGCCTGATTTCAAATTTTGCAATATATCAATGTTGTCGTTAATTCTTTTCAAGTCTTTAGTGCCTTCAATAATATTAATTTGATTAATCATAAAGGCATATAACTTGCTCAAATTAGTTGCTATTCCTCCCCCTTTTTCCATATCTAAAGAAACATAAAGATACGTTAAAAACCGTTTAGCTTTTTCCATGTGAGTATATCCATCATTGTTCTTGTTATTTTGATAAGCCTCCAATGATGTTTTAAATTCACCAATTGCTCCATCATAGACTTGAATAATTAAATCCAACGGTGATTTACCGAGGACATCACTTTTTTGATAAGCAGATACTTTCCTTTCCATGGAACCTCCAATGTTGCTAATTATTACTTGAACTTTGCCAATTATTATTTATTCCCGCTAATTGATCAGTCAAATACTGACCTTGAGTTTTCAGTTGTCCCAATACTGTTTCCATGTTATTAAATTGTTCCATAAGAGAATCTCTTCTAATCGCAAGACGAGCGTCAATCTCATTGACTCTTGTTTTTAGGGCATCAATTTGATTTTGATAAGCACTGATACGACGATCTAACATGCCATCTTTTGATTTCGTTAAACTATTAACAAAGTCATATTCTCGGGAAGCAATTCCTTTGGTAATGGTAATAGAGCCTTCCGCTCCCGAGGTAAGTTGTGAACTGTTAAGGGAAACTTTCAATTTTAAGCCGGCAGTGGTTTTATTGTCATCATTACCGCTCAGTATTTGCCCTTGACCTTTCGCTTCTTCGCCATTAATAGTCCCGGCAACATCATCACCGACAAAATATGTTCCGTTAGAAATCCCTAAACTTGTATATGATGAATCAGCTATAGATGTATCGAATTCTACTTTCGAGGTAGAGCCATAAGTAGGGCTGTTAAATTTTAGATATCCTCCCGTTCCGCTGGTAACCCATTCCACCGTGACACCTTTATCACCAATTTTACTGTCATTATCAATTCTCGTTTGAATTTCGCTTACCAGTTCCGATGAAGAATTATAAGTTTTATCTGCTAACACAATATCATCTGATACCAAACCATCAACTTTCAATTTTAAATGGTCATTGGAGCTATCTATCGTCAAAGGTGTTGATGTCGGGTCATTTATTATGCTCCCATTGAAACCGCCGTGTGTTGCAACCTGAGTAACATCAACATTAAAGGGAACACCGTCAACCGTATCGGGAGAAGCGGAAAGAAATTCAATAGCATTATTGGATGAATTTGCCGAATTGGTAAACAGCTTGATGACATCATCAAGATTATTTTTAAGGGCATCCTCCAAACGAGTAGGATCGGTTATGGCTAAATTTCCACTCCCTGTAGTTCTTATTCCTATAGCATACAACTGATTATATTCGGATTTGATACCATCGACCACCGAACCCATACTATTTCTCAACGAGTTTTCCATAGTCCAAATGGTATAGTCGCCAAATAAAGGAGGAGTGGACTCGGAATCTTTAGTAAATTTATTCTGATCATCAATATACTTAGTAACATCATTATAGTGCTTAATAAAAGTATTTATTTGATTCTTAATAGCTTGGACATCGACATCGGTATTAATAGTAACGCTTTCTCCTGCTGCCGTTTCTTTATTTACGTTAAGAGTTAAATTACTTATTGCATTGGTAAAAGTATTGGTTGAGGAAGTAATAGTAATCGGTGACCCTGTCCCCCCCGCCGAGCCAAGAGATATTTTGGCATCCGACGGCTCTTGTAAAAGAGGAGCGAAGGTATTCACCTGAAAAGTATCACCAGAGTTAAAAGTACCAGCGGAAAAAGATAATTTTAAGCCATCGGCACCAGCCCCCACCAGTTCATATTCCGTATCCGCTTGAGTAACGACGATAGCTCCCGAATTGGTGCCATCAGTCCAATTAATAGTTATATTATCGGTACCAACAGTTTGCGAACCGCTACCGGCTACGGTAAAAGTATAAGTCTTATTTTCAGACCCGGTATATGCAGCCGTTAAGCCAAGAGAAACCTGTGAAGTAGAACTGGAATTAAAAGAAACCGTTTCGGGGTTATCGAAAGTAGCGGTACTAAAATTCAAATTACTACCTCCGCTCAGACTGGAAGTTATATTTATTTTATTTTTCGCTCCGGTCTTATCAGAGGTTAATATCAAACGATAAGAGTTAGATGAAGTGCCATCATTGATAATGGAAGCTGTCACTCCTATATTGGCATCATTTATCGCCTTTTTTATCCCTAAAAGGGAATTATTGTTTTCATCGATGACAACAGCTTGAGAAGAACCATCACCGACTTGGATGGTAATATTTCCCGTCCCAAATGATCCCATAGACTCATCATCAAAACCTTGACTGGCTAACTGGTGATTCCGAGCTAATGACAAAACCTGTAAGTCATAACTGCCAATGCCCACACGACCATCAGCAGTGGCACTAAGAACCGTATCATCGGAAATGTCTATGGAAGTTTTGTCAAAAGTACCGGCTTTTTTAAGACTGCTTAAATCTGTATTCAAAGCTAAAAATTTTGCCTGTAAAGCTTGGTAAGAAGTAATAATTATTTGCTTTTGCTTTTCTTCCTGCTCAAGTAAAACGGCATTACTCCGCTCAAATTTTATAATGCTATCTACAATTTGTTTGGTGTTAAGACCGGAATTGAGACCATCTACTGAATTAAGACCGGGCATTTTTAACTCCTGTTGCTTTTGACTTCAATGTCCATCATAGTTTTATATTTTATATTCGTTTGGGGGAAGCATTAACTTCCCCCAAATTATTAAACCATTCCATTCATTATCTAAAGAGAGAAAGCATAATCTGCGGCATCTTATTGGCTTGAGCCAGCATGGAAGTACCGGCTTGTACCAAAATCTGTTCCTTAGTAAATTCAGACATCTCTTTAGCCATATCCGTATCACGAATCTGCGATTCAGCCGCGGTCAAGTTTTGAGACGCAATTCTGAGGTTACGCAGGTTGGATTGTAAAGTATTCTTCTGGAAACTACCCAGAGTACCACGAGTGGTTGAGACCTGACTAATAGCCGCATCAATAACAGATTGAGCATCCTGAGCACCCTGAACAGTGGTTACATCAATCTTAGCTAACGAAGTAAACATATTACCAACAAGGCCGGTACCCAATGTTGAGGAAGCCATATTACGGATAGCAATATTGGCTGTCTGACCAACATTGGCACCAATCTGGAAAACCAAAGAACGATCGGTATCATTAATAGTTTCCGTTCCACCCTGTGAAGTCAGACCATACTTAAGCTGTAATGATTGTGAACGGTCAGCATTAAAAACAGTAGATTGAACTCCAGCGGTAACAGAAGT
>Ga0114931_10012145_pt1 | contig 10103 bp, 5 predicted proteins | sample 2SBtaG_FD_89579 | JGI IMG/M metagenome (GOLD analysis project Ga0114931, IMG submission 89579) | Deep subsurface microbial communities from Kolumbo volcano to uncover new lineages of life (NeLLi) - 2SBTROV14_V59a metaG | ecosystem: Environmental > Aquatic > Marine > Volcanic | place: Kolumbo... | reverse complement strand
TGGAATATGCCGTGGATCGCGGCGCTCTTGGTGGCGAATATGTGAGCCAGTCCGACGGCATCCAGATAATCTGAACGTTCGAGTATCTCCCAGGCCCCGTGTTTGATCCCGATCAGGTACAGGCCACCGCCCCTGGCGGTGAGTCGTTCACCCAGCTGGGCCAGAAACTCGGCCCCGGCCACATCGATGAAATTGATCCCCTGGGCCGCGATCGCCAGGTGCTTCTGGCCCGGGTTCTTTTCCAGCATCTTGCCGAGCTGCTCCTCCACGTAGGGCACGGCCCCGAAGAACAGGGAGCCGTCGATGAGCACGATCTTGAGCTGGGGGCACTCGGGCAGGTTCGGATCTGTGTTGAACTTGCGCTTGGGCAGGCGGGGATCCGGCACCCGCGGGAGTACCCGCGGCCGGCTGACTCTCATCAGATACAGGAACAGCGAGAGCATCACACCGAGCAGGATGGCGAACTCCAGCTCCAGGGTCAGGGTGGCGACGAAGGTGGTCGCCAGGATAGAACTGTCCGAACGGCTGGTCTGGAGGATCTTCTTGATGTGATGGAAGTCGATCAGCCCCCAGGCCACCAGGAACAGAATACCGGCCATCGCCGCGTTGGGCAGGTAGGACGCCAGCGGGGCCACGAGCAACACGACGATCATCAGCAACCCGCCGGCGAAGACTGCGGACATGGGCGTCTTGGCCCCGGCCTCGAAGTTCACGCCGCTGCGGTTGAAGGAGCCGGTGGCCACGTAACCGGAGAAGAAGCTGCCGGCGAGATTGGACAGCCCCTGGCCGATGAACTCCCGATTGCCGTCTATACGCTGCCCGGAGCGGACTGCCAGCGAACGGGCGATAGACACGGCCTCCGTCAAGGCAAACAGCGTGGTGGCAAATGCGGCCGGTGCCAGCGCCTTCATGGTGGCAAAAGAGAAGTCGGGGGTGGACAGGGGGGGCAGGGTGGCCGGCAGGGCCCCGACCGTGGCGATGCCGGTGTAGTCCTGTCCGAACCACAGGTTGAGCGCCACGGATACCAGGCTGCCCACGACCATGGCGGCGATCATATACGGGATGCGTGGCGTGAAGCGCTTGACCAGGATCCCGGCGGCGAGGGTCGCCACGCCGACCGTGGTGACATAGGCATTGATCTCCTCGGTGTGCTCGAACAGTGACAGCAGGATCTCATGGAAGTGCCCCCGCGGCAGCTCGATGCCAAAGAAGTGCTTGATCTGATTGGCGCCAATCAGCAGCGCGGCGCCCGCTGTAAAGCCGATCACCACGGAGTGGGAGATGAAATTGACCAGGGTACCCAGACGGGCGAGCCCCATGATCAGTTCGATCGCACCCACCATCAGGGTCAGTGTGAGGGCGAGCTGGACATATTGGACCGAGCCGGGTTCTGCGAATACGCTCAGGGCCGAGAACAGTACGATGGAGGCCGCCGTGGTGGGGCCGGAGACCAGGTGGCGTGACGAGCCGAACAGGGCGGCGATGATTGCGGGGACCATGCCCGCATAGAGACCGTACTCGGGAGGCATGCCCGCGATGGTCGCAAACGCGACCCCCTGCGGAAGGACGATGATGGCCCCGGTCAGACCGGCGAGCAGATCCGCCTTGAGGGTCTCTCCCCGGACCTCCGGGAGCCAGGCCAGGAAGGGCAGGTGTCTCGCCAGAAGGGGAGAATGAAACCATTGGGGCATGGCGGTGGTCTCCAGTGTAGTGAAACACATACGGACTCGCCCCGGCGGGTGGCCGGGGCGAGTCCACGGAAAAGCGGGGTAAGGCCCTTGGCTCCATCCGCTATCTGTCACCAGGCGTATGCCCGACGCGCCTGCCGCCCAGGGAACGGGCCAGCCTCGACTCCATGGCGCAGCCCTCCGCCGGTCTCCCGATGGCGAACCCTGGTCAGAAAAGCGAGCCTAATCCAGAAACGCATGAATTCTCGCTGTTTACGGGGATGCGTGTCAAAATCCCATTTGGGAGGGGGAGTGGCCAGCCAATCCGCGGCAGCGGCACCGAGCAGGGCCCGATCTCCACTTAACCCGATATATGAATAATGACAACTAACCCATTGTTTATACGAATCTCAATATGCGCACTGCTGCTGGTATCGGCCACCGCACAGGCGGCGCCCGCAGCCGCACCTCCGCTGGAAAGCTTCGACCTCAAATACGAGGTCCGGCTCAGCGGCTTCAAGGTCGGCGAACTCAAGACCCGCCTGCGCGAGACGAGCCCGGGACACGCGACCTACGAAAAGACGGTCGAGGTCAACGGGCTGGCCCGGCTGTTCAGCGCCGAACTACGCACCGAGAAGAGTGAGGTCCGCTGGGAACAGGGGCGGCCGGTGGCCCTGAGCTTCGCGTACCTGGAAAAAGATGGTGACAAAGAGGAGCGTCACAGGATCGTCTTCCATCGGGACAAGCATACCGCGGATGTCTGGTGGCGTTCCCATTATGCGCACATGCAGATTCCGCCTGGGGCCACCGACCGCGCGACCCTGGATCTGCTCGCAGTCGTCGATGCCAGAGAGCGACCCAAGGAGATCGTCTACACCGTAGTCGACCGTGGGCAGCTCAAGGAGCGCCGCTTCGAGTTCGTGGGCACAGAACGGGTCAAGACCCCGGCGGGCACGTTCGACACGCTTGTCTACCGAGTCCGCAACCCCGACGGGCACAACAAGGAGATCACCTCGTGGCTGGCGAAGGACCTGAAGTATCTACCGGTAAAGATCGAGCAGCGTGACCCGAGCAAGGGCCTGCACATCGTGATGCGCCTGCGCAAGATCAAGCAGGCACCTTGAGAAAGGTCTGATCTATTCGTGGCTCGGCTATCGACTCACACATACCACCATTTAACATAATATACATTATGCGCACTATCGTTTCTGCGCCATTTCACGGCCATGGACCATCGGTGCGGCGTGAGACCCGATCACTCAAGCCCGCAGATACGCATCCCACTCCATGCGCCCAGCGATGTGGGGCGTGGAGGCGAAAACCCGGCTGCGCCGGCTACTTCTTTCGGAATGGCGTAATCTTGCCCGGGCGGACGCCGGTGCTGACTCGCAGGACCTCTTCCTCGAACACCTCGGCGGGCACGGGCTTCCCCAGCAGATAGCCCTGAATCTCGTCGCAGTGCTGTTCGGTCAGCAACTTCTTTTGCTCCCGGGTCTCAACCCCCTCGGCAATGACGCGCAGATTCAGGCTCTTGGCCAGTGCAATGATCCCGGAGACCAGGGCCCGGTCGTTGGAGTCGGTGGTGATGTCGCGTATGAACGAGGCATCGATCTTGATGAGATCGATGGGAAAGCGTTTCAGGTAGCTCAGCGAGGAATAGCCGGTGCCAAAGTCGTCGATCGCCAGTTTGACGCCCATCTCCTTGAGCGATTGGAGTACGGCGATGACCTCCTCCGGGTGGTTCATGATCGTACTCTCGGTGATCTCCAGCTCCAGTGACGACGGATTCAGGCCGGTCTCGGCGAGTACCTCGCCTACCCGCTTGGTGCAGTCGTGGCGCTCCAGCTCCAGGCCCGAGAGGTTGACCGACAGGCGCAGAGGGCCGTAACCCTGAGCGGTCCAGACCTTGAGCTGCGCACAGGCCGTCTCCAGCACCCACTGGCCCAGATCGTGGATCAGGCCCATCTCTTCGGCCAGGGGGATGAATTCCGAGGGAGGTATCATCCCGTTCGTAGGGTGTTCCCAGCGCACGAGGGCCTCCATACCCACCACCGCCCCGGTCTCCAGATCCGCCTGGGGCTGATAGAAGACCCGCAGTTCGTTACGATCCAGGGCACGGCGCAGGTCGTTCTGCAGCTCGAGCTGCTTGCTCACCGCCGCCTCCATGCCCATCTCATAGAACTGATAGCTGCCCCCTCCCTCCTTGGCGCGGAACATGGCCGTGTCCGCGTGTTTCATCAGGGTCCCGATATCGCGCCCGTCCTGCGGATACAGCGAGATCCCGATGCTGGTGGAGATGAACATCTCCTGGGCCATGAAGGTAAACGGCTCCGCCAGGGCCTTGCAGATCTTCTCGGCGACCGAGGCCGCGACCTCAGGGGCATTGATGTTCTCGAGGATCAGGGTGAACTCGTCGCCTCCCAGCCGGGCCACCATGTCGCCGGATCGAACGCATCCGCTGATGCGTTCGGCCACCGCCTTGAGGAGCATGTCCCCCACGTCGTGTCCCAGGGTGTCGTTCACCATCTTGAACCGGTCCAGGTCGAGAAACAGGATGGCCAGGACCTGATCCGCCCGCATCGGGCGGGCCAGCAGTTCGGTCAGACGCTCGGTGAACATGGCCCGGTTGGGGAGCCCGGTCAGGGGGTCGTTGTAGGCCAGGTGGCGCACGTGTTTCTCTGCCTGGCCGGCCTGTAAGAGGCGTGCGATCCTCTGCCGGAGCACCCCGAAGTGCAATGGCTTGGGGATGTAGTCGGTCGCGCCGGCCGAAAAGGCGTTCTCGATGGATTGTTCGTCGTCCAGGGCGGTGATGATCAGCACCGGGGTATGGCCGCCATCGGACAACTGCCGGATGTATTCGCAGGCCTCGAAGCCATCCACCACGGGCATCACGGCATCCATCAGCACCAGATCGGGCATCCGTCGCTCACACACGGAGACCGCCTGGGCGCCGTTGACGGCCTCCTCGATCCAATAGCCGTCCGACTCGAGGACCTGGCGCAGTCCGATCCGGGTCGCCCGATCGTCGTCGACGATGAGTACCCGCAGGGCGCGGTCCGGGTCGAGGACCGGTTTGGGCAGGGCCTGGGCCGAGGTCTCCTTGAGCAGTGCCTTGACCGCCCGTTCGCTCTCCGACCTCAGTTGCTGGATCATGGGACCCAGGCCCTGGGCCACCCCTTGGCGGCCGGAGGACTCGAGCCGCGCACAGGTCCTCGACAGGCCCTGGGCCCCGAGATTGCCACTGCTTCCCTTCAGGCTGTGGGCCGCCTGGGTGAGCGCGGCGGCATCGTTGGCGGCCACCGCATCCTCGATGGCCCGAATATGGCCGGGAGGTCCTCGACGAAGACCTTGATCATGCGCCCGAAGGCCTCTCCTGTGTCCTCACGCAATTCGTTCAAGGCCTCATAGTCCAGTCCGGCATCGTCCCCCTGCCCGGCAGGCCCGGCACGTCCCTCCAGCGCCGGCACGGTCTCGGCAAGGGTGCGGTTCCCGAGCCATTTCTCCAGCTTCTCCCTGAGGCGCTTGAGCTTCAACGGCTTGGGCAGATAGTCGTCCATCCCGGAACGCAGGCATTTCTCATGCTCGCCCTGATGGACATTGGCGGTCATCGCGATAACGGGGATCGCGGCAGGGTCGCCCTCTATCACCCGGATACAGGCCGTGGCCTCATAGCCATCCATCTCCGGCATCTGACAGTCCATGAGGATCAGGTCGTACGCCTCCCGCTTGACCGCATCGATGGCCGCCTTGCCGGTGGAGGCCAGGCGTACCTGGCAACCGAGCCGTTCCAGCATGCCGACGACGACCTGCTGGTTGGTCTGGTTGTCCTCGGCCACGAGGATCCGCCGACCCACCAGCGCATGTGAGGGTGCCGTGGGCGCCATCCCGAGACCGCCGGCCTGTGGTTCCGGCTCGGACGAGCCCTTGGTGATGGTGGAAATACAGTCGAACAGCAGGGACTGGCGCACCGGTTTGGCCACGATCCCCGCCACACCCGCCCTGCGCAGTTCCAGATTGTAGTGCGGGCGGCGCGTGGTCATCAGGATCACCTTCGCCGACGCCAGCGCGGGATCCGCCTTGATCTTGCGGCTAAGTTCGTGCCCGGCCATCACGGGCATCAGCTCATCCAGGATCACCAGGTCATAGGGCCTGCCCTCGGCACTGGCCTTGCTCATCATCTCCAGGGCCTCTTCGCCACCGGCGGCGCTGTTCTGATACATCCCCCAGGCACCGAAGGTCTTCTCCAGAAAGCTACGGTTGACCGTGCTGTCGTCCACGATCAACACCCGCAGACCGGCCACCTCGTGGCGCCGGGTGTCGGTCTTCTCGGGGGCGTCCTTCAGGATGTCCACCGGGACCTCGAACCAGAAGGTACTGCCCTTGTCCGGCTCGCTTCGCACGTCGATCTGCCCGCCGAGAAAGGTCACGATCTGTTTGCAGATCGCCAGCCCCAGACCCGTCCCGCCATACTTGCGTGTCGTCGACCCGTCCGCCTGGGCGAAGGCCTCGAAGATCCGTTTCTGGGCGTCCGGGGGGATCCCGATCCCCGTGTCCGAGACCTCGAAATGCATCAACACCCGGTCCTGGCGCTCCTCGACCACGCGCACCTCGATGGCGATCTCGCCACGCTCCGTGAATTTGATGGCATTGCCTACCAGGTTGATGAGGACCTGGCGAATGCGGGTGGGCTCCCCGCGCAGCGCCGTCGGCACATATTGCTCGATCACATAGCCGAGATCCAGCTCCTTGCGTTGCGCCTGGCTGGAGAGGATGCTCATGACGTCATCGAGGACGTCCTGGAGGTAGAAGTCCACAGAATGGGGCTTCAGGGTGCCAGACTCGATGCGCGAGAAATCGAGGATGTCGTCGATCAGGATCAGCAGGGACTCCGCCGATCTCTGCGCCACCTGCAGGTACTCCGACTGCTTGTTGCCCATGTCGGTGTCGTGCATCAGTTCAAGAATACCGAGGATGCCATTCATCGGTGTGCGCAGCTCATGGCTCACATTGGCGGCGAACTCGCCCTTGGCGTTGGCGGCCTCCAGGGCCGCATCGCGCGCCCGGGTCAGCTCCTGTTCCCGTTCCTCCAGGACCGACATCATGGTATTGAATGCACTGCCCATCTCGACGATCTCCTTGGGGCCGACGAGATCGGCGCGTATCCCCCCCTCCCCCTCCTGGGCGCGATGCATCTTGTCCGCGAGCAGCTTGATGGGTTTGGTGATCCGGCTCGTCAAGGCCATCAGGAATATGAGCAGGAGGAGCGCGAGAGACAGGGAGACCAGGAAGTTGGTGCGGACGATCTGCAGTTCCAGGGTATTCAGGGTCTTCTTGCCGACCACCACACGCACGAACCCGAGCAGCTGTGGCTCAGAGGCCTGGGTCTCGAACGGTGAGGGCTCCTCCGCCTCCTTCTTCCCGGCATAGACCGGCGCCTGAAACACCCAGGCGTCTGACGAGTCCTCGATGAGTTGCACCCCGGTGGTCCCGGGTACCGCGGGATCCACAGAGGGTGAGGGACGCTCTCCCGAGGCGAGCAGGACCTTCCCATGTGCGTCGGCGACTGTGACTCCGAGCACGTCTGGAAAGGCCAGGGTCGACTGTACCGGGGTCATGGCGTTTTCCCGACTCTGGTACAGCAGGGCCAGTGCGCTCTGCGCAGCCAGCGACTCGGTGGCCTGCCTGCCCTGCTCCACCAGCGTCTGTTCCACGGCCTTGGTGGAGAAGTGCGAGATCGTCACCGAGGTGAAGGTCGCCAGCAGTACGATGCCGATGGTGAATGCCAACAGCAACTGATTGCGAAAGCTCGACTTTCCGGAAACCTGATGACGTTTCAGACCCATCTGCTCATATCTCTAGGGTGTGGGGAACACCAGGTCGAATTCTCGTCTCTGGCCACCGCTGAACCTCAGGCCCAGGCGGCGGGCGGTCCGGGTATTGACTGCTGTCATGACATCGCGCAGCAGCTCCACCCCCGCCTTCCTGCCGTGACCCTGCGTGTCCAGTGCCAGCTCGGCCAGACGCCGTCCCATGCCTTCGTTGTCCGGATAGAGTGCAAACAGGGCCCCCTTGCTGACCTGCCCTGGATTGGCCGAAAAGACCGCAAAACGGCGATCCCATGCCTTCTCGAGCAACAGGGGCAGGATGGCCTGGGTATCGAAGACGGAGCGGTCCGGCAGCACCCAGATGGCGTCGGAGGCGCCCGCCCTGTCCACGATCGAGCGATACTCGTTGGCGGCCTCCTGCAGGTTCGTGGCCAGCGCCGCCTCTAGTTTCAGCCGGTAGCGGCGCGCGGCCTTCCGCGCCCGATCGATCAGCCAGCCATATTTCCCGGGATTGTAGACCACGAACACCCGCTTCACCTTGGGATCGATCCGGGTCAGGTATTTGAACAGGACCTTTGGGTCCGGCGAGAGGGAGATTCCGGCCGTGACCTTCCCATTGGTGTCGGGTGTGGCATTCACCGCCCCGATGATCACCCTGCGCCCCTTGGGCAGGGCATGTATGAGCTCGAGCCCGCGATTGCCCAGGACGATCAGGGTCCGCACGCCGTCGTGCTCCAGCTCGCTCGCTATCATCTTGGGATCGACCCCCGCGGGCAGGACATAGGTCTTGACCCGCCCGCCCCGGCTGCTGACCCCCGCCACGATGCCCTGGGTGATCTCGGCGAAGATCCGGTCATAGGGTGGGCGCACCTCCGGGTACAATACACCGACTATGGCGTCGTCCGCGGCCTTGACGCCAGCCGCCGACAATAACAGCACCAGAAGTAAGGTTAGCCATCTGGCCACACCGGGCCCTGACCCGGCTGTGCGGAAGGCATTGGACATTGAGGGGGCAGAGTTACCGGCTGTACGGCTCTAGGGTCCGGGCACCCAGGCGTCGGAACAGCCGGCACCGATGAATTGCAGCGCGTGCCGTCGGCCACTCATGCGCCCACCAGTGGCCCTCACCGAGCGCCCCAGCCAGGCCCCTGTCCCGGGCCACGCAGCCGCGAGGCTGTCTATCCATACTTTGGCACCAAGCTCATTCATCTTCCGGGACCTCCCTCTCCGACTTGCCGGTATACTCGATGTCTTCACAGCGCAGCGGGAGGAAGGACTCGGCCGGCTGATCTGCCGCCTCTGCGTAACAGGCATGGACGCCGCCAGAGACCAGGAGACTGGTGATCCGATAGCCCTCTTCCGCCGTATAGCCCTGGTCAGCCATGAATGCCGCCATATAACCCGCCAGATTCAGCGCCTCACCCCAGCGTGCCTCCAATACATCTTGTATCGCATAGGCGAGGCGCAGCCGCGGGCCGATCCCATAGCCCAGCGCCCTGGCCAGCCGCTCCATGGCCCTGACGCGCTCGTCGCCCCTCACCAGAGGCCTCGCATAGCCCGGGAAGCTCTCCCGGACCCGGCCGCGGCGGCAGCGGCCCTCGACGATATCGGCTGCTGACTTGCCTGCCTCGTGGGCCTCCAGGGCCTCGTTGATGAAGGCGGCCGCTCTCAGGGCCGTGCCCGGTCCGTAGAGCCTGGAATCGCTGGCCAGGATGCCGGCACAGGCCGCCGCCACGGGCGAGGTCCGCGCCTGGCCACCCCAGGTCCCGATCTGGTTACACCACAGGCGCGCGTCGGGCCAGCCGACACAGATGAACGCGGTCTCCAGCCAGTCGGTAAAGCGCCGTTCGGGCATCCGGCCGGTCACGTTCAGGACCAGGACCTGGAAATAGCCTGCCTTCCCCAGGATGTCGTGTAACAGGGAGCGCCCGCTGAACAGGACGTCCTCGCCCATGAGCCACCCGCCGCGCGTAGAGCGGATCCGGCCCCGGCGGGCGTCCCAGTATCCCGTATTGGGCTCAGCGGTCGAGGGGGTCTGTGATGTGATAGTGGTCATCGTCGACGAATGGCATGGCGGTGATCGGCTTGTTGGCGAGCTCCAGGCCATGGGCCAGGAGCCCGGGTGCGCTCATGATCTGAAACAGGCCGGCCCCGGCCCGGGGGTGGAAGCCCAGATCCGCCAGGGCCGCCCCGGCGACCCCGGTAGGCAGCCACCCCATCCGGTGCGGGGCCAGGGCCTCGGCGAGGCGCATCCCCCAGCCCAGGCAGCTGCCGGCACCAGCCAGCCCCGCCAGACGCCCGGCGAGCCCCTGGGAGAGGGGGTCACGGGCGCCATAGCGTGAGCCAAATCCGGGGGCAGGATGCCAGCCCCCCTCCGCGGGGCGCTGCTGCTCCGAAAGCAGGCCGGCTGCGACCTCCAGGGGATCGCGCCCGATCCGGGAGCGAAGAAAGCGCATGGCCGCCGAGACCTCCGCCCCACCCAGGTGTTCTCCCCCGAGGATGGATAGCCCGATCGGCAGGATATGGGCCGACTCTGTCTTGCCGACCCCGGCGTTCATCACGGCCCGGGTGGCGGGGTGCCTGGGGCCGGGGCTGCACAGCCCGACCATCA